>WNFM01330993.1_pt3 | contig 13079 bp, 11 predicted proteins | sample 5400271 | NCBI WGS metagenome assembly WNFM01 (sample SAMN13153352, study PRJNA577476) | soil metagenome | isolation source: 60 cm saprolite on Douglas fir-dominated hillslope | place: USA:California | collected 2013-09-17 | reverse complement strand
TCTGCGCTCCAATCGAGATGGTTTCGCCAATCACCACTTCGACCTTGCTGCGAAAGGCCCAGGGACATTCATAATGGATGCCGATGGGAACAACTTGAACGGGCCTGCCTCCCTCGAGGTAATCAAGCAGCAACTTCACCGCTCCACTTTTGAACGGCAAATGGCGCGGGCCCAGCGAGCTGGTGCCTTCGGGGAAAATGAAGAGTTCGCCGCCCGACCGCAGAAGATGCAGACACTGTTTGAGAGCGTCCGCGTTCAGGGTCCGGTCGCCCTCATCCTTGGTCCGCGCCACCGCGATTCCGTCGAAGAAGATTCGGCTGAACAGATTTTTGCGCAGTTGAGTGGAGATCATGAAAACCGCCTTCGACAAAAGCGCATGGTAGATAAACCCATCGACCGCGCCGTTGCGGTGGAGCCCGAGGTAAAGCACTGGGCCTCTCTTAGGCAAGCGTTCGGGATTCACCACCGACACCCGCGCGAAGTAGAGCCAGCAGCAAAACCGATGGAAGCAGCGATACCAGAGGTCACGCATACGAAAGCTCCTTGCGAACAGGGTTCGCTTGATCCCTTGCGAACCATTGTTGCGCGATCATTTCGTGGCTTGGACGTTTGCCTGATTGGATTTCGCGCAAGATCCGGACCGCCTGATCTTGAGGGACGAAATGGGCTTGATTAGTCATCTTTAGCACCAGGCTGACGAGGCGAAATGGAGCGCCCTGAATCGTAGAAGAACCAGCCTGTGAATCGAGAAAAAGGTTCACGATGTCGCTGCCGCTGAGCGTAAAACGGCCGAGCCTTTTGACCAGAGGGAATTGAATGCCAGCCCGCCCATGATAACACCGATAGATCAATTCCGTACAAACAATCCGGGTGGTGACGTTGAAATCGAACTCGAAATCATACGGTTTTCCCAAATGGCCGAAGGCCTCTGTCAAGGCCGCCGCTCGCTCGGCGGCGCTCACATTCGGGCGCAACACTGCCACGTGATCGGCGAAGAGGCATTTTTCGAGAGGACTGATGACGGCTCGCGGGCTGATGGCCTCGATGACCTGGCCGAAGCGATCGCCATCTTCGGGAACCGCCAGCCAATGCTTTTGGACGTGAGGGCGCAACTCAAGGCCCAGCGCCCGCAATTCGCTCCGGCTTCCAAGATAAATCGCCGCATGTGCCCAAAAGCCCGGCAAGAGAGCGCCGGTCAATTTGTGCTCGGCCCGGACCAGCAGCACGTCGCCGGGCTGCAGCGTTGCGCACAGCCTCGCCAGAATCATTTCATTGATTGCCGGCTGATAGCGCACACTGGTGCGCCAGCGGGCGAACCGGGCCTGGTGCGCCAGCGGGCGAACCGGGCGGCGATCAAAGATTGGAAATTGTAACGCGTTTGCTTGACGGGCTTGAAAGTAGTCTGCCAGAAGATCCGCCAGTCATAACGCAGGCGAAAACCAAGCACGCTCAACAGCCGTTTTTGGACGACGATTCGCTGGTGCCGGATCACTCCCGCCAGCCATTGCCAATCGAATGGCTCCGACAGCTTCAGTATTTGCGCGTCCTTGCGCCGGCTCCGCCAAAACCAGTTGGCCTTGGCGAGCAGGCGATAATTCGACACCGAGCTGAACGCGCGCAGGACATCATCGAAAAAGCCCGCTGCGAGTCCGAACTTCGTATCAGGCTCGTTCAGTTTTTGGCGAACGAGAGGTTCATGTTCGTAAGCTTGGATGAACTTGAGCGATTTGGCGTACAAGGTGAGCGCAGCGGCGAATCCAACCATGAACGCGCCGAGCTGAATGGAGGGCTCTTCGATCTGTTGGTAATCGATATAGCGGTAGATGATCCCGTAAATTCCCTGCCGGTAACTGCGGTAGGCCAGCAGCATCTGCCGCACGCGATCGTCTTCATCCGGAGTAAAGTACCCACGCTGGCGCGCGGCCATCCCTGCTTGAGCGTCGGTAAGCTGCTGTTCCAAACGATCCAGGCCGGCGACGATTTCCTTGAGCGAATCACAATCCGACTGAAGCTGGAGGTGGAAGTCCCCAACTGCCAGGAGTGAGTCAAACGGCGCCGCGACCGCGCGGGGCGGGACAGGGTCTGAGTTTGGCGGAGTGCGCCCGTCCCCGGGCGCAGCAACGCCGGGAAGGAGGCTAGCAATCGAACCTTCCACCAGCCTGGACGATGTGGAACTGGCTGTGGCCGAGGACGGCCACACTCCCCTGGACAGATGCGGGAAAAGTTTCCCGCGCCTTTCCCCGCCGAGAAGCGTCCGGGCGGAAACATATACCCATGCCAATTTCACGATGGCAAAAGTAACTCAGCGCCCGGCAAAGGTGTTAATCGAAAAAATTGCGGAGAGCATCGCGAAAATCAATCGACGAGTCATTAGGCGGAGACTGGCGGAGACTTGAGCGGGGCTTGCTTTTCTCGCCACAACCGGTAGGGTTTGGTTATGTCGTTAACAAAGTAGAGCAGTTGACCCAAGAAGCGATGCAATTGCCAGTGGGCGATAGAGCATTGCTGGCTGACAAGCTGGTCGAGAGCTTGGATTTTTCGGATCCGAACGAGATTCAGCGAATCTGGGCTGAGGAGGCGATTCGGCGCAGGAATGAGGTTCGGTGCGGGGAGGTCGAACTAATCCCCGGGGCAGACGTTCTGGCTGAAGTGCGACGCCTTTTAGGGCGATGACATACGGTTTTCATCCGGAGGCCCGCCTTGAATAGGCAGAATCTTTCGCAGAGAGCCGCAGCGGAAAATCGAATAACTATTGGAGGACTTCAGGCCAGATTCAACCCTTTGGCCGCGCCTTAGCCGCGCTCTCTATCGCCGGCTTCGCCTGATCTGCCAGAGCGGCTTTGGGCGCGATCGGCCGCTTGCTCTTTTCGCTCCATCCGACGAGGGAGGCGCCGATCATGATCAAGACGACGCCGCTCCAGCGAAGGGCGGTGATATCTTCATGCCGGATATATTTTGCGGCGAGGGTGGTCAATACAAAACCGAGCGAAGTTAGCGGCCAGATCAAGCTTACGTCCCAGTTCTTGAGCATAATCAGCAGGGCGGCAAAAAAAATGGTTTCGAAGAGGATGCCGAGGAGGATAGATGAATTGGCGAGGCCGCGGCCGACGACGCGGGCGACCTCCCCGAATGTGATTTGCTGGAGGTCACCGATTTGGCGCAGGCCCTGGCTGAGCAGGACGACCCCAACTGCTTCGAGGGTAAGCGCAAACAATAGGAAAACAATCAATTTAGCCATGTTACAAATCCAGGTAGCGAATCAGGTTGATGCCGAGTTCCGGCAGCAACCTTTTGACGCGCGGGCTGATTAAGGCGTCGAATTCGTGCTTAAACTGATCCAGAGACGGGTGCGAGTAAAGCTCGGAATCGCCCGGTGGCAAGACCGGGAGCAGACGGGCGATGTAACTTTCGTCAACACGGTCGTTTTGCAGGAGCCCAAAGACCGCGCCGGTGAATTTGATCCCTCGCCGGAGCAAGGCGGGCTTGGCGCGACGGGAAAGAAGCGTATGGATGACCGCATGAAGGACGCAATAACCCCAGCGCCCCGGCATCAACCTGGCGTTCAACCAAAACGGGTCGGAGGTCAGACGCAGGTGACGGATGCTCCACTCCTCAGCGTGCTCCATCAGAATTCCAAAGATGGTGGGATGCAGGTGGAGATGGAGATGGCCGTTAACGTGGTCAAGGGGAAGGCCGGTGGAACAGAATTTGTCGAACTGTGCCTGGATCTCAGCCCTGAGTTGTTCCCGCAAACTTGATTGCACGAAGTAACGAAAGCCGACCCTGACCGGGTTATCGCTGAACTGCTTTTGAGAATCGACGAGGCCGGGAATCTGTTCTGGCGGGAGAGCACAGTGGCCGCAGAGCAGAGTCAAGTGGAGTCCAACTCCCAGTTGAGGGTTCTCTAGGGCGAGGGCAACGGCCTCCTCGAAGGCCGCCTCGTTGACCATCAGGCTGGCGGTGGTGAGGATGCCTTCGCGATGCGCGCGGATGACTGCCTGATTGATGCTTTGGGAACGGCCGAAATCATCGGCATTCACGATCAGGCGCCGGCCGGACCTAACGTGTGCCATAATTCGGCACCATCGTCCCAGAAAGGAGGCGATACCATGTGCGGCAGATGAGGATTAGTTTTTGGCCTTTGCTCAAGCGGGTCGGATGGGGTCCGAACACATCAAAGTCTTGCAACTCCAACTTGCGCAGCAGCCGCCAATAAACGCAACCCATCAGTTCAGCGGCCGCCATGGAACGGCGGTCTTCCGGCGGGAGAGTTTTCTGGGCCAATTGATAGAAGCGCCGGGCCTGCTCAGCAACGCTCGCCGCCAGATCTTTGAAGCGGCTGGAGTAACTCAGGTCGAGAATTTCTTGCTCCGAAACTCCGAACCGGGCCAGTTCGGAAAGCGGAAGGTAGATGCGGCCGCGCTCCGCATCGGAGCGGACATCGCGGAGAATGTTGGTGAGTTGGAGGGCTTTGCCCAGGTGATTTGCGTAATCGCGGCAGGCGGGATTTCGATAGCCGAAAATCTCAATGCTGAGCAAGCCGACCACCGAAGCGACCCGGTAGCAATACTGTTCGAGTTCCGGGTAGGTTTCGTAACGCTGGATGTCGAGGTCCATTTCGACGCCGCGAATGAGTTCGTGGAAGAGCTCGCAGGGAAGGCGGTGCTGGGCGATAAAGGGCTGGAGATCCTGGTTGACCCGAAAGTGAGGGTTGCCTTGTCGATCGCAGGCCCGGGCGATGTCCGCCCGCCAGAGCGCAAGTCGCGCCCGGCGATCTTCGACCGCGATCGCCTCGTCATCTGCCACATCATCGACTTCCCGACAGAAGGCGTAAAGGGCGGACATTCCATCGCGTTTTGCTTTGGGCAGGAGGACGAAGGCCAGGGCCAGGTTGGAGGCGCTTTTGCGCGTAATAGTCCGGCTGTCTTGCATTCGGTTAAGGTTGAGCCACTTCGGTGGGCGGCTCGTCAGGCCGGACGGGCGGCAAGCCGCCGGTCTCACCCAAAGTTGGATTGCGCGGAAGATTCTCAGGATGGCGGCGGCGCCTCCGACGGATTCTCATCCGTTCGCCGGGGTTGGCCTCGGATGGTTTTTTCTCCGCCCCATAGATGGGTTTGGAAAGGGCGTGGCTGGAATGGCGGCGGCGCTTATGGGTCAGATAGGCCCAGAGGAACAGAACCAAGCCAAGCGCGATGGCCGCGCCAAGGACCAACAGAATATCGTGTAGCCGCAGGCCGAACAGTTGACTGGGCCGGGCGTCCGGAAGGGGATTGTCGTCCAATGGGTTTGCCGCCGCCAAAAGCGGCCACAAGGTTAGCATGGCGCGTCTTCCTTTCCTGACGCGGCCGCGGCTTCGTCTTCCACATCGGTTCCAACGTGAATGTTCAATCGTTGCATTCGATAACGCAGAGCATGGCGGCTGATTTTGAGCACATCGGCGGTTTTAGTCAAATTGTAACGGCTCTGGTCGAGAGTTTGGAGGATCAAATCGCGCTCAAAGTTGCTCATCAGATCGTCGATCGATTGGGCGCCCGACACCGCCGGCAGATCGCCTTTGCGCAGCCGGGTTTCGAGGTGAAAATCCGGCAGGCTTCGAGCCTGGATTTCCGGGGTCGTTTCGAGGATGACGGCCCGTTCGATGACGTTGCGCAATTCCCGCACGTTCCCGGGCCAATTGTGAGACAACAGGCGTTGCTCCGCTTCGGGGGAGATTTTGTCGATGGGCTTGTTCATGGCCGGGGCGAACATCCGCAAAAAGTGCTGGGCCAGCAGGGGAATGTCCTCGCGCCGCTCGCGCAACGGGGGCGGACAGAATTGGACGACGTTCAAACGATGGAACAGGTCTTCCCGAAATTGGTTCTGCCCGATGGCCTCGATGATGTCGCGATTGGTCGCCGCGATCAACCGAACGTCCACCTTCAATTCCTCGTTGCCGCCAACGTGGGTAAAGGTGCCATCCTCCAAAAAGCGGAGCAATTTCGCCTGCAGCGGCCGGCTCATGTCGCCGATCTCGTCAAGAAAAATCGTCCCGCCATCCGCCTCCTCGACCCGGCCGAGTTTTTGTTTGACGGCGCCGGTAAAGGCGCCCTTCTCATGACCGAAGAGTTCGCTCTCCAGGAGGGCCTCGGGAATGGCCGCGCAATTAATTCGCACATAAGCGGATTGAGAACGCTGGCTGAGGCTGTGCAGAGCGCCCGCGATGAGCTCCTTGCCCGTCCCGCTCTCACCCAGGATAAGAACTGTTGCATTCGACTGGGCGACGGTTCCAATCAGTTTGCGAAGTTCGATCATGCTTGGCGATTGACCGATGATTTGGTCCAGGGTGCTTGGCTCCACGGCGGAGCGGGTGCGCAAGAGGGCGTTCTCCTCCAGCAAGCGATGCCGTTCCGCGCAGCGAGCGACCGCATGGAGCAACTCCTCCGGTTCGAACGGTTTGGAAAGATAATCGATGGCTCCGGCCTTGATGGCTTCGACGCCCAGCTTGGTGGTGGCGTAAGCGGTGATCATCAGCACCGGCAACTGGGGCCAGGATTTCCGGACCTGGCCGAGAAAGGTGTACCCGGTCATCCCGCCCAGATGGGCGTCAGTGATGATCATGAAGAACTTTTCCCGAGCCAGCAAATCCAAGGCTGACTCCGCGCTTTCCACCAACGTGACGCGGTAGCCCTCGTCGCCCAGGATCGTTTCCAGAGAACGGCGCATGTTCCGTTCGTCATCGACAACCAGGACTGGCGGAAGCACGGCGCTCATGTCTGTAACTTCATAAACGTTCTTGTGGGCAACTGTATCATAAATCGAGAGCCTTTTCCAACCTCGGATTCCACCAGGACGTTTCCGCCATAGATCTCGGTATTATGTTTCACGATGGAAAGCCCCAAACCGGTTCCTTTTTCTTTGGTTGAAAAATAGGGTTGAAAGATTTTTTCCAGGCGGTCCTTGGGGATGCCCGGCCCATTGTCGCTCACGATCACCTGGACTGAATTCTCGGGGCCGGGGCGAACGCAGATTTTGAGATCGCCTCCACCGTCCATGGCTTCGCGAGCGTTCAGGAGGAGGTTGTTCAGGATCTCGGAAAGGTGGCCGCGCTGCATCAACAACGCCGGCAAGTGCAGCGAGTAATCCCTTTCGATTTCGACATCATAATTCCCTCCGGAAGGGAAAACCTCGACCACGGCCCGGTCCAACTCCTCGGTGATGCTCAATTTTTCGACCTGGCCCTCGGCCAACTGAGCGTAACCCATCAGGCGGGTGAGGATGCGATCCGAACGCTCCACCTCCTCGCGGATGATTTCGACCTGTTGCATATTTGGAGGTTTGTGGGCCAGCAGCGCCCGTTGCAACGAGAACGCCGCGTTGTTAATGATGCCGAGCGGGTTCTTGAGTTGATGGGCGATTTGGGCCGCCAGGCGCCCCGCCGAACGCAGTTGCGCCTGGCGGGTGCCAAACTCCCGCGATTCTTCTTCCAACTGTCGCTGCTTCTCGAACAAGACCTGCACCCCGTAACAGCAGAGCGTCATTAGCCAGATGACAACCAAACGGACCATGAACGGTTCAGTCGGATTCTCCACGGCCACCGGCAGAGTGGAGAGTTTCCGGCCGGTGTCCTCAAGATCCGCCATGGCGGCGGCGATGGTGGCCTCCAGAACGCCTGCCAACAGATAGCAAAAGCTGGCGGAAAAATTCAGGATGATTTGCGGCATGGCTCGAGGCAGGCTGACCGCGTTGCGCACCACCAGCCCCAAAAAGAGCCAATAAAGCACACTGTCGAAACCGCCCGTGATGATGACGAGGGCGGCCAGGAAAAGGCCATCCACAAAGCTGGCGCTGAAAATGATTCGCTGCACGAGCATGTACGGCAGCCTCCGGGGCATGAGCAGGACGATCGCCACGGCTGCATTCAGGATGAGATAGATGAGAAAAAACCTGTGGATGACCACTTGAGCCACCGAATGCGGCGTGGTCACGTCGTTGAACAGGTGGGGGAAAAACAGCCCCGATGAGAGCAGCAACCCAACCACCACTACTTTGATGGGGAGGATGATGTCGCGCTCGACCGTGAGCAAACGCGAGAGCATCTGGGCGGGCTCCGGCGCAGTCTCCACCAGCAGAGCCCGTATCTTCCGAACGACCTGCCAGTCGCTCAATGGAACGCTCGCGTTAGCCATGCCAGCCTGGGACGGATTGTCTCATGGCTAAAGTTTAGTGCTTCGTGGCGAAAAAACCAGCTACTTCCCGTGCCCCGATCATGCCCCAAAAAAGCTCGAATATCGACGGGTTCCAGCAGCGTCAAATGTTATTGTGGTGCGAAGTCGCATCGTGTACTTTAACTCAGCGCACGACATGTTAACTATTTACGGAAACAAATCGCGATTCTGTGACGGCGTTTCACGCCGGAACTTTCTCAAAGTCGGCGCGCTTGGCCTGGGGGGGCTGGCCTTGCCCCAATTGCTCCAAGCCGAATCCCAGATGGGGATCCGCCGCTCGCACAAGGCGGTGATTATGATTTTCCTGCCGGGCGGACCCTCGCACCAGGACATCTTCGATCTCAAGATGGATGCGCCGCGAGAAGTCCGTGGCGAGTTCAAGCCGATCTCGACCCGCATTCCCGGCATCCAAATCTGCGAACACCTGCCCCGGCTGGCCAAGATGATGGATAAGTTGATCCTCATCCGCTCCATGGTTGGGGCGTTGGATGACCACAATGCCTTTCAATGCCTGACCGGCCGCACCTCTCGCAATCAACCTCCCGGTGGGTGGCCCTGTTTGGGTTCGGTTCTCTCCAAACTTCACGGCGCGGTGGATAAGGACATCCCCCCTTTCGTCGGCTTGGCGCCCAAGATGGGCCACATGGAGTGGGCGGACAATGGCCTGCCCGGATTTCTCGGCGTGGGTCACGCGCCGTTCCAGCCGAACAAGGGCGGCGGTCAGGAGGACATGGTTTTGAACGGCGTCACTCTCGATCGCCTGGCGGATCGCAAAATGTTGCTGGCCAGTTTCGATCGCTTCCGCCGGAACATTGACGGCTCGGGGATGATGGAGGGAATGGATGCGTTCAATCAACAGGCCTTCGGCATTTTGACCTCAAGCCGGTTGCTGGACGCCCTCGACGTGCAAAAGGAGGATGCAAAAGTTCGCGACCGCTACGGCAAGGGCGATCCCAAGAACCGCGATGATGGCGGCCCTAAATTGATGGAGCACTTTCTCATCGCCCGGCGTCTCGTCGAGGCAGGGGCGCGCTGCGTCACGCTGGCTTTCAGCCGTTGGGATCATCACGGCGATAATTTTGGCGCGCTCCGGCAAGACCTGCCGTTGCTCGATCAAGGGGTCGGCGCCCTGATCGAGGATTTGCATCAGCGCGGCCTGGACAAGGATGTGTCTGTGGTGATGTGGGGCGAGTTCGGGCGCACTCCGACCGTGAACAAGGATGGCGGACGCGATCATTGGCCGCGCGTCTCCTGCTCGATGCTGGCTTGCGGCGGCATGAAAACCGGCCAGGTCATCGGCGCGACCGACCGGCTCGGCGGCGAAGCGGTTTCGCGGCCTGTCGCCTTCGGTGAAGTCTTCGCCACACTCTACCACAACCTGGGCATCGACGTAAACAAAGTGACCGTGAGAGATTTTAGCGGCCGTCCCCAGTATCTGGTGGAAAACGCGGCTCAGCCCCTTCGGGAAGTGGTTTAGATTCTCAGATGTTAACGATCTACGGTAAATCATCGCGGTTCTGCGATGGCGTTTCCCGGCGAAACTTCCTCAAGATTGGGGCGCTGGGGCTGGGGGGACTTGCCTTGCCCGAGCTTTTGCAGGCGGAAGCGGGGGCGGGTGTTCGTCGCTCGCACAAGTCCATCATCATGATTTACCTCCCCGGCGGGCCGCCGCACCAGGACATGTTCGACCTCAAGAACGACGCCCCATCAGAGATTCGCGGCGAATTCAAACCCATCAAGACCAAAGTGCCCGGCGTCCATATATGCGAGCACCTTCCGCGCATGGCTGGGATCATGGACAAGCTGGTCGCCATCCGCAGCATGGTTGGCGCGGAGGATAATCATTATGATTATCAATGTCTGACGGGCCAGTTGAAGCGGACGGAACCCCCCGGCGGCTGGCCTTCGCTCGGCGCCGTGATTTCCAAGCTCCAAGGTGCAACCGACCCGGCTGTGTCGGCATTCGTCGGGTTGGAGCCAAAGATGCAGCATCACCCCTACAACTCCGCCGGGCCCGGATTCCTCGGTGTCGCCCACCAATCTTTCAGGCCGCAAGGGGACGGCAAATCCGACATGGTGCTCAACGGCATCACTTTGGACCGGCTGTCCGACCGGAAGTCCTTGCTGACGGGCTTTGACCGGTTCCGCCGCGATGTGGATGCGAGCGGGTTGATGACCGGGCTTGATGCTTTCAATGAACAAGCCTTCGGGATGCTGACTTCGAGCAAGTTGCTGGAAGCCCTGGATTTTCAGCGCGAAGACCCGCGCGTGATCGAGCGCTACGGCAAGGGCGATCCGAAGCCGCATGGTGATGCCGCGCCCATGTTGATGGAACAGTTTCTTGTCGCGCGCCGCCTGGTCGAAGCTTTGGTTTCTGGGATTATCACGGCAACAACCACAAGAATGCCAAGCAGGATTTGCCCTTGCTCGATCAGGGCGTAAGTGCGCTGGTCGAAGACCTTCATCAGCGAGGATTGGACAAGGATGTGTCGGTCGTCGTCTGGGGCGAGTTCGGGCGGACGCCGGTGATCAACAAGGATGCCGGGCGCGATCACTGGCCCAAGGTGTCCTGTGCCCTCCTGGCAGGCGGCGGAATGAAGACCGGCCAGGCCATCGGGACGACGGATCGCCTGGGGGGTGAACCGGCGGAGCGGCCAGTGCATTTCCAGGAGGTTTTTGCAACGCTCTATCACAACATGGGCATCGACGTAAACAAGGCCACCGTGAAAGATCTGTCCGGCCGGCCGCATTTCCTGGTGGACGGCTACCAGCCGATGCGGGAATTGATTTGAGGCAAGCAGCGCGCATGAATGGAAAGCACCCCAAAGACAGTTCCTTTTGGAGCGCGAGAGCCACGGTGCTGGTCATCGGGCTCTGCATCCTGTCGTTCGTCGCCAATAACCGAGCGGAAGGTCCGTCCTCCCAGGCCCCGGCGCCGGACTCGAAATCGCCCGCCGCACCCCCGGGGAAATTGACTGGTTTGTATTTCGAGGCTTTCGGCGAAGTCAAAACCAATCCAGTCCTGCACCTGCGCGGAGCGGATGCGCGGCAGCAGGTTCTGGTCACGGCTAACTTGGAGGGTGGCGGGTTGCGCGATTTCACGCGGCAAGTCAGTTACAAGGTGTCGCCCGCCGGCATTTTACAGGTGAGCGAGGCGGGATTGATAACTCCATTGGCTGATGGCACGGCGACTATTACCGCGAAAGGTCCGGATGGAGCGATCGCCGATCTGGCCGTGAGCGTGGAAAATGCGAAGAAGCCCAGGCCGATCAATTTTGCGAACCAAATCGTCCCCATCTTTACCAAAGCGGGTTGCAACGGAGGCGGATGCCACGGCAAGTCCAGCGGGCAAAACGGGTTCCGGCTTTCCTTGCTGGGATTCGAACCCGCCGAGGATTACGAGCATCTGGTCAAGGAGGCCCGGGGCCGGCGGCTCTTTCCGGCTTCGCCTAAAAACAGCCTCCTGCTGCTCAAAGGCACCGCTACTTTGCCGCACGGCGGAGGAAAGAGGTTTGAAACTGATTCGGATGATTACAGATTGCTCGTCCGCTGGATCGCTCAAGGCATGCCTTACGGCTCGGTCAAAGACCCCACCGTGGAAAGCATCGAGGTCCTGCCGAAAGAACGGACCATGCCGCTCAACGGCGAACAACAATTGGTGGTCCTTGCCCACTACACCGATGGCTCGGTGGAGGACGCCACTCGCAGCGCACTCTTTGAACCAAACGACAAGGACATGGCATCCACCGACAACTCCGGCCGGGTGAAGGTCTCGGGCCAGCCGGGCGATGTCTCCGTGATGGTCCGCTATCAAGCCAAGGTCGCGGTTTTCCAGGCGATTGTGCCGCTCGGCGCGCCAGTGGACACTTTGCCCACGCCGAAAAACTTCATCGACGAGTTGGTCTTCAAGAAGTTGAAGCAGGTCGGCATGCCGCCGTCGGAAATCTGCGATGACTCAACGTTCATCCGGCGGGCCTCCGTCGATATTGCCGGCCGGCTGCCGGCTCCGGAAGAAACCAAACGATTCCTGGCGGATACGGATCCGGCCAAGCGCGATCACTGGATCGATTCTTTGATCGAGAGTCCGGAGTACGCCGATTATTTCGCCAACAAGTGGAGCGCCCTGCTGCGCAACAAGCGCGGGGACGCATCCCACACGCGCGGGACCTATGCTTTCTATTCCTGGGTGCGCGACAGTTTGCTCGAAAACAAGCCCTACGACCAGTTTGTGCGCGAGATTCTGGCGGCCTCTGGTGACATCGCCCAAAATCCGCCCGTTGCCTGGTATCGACAAGTCAAAACGCCCAATGCGCAATTGGAGGACACCGCCCAGCTTTTCCTCGGCCTGCGGCTGCAATGCGCCCAGTGCCATCATCACCCGTTCGAGAAATGGAGCCAGCGGGATTACTACGGGTTTGCCGCGTTTTTCTCCCAGCTCGGGCGCAAACCCGGCAGCCAGCCTGGCGAAGAAATGATTTATCACAAGCGCGGCCTCTCCACCGCCACCAACAAGAAGACCCAGGAAGCCGTGCCGCCCGCCGGCCTCGGCAGCCTGGCCGCGGCTCTGACACCCGATGATGATCCCCGCCAGGCGCTCGCCGATTGGATCACCGGCAAAGACAGCCGGGCCGGGGCTTCGTCCGCGAAGCGAAACCCCTTTTTCGCCCGCTCTCTGGTCAATCGTTACTGGAAACATTTCTTCAATCGCGGCCTGGTGGACCCGGAAGACGACATGCGCGAAACCAATCCCCCCACCAATCCGGAGTTGTTGGATGCGCTGGCGAACTATTTTGCGGACAGCGGTTACGATCTGAAAAACCTGGTCCGCACTCTCTGCCGCTCCCAGACCTACCAACTCAGCGCGTTTCCCAACAA
>WNFM01022542.1_pt1 | contig 13080 bp, 10 predicted proteins | sample 5400271 | NCBI WGS metagenome assembly WNFM01 (sample SAMN13153352, study PRJNA577476) | soil metagenome | isolation source: 60 cm saprolite on Douglas fir-dominated hillslope | place: USA:California | collected 2013-09-17 | reverse complement strand
TGTGGCGTGGCCAAAATCTTTTCTCTACTTCGGAAGAGAGGCGACCTTTGGTTCTACCAGCGGTAGCGCTTCCGTCGTCCAGCAGACTGATTTTTCTCGGCCTTCGCCCGGACAATCAGCCGGCCTTTGCCACTAGCCTGACCGAGCCCAAAACCGCAGCCGAAGCACTATCCGTGATCGGCCTCCAGGAAAATCAGGCGCGATTCATCCAACTTCGTGAATTCCGGGGACTTCTCGCCCCGGACGAACAGCAGTTGCTCCTCTATGTCAGAGCGCTGATCAACTGGCATGACGGCCAGCAATTTTGTTCTCGTTGTGGCAGCCCTACGCTATCGGAAGAAGCGGGTCATGTGATGGCCTGCACGAATCCCGACTGTGCGACCAAACACTTCCCACGGAGCGATCCGGCGACGATCATGCTGGTTCAGCACGGCCAGCATTGTCTGTTGGGACGGCAGCCGAGCTGGCCCGAAGGTATCTTCTCTACTCTCGCCGGGTTTGTGGAGGTTGGTGAAAGCGTGGAGGAAGCAGTGGTGCGGGAAGTCAAAGAAGAAGCTGGAATTGAGATTACCAATCTTCGCTACTTTGGCTCCCAGCCCTGGCCGTTTCCCCAATCATTGATGCTTGGTTATTTCGCCGACGCCGCCACAACTGAAATCGCGTGCGGGTCGGAGTTAGCCGAAGTTCGATGGTTTGATGTCGCGGAGACCGAGGAGGTTCTGCGCCGGCACATTGCTCGGTTTCCACATATCGAGACCATTTCGCAAAAGCTGATGAAACGCTGGCTGGCGGAACAATCTGGCGATGGCTCAAACCGGCCAGTCCAGAAAATGAAGGAGTAGCGAGCTCCGGTAGACGTCGGTGGCAAAACCGTAGTTGAGCCAGACAATTCAGACGAAGGAACCGGAATTTTTGCCGAGCCTTTTATTTCTTTGGTATATCACCGAAGAAGGACACGATTAACGCCTCATCGACGAGGTGTATGTCGTAGTAGCCGTTGCTGATGATCGGTGCAGTTTCCGTGGCTTTTGCGATCAACTCAGATCGACGTTCCGCCGATCGTTCCGGAGGCAAGTTGATACCATAATATTCGTAAACATGATGGGCGTAATCCCCAAGAAGTCGGTCGCTATCCAGGTTTCGAGACACTCTAACGATGTTGTACTCTCGCGTCGCATGCTGAACGATCGGACAGTACGGCACGACTCCATCGACAACTAGTTCCTTAATGGGATGAGAACGAGCCAACGCCTGGATGTCGAGGCTCAATCCGCTTGCGATTCTCTCCTCATACCTGCCCTGCTCGACGAGAACATTGCCGTAAATTGAAGCCAGCATGACCATAACGTAAGCCGGAATCCCCAAGAGTAGACACACCCATTTTCCGGATATTCTCAACTTCGCGGCCGCTGTACAAAGAATCACGAACGAAGACGCTAACAGCGCACCCGTCCCGATGTAGATCCTGGGCAAAGTGATCAAGGCGTGTACCGGAAAGAGCAGCGGTCCCAGGGAGCCCGTGAACCACGCCAGTGGGAGAAGGAAGATCCCGGCAACGATAACAGCGGATTTGAGTTTGCCTGGTTCACTTAGACTAGATCGCTTCAGGTAGTAGAACCCGGCTACGATTATCACCAGCGTGGCCAACAGCACTGGAAACATGAAAACGTTCCGTAGAGAACCGGGCAACGAATGAAATATTCTGCCCCAGCAGATGTCCCAGTTGTGTTTGATGATTCCTAGATCGCTCGGCTTTGTAACGTATTTGAAATGCTCCACATTGTAACTGCCTCCCACCATCAGCTTGGCCAGCAAAAGATACGGAATAAGACCCCCGATGAGTTGAAGCAACCGATGCACGGCCCGCCGCACCACGCTGGGAAACGAAACATTGGCAAGTTGCTGCGTGCAAAGCTCCGTAACGGAAAAGACTAGGAACGCATTGATACCTGTTTGATAAAAGCAGAGACTGCCAAATAGAGATGCGGCGCCAATAATCCACGTAGTCCAGCCCTCCCTTCTCTCCATAAATATCGGAACCAGTGCCATGACGATCGATAGACACATGGCTAACGAGTCGAAGCGGAAGGAGAGATTCTCTAAAAAGAACGGACTCGCACCAAGAGGAAACGCGGCAAGCGCCGCCAGGAGCGGTGTGGAAATTGCGAATTTTCGCCCGAGAAAGACCGTCGCTAGAGCTAGCAGGGCAATCCCTAAAAGTTGCGGTAGAGGGGAAATATCTTTCAGCGAACCGCCAAAATTTAAAGCGATCATTAAAAGATCCGCTAGTGGTCGACCTTCACCGGTCCATCCATAGGAGCCGCGGATGAGACGTCTCCAGTCTTCCAGGTGATACCTGTCCGCGAACACGATCGGTAGAAGAATGAGCAAGTAGAGCAGGAACGAGACAACAAAGATTTCCAATTGTCTTTTTCGAGCGATAGGTTTTTCCGGCATAGCGGTATGGGAGGTTCTCGGTTCTTGTCCTGGCCAGTGGCTGCACATTTAGGGAAAACCTCGGAAAAGTACAAATGAATAGCCAGAAGTTCGTAGCGGCTGTTTTGTGCCGTTGAGGTCTCCGCAAAGCAGCGTTCCGTTGTGAAATAGTGAGACCTGATTACTTTGACCGTATGGATGGGAAGATCATTCTTTCAACGGTGAGCGCGTGGGAGTTGGGAGAACGCTTTGAAACCACCCGGTCAAAGAAGAATGAGGCGCTTCGGGAAGCGAAGATCGCTAAACAAGATGGCGATCTGAGCGAAAACGCTCCCTACCAGGCTGCGAAAGAAACATTTCGAACCATGGGTCGCGTTCAGCGGCGGTTAACCGGCGAGATTAACAGCCGAGGGCATCGGTTGGTTGATCCCCGGGCTTGGATCACGGATGAACCAGTCGCATCGATCGAAATCGGCACAATTGTCGAGATGGAGTTGAACGGCGCCGGTGAACAGTTCTTGATCGCGGGTGCTCGCGATAATCAGGTTCCTGACTCCGGCGAAATCTTACCGCTCCCGTACAATTCACCGTTGGGAGCTGTTTTGCTCGGGCGAAGAGCGAATGACCGATTCATTGCCAGCGTCAATGGGCGAGAGCAGACAATCTGCATTCACCGCGTGCGAAGACCAACGCCCGACGAGATCCTGCAGATTTTCCCCGTCTTACGAGATGGGAGCTAGTGTACCGTCTCGCATATAATGGTGACGGCGTTGCGTTCAAAATGGGCCGCTGGCAAGATGGTCCGAGCGGCTAGCAGGCCGCAACCCGCAACTTGCAACTTGTAACCTTTGACCTGCAACCTCTAACTCTTTCCATGCAATGGCTCACCGATAATTGGCACTCATTATTCCCGTATCCCTGGGGGTCCATCTCGCTCAGTATTCTTGCGTTGCTGTGTGGAGCTTGGGTGGGAATCGAACGACAGCGCAAAGAAAAACCGGCTGGCATTCGGACAATGGCTTTGATCGCACTTGGTTCGGCAGCGTTTACCATGGTCGGATACGCCTTCACCAGCTCCAACGGTGATTCCGGCCGTGTCGCCGCCCAAATTGTCACCGGTGTCGGTTTCCTCGGCGGCGGCGTGCTGCTCAGAGGAACCACCAGCATACATGGTGTGACCACGGCAGCGACCATCTGGTTGGTCGCCGCCATGGGCATGGCTATCGGCGCCGGTCACGCGGGGGCCGGGGTCGGTCTCGCCCTGCTGGCACGAACTGTTCTGACTGTCGTGAATCGCTGGGAATGCAGCAAGCTAGCCGGAGCGACTGAATCGGTGATTCGTCTGATCGTGGATCCAGCCAAAGGCAAAACTGAAGTGAAGCTAGAGAATCTTTTAGAACAGTTCGAAGTCCGGCCAAAAGTGATCGAACGAAAGCCAGTGGAAGATCATCGCGAACTCTGGGTAATCCGGGTTTTGCTGCCGCGGCGTTCGTACCACGAGTTGTTGATGACTTTAGTCGAGCAACAGGAAGTCTATTCGATTGAGCGGTGAAAATGCGTGTGACTCCCTAAAACTGGAAGTAGATAAAGCTGCGCAATCCGGTCTTGGTAACTAAGCCGACAGCCAGCGCGCAAAGGATCAAAAAACCGAAGCGAAGTTCAGGGCGACGCAAGGGTTTGCCTGGTTGAGATCGCAAAAACCGGACGAACACAGTGTCGCAAAAAATCGGCAATACCAACAGAGTAATCGGAATTGCAACCGGTGCTCCTGCCATCATGGTCCGCCAGGTAAAAATGCCGGAAATTACCGCTAATGAATCAGCTAGTGTTTTTGCGCGGAATGGAATCCACAAGAGTAAGACAATAGTTTGGGTTACCAGCCAGCCCAAAGCTAGCGATGTGATCGATCGATTTTCCTCGGTTAGGATTTTCCCGCGATATATTTGCGAGAATCGCTCGATCGCGAGCACGGTGCCATGGGCGGCTCCCCAGATAATGAAATTCCAACTGGCCCCATGCCAAATTCCGCCAAGTAGCATAGTGATAACGAGATTTTGCATCTGTTTCGGGACGCCGAGACGATTCCCGCCTAAAGGGATATAGAGATAATCGCGAAGCCAGCTAGACAAGGAAATATGCCAACGTCGCCAAAACGATCCCAAGCTGGTCGCTGCGTAGGGGAAATTAAAATTATCGGGTAATTTATATCCGAAGAGCCGGGATACTCCGATCGCGATCATAGAATAACCGTTGAAGTCGAAATAAATTTGGCAGTAGAACCCAAAGGTCGCTGCCAATAGCAGGAGGCCTGTATAGCCGGCCGGCCGTTCAAAGATTTTGTCAACGAACGGGGCGATCGAGTCGGAGAAAACAACTTTGTAGAGAAATCCAGTGACGATCGCCTGCGTCGCAACGAACAAATCTTGGCCGGAGATATGCCGCTTGGTTGCCAATTGAGGAAGAAGTACGGTCGCCCGCACAATGGGTCCGGCTACGAGTTGGGGAAAAAAAGCAATGTAGAGGGCAACATCCAAGAGCGAGACTCGTGTATTCACTTTGCCGCGGTAGGTGTCCACCGCCAAGGTAATGGCGTGAAAGGTGTAAAAGCTGATTCCGATTGGTAACAAGATGCGGGCAATCGGGGCCGTGGATTTTAAGCCAACGGTCGAGAAGAGAGCCACTAGGTTGTCTTCAAAAAAGTTGAAGTACTTAAAGAAGGCTAGGACGGTTAACTGGAGGCCGATACAAATCCACAGAACGACCAACGACTGGACCCGTGCTGCTCGTTCCTTGCAATCCAGGATCAACCGAGAAGCTCCGAAGGTAGTTAGGACCACGAAGCCTAAAAGCCCGAGAAATCTCCAATCCCAAGCGGCGTAGAAGAAGCAACTCGCGACTAGCAAAAACAGCTTCCTGCCAAAATTTCCAGGCCATAGCCAATAGCCAGCAAGAACGACCGGGAGAAAGAGGAGAAAGGAAGCCGAGTTAAACAGCATGTGAATGACGTCCGAGCTGAAAGAACCAAGATGTATCTCTCGCTGTCACATCCGAATCCTACCCGGGTTGAGCCGGCCAATGCTCTTTGAGAAACGCGGCAAACTCTTCAGTGTAGATTTCGGCCCCGGAGTTGGCCAAATGTCCGGGATCATTCCATAATTCCGGTTTTCGCAATCGGGTACGAATTTGCGGTCTATTCCCGTTGAAGAACAGTTGGTCGGGATGCGCGTTAGCCCACCAATTGTCATAATTGAATTCGTAAGCCAGCCACCCTGGCAGCGAGAAAAAAAGCTCTGAGCGCACAATCCCTTTAAATATGGAGCGAAATGTCGCGTCTCGGACTGCATTCCAACGCGTAACGCGTTGATACGCTTGCCGGCCAGACAAGATTGGGTCGGGCGGAAAATCGATTGGCAATAATCCAACGGGTTGAAAGTCGGTTCGCTTTGGCGCGGGCTGAAACCCGGCAGTCAGCACAGCGCTGTTCGCCGTGTCGCGTAACTGGAGATAACTGATTCGCAGGGCGTTGTATAGGAATTGAGTGGCCAGAAGCTGCAGATCAGAGCGTCGGTTCCAGAGTTCGCGTAAGTCGTATCGGTCAGTGATCCAGTTTACCAGGATCGGTAGGTTATCTGGATTGGAATAAGCTAAGGTCGTTGGTGTGAAAGGATTATTGCCGTAATTGAGGAGAGGATCGCGGTCGTACAACGCTTGCACCTCATGGCCGAGAATGAGCCGTGATTGGCGAAGCCGGTCCCAATCACTGGAGGACAGGGAGTTTGCGAAATTTTGCAGGAGTTGCAGTCGCTCAAGATGGTTGGCTCCGCTCAAGGAGAGCTGAAGCACTGTTACCGGGACGCCGGCGGCGCGCAATAAGCGTTCGAGTGCACCACCGTTGACTCCGCGGCTAGTTACGCTGCTTCCTTCGATGATCAGGATGTATTCGCCGGGAATAGGCTGACTTTCATGCAGGTGCTCAAGGCAAAAAGAGGTGACCTGCGCACTAGTCGTATTGAGGTAAGCAAGTGGCAGAGGCAACCAAAAGTGCGCTCCAACCATCCAAAGGAACGAAACACCCAGAGCGACGAGAACCCCCCTCGTACGAACTGGGCGCTCTTCGGCTGGAGTAATCGACCTGAGCTGCGTCGAACGGCTCGATCGACCGAGCAGGGTGACGACCAGTAATAATAATGTCCCAAGGACACCGATGGCCATAAAATCGTTCGATGGACTAGCCACAAAGGAATGGTCAGTCAATTGGTTTTGACGAACATCACCTTCGGGAGGCCCGCAGGGCGGAAGGGCCGCCGTCGGTTCTTTGCCCGGCGCGGTGCCAAAATAGCTCTTGGTTTGCTCTCCGAGATTGGCGAGGACCGTGAGCGCTCTGGTGACCAACCCGAAAAATCTGCAATGTCTCAACCACTTGTACAATCGTCGTTTCGGTCGTCCGGCGACCTCCCAAACCGTTCTGGACGGGAACTGTGACTCAGTGTACGACGATGCGTCTGTTTCACACCATGCAGCGTGCCGCGCGTTTGAATCAATCCGGGTTTCTGTTCGATCTTCTCGTACTATGTGCAGCCGTCGCCATAATGCTCGGAGGTCTGGTTGTCCGGTTTCGGTTGCCGATCGTGCCGCTTGCGGATGGCGACACCTGGGGATATTTGCGTCCGGCGCTCTCCTGGTTGAGTGGGCCTGGATTTCCAGACGCCTTAGGCAGAGATTGGCTCTATCCCGCCTTGCTTGCCGGTATCCTCCACATCAGCGGTGATTTTCGCGCGATCACTTATACCCAGCATTTTCTGGGGTTCGCCGCGATGCTTCTTTTTTGGTTGAACTGGAGATCGTTCTGGCAGCTTCTGCCAACGCAAAAGCCGGTTCGGCGGCGGGCCTGCTTCGTTTTCGCGCTCTTGTTCTTTGCATTGTACGCCCTGAATCCCCAACAAGCGCTGCTCGAGAATACAATACGTCCAGAGGGTATGTTGCCGTTTTTCGAAATGGCCTACTTTTATTGTATTATCTCCTTTTTTTCGGCGCGCTGGAGATCGCACCAAACCGGTGTAGCAATTGCCTTTGGAGCTGCCGGGCTTGGCCTGTCGTACATGATTCTACTATTGAAACCGAGCTGGGGATTTTCATTTGGTTTTAGTCTTCTGTGCTTACTTGTTGGCGGCTTTGGCACAACGACACGCTTGTTGCGTTTCGGACCATTTCTCGCTGGTGCCGTTGTAACCGGTTTCCTGTTAACTTTGCCGAAATTGTTAGGCTTCCAATATGACGCTCCATACCGGCGCTTTCTCCCTTGTACGCTGGTGTCAGTCCATGCCCCGCAAATACTGAAGACGAGTCCGGCCAGCCCTTCATTGCAGGCAAACGGATCCGGCGGAGGACAGACAGCGTTTTACGAAGAATTGGCCAAGGCCTTTCGGTCAGCGAAAGAGAACCCAAACCATTACGATTTACTGGGGTTTGACCCAGATTATATTTTATTTTCGTCTAACTTTTTCTCAATCACCAAGGCAAAGGAAGGGTGGAGTGATCGTGAACTGATTGGAAACTGTTACTCTGCCTATTTTCGCGCTTGGATTCGCACTCCGTGGTTTATGCTCCAAAAAATAGAGAAACAGCTGAGGCTATTTCTCTTTCCCCACGGCGGAGATTTTTATTCGACGGCGCAATCGGTGGACCTAAATCGCGAAATCGCTGTTTCACGCCTCTTCTTGTTCGACCGACCGCTTGCACCACCCATTCAGAACATTTATCAAGCTTATCGAGAACGTCTGAATAGACCTTCCAGCCCGCACCCACTCGGCTTCCCGATCTTGCCTAAGTTGGCGTTCTTTCTTGCTCGGATCAGCTTTTGGCTGCAAGTCGCTTTTTTTGCTGCGCTGGTCGCCGTCTGTTTAAGCCGGCGCGGGCGAGCCTGGCGCCTGGCCGGGCTCCTAGTCGCCGCGGTGCTAGCTGCTACCTATGGAAACGTACTTACGATTGCGGTCGTCCATTCACTAGATGTTGTGCGCTACCGAGTGAGTTATGCCCCTGGTTTTCTACTCGGCCTCGCGATGATGATGAACTACCTGTTAGTATTAGCATTGGGAGGGCTCAAGCTGGGCAAACCGGATGGAGGTCCGAAGGCCGCAGAGGCGAACTTCGAGCAGACTTCGGGTTCATAGTTGCGGGTCTGCCAAAATACCAGCCATGATCGGGATCGCCTCGGAATCAGAGATCGAAGAAAAGATCGCCGTCCGTGATCTGATCTGGATTATCGTCCTCGTTCTTCCGTCGCTCTACGTTCTGTGCACACTTCCACCGCTTTGGCGCGACACCGATGGATTTAACGAAATTGCGTCCACGTTCGCTCCCAAGGGAATCATCCACTGGTTACCTGGTTACTGCTTCGTTGCCCGGCTGCTGATGATCTTGGCCGGAATCATCGGCAGTCTGGTGAGCGGTCACGGCTTNAGCTAAGTGACATAGGAATTTTCAGTTTGTTGGTCGTTCAGCATCTGTTCCTAATCTATTCGTTGTTCTTCGTTATCCGAACGATTACGAATCTCTTTTTCCTTCGGCTGCTTTTTGCCTTTTTTTTTGCGCTGACTCCGTGGCTCTATCTGTTTGCCCAATGCGTTGGAACCGAGGCGTTCAGTAACCCGCTGGTTTGTCTTATAGCTGGTTACGGCTGGATCTGTTTGCGGACTCCGGATCGGGAGTGGCGCCGGCGCATTCCGTTTTTCTTGCTGCTACTCGCGGCGGCTCTCACCCGTCACATCAATCTGGTATTGATTTGTCTCGTGCCATTGGCATTCGTGGTCCCGGCGATCATCTGGACGGTTTTTCCGAAAGAAACTTTTTCTCGGACGCCCGCTACCAACGATTTCCATGGTTGGAGGAAACTACTCGTTTACGGGAGTCTTGGGGTTGGTGTTGCTATCGCCTCGATCGGCGTACAGCAAGCAATGTGCTGGATGTTCCGCGTCCCGTATCGGTCCACATTCGGGGTCACTTTCGAGTGGCGACTTGATTATTTGAACACGCTGCCGGCAGACCAGCGCAACACCATCTTGAACAAGGTTAGTGCCAGGGTGAACGATCCAGTAGTCACGGAGGCAATCCGAGATCTGATTCAGGCGATGGATCGAAAAGAGGATCGAGGATACGGGTTCTTGTATGATCGGATGGATGAAATCCTGTCTCAATCCGGCCGGACGAACTTGCAGCAGCACACGTTTGAAATTGATTCAAAGTTGAACCGAGTAGCTCAGGCGTTTCTCATGCCTCCTGACCCAGCCTTGTTGAGCACGATCAAAAGCGAAATGCTGACAATCCCGTCTCTGACCGAGGCGGACTTGGCCGCGCAACCGTTGGTCCTGACAGACTCCCTGCAGCGCGAAATTGCCGCTCCCCGTTATGCTCGTCTTCGCCCGCTTTGTTCGTTCCAATTTTCCCAAGGGCATTACCAAGAGCTCTTCGATCGCAATGCCTATTTCCAATTATTCAAAAATGTGCCGTTGGGCGGTTTCGTCCTTCTCTCTCTTGCCGGGGGCGTCCTGGTTCTGGCTAGTTCGCCCCGAAGCTTCGGTAACTTGACTGGCGTTTGCTATGCCTGGAGCATGGTCGGAACCGGGTTTTTGATGGCTCTGGGCAATTGTTTCAGCACGTCCTTCGGAGCGCGTTACTACCTTCCGCTTTATTCGTTGGTGCAAATCAGTCTGATGCTGTTGTGTTCGTTGCTAGTCGAGAAGCTGGTGCGCCCAAGATCCGATCCGCTTATTTCCATGAGCGCTCGCTCGCTGCAGCCAGAGGCGCCGCCAACAGATGATGCCAGGACGCAAGGGCAACGATTCCGCGAGAATGTTCGACAGGGCGTAACGGTTCAGATAATACAATTTGGTTGACGTCCACCGCCGACGTTGCGCGCGAAATAATTTCAGAGTCATTTATGAGAGTAAAGGAAGGTCGTCCGTCCGGGAAGGAGACCGAGAAGGCGAATATTGTGGCAGCGGATTCAGTAAGGATCGGGACTGCGACACAAATAGCCGGTGGATCGGCTCGTGTGGATCGAGGCAGTCCAGCTGGTCGAGTTATTGAGCTCCGAGGGATCATTTTTCAAAGCGACAATCATAGCGTCCTCGGCGCTTGGCTGATCCGGCCGATACAAATGTTCGATCGCCGATTGGCTGGGCTAGGGAAGTCAGTCTTCGGTCCGCCCTTGGCGATGCATGTGGGCTTGCATGTGGTCATTGAAGACGGCCGGGAATTCGTGGTAGAGCAGCTTTTTGGGACACCGTGGCACGCATTCGTTGATGGTGTGAACTGGACGCCACTGGACGTTTTTCGGGCGCGCGATCGCGGCGGCTGGGATGTAACCGTACCTGCATCCGCCTTCCGAAAAATCGACGACCGCATCATCAAGGAAGCGATTGAATTTCTCAACAGCATTCAATCCCGGCCGTACTTTGGCGAGGATTGCCCAACATTTGTGGAGCGGGCATTTGGAAGACGGCGGTTATTTCGGTGTTCGAATCGGCGATCCGGCGCTGCCGCTTCTTCGACCTGAGGTTCGATTGGATCGGAGAGCTGAGCGCCTTCTACGAGCTTGGTCGCTTCGAACATTGCCTGACCCAATCACCTCCTGGAATGCGCCAAACGCTCGCTTCCTTTTGCATCGAATGATTTTTTTTGGAGGATTCCTGCTGACCGGACTGCTGCTTGGGCTTCTGCGGCAGAGGGGCGGAATTCAGGGAGTGAAAGGGTAAGAGGAGTCAGCCAGCAATCAATTTCCGTCTCTGATCAGCTCCTCAACGTGGATTCAACTCGGGAGCTATTTCTTCTCGGGTCGAAAAGCCATGAGAAAAGCGCCGGAAATCGTTAAGCAACCCACCACAATCGTATGAACTATGGATACTATTCCGAGATACGGGATCAGTTGGCGCTGCCCCTGCATTGCCGAGAGCCAGATTGCGGCACTCGCAGCGGTGAGTGTCAATCCAACCAGTGACGCGACCGCCAGGACCAGCGCTCCGAACTGCTTGAGTTTCGCGAAGGCCATAGCCCACGCAACGGCAATGAACAGTGAAAAGAACGCAGAGATGGCGTACGGCGCCAGAGCGGTGAGAATCTGATAATAGTTGCCGGTCATTGGGATTAGATATCGCTGTCCGGTCTTCCGCCAATAGAATTTCACCGGCGGTTTACTTCCAGACAAATGGCAGCAGGTTTACCCGGGGCATCTCTCCGGGCTTGCCCACGAAAGCAGGAAGGAAGACGACCCCGGCCTTTTTTACCGGCAATGAGTAAGGAGCTAGCGGACACTATCACTGTTGGCGACCAGCACTACGTTCGTGCGCGGTCGTCTCTGGCCGATGATCGGCGACACATACTTCTAAGTGGTAACACCTTTGCGATATTCGATCGTTTCGGTGACTTTCGACCGATCGGTGAATTTGGTCTGTTTCATTGCGATACGCGTTACCTCTCTACGTTTGAACTACGGGTGAACGGACTGCAGCCGCTTCTGCTAAGTTCGACGATTCGCGACGACAATGCCTTGCTCGCCGTCGATCTCACTAACCCAGAATTGCGCTGTGGAGATGAACTGATCAGACACGGAACAATTCATATCTACCGCAGTAAGTTCCTTCGGCCGGGCTGTTATTTCGAACGGATTCGGGTGGAAAATTATGGGAACGACGCGGTCCAATTGAGATTGGATTTTCAATATGGCGCTGACTTTGCTGATATCTTTGAAGTGCGAGGAGGGAGCCGGTCGCAGCGCGGCCGCCTCCTGGACGAAGTTCCGCTGGAAGGAGGGATTCAGATTCGCTACGAGGGTTTGGACAAGGTTGTTCGCGTGACCACCCTCCGGGTCTCCGGAGCCGCCACCCAGATCGTCGAGCGGGTAATTTGTTCGGTCTTGCAGCTGGAAGCGGGTGCTGTTCGAGAAATGTCGATCTCGACTGAGTGTGGCGAAAGTTCCGAAACTCCGCGCCGGCTAGCGTTCGCGGCCGCTCGTGCCGAAATGGAAAAAGAAATCGCTGCAGAAGCATCTTGCGGATGCGAAATCGTCACTGATAACGAGCAATTCAGTGAGTGGCTGAATCGATCGAAAGCTGATCTTCAGATGCTCACGAATGAGACCGGTCAGGGCTTGTACCCTTACGCTGGCGTCCCCTGGTACAGTACGGTATTTGGCCGGGACGGAATCATTACTGCCTTCCAGACGCTTTGGATGAAACCGCAGATCGCGAGAGGAGTGCTGCGGTTTCTGGCGAAGACGCAAGCCACCACGGAAAACGCTTGGAACAACGCCGAACCTGGTAAAATCGTGCACGAGATCCGCAGAAGTGAGATGGCGCAACTCGACGAAGTCCCGTTTCGCCAATACTACGGCACGGTTGACGCGACTCCGCTCTTTCTTTTTTTGGCGGCCGCGTATTTTGATCGAACCGACGATCACGCGTTTATGCGAGATCTTTGGCCCCACCTCGAAATGGGGCTGACCTGGATCGATTGTTACGGAGATGCGGACCAGGACGGGTTCGTCGAGTACTCGACCGAGTCGCGCGGATTGAGGCAGCAGGGCTGGAAAGATTCGCCCGATTCGGTTTTCCATGCGGACGGAACGTTGGCCAAGGGTCCAATCGCACT
>WNFM01182314.1_pt1 | contig 13085 bp, 8 predicted proteins | sample 5400271 | NCBI WGS metagenome assembly WNFM01 (sample SAMN13153352, study PRJNA577476) | soil metagenome | isolation source: 60 cm saprolite on Douglas fir-dominated hillslope | place: USA:California | collected 2013-09-17 | reverse complement strand
CCCTGTGCTACGATCCCGCTTCCTGGGGTGGCGAGGGTTCGGCCCGATAAGGAGATCTCATGGCCGTTCGTGTCGGTCGTTTCGTCGCGGTGCTGCTCTTGTCTCTGACGGTTTCCGCGCCTGCGCTGCGCGCCGCCGAGGAGGCCGAGGCGCCGAGCAAGGGTCCGGCGGAGCTGAAGGGGATGACGTTCCGTCTGGTCGGACCGCATGTCGGCGGCCGGGTGGCGCGGGTCGCGGGCGTGCCGGGCAACCCGCTCGTCGCCTACGCGGCGACCGCCTCCGGAGGCGTCTGGAAGACGGACGACGGTGGCGTCAAGTGGAAGCCGATCTTCGACGACCAGCCGGTCGCTTCGATCGGCTCGATCGCCGTGGCGCCCTCCAATCCGGCGGTCATCTACGTCGGCTCGGGCGAGGCCAACATCCGCGGAAACGTCGCGGCCGGAAACGGCATCTACAAATCGACCGACGGCGGGAAGACCTGGGCGCAGGTTCTCAAGCAGGAAGGGCAGATCGGCTCGATCGTCGTCCACCCCTCCAACCCCGACATCGCCTTCGCCGCTCTCCTGGGCCACGCCTTCGGTCCGAATCCCGAGCGCGGCGTCTATCGGACGAAGGACGGCGGCAAGAGCTGGCAGCAGGTTCTCAAGAAAGACGCCGACACCGGCGCCTCCGACGTCTGCATCGATCCGTCGAACCCGAACATTCTGTTCGCCGGTCTCTGGCAGGCGCGGCGCCGGCCCTGGGAGATGACCAGCGGTGGGCCGGGCAGCGGGCTGTACCTGTCGCGCGACGGCGGCGACAGCTGGACACAGCTGACCGGGAAAGGACTCCCCGAGGGGATCTGGGGCAAGGTCGGCGTGGCGGTGGCCCCCTCAGACAGCCGCAGAGTCTACGCTCTCATCGAGGCGGAGAAGGGAGGCCTCTTCCGTTCGGATGACGGCGGCGACAGCTGGGAGCTGGCGAGCGGCCACCACGGTCTGCGGCAGCGCGCCTGGTACTACACGACACTGACGGTCGATCCGGGAAATCCCGATGTCGTCTGGTTTCCACAAGTTTCATTGCTGCGCAGCATCGACGGCGGCCGCACCATCAAGCAGGTGAAGGGGCCGCATCATGGCGATCACCACGACATCTGGATCGATCCGAGGAATGTCCGGCGGGTGATCGACGGCAACGACGGCGGCATCGATCTCTCCTGGAACGGGGGCGAGAGCTGGGCGACGCCGCCCCTGCCGATCGGCCAGTTCTACCACGTCGCCGCGGACAACTCGGTCCCGTACCGGGTGTCGGGGGCGATGCAGGACATCGGGACCGCTTCGGGCCCGAGCAACAGCCTCGATGCCGGCGGCATCGCGCCGGGGCACTGGCACGGAGTCGGCGGGGGCGAGGCGGGGTTCACCGTCCCGGACCCTTCAGACCCGAACATCGTCTACGCCGGCGAATATTTCGGCGTCATCACGCGCTACGACCACAGGACCGGGCTGACGCGCAACGTGTCGATCTATCCCGACAACTGGTCCGGCCACGGCGCCGAGGCCGATCGGATCCGGTTCCAGTGGACCGCTCCGATCGCGATATCGCCGCACGATCCCAAAGTGATTTATCACGCCGGCAACATCCTGTTCCGCACCGGCGACGGCGGCCAGACCTGGGCCGCCATCAGCCCCGATCTGACCCGCAACGATCGCTCCAAGCAGAAGTGGTCGGGCGGGCCGATCACCGGCGACAACACCGGAGTGGAGTGGTACTGCACCATCTTCGCGGTCGCCGAGTCGCCGCGGCAGAAGGGGTTGATCTGGGCCGGCACCGACGACGGCCTGGTGCAGATGACGCGCGACGGCGGAGAGCACTGGACCAACCTGACGCCGAACGTCAAGGGGATCCCCGATTGGGGCACCGTGAGCCTGATCGAGCCGTCGCCCTTCGACGCCGGCACCGCGTACCTGGTGGTCGACGCGCATCGCCTGGACGACATGCGTCCGTATCTCTGGAAGACCGCGGATTACGGCAAAAGTTGGAAAAGCCTGACGGCGGGCCTTCCCGCGGGGATCCCGCTGCACGCGGTGCGCGAGGACCCGAAGCATCGCGGTCTGCTCTATCTCGGGACCGAGCGGGGCGTTTCGTTCTCTCGCGACGACGGCGCCACCTGGCAGACGCTCGGGCTGAACCTGCCGACCGTCGCGGTGCACGACCTGGTCGTCAAGGACAACGATCTGGTGCTCGGCACGCATGGCCGCGGCATCTGGATCCTCGACGATCTGACCCCGATCCGTGACTGGTCCAAGGAGATCGCCGGCCGGCCGGTCCATCTCTTCGCCTGGGAGATCTCCTCGTCGTTCGCCGAAGAGGGTCTGAGCGAAAACCCGCCGCAAGGGGCGGTGATCCGCTACGCGCTGAAGAAGGACGTGGAAGGGGAGATGACGCTCCAGATTCTCGACGCGGGCGGGACCGTGGTCAGGAGCTTTTCGAGCGTGAAGGAGGTTCCCGAGTTCGAAGAGGATGACGCCGACGCCCCCGAGAAGCCGCGCAAGAAGCCGGTCCTGTCGACCGAGGCGGGCCTGCGCCAGGTGGTTTGGGACCTGGCGTACGACAGCGCCACGAAGATCCGGAAGGCGAAGGTCGAGGGGAGCCCCGAGGCGGCGCCGCGCGCGCTTCCCGGTCTCTACAGCGTACGGCTCAAGGCGGCCGGGCAGACGCTGCAGGCGCCGCTCGAGGTGCGCGCCGATCCGCGGCTGAGCCTGCCGGCGGCCGACCTGGAGGCGCAGCTCCGGTTCGCTCGCCAGGTGCAGGATCAGGTCAGCCGCCTGGCGGGGCTGGTGGCGCAGATTCGTTCCGTCCGCGAGCAGGTCGCGGCCAAGGTCGGGGCGCTCGCGGGGAATGCGCGCGCCGCGGCCTGGACCAAGGCGGCCGAGTCCCTCACGGCGAAATGCGATGCCCTGGAGGAGAAGCTGCACAACCCGAAAGCGGAGGTGGAATACGACATCCTGGCGAAGGGCGCGCGGCTCTACTCCCGCATCAGCCCGATGCTGGCCTTCGCGACCGAAGGGAGCGGCGCGCCGACCCAGGGCATGCGCGAGGTGTTCGCCGAGGAAATCAAGGAGCTCGACGGTCTCGAGGCCGACTGGAAGGCGCTCATCGGCGGAGACCTGGCCGCGCTGGGCCGCCAGGCGCGCGAGCTCGACCTCGGGGATGTCGTGGTCCCCGGCGCGATCGCGAAATGACCCGCGCCGTCGCGACGCGGCGCTCCCTCGGAACGCGGCGTTCCCTTGCGCCGCGCCGGTCCCTCGTCCTGCTCGTGCCGGCGATCCTCGCGGCCTGCGCGGGGGGCGGCGTCCCGGCGGAGCAGGCCGATCTGGTGCTGCGGCATGCCCGGATCTACACCGCGGACCCTTCGCGTCCATGGGCCGAGGCGGTGGCGGTCCGGGAAGGCCGGATCGCGGGGGTCGGCGGCGAGGCGGAGGTCGCCGGCCTGGTGTCGCCGAAGACCCGCGTCATCGATGCCGGAGGACGGCTGGTGATGCCGGGGTTCATCGACAGCCACAATCACATTACGTTCGGTTCCGACCCCGAGGTGCTGCAGCTCGGGGAGGCCCGCGACCCGAAGGATCTGTACGACAGGCTTCGCCGGTTCGCCACCGCGCATCCCGGCCTCCTCTGGATCGAAGGGGAGGGATGGAACTACTCCATTTTCCCCGGGGGCGCGCTGCCGACCTGGCGCGATCTCGAGGGCTTGACGAACGACCGACCGGCCTTCCTGGTCTCCTACGACGTCCACACCGTCTGGCTCAATCGCGCCGGGCTGAAGAAGCTGGGGGTCGTCCGGGGGACGACGAGCCTGCCGTTCGGGGAGGTCGACGTCGATCCGCGCACCGGCGAGGCGACCGGGATCCTGCGCTCGTTCGCCACCATGGGTCTTTCGACCGAGGGGAACGCAGCTCTGCGGAAGGTCCTCCCCTCCGCCTCGACGGAGCGCCGCTACGCGCGCCTGAAGCGGAACCTCGAAATCGCCGTCCGCTTCGGGATCACGACGATCGTCGAGCCGCAGGCGTTTCTCGAGGATCTGCCGCTCTTCAGCCGCGCCCGTCAGGAGGGTCTGCTTCGCCCCCGTCTGCAGCTGGCGCTGTTCCATCCGCGCGGAACCACCGAGGCCGACCTCGACCGGTACGACGAGGCGCGGCGGCAGTTCAACGACGATCATCTCAGGGTCGCCGCCATCAAGCTGTACATCGACGACGTGGTCGAGCCCCACACCGCCGCCCTGCTCCAGCCTTACAGTGACGCGCCCTCCCTCAAGGGGGAGACCCTTTACACCCCCGAGGAGTTCAAGACGGTCGCCGCCCGTCTCGACCGGTTGAAGTTCCAGATGTTCATCCATGCCATCGGCGATCGCGGCATCCGGGTGGCGCTCGACGCGCTGCAGTTCGCGAGGGAGAGCAACGGAGCGCGCGACAGCCGGCACGAGCTGATCCATATCGAGTGCCTCTCCCCGGAGGATCTCCCGCGCTTCAAGGCGCTGGGGGTCACCGCCTGCATGCAGCCGCGGCACTGCGCGCCCGACATCACCGGGAAGTGGGCCATGAACATCGGTCCCGAGCGCTCGCGCTACGCCTGGGCCTTCCGCAGCCTGAAGGAGGCCGGCGCCACGCTCGCCTTCGCGAGCGACTGGAACGTGGCCGAGATGGATCCGCTGGTTGGGATCTACACGGCGCTCACGCGCCAGGGCCTCGACGGCCGGCCGCCGGGGGGATGGATCCCGGAGCAGACGATCGACCTCGAGACCGCCCTGCGCGCCTATACGATCCAGGGGGCCTGGGCGAACTTCGTGGAGGGGAGCCGCGGCTCGATCGCGGTCGGAAAGTATGCCGATCTCATTCTGCTGGCGGACGACCTGTTCGCCCTGCCGCCCGCGAAGATCAAGGACACGCGGGTGCTTCTGACCCTGGTCGGCGGCGAGGAGGTCTACCGCTCGCCGGACGCGAAGCTCTGAGGTGAGCGAGCGCTTCGACGTCATCGTCATCGGGGCGGGGCACAACGGCCTTGTGACCGCGGCCGTTCTCGCCGGGGCGGGCAAGACGACGCTCGTGCTCGAGCGCCGCCCGCTCGTTGGCGGCGCCTGCGTCACCGAGGAGCTGATCCCGGGACACCGCTTTTCGACCGCCTCGTACGTCTGCTCGCTGATGCGGCCGGAGATCATCGAAGAGCTCGCGCTTCGCGATCACGGCTTCGAGATGCTGCCGTGCAGCAGCTCGTTCACCGTCTTCCCCGAAGGGGGTGCGCTGCTCCTCGGCCTCGACGCGGCCGAGGACGCGCGGCAGATCGCGCGCTACTCGAAGAAGGACGCCGAAGCCTACCCGCGCTTCAACGCCGCTCTCTCGCGCCTGGCCGATCTGCTCCGGCCGACCCTCGCCATGACCCCGCCCGACCCCGCGGCCCCCGGTCTGGGAGACCTGCTCCGCCTGCTCAAGCTGGGGAACCGATTTCGCAGGATGACGAGGGCGGACCAGACGCTCCTTTTCAAGATGATGACGATGAGCTGCGCCGCCCTCCTCGACGAATGGTTCGAATCGAGCCAGCTGAAGGCGACCCTGGCGCCGACCAGCACGATCGGGACGTACGGCAGCCCGAGGACCCCCGGCACCGCCTTCGTCCTGCTGCACTACTACCTCGGCGAGGCGAACGGATCGCCCGGCTCCTGGGGTTTCGTGAAGGGAGGGATGGGCGGTCTCGCCGAGGCGCTGGCCTCCGCGGCCCGCTCGCGCGGGGCGGTGATCAGGGTCGGCCAGGCGGTCGATCGGATCCTGATCGAGAACGGGAGGGCGCGCGGCGTCCTCCTCGAAGGAGGCGCGGTGATCGAGGGAGGGGTCGTCGTCTCCAACGCCGACCCGAAACGGACGTTCCAGCGTCTCGTCGACCCGGACCTGCTGCCCGACGAGTTCCGTCGCGGTGTCGAGACGATCCGCTGCACCGGTAACTCGGCCAAGATCAACCTCGCCCTCTCCGAGCTGCCGGATTTCGTCGCGCTTCCCGGCGACGGCCCCCACCTGCGCGGGTCGATCCAGATCTGCGGATCGCGGGAGAGCTATCTCGAAGAGGCGTTCGACGATTTCAAGGCGGGGCATCCGTCGCGCCGGCCGTATCTCGAGGTCACCATTCCGTCCACCGTCGACGCCACGCTGGCTCCGGCGGGGCGGCACGTGATGTCGATCTCGATGAAGTTCGTCCCGTACCGGCCGGCGCACGGGGACTGGGAGTCGCGCCGGGAGGAGCTGGGAGATCTGGCGATCGACACCCTCGCCGCCTGCGCCCCGAACCTGCGCCGGTCGATCGTCTTCAGACAGGTCCTGACGCCGCGCGATCTCGAGGAGAGGTTCGCCCTGACGGGCGGCAATATCTGCCATGGCGACATGGCGCTCGATCAGCTGTTCGCCATGCGGCCGCTCCTGGGGTGGGCGGGATACCGCACCCCGATCGACGGCCTGTACCTGTGCGGAGCCGGCACCCATCCGGGCGGCGGGGTGATGGGCTCCTGCGGCCGGAACGCGGCGCGGGAGATCATCGCCGACCTGCGCCGCGGCGCGCGGCGCGCAGGCAGAGAAACTCGAGCGCCACGGTCGCCGCGGCCAGCGCGGTGATCTCGCCCACGTCATAGATCGGCGCGACCTCCGTCACGTCGCCGCCGACGAAGTCGATGTCGATCAGACCGCGCACGATCTCGAGGGCGAGGTGGGTCGGCAGCCCTCCGACGACCGGCGTGCCGGTGCCGGGCGCGGCGCTCGGATCGAGACAGTCGACGTCGAAGGTGAAATAGGCCTTGCCGGGCCCGACGATCGTCTTCACCTCCGAGACGATCGTCTCCGGCGGCCCTTTCAGGACCCGCCGCGCGTCCAGGATGGCGAAGCCGCAGCTCTCGGGGTTGTGGGTCCGGATGCCGATCTGCACCGACCGGCGCGGGTCGACGATCCCTTCCTGGACGGCATGGTAGAACATCGTGCCATGGTCGATCCGTCCCGGCTCGTCATGCCAGGTGTCGGAGTGCGCGTCGAAATGGACCAGGGCGAGGGGCCCGAAGGCCCGCGCATGCGCCCGCAGCAGCGGCAGCGAGATGAAATGATCCCCCCCGAGGCTGAGCGGAAAGACACCGGCGTCGAGGAGGGTCCGGGCGTGCGCCTCGATCGCATCCGGGATCCGCTCGGGGCGCCCCGAATCGAAGACGCAGTCACCGTAATCGATGACCGCGAGCCGGTCGAACGGGTTGAAGCTCCATGGGTACGGCTGGGCCCAGGCGAGTTGCGCCGAGGCCTTGCGGATCGCCGCCGGCCCGAAGCGGGCGCCGGGTCGGTTGCTGGTGGCGAGATCGAGCGGCACGCCGCTGACGGCGACGTCGACGCCCTTCAGATCGCGGGTGTAGCGGCGCCGCATGAAGCTCAAAGCGCCCGAATAGGTCGGCTCCACCACGATGCCGTATGGGCTCGTCGCGGTGAAAGCGTGGTCGCCCGGTGCGTCGGACACTCGGCCCTCCCGAGATGCCGCGAATATACCACGCCGGCGCGCGGGTCGTTCCCTTGCCGCCGCCCGGCGCGGGGCCTAAATTGAAAGCATGATCAACAAGAAGTCGGGCGGCGGTGTCGGTTTCGTAATCGTGGTCGTGGCGCTGGTGGTCGTCATGCTCCTCGCCGCCAAGGCGTGGAATGCCATGCTCCCGGTCGCCTCGCAGGTCCTCAAACCGGGAACCCCCGGCGCCGTGCCGGACCACGGCCAGACCGAGGTGGGGGATGCCATCCGATCCGGCACCCTCCCCGATCTCAAGCAGATGAACCTGAACACCGACCAGCATATCAAGCAGGTGAAGGAAGGGACCAAAGGGCAGGACTGACGCGGCCCGGATCTTTGTCTGCGGGGGAAAAGAGGGCTAAGCTCAACGTCCGGGAGCGGACCGACGTGAGCGAAGCCGAACCTCGGCAGATTTCGGGCGCTGTGTCGCGCGGGGCCCTGGTGCTGCTCGGCGCGATCCTGTGCGCCGGCATCGCCATCGGCATCTACCTGACCCGCTTCCACGAAATCGAGATGTACGGGGACCGGACGGCGACCCTCAGCAACTGTCCCCGGACCGAGACCACCAACTGCGAGGTCGTCAATACCAGCGGGTATTCGGAGATCGCCGGCGTTCCGATCTCGGCCCTCGCCATCCCCTCGTATCTTCTGCTCCTGATCCTGGCCGCGCGGGCCTGGCGCCGTCCGCGGCTCCTGTCCCTGGTGTTCGCCTCCGGGCTCGTGTTGCTTCTCTATTCGCTCTATCTCTTCTATGTCTCCCGGGTCGTCATCGGCTACCTTTGCCTCTGGTGCTTCCGGCTCTACATGATCAACGCCGGCATACCCCTTCTCGCCGCGCTCGCGGCCGGATGCGGCCCTGCTCTCATGATGCGCGAGGTGCTTCGAGATATCCGTCGGGCGGCCCCCGAGGTGCGTCAGGCGGTTCTCGTCTTCGCGTCGCTGCTGATCGCCACCGTATCGATCGATCAGATCTACCGCTCCGGCCTGACCCGGGTCGCGCCGGAGTCCGCCGAGGCCTCCCCGCCCGGGGTCGAAGGAGTCGTCGCCCCGGAGCCGCCGGCGCCGAGCGAGTCGCGCGGCCGGCCCCTGCCGGCGCAGGCCCCCGCGGAGCCGGCCGGCGGGTCGCCGGCAACCCGCGTGGTCGAGGCCGCGTCCGAAGCCTTCGTGGTGCCAGGCCCGCTCAAGCTGATCGAGGCGCGGCACGAGCAGCTCAGGGAGGTGAGCTTCGATCTCCAGGGCCGCATCGGACGGGGGAAGCCGGTCGCGCTCATCTTCTGGGCGCCTGGCTACGCGCTCTCCGAGGGCGAGCTGGTCGAAGTCGTCCGGTTTCTCGCGCGCGAAGCGCCGCAATACGACCTGTTCGCCGTCGCGGGGAAACGGGACGATCAACGCACCGAGATGGTCTGGGAGGCCTTCTCGCTGCTCGATCTTCCTCCCTCGCTCCCGCTGCTCGTCGACGAAGGGTTCGCCGTGTCGAAGCAGCTCGACGTGACCGACGTGCCGGATCTCCTCCTCATCGACGGTGCCGGACATCTCGTCACCGCGAAGATCAAGGGGTTGCACCAGACGGTGACGGCGCCGCCGGACCAGCTCGCCGCCGCGGAGCTGATCCGGCGCGTCGCCGGCGGCGCGAAGGTGCCGCCTCTTCCCGCCCTGCCGCCCTACTATCCCGCCACGGAGCTTTACGGTCATTGCGCGCCGGAATTCTCCCTGCCGGATCTCTCGGGGGCGCGCGACGTGGCCTTCCAGGGTCGCGCGGCGAACGGCAAACCGACCCTGTTGATGTTCTGGTCGGCCACCTGCAAGCATTGTCAGAAGGAGATCCCGCAGCTGTTGAGCTACGTGCGGGCGCATCCCGGGGAATTCAACGTGGTCTCGGTCGCGCTGATCAAGCCCGATCGCCCCGACGGCACGTCGCATCGCCGTATCACGGAGGCGTACGTCCGCAGCAATGGCATTCCCTGGCAGGTCCTCGACGACTCGAGCGGGTTCGCGGCCGATCTGTACAAGATCGTCTCGACCCCGACCACGTTCCTGCTGACTCCCGGCGGGGCGATCGCCGGCGCCTGGTATCACCCGCACGAGGAGATCGGTGAGGCGATCCGCCAGGCGATGTCCCGCCTGACCGCCATGCAGGGCGAGTGCACGCCGGCTCCCCCGGCAACGGTCAGCCGGGCTTCGTTCTCGGCGCTCGACCCGGCCGGGACGAGCGTGACTCTGGGTTCCGTCACCGACCGGCCGACGATCGTTCACTTCTGGGCAACCTGGTGCGTCCCGTGCCAGACGGAGCTTCCGGACCTGCTCCGATTCCGCGATCGGCTTGAAAAGGAAGGGGGGCGCCTGGTCCTGGTCTCGGTCGAGGATGCGCCGGCCGGCCCCAGGATCCGGGAGTTCGGGGCGCGGCTCGATCCCCGGTTCGTGAGCCTGCGCGCGCCACAGGGCGGCCTTGCCGATCGGCTGGATCTCTCATACTCGGTGCCGCGCACCTTTCTGCTCGGATCGGGCGGCCGGGTGCTGCGGACCTACTACGGCGCCCAGAAGTGGAGCGATCCCGCCTTCCGGGAAAACGTCAGGACGCTCCTGCAACTGCCGCGCTCCTCCGGCTGAACCTCCCGGCCGCGCGGTGTGCTATGATGCGCGGGCGTCAGGGGCGTTCGAGGCGCTGGGAGGCGGACGGTGGCAAAAAACCCGGATGAGTTCGCTGTCAACGAGCGGGTACGCCACGAGCAGTACGGTCTCGGCACCATCCTCGAGGTCAGCGCCCGGACCACCACCATCGAGTTCGATTCCGAAGGGCGCCGCAAGTTCGTCACCAGCATCGTGAAGCTCGAGCGCAGCACCGAGGCGGCCCCGGCGCCGCCCCCCCGGAAGCCGCGCGCCAAGAAGGCCACCGCCAAGAAGGCCGCCGCTTCTTAGCTTCCCCCGGGTCTGCGCCCCGAGACGACCCAGAGCGCCGCGGGAAGCGCGATCAGGCTCGCCACCATCGACAGCACGAAGGCGCAGGCCGAGACGATCCCGAACTGCCGCATCGGCGGCAACCCCGAAAGCGCCAGGGCCGAAAACCCCGCCGCGTTGAAGAGCGTCGCGAAGACGATGCCGCGCCCGGCGATCCGCAGGGCGTGCCGCAGCGCCTCGCCCGCGTCGCCGCGGCCGCGCGCCTCCTGAAAGTGGTGAAAGAAATGGATCTGGTCGTTCTCGGAGGCCCCGAGCACCGTCGAGCCGATCAGGATCGTCGCCACATTGAGCGGGATCGAGCCGAGGCGCATCACCAGGAACATCACCAGGATGGCGAACAACGAGGGAATCATCGCCAAGAGCCGCGTCGACGCGCTGCGGAAGACCAGGACGAAGACGGCGAAGATGATCGCGGCGGTGATGGCGAAGCTCTCGGTCAGCGTCGGGACGAGATCGTCGGCGATCTTCGCCTGCAGCAGACCTTGGCCGACCAGCTCCATCCGGCAGCGGCGCAACGCCGGCACGCGGGCCGCCGCCTCGTTCCAGCCGTCGCGCGCCAGCTGCCGCAGATCGTCGACGTGCGGGAACCCGTCGCCACGGTGGATCACGGTCAGCCGCGCGTTCGACAGCGTCCCCATGTCGATATACGACCTGGCGGACGGTTCCTCGAGGAGGGTCTGCTCGAGCCGCGCCGCCAGGGCGGGCCAGGCCTCCGGCTCCTCGGGGAGCCGGTCCCCGGCGCCCGCGAGGTAACGCATGAACTTCAGGAGGGTCGTCGGGCCCAGGGCCGAGCCGACCCGGGGGTCGCGCTCGAGGTTCCCCGAGAATCTCTCGATGCCGCGCAGGATCTCCGGGTCGAGCACCTCTCCCGGCGGCGTCGTCACGCGGATCTGGACCACGCCGAGCCCCCCGATCACCTTCTCGAAGCGGCGCGTGTCCTTGTAGAGCGGCAGGTCCCGGTCGATGTAATCGATCGTATCGGTCAGAAGGCTCATCGGGGCGAGCCGCCCCGGGAATCCCGTCAGCGCGACGAGGCCCGCGATCATGAGCGCCATCGTGAGCGGCAGGATGATGTGGCGGAAGCGAAACGACCAGGCAGGGATCGCGTCGATGAGCGCGCCCAGACCGGGTCCGCCGCGGTCCCGGCCACCCCGCATCGGTGTCGTGAGGATCCGCTGCAGGGCCGGGAACAGCGTGAAGATGATGACGAAGGTCGCCGCCAGCCCCGAGGCGACCCAGAGTCCCATCTCCCGGATCGGCCGGATGCCGGAGACCGCGAGGGCGGCGAAACCGGTGGCCGCGGCCAGAATCGACACGGCCGTCGGCGCCAGCTTGTTGGCCAGCGTGAACAGCTGATGAGACTCGAACGAAGCTCCGTCCGGGTTCTCGGTGAAGCGTGACTGGATATAGACCAGCGAGGCCGTCGCCGTGATCAATATCGTCAGTGGCACCAGCGACGAGACGATGGTGAAGCTGAACCCCGCGACCCGCGCCAGCCCCACGGTCGTCGCCACGCAGACGGCCAGCGTGGCGAGGAAGGCGACCAGCGTCCTGACGGATCGATACAGCGCCAGATTGACGGCGATCACGAACAGCCCGAACAGAGGCATCGAGATCCCGGTCGCCCGGGCGGTCTCGCGCTCGAGATAGGCGTCGACGAACGGACCGCCGACGCGGCGGATCGCGGTCAGCGGGGCGGGCGCCGCCTCGAACGGCGCCAGCGCCCGATCGATCGCCTGCAGCGTCTCGTTCCGCTCGTTCGGGCCGGGTCCTTGGATGTCGAGGGCGATACCGAGGAAGTCGGGGCCGACGAGCCCCTGCCGCCGGAGCAGATCGGTGCCGGTCGCGAACCGGCGGAACGCCTCCGCACGCGTGACGGGGTCGCCGGTTTTCGGGGGCACCCGATCGAAGAGGGTCAGGGCGGTGGTGACCTGGAGCCGGGGGAGACTCCCAAGGGTCCGTTCGATCGCCGCCACCCGATCGAGGACGGCGGGGTCGAACGGGTCGCCCGCCTCGGCCAGCAGGATCGCCTGCGAGCCCTCCGGGAACAGCGCCTGGAAGACGCGGGTGTTCCGGGCGTCGGGATCGCTCAGGACGATCAGACGATCGATCGAGCTGTCGCGCTCGACCCGCAACGCCAGGATGACAGCCAGCGGGAGCAGCAGAGAGTATGCCGCGACGATCCACCAGCGCCTCCTGAGGAGGGCACGGAAAAACGCCTGCAGCCGGGGCGCTTCGGAGCGATCCATCGGGGTCACAGGGTACCGCAAGTCGACGCGAAGACGCTTTCGTAATCCCCGCCTCCTTCCTTGCCTGCACGGGCCGCATCCTTATATTGAGGTGAAGAGCCCGGTCATCGCCGATGAACGGCCGGCTCGCCGGGCGGAACCCGAATGCATCTCGCAGGCCCCCACGTCTCCCCCTACCTCTACATCCTCGGCATCTTCATCCTGGTCGATGCGCTCAAGGTTTACCTCGAGATCTGGAACCGGCCCGTCCGGCGCGCCTTCACCACCGACCTGGCCGCCGTGACCGCCCTGATCCCGACGCACAACGGCGAGCTGGTGATCCGGGAGACG
>WNFM01190854.1_pt1 | contig 13090 bp, 11 predicted proteins | sample 5400271 | NCBI WGS metagenome assembly WNFM01 (sample SAMN13153352, study PRJNA577476) | soil metagenome | isolation source: 60 cm saprolite on Douglas fir-dominated hillslope | place: USA:California | collected 2013-09-17 | reverse complement strand
TCGACGTTGCCTGCTGGACCCCGGCATTGCGGGCTCCCTCGATACCGGCAGCAACACCAACCACTGATGAAATGTCCATGGTCACGTTCCTTTCGGCCATGTGGTACCTGTAAAATTGGCCTTTTCCAAGAATTCCACAAGCGCCATTTTCAACTATTACATACAGTTTTAGCGGTAATGGTTTACATTTATGAGCTTAAATTCCTGCAATCAGAAACTCGGCGGCGAATTGGCGGAGACGACCTCGCATTCCTCATCGCCCAGATTGCGAAAGCGATGCGGCAGGCGGCTGTCGAAATAATAGGCGTCACCCGGTCCAAGGATTCGCACCTGATCGGCAACCGTGATTTCCAGCCGCCCGCGGATGATGACGCCGCCTTCTTCCGCATCATGGCGCAGCATCTGCTCGCCGGTATCCGCACCTGGCTTGTAGAGCTCGTGAATGAGCTGGATGGCCTTGCCGGTCATGTCCTGACCGATCTGCCGATAAGAAATCTGACCACCCGCCAATTCCACCAGCTCCTTAGCCGCATAGAAGATTTGCGGCCGCGGTGGCGCTGCCATGGCAAAGAACTCGGCCAGGGGGATGGGAAAACCATCCAGCAGCTTCTTCAGCAGACCGACAGAGGGCGATGAGCGGTTCTGTTCGATCATGGAAATGATCGCATTGGAGACCCCGGCCCGTTTGGCCAGTTCGCGTTGTGAAAGATTATGGGCCTCGCGCAGGTTCTTCAGCCGAGAACCGAGATCGAAGCCGTCTCCAGAATCCGAAGGCATTGATCAGACCTCATTGTTAGAGCCGGATCGACCTAGATGGAAGCGCCCTGCGCTCCCAGCTAGGTCGTGAATCCGCCTCTACTCAATTAGTTAGAGGGCGATTCACGTTTCTGATGGAAGCGGCCGCTTCCATCAGAAACGATCGCGCTCTGATGCTTAATATACTGATCACGACATCACTTCGCAATGCACAATGACGGTATTATTGGTCGTAAATCGCCTGATTCTCTCGACATCTGATCCTTCTTGTTTACTTTCCTGAACATTGATAGTCTCCGGCGGTGTCATCAGCCGCGGTGTCACCAAGCCTGAGCCAACCATGCCCGCGCCGATCAAGCTGGGCCATCAGCCGAGTGGGGAAATCATGTCCACGCCATCCGCCACCAATTTCGAACCGACCCCGAATAATCTCGAATCCTTCTGGATGCCGTTCACGGCAAACCGACAGTTCAAGGCGAAACCGCGCCTGTTCGTCAGCGCCGAGAACATGCATTACACGACCATCGAGGGTCGCAAGGTGCTGGATTCGACTGCCGGCCTGTGGTGCTGCAATGCCGGCCATGGCCGCAAGAAGATCGTCGAGGCGGTCTCCAAGCAGATCGCCAATCTCGATTACGCCCCGGCCTTCCAGATGGGTCATCCGATGGCCTTCCAACTGGCCTCGCGTTTGAGCCAGTTGATGCCGGGCGATCTCGACCATGTCTTCTTCACCAATTCCGGCTCGGAATCGGTCGATACCGCCTTGAAGATCGCCATCGCCTATCACCGCGCCAAGGGCCAGGGCACGCGCCAGCGCCTGATCGGCCGCGAGCGTGGCTATCACGGTGTCGGCTTCGGCGGCATTTCAGTCGGCGGCATCGTCTCCAACCGCAAGGTGTTCGGCTCGTTGTTGAATGGCGTCGATCATCTGCCCCATACCTTCAATCTGAAGGAACAGGCCTTCAGCCGCGGCCTGCCGGCTTGGGGCGCCCATCTTGCCGATGAATTGGAACGTCTGGTCACCCTGCATGATGCCAGCAATATCGCCGCCGTCATTGTCGAGCCGGTCGCCGGTTCAACCGGTGTGTTGATGCCGCCGCAGGGTTATCTGCAGAAGCTGCGCCAAATCTGCGACAAGCACGGCATCCTGCTGATTTTCGACGAGGTCATCACCGGCTTCGGTCGCCTCGGCAAGGGCTTCGCCACGGAATATTTCGGCGTCCAGCCGGATATGGTCACCGCCGCAAAGGGTCTCACCAGCGGCACCATCCCGATGGGCTGCGTCTTTGTTCGCAAGGGCATCTATGACGCCTTCATGGACAATGCGGCCGAGAACATGATCGAGCTGTTCCATGGCTATACCTATTCGGCGCATCCGGTCGCTTGCGCCGCTGCCTTGGCGACCCTCGATATCTACAAGGAAGAAGACCTCTTCAACCGCGCCAACGATCTCGCGCCCTATTGGGAAGATGCGTTGCACAATCTCGGCATGATCGGTGCCGTCGAGCTGGAGCCGATCCCCGGCAAGCCGACGGCGCGTGCCTTCGATGCCTTCCTGAAATGCTACGAAAAGGGCCTGCTGATCCGCACCACCGGTGACATCATCGCCATGTCGCCGCCGCTGATCGCCGAGAAGAGCCATATCGATCAGATCTTCGACATCCTCTCCGGTGTCTTGAAGACGCTCGACTAATGCTTCGCCAAATCGGTTCCAATGAACCGTGTCTGCGGGCCGCACGGGCCCGCAGACGTTTTATCGTTCGGGAGTGACGAGCATGCTCATTGGTGTTCCCAAGGAGATCAAGAACCACGAATACCGGGTCGGCCTGGTGCCGTCTTCAGTGCGCGAACTGGTGCATAACGGTCACAAGGTGATCGTCGAGACAGCGGCCGGTGCCGGCATCGGCTTCAGCGACAAGGATTACAAAGCCGCCGGCGCCTCGATCGCCGCCACGGCCGAGCAGGTCTTCGCCAAGGCGGAAATGATCGTCAAGGTCAAGGAACCGCAGGCCAAGGAATGCAAGATGCTGCGCAAGGGCCAGCTCCTGTACACCTATCTGCATCTGGCGCCGGATCCCGCCCAGACCGAAGCCTTGATCAAGTCCGGCTGCACCGCCATCGCCTATGAGACCGTGACCAGCGCCAAGGGCGGCTTGCCGCTGCTGGCGCCGATGTCGGAGGTCGCCGGCCGCATGTCGGTGCAGGTCGGCGCTCACTACCTGGAAAAGGAACCGGGCGGCGCCGGCATTCTGCTCGGCGGTGTCCCCGGTGTCCGTGCGGCCGATGTGGTCGTTCTCGGTGGTGGTGTCTCCGGCACCCATGCCATCCGCATGGCGATGGGCATGGAAGCGCAGGTGACGGTGATCGATCGCTCGATCGATCGTCTGCGCCAGCTCGATGAAACCTTCGGCTCGAAGCTCAACACCATCTTTTCGACCGTCGATGCCATTGAGCATTACGTCACCAGCTCCGATCTCGTGATCGGTGCCGTGCTGGTTCCCGGTGCCGCGGCGCCGAAACTGGTCACCCGCAAGATGATCAAGGCGATGCGCCCCGGTTCAGTGGTGGTCGATATCGCCATCGATCAGGGCGGTTGCTTCGAGACCAGCCATGCCACCACCCATGCCGATCCGGTCTATGTGGTCGATGGCGTCACGCATTATTGCGTCGCCAATATGCCGGGTGCGGTTGCCCGTACCTCGACCTTCGCCCTCAACAACGCCACCCTGCCCTTTGCGGTGGCGCTGGCCAATAAGGGCTACAAGAAGGCCCTGGCGGATGACGTACATCTGATGAACGGCCTCAATGTCCATGACGGCAAGGTCACCTATAAGGCGGTGGCCCAGGCCCTGAAGCTGAAATACACCACGGCGCAAGAAGCGCTGGGATTATAAGATCCAGCGAGGCCGTCAGGCAGCGTGTTCGGGAACGGCGGGGCGCGAGCTCCGCCGTTTTCATCTGCAGCGCTGTTGCAATCTGCGCCTGAAGGCCAGAATAATGGCCGATCTCCGGGTCAAGCGAGTCGCCGATGAAAGCCATCACTGCCTGCCTGCTTGCCGTTGCCGGCGTGGTCCTGATCGCCTGTTCAGGTACGCCACCGGATTACGATCTTGATGGGCCGGTGGTCGATCTTGGCCCGGCACCGGCCGACCTCACTGGTGGCGCGCTCAAGGGCACGCGCTGGCACCTAGTCAGCATGGGCCCGGCCGATGCACCGCAGGCGATCACCGATAGTACCAGCCGACCGGCCTTCATCGAGTTTGACGCGGTCGATCAGCGCCTCGCCGGCTCGACCGGCTGCAATCGCTTCTTCGGCCGCTATCGGCTGATCGGCACTGCAGGCTTCACCATCGGTCAGATCGGCATGACGCGCATGGCCTGCGCCGGTGCTGCCCAGAAACAGGACCGCGATGTGGTGAAGAATATCAGGCTCGCGCATTTCTATGGCGTCAGCGGCAGCAAGCTCACCATCGCCGCCGAAGACGGCCAGCGCCTGGTCTTTGAACCATTGGCGGCGGACAGAACCGCAACCTATCGCTGCGATCAGGGCCGGTTGTTGAATACCTCGCTCAGCGTGCTCACCGGTCATCTCACCTTGCGTCTGCCCGACGGCGCCCTCGAGGATTTAAAGCCCCAGACGGAGGCCGCCGTGACCACCTATGCCAATGGTCTCTATCGATTGCAGATCGCCGGCGACAATGCCCAGCTGGATGATCTCACCTTGAAACAGCAATTCCGCTGCACACAACAAAACTAAACATCAAAACTAAACATCGCGTACCGCATAACAAATCACCGCCCGGGCACGGAAATTCGCGACATTTCGGGCATTTCTGCGTCGCCCGCACCGAAATTAGTACTTGCCGCTTAGACAAACGACCGCCGCTTCGCTAGTCTGTCGCCGCAATTCGCCGGCAAGCAGCTGGCGGAACGAAACCACTTTCGAGTGTGTCATGAAGTATCTCGACGAATGGATTGCCGAGCGCAACGTCGATGAGGTTGAGTGTTTGGTGCCGGATATGAACGGCATTCCCCGCGGCAAGATTCTGCCGGCGGGCAAGTTTATGAAGGGCGTCAAGGATCACAGCCTGCGCCTGCCGATGAGCATCTTCCTGCAGACCGTCACGGGGGAATATCCCGACCTGGATGATGACGATATCGGCTCGGATGCCGATCCCGATATCTATTTGAAGCCCGATCCCGATACCATCCGCCTGGTGCCCTGGTATAAGAGCCCGACCGCGCAGGTCATTCACGATGCCTATTATGAAGACGGGCGTCCGGTGGAGATTGCCGCGCGTGAGGTTCTCAAGAAAGTCCTGAAGCTTTACGAAGCCAAGGGCTGGAAGCCGGTGATCGCGCCGGAGCTGGAATTCTTCCTGGTGCAGGTCAATACCGACCCCGATCTGCCGCTGCTGCCGCCGATCGGCCGCTCCGGCCGGCCGGAAAGCGGCAGTCAGGCCTATGGCATCGATGCGGTCAATGAATTCGATCACATCTTCGAGGACGTCTACAAGTTCTGCGAATTGTCGGATATCGATGTCGATACGCTGACCCATGAATCGGGCGCGGCGCAGATGGAGATCAACTTCAATCACGGCGATGCCTTGGAGCTCGCCGATCAGACCTTCCTCTTCAAGCGCACGGTGCGCCAGGCGGCGTTGAAGCACAATGTCTATGCCACCTTCATGGCCAAGCCCTTGTCGAACCAGCCCGGCAGCTCGATGCATATCCATCAATCGGTGGTCGATCGTCGCACCAACAAGAATCTGTTCGCCGATACCAAGGGGCGCGACACCGCCTTGTTCCGCCATTATGTCGCCGGCTTGCAGCGTTATCTGCCGCTGGTCATTCCGATGCTGGCGCCGAACGTCAATTCCTATCGCCGCCTGCGGCCGCGTTTCGACGCGCCGATCAACGTGCAATGGGGGATCGACAATCGCTCCTGCGGCTTGCGGGTACCGGTCTCCAGCTCCAGCAGCCGGCGGATCGAAAACCGTCTGGCCGGTGCCGATGCCAATCCGTATCTGGCGATCGCCGCCTCGCTGGTCTGCGGCTATCTCGGCATGACGGAACGGTTGAAGCCGACCAATCAGATCGAGGGCACCGCCTATCGCATGGCCCATACGCTGCCCAAGACAGCGAATGAAGCTCTGCAGAAATTCTCCGCCTGCCGGCCGGTCAAGGCCTTGCTGGGCGAGCGTTTCGTGAAGGCGCTGACAATCGTCAAAGCTTCCGAGCTGGAAGCCTATACCAATGTCATCAGCTCGTGGGAACGCGAGCATCTGCTGCTCAACGTCTGATGATGATGACGCTGTGATGTTGCGGGCGGTCGATCGCCCTGCTAGGGTCTGGCATGGTCATCGACACCGCACATCATCATGCGCAACAAGCGCCGATCGACTGCCCCTGGCTCACCAGCAGCTGCGGCGCCATCGATCGGCTGTTGCTATCGGGGCCGGCGCGCGGTCGACGCGCGGTCCTGCTGATCCTGACCGCCCGGATAAATTTCAATCCCTGATCGCTCCTGACGGCATTTCGTGATGACGGAGCGGGCGCGCAATCATTTGTGTCTGCCGGCGTCGTATTTCAGCTTTTGCTTCAAGGACGAAATTCATGACGACACAAAAGAAACGTAACAGCACCGCCGAATGGCAAGCCAATGACCGGCACCATATCCACCCGTTCAGCGACAATGCCGAATTGCACAAGATCGGCAGCCGGGTGATCGCCAAGGCCGAGGGGACCCATCTGTGGGATTCCGACGGCCATCGTCTGCTCGATGCCTTTGCCGGGTTGTGGTGCGTCAATGTCGGCTATGGCCGCAAATCGATCGCCGACGTGGCTTACAACCAGCTGCTCGATCTGCCCTATTACAACACCTTCTTCAAGACCACGCATCCGCCGGTGGCGGAGCTCTCGAAGCTGCTGGTCGACATGACGCCGACGCAGTTCAACCAGGTCTTCTATGGCCAGTCCGGGTCGGATGCCAATGACACCATCGTCCGCATGGTGCGGACCTATTGGAATTTGAAGAAGCAGCCGACGAAGAAGACCATCATCAGCCGCGTCAACGGCTATCACGGCTCGACCATGATCGCCGCCTCTTTGGGCGGCATGAGCTACATGCATGCGCTGGCCGATCTGCCGCTGCCGGGCTTTGTGCATATCCGCCAGCCTTACTGGTATGGTGAGGGTGGCGACCAGAGCCCCGACGAGTTCGGCAACCTGGCGGCGCAGGCCTTGGAAGACAAGATCCTGGAACTGGGGGCCGAGAATGTCGCCGCCTTCATCGGCGAGCCGATCCAGGGTGCCGGCGGCGTCATCATTCCGCCGATGACCTATTGGCCGCGGATCCAGGAAATCTGCAAGAAATACGACCTGCTGCTGATCGCCGATGAAGTGATCTGCGGTTTCGGCCGCACCGGCCATTGGTTCGGCTCCGAGTATTTCGGCATCGACTCCGATTTCATGACCCTCGCCAAGGGCATTACCTCGGGCTATATGCCGCTCTCGGCCGTCATGGTCGCCGACCGCGTGGCCGAGGTTCTCAACAGCGCCGGCGATTTCTGCCATGGCTATACCTATTCCGGACATCCGGTTTCCTGTGCCGTGGCGATGGAAAACATCAGCATCATCCGCCAGGAAAAGCTGGTCGAGCGGGTGCATGACGAGACCGGCCCCTATCTCAACAAGCGCCTGCGCGAATTCCTCGACCATCCGCTGGTCGGCGAGGTGCGCAATGTCGGCTTGATGGGGGCGATCGAATTGGTCAAGGACAAGAAGGCCCGCAAGACCTTCGAGCCGGTCGGCACCACCGGCACCATCTGCCGCGATCATTGCTTCCGGCTGGGTCTGGTGATGCGGGCGACCCGCGACACCATGCTGATCTCGCCGTCTTTGACCTGGCAGAAGGGCGATATCGACGAGTTCATGAAGCTGACCGGCGAGGCGCTCGATCTCACCGCCAAGGATGTCGGCCTGTAATCCAGCCGCGACACCGTGACGACACCAAGACAAGGGCGGGCGCCATCCCGCCCTTGTTCTTTTCAGGCGATCAATCAGCGCGATTTCAAAATATAGGCGCAGCGTTCGGCCCCGCTGACGATGTGATCGGTGCGGGTGACGCTGACATCCGGCCCCATTGCATCGGCAAACAAGGCGAGCTCCGCGCGGCAGAAGCCCTGGCAGGTGGCGGCGGCGGCACAGATCGGGCAATGCCGTTCGACCAGCAGCACGCCGCCATCGGGCAAAGCTTGCGTGCCCGCCATATAGCCTTCCGCCGAGCGTTGCGCCGCCAGGCGCTTGGCGCGCTCAGCCATGGAGCCGTCACCGACCACCGCTCGATAGTGCTGGCGCGCCTTTCCCTCGCGATGTCGGATGACACGGTCGAGCCCCGCTTCGCCGAACACCGCGCGGACCGCCGCGATCAGTTCCAGGGTTAGGCCGGCATGGTTCTCCGGGAAATACTCATGTCCGGCCTTGGTCAGCGACCAGAATCGCTTGGGCCGGCCGACGCCCAGCTTGCGATCTTCGGGACTGACCAGGCCGCGCTGCAGCAAGGCGGCCAGATGTTGGCGCGCCGCCACCGGCGTCACCTTGAGATGCTTGGCGAGGGTTGCGGCGTTCAGCGCGCCCTTGGTCTTCAATAGGCGCAGAATGCGGGCGGTGCTGCGTTGCGTCATGGTTGAAGGATGTCATAAGCCAAATAATAAGAAAAGTATTTGCTTATTAAATTAGACGCTCCTAGCACTGGTCAGGAGTGAGGGAGCCGAACATGCGGGCACAAAATGACGTCGCGCATCTGGAGAGCGGCCGTAAGGTGAGCTGGGCGAGCCTGCTGTTCGGCGCCAAGGCCCGCATCATCTGGACCATCTCGACCGGTATTTCGATCCAGGCCTTCGGCTGGTTCCTGGTCTCGACCATCATGCCCAGCGTCGTCCTGCAACTCGGCAAGCCGCAATTGCTGAGCTGGGGCACCACGGCCTTCCTCGCCTTGTCGATCCCCGGCAGTGCCAGTGCCGGCTATCTCAAGGGCCGCTTCGGGACGCGCCCCCTGTTGATCGTGGCGACCCTGGTGGTGATCCTCGCCAATCTCTTGGGGCTCACCGCCCCCAATATGGAAGTCTTCCTGCTGGCCCGCGCCGTCCAGGGTCTCGGCGAAGGCCTGGTTCTCGCACTCTGCTACATTCTGATTGGTGACGCGCTGGAGCCGCAGGAAGTGGCGCCGGTGCTCGGCATCCAGGCGGTGGTCTGGGCCCTGGCGACGTTGATTGGGCCGTCGCTGGCCGGGTTGCTGACCGATTGGGTGAACTGGCGCTGCGCCTTCGTGCCGCTGCTGCTCTTGGCCTTTGTCTTTCTCATTCTGGTCATGACGGAGAGGCGCCCGCTGACGACGGCGCCGGCAGCGGCGCCAAAGCCACCCGCCGCCTTGCCGCTCGGCCGCCTCGCCATTCTCGGCCTGGCGATCATCGGTGTGTCCTTTGCGGGGGCCACCCGCGATATCGCCCGCGCGCTCGGGCTGATCGCCATCACCTTGGCCCTGCTGGTCTGGTGCTTTCGCCTCGATCGCCGCAGCGCCCAGCGTCTGTTTCCCCGCAACCTGCTGTCCTTGCGCCACAGATCGACCTTGGGTGTCTGGATCATCGGCTTCATGTTCGGCGCCGATTCCGGCCCGCCCATCTACATGGCCTATTTCGTTCAGGTGGGGCACGGCAGTTCCGTCTTCCTGGCCGGGCAATTCGCCGCCACCACCGCCTTTGCCTGGTCGATCTCGGCGATGTTCGCCAGCCGCTTTGCCAAGGCCCAGGGTCGCCATATGCTGGTGGTCGGCCCGGCCTGTCTCACCACCGGGCTGACGGTGCTGATCTTCTGGCCGCATCTCTCGCTGCTGGCCGCCGGCGTGGCTTTGGCCGTGATCGGCATCGGCTTTGGCCTCAGCTACGGCTTCTTCATGGAATTCACCATCGCCGCCGCGTCGGAAGGCGAGCGCGATGTCACCTCCGGCGCCATCCCCACCTTTGAAAGCATCTGTGCGGCGGTCGGCGCCGCTTTGGTTGGCTTGCTCGGCAATGCCGCCGGCTTCGGTGGTCTCGGCGTCCGCGATATTCCGCCCGCGGTGCCGGCCGCCGTGTTCGGTGTCAGCGCGCTGTGCTCGCTGTTCATCCTCGGCTGTGCGATCCGCTTCTGGCGCCTCGTGGATCGAACCTGACGGATTACGGCGTCGGGTTCTATCCACATCACATTTCATCGTCGAGATGCATCTGACGGCCCATGAGAAGGGCAAGCTGATCTTCGAGCGCCAGTGGAAGAAAAGGATCAAACGCGATCTGGTATAACTGGTATAATATGGAATGTGATGTCGGGAAGTAAGAATCCATCGACGCATAGTTGAGTTGGGAATCGCAATGCTAAAGACAGCTGAAGAACAACAGGCAGAAGAAGATCAAGCAGCCTTCAGGTTCGGTCGGCGCGTGACGCTCGCCTGTATTTTGATCTTTGTCTGTTTCGCTGTTCCCTATCTCGCTGTCGAAGTGGCTAATTGTGAAATTAGCTGCGGACCGACAAGCTGGGCAGATTTGATGACAGCGTTTCTTATAGGCGGATACTTTGGCATGTTTCCGGGAATGTGGCTTCTCATTGTCATTTGTAATTGGAAGTGGCGGCGTTCCAGTCAAATTGATCGAAGCAATATCTATAAGTAGTTGATGCTCATCGATTTGATCCAACGATGATGAGCGAGCTAGTTCACCTCACTCGTCATCGATTCAAATTGACCTCAGAATCAGGTGCCGAGCGCGGCGCCGACCGCCAGCCCGGCCTGTTGCGCATATTCGACAGCGCCGATCTTCTTGCCGCCTTCCGGCTTCACCTTGAAGATCTCGATCTGGCCACGATCCGGCCGGGAACGATTTGCGGCCCACCACCTGCTGACCGGGGCCGGCTGAAGAGCTGCGTCGGCGAAGATCCGGTCCCTGATCTCCGTGACATGAGCCGGGGTTTTCGTCCGACGCGACCGCGCTTTTCCGCGGTATCAGCCTAGATCATAATTTACGATGCAATTCTTATTTTAAATCTATTTTACAAATACTGGGCGGATGCGATCTTGTCGCAGGTGAGGGTCGCGCTTGCGGCGACCCGGGACGTGACAGGCCAGCGGAGGGCGCCATGAGCCAGATGCAGCGGATGGGAACCGTCGAGATCAGGCAGGTTCGGATGCCAGAAGACAAGATCGATCTTCACATGGAGGATTTCGTCGCCGCCATGCGCGCCAATGTGACGGCGGTCAATCTGGTGACCACCGACGGCCCCGCCGGGCGCTTCGGCATCACGGTGAGCGCCGTCAGTTCGGTCTCGGCCGAACCACCCTTGATCCTGGCTTGCGTCAACCGCCGCAGTCCGGCGGTCGCCGCCATCGCCCGCAATGGCGTCTTCTGCGCCAATGCGCTCAATGCCGATCAGGCCCATATCGCCGATTGCTTTGCCGGCAGGCCGCGCCAGGGCCAGGCTTTCGACTTTGGTTGCGGCACCTGGCTGCCCGGCCGCAGCGGTGCCCCGGAACTGGCCGGCGCCGTCGCCAGCCTGGATTGCGCGGTCTTTGCCCAGCACAGCGCCGGCAGCCACGAGATCTTCATCGGCCGCGTACTTGGCGTCATCAGCCGCGCGCTACCGCCGCTCCTCTATTGGGACCGCCAATATGGCAAACCGCATCCCCTGATGCAGTGAGCCCTTTCCACTGAGCGAAGCAGCGCCGCGCAACCCGCGTGGCGCTGCTTGCGTTCCAGACCTATCCAGATCACACCAACAGAACACCAGAGCCGAGGCCCGACCATCATGACCCGCGATCCCCGTTACGACATCTTGTTCGATCCCGTGCGGATCGGCCCGGTCACCGCCAAGAACCGCTTCTATCAGGTGCCGCATTGCAATGGCCTCGGCTATCGCGATCCCTCGGCCGTCGCCAAGATGCGCGGCATCAAGGGCGAAGGCGGCTGGGGTGTCATCTGCACCGAGCAGGTCGAACTCCACCACACCTCGGAAATCACTCCCTTCATCGAGCTTCGCCTGTGGGATGATCGCGACATGCCGGCCTTGACCAAGATGGCCGATGCGATCCACGAGCATAATGCGCTGGCCGGAATCGAGCTGGCCTATAACGGCATGAACGGCGCCAATTTCTACAGCCGCGAAGTGCCGATGGGGCCCAGCCATCTGCCGATCGCCACCTTCACCTATGATCCGCTGCAGGCCCGCGCCATGGATCGCCAGGACATCCGCAATCTGCGGCGCTGGCACAAGAACGCGGCGATCCGCGCCAAGAAATGCGGCTTCGACATCATCTATGTCTATGCGGCGCACGGCTTCAGCATCCTGCAGCATTTCCTCTCGCGCCAGTTCAATCACCGCGTCGATGAATATGGCGGCAGCCTGGAAAACCGCATGCGGCTCCTGCGCGAAATCACCGAGGATACCCGCGATGCCGTCGGCGATCGCTCGGCCACGGCGGTCCGCATCGCCATGGACGAATTGATCGGCACCGAGGGGATCCACCAGGCGGAGATCGAGGAAGTGATTTCCCGCATGGCCGAGGTGCCGGATCTCTGGGACCTGACCTTGAGCGACTGGAGCAATGATTCCAGGACCTCGCGCTTCACCGAAGAAGGGGCGGAAGAACCCTATGTCGCTGGCGTCAAGAAACTCACCACCAAGCCGGTGGTCGGCGTCGGCCGCTTCACCTCGCCCGATATGATGGTGCGCCAGGTCAAATCCGGCATCCTCGATCTCATTGGTGCGGCGCGGCCCTCGATTGCCGATCCATTCATCCCGAAAAAGATCCAGGAAGGCCGCATCGACGATATCCGCGAATGCATCGGCTGCAATATCTGCGTCAGTGGGGACTTGACCATGTCGCCCAGCCGCTGCACCCAGAAGGGCTGGCATCCGAAATATCTGCGGGCCAAGGAGAGCGACAGCCGCGTCCTCGTGGTCGGCGCCGGTCCCGCCGGCCTGGAAGCTGCCCGGGCACTTGGCGTGCGTGGCTATGAAGTGGCGCTCGCCGAAGCCAGCACGGAACTCGGTGGCCGCGTCGCCCGCGAATGCAAATTACCGGGCCTTGCCGCCTGGGGGCGCGTCCGCGATTACCGCGCCTATCAACTGCAAAAGATGACCAATGTCGAGATCTTCTATGACAGCAAACTGGATGCCGATCAGATCCTCGATTTCGGCTATGACCATATTGTGCTCGCCACCGGCGCCACCTGGCGGCGCGATGGTGTGGCACATGCGCATCTAAAACCGATGTCGATCGGCGCCGGCATCGAAGTGCTCAATCCCG
>WNFM01049228.1_pt1 | contig 13091 bp, 9 predicted proteins | sample 5400271 | NCBI WGS metagenome assembly WNFM01 (sample SAMN13153352, study PRJNA577476) | soil metagenome | isolation source: 60 cm saprolite on Douglas fir-dominated hillslope | place: USA:California | collected 2013-09-17 | reverse complement strand
TGATGAGCGAGTGGTAGGATACCACCGTATAGGGCACACTTTCTGCTGCATGAAGATGGCCGACGTGCGCAAACGCAGACTTGCTCGCGGATCCGCGGTCGCTTCATGAGGACCGCCGTGTCGTCCGCACTTCCCGCCGCCTCACTTGCTGGCATGCGCGTCGCGTGACTGCCTATGCGTGCGTGCCGCGCGGGAGTTCGCCAAATCACATTCAAGCAATCGCAGCCCGATTGCTGTTGCTTCATACCGTTGAAGCTGGACACAGAATCGAGACACGCCACGTCGGGGGTCGCGAGGTCATCGGCCTGCTGCCGCAGATCGAGGAGGGATGCGCGATGAAGGCTGTTGTGATGGCGGGCGGCGAGGGATCTCGTTTGCGCCCCTTGACGGTGACGCGCCCGAAGCCGATGGTGCCGATCGTCGGGCGGCCGGTGATGGAGCATATCCTCAATCTGCTGAAGTCCCACGGCATTACCGATGTCGTGGTCACCGTGCAGTACATGGCGAGCGCCATCGAGGACTATTTTGGTGATGGCAGCCAGCTCGGTATGCAGATCACCTACTCACGAGAAGAGGTGCCGCTGGGCACCGCCGGCAGTGTCAAGAACGCCGAGGAGTATCTCGACGAGCCTTTCCTGGTCATCAGCGGCGACGCGCTGACGGATTTCGATCTCGGCGACATCATCAAGTATCATCTGGACCATAAGGCGCTGGCGACACTGACCCTGGCGCATGTGGCGAACCCGCTTGAATATGGCGTCATCATCACCGATGAGACGGGCCACATTCGCCAATTCCTCGAGAAGCCCAGTTGGGGCGAGGTGTTCAGCGACACGATCAATACCGGCATCTACGTGCTCGACCCGGCCATTTTCTCGTACTTCGAGCGCGACAAGCCATTCGACTTCAGCCAGGAGCTCTTCCCGATGATGCTGGCGAAGGGCGATCCCATCTATGGCTATGTCGCGGAGGGCTACTGGTGCGACGTTGGCAACCTGGCAGAGTACATGAAGGCGAGCGCGGACGTGCTGCAGGGCCGCGCCAACGTGCAGATTTCGGGCACGGATCTCGGCGGCGGCGTCTGGGCTGAGGACGGTGTGGATGTGGCGCCGAGCGCGCAGATTTTCGGCCCCGTCTTTCTCGGGCACGACTGCAAGATCAAGGACGGCGCGATCGTACATGGGCCGAGCAGCATTGGCCACTACACCGTCGTTGACGAGCACGCGCAGATCGACCGCAGCGTCGTGTGGAACAACTCGTACATCGGCGAGCGGGCCGAGCTGCGGGGCGCGCTGGTTGGCACGTCCATCACCGTCAAGAGCAAGGCCGTGATGTTCGAGGGCGCCGTCGTCGGCGACCATTCGGTGGTAGACGAGAGCGCCATCATCCAGCCGGGCGTCAAGATCTGGCCCAACAAAGAAATCGAGACCGGCGCGGTCGTCACGAGCAGCATCATCTGGGGCTCGCAGGGCAGGCGCGCGCTTTTCGGGCGCTATGGCGTGACGGGCCTGGTGAACATCGACATCACGCCAGACTTCGCCGCCAAGCTAGGGGCTGCCTATGGCGCGGTGTTGGCAAAGGGCTCGTCGGTATGCGTGAATCGCGATGACCACCGCACGCCGCGCATGGTCAAGCGCGCTATTATCTCCGGTCTGCCGTCTGCCGGCATCAACGTCTCCGATCTGGAGACCGTGCCCTTGCCGGTGGCGCGTCACTACGTGCGCACGACGGACGCGGCGGGCGGCGTGCATATCCGGCTCTCGCCGTTCGACCCGCGCATCATCGACATCAAATTCTTCGACTCAAACGGCCTGGACATTAGCAAGAACACCGAGCGCAAGATCGAGAACCTCTACTTTCGAGAGGACTTCCGCCGCGTCTATCTAGACGACATCGGCACGATTGCCTATGCGCCATCCGTCAACGAACGCTACGTCTCGGCGTTCCTCAAGGCCATCGATGTCGAGGGCATGCGCAAGCGCAAGTATCGCCTGGTGGTGGACTACGGCCACGGTGGCAGCGTGGAGGTGCTCTCGCCCATTTTCAACGCCATCGGCGCGGACGTGATCGCGCTGAATGCCACACGCGACCCGGATCGCTACTCGCGCACCGCGGAGCAGTTCGACCGCGACATGCAGGTGCTCAGCTCGATCACGGGAACGCTCAAAGCCGACCTTGGTGTGCGCATCGATACGGGCGGCGAGAAGATCTTCGTCGTGGACGATCGCGGCCAGCTCCTCGATGGCGGCAAGCTGCTCGCCGCCATGACCGAACTGGTGCTGCGGGGCCGTGGCAGCGGCAACGTCGCCGTTCCGGTGACGGCGCCGAGTGTGGTAGAGACGGTGGCGGCAAGGCAGCATGGCAAGGTGGTCTACACGCGGGTGCTCCCGCACGCGCTGACGACCGCGGCCACGACGGCCGGCATGGTGCTCGTCGGTGACGGGGCCGGCGGCTTCGTTTTTCCAGAGTTTCACCCGGCGTTCGACGGCATGTTCGCTCTGATGAAGCTGCTGGAGGCGCTAGCCCGCTTCGATACCAAGCTCTCTGAAGTCGTGGCACAGCTGCCGCCGTATCACCTGATCCGCACTCAGGTCAATTGCCCGTGGGAATACAAGGGCAAGGTGATGCGCATCCTCAGCGAGCAGTATCGCGAGCGACGCGAGGAACCAATCGACGGGGTAAAGATTGACCTGGGCGAGGAGTGGGTCTTGGTCTTGCCGGACGCAGACCGCCCGCTCTTCCACGTGTTGGCCGAGTCGCGCTCGCGCGATTCCGCCCAGGCGCTCGCCGACAAATACGCGCGCGTCGTCAGCGGGCTGCAGCACTAGCAGGCTGCCGTGTAACGTGCAGGGGAACCATACTTTGGAGGGTGGTGGGTAGCCTCAGGCTGCGAGGAGAGTGGGCGGGATGATTGAGACTGGGGAGCGGCGACCATCCCGGCGACGGTTGGTGCCGTCTCGTCTCCGCTTGCCGCTCCTTCTGCTCCTGGTGCTCGCCGTCGTGGGCGTGGCCCTCCTGTATACCCAGCGGCACACTATCACCTCGCTCCTTACAGGCACGCGGTTCGTGGGCGGCCAGCCAGCCGTCACGTCCATCAATCTGCCGCCCGGCTTCCGCGCCACGGTGTATGCCTCGGGCCTGCAAGTGCCGCGGTTCTTCGCCTTCGCGCCCGACGGGACGTTGTTCACGACGGAGCGCGGCACAGGCAGCATCGTCGCGCTCGCCGATCCGTCGCGTAGCGGCAAGGCTACTGTGAAAAAGGTCGTCGCCACTAGCCTCGATGAACCGTCGAGCATCGTGTTTTACAAGGGCTTCGCCTACGTCGGCGAGCAATCGCGCGTCACACGGTTTACGCTCGGTGCGGACGACTCATTCTCCGATAAGCGGGTGCTGGTGAACGATTTGCCGCCGGGCGGCAATCACATCACGCGCACGGTGCTGATCGGGCCGGATAACAAGCTCTACGTGTCGATTGGCTCGTCATGCAACAACTGCGTTGAGTCGAATCCGCACCGGGCGTCAATTTGGGTCTACGATCTGGATGGGTCGGGTGGGCGGCTTTACGCGAAGGGCCTGCGCAATGCCGTCGGCATGGCGGTGAATCCCTGGACGCATGAGGTCTGGGTGACGGATATGGGGCGCGATCTCTTGGGCGACGACACGCCGCCCGAGACCGTGTACGCCTTGCAAGACGGCGGCAACTACGGGTGGCCCCGCTGCCAGGCTGGCACGATCATCGACCCCGACCTTGGCCACGCTGGGGACTGCAACGGTATCGTCCAGCCGCTCATCGACATGCAGGCGCACTCCGCGCCGCTTGGGTTGGCCTTCTACAATGCCACGGCGTACCCGCAAGCGTATCACGGGCTGTTCATAGCGTTCCATGGCTCCTGGAACCGCAGTGTGCCGACGGGTTACAAAGTCATCTACATTCCGCTCGACGCCAGCGGTCACATCGCCGGGCATTCGCAGGACTTTGCGACCGGCTTCTTGAAGAATACCGATGACGCGAGTGGGCGGCCGGTCGGCGTTATCGTCGGTCCAGACGGCGCCCTCTACCTGAGCGACGATAAAGCCGGCTTCATCTACCGCATCGCCTACTCAGGCTGACGCTCGCTTGTCGGGCGACTCGCCGCGACAGCGGCGCGCAGCACCTTGTCAGGACACCTCCCCGGAAACGTCAGCTCGTAACAGACCATGCAGTAGTCGCCTTCGCGCTGGTCGCCCTCTTCGCCGGTGCCATAGTACGTGATGGTGTGCGGGTCGCACGCCCAGTGGCCGCAGGGACGCAGACTGGTGTCGTCGCGATGCGGCAGCGCGTGGGCAAACTGCTCGATGTAACATGCCGAGATGGGCTGAGATGCCGCGTCTGTCATAGGTGCTCCTTGTGGCGAAACAGTGTGGCGTGACAGTGAAATTGTGCCGAATCCGCCGTGATCTTTGTCGTTCCCGAAAGGGCCACCTGCTTCGCATCCGCGACGTCTTCCGCCCTTTCCGGCCCCATTTCAGGACACCCTGGAGGTGGGCGGGTAGCCGCTCAGGATCAAGAGCGTGATCGCCCAACAGGTGAGGAGGGGGAATCCGGCTCCCCAGAGGACAACGAGGCCAAAGCGGCGCCACATCTCGCGCCGGAGCCGCTCCAGTTCCGGGTCGTCCTGCTGGCGCCACATCGCCTCTTGGATCCTGCGATAGGTGCCGGGGGGATTGCCGCCCCCCGGCGTGTACAGGTCCAGCGTCTGGTAGCGGTCGATGGGCGGGAACTTCCGCAGATAGGCAGCTTGCTTCTGCCGGAAGCGGAAGAACAGGACGATTGTCGGGCCGAACCAGAGGATGGGAAACGCGAACGGGAAGATCCGCTGCAAGACCTCATACACACCCGTCACGCCCCCTTCCACCGTCCGCCTGTTACCCGCCCCGCGCCTAGCGTATCATGCACCCGGATTGTCTACAACAATCCCGGAGAACTTGGTATCGTGTGATCGGTGGCCGGCGCACGACGGCATGACGACGACAGGAGTGGCATGCGGCGCTCATGCCGGGCAGGTAGTTATGCCGGGCAAATGAGCAAGAACGGACAGCTTTGGCAGGTCTGTGGATCGGGCCGCGCCGGATACACGCCGCTCTGCATCTCTCCCAACAGCGTATCCACTTCCTCACGCAGGCGCGCCAGCTTCTTGCTATGCGGCTCGACCGCCTCCAACTCGCCCGTCGAAAGATTGTGTGTCACGACCTCGGCCGCCGCCGCATACCCCTGTTCCGCCGCCAACGAATAGAACAGCGTGCGCACGTCCGGCGCCGCACCAGCGGCGTTGCGCCCAAACCGATGGCGCACGATCCGCACTGGCTGTTGCGTTGTGTCACGTGCCGCTTGGCGCCCTCGCTGACCAGCCGCCGCTGTCCCACGCGGCAGCTGCTCCACTCGGTCCAGCGTGACGGCGACCTCGCGCTGGCCCACGCGCACCGCTACGGTGTGGTCGAATGTTGCGTCGGCTTGCTGCGTGCGTGAAGCTTCCGGCGTGCTGGCGCCGCTGCGCCCGTGTGCGAGCTCCTCCCATGCGCGCTGGACGACCTCGCGTCCGTGCCGGAGGTAGAGCTCGCTAAACGGCTCAGGGCCATTGGCTCGCACATCCGCGGAGGGCGCGTCCGCGTCTGGCCCAGCGGGCACCCGGCTCTCTTCACGCAGGGCCGCCATCCAGCTGCTCTCGAACAGTGCCACCGCCTCTTCTAGCGACGGGACGGCAGGGGTGCTCTCGCCGTCGCCAGACGGGCGATCGCGCCCGGTGGCGGCGAAACCGGCGTGCAACCTCGTTAGCGTGTCGTGTAGCGAGCGGCGCAGCGTCGCCAGCCCCACTTCAGCGGGCCGCAGCCCGTACACATAACGATAGGCGAACTGTCGCGGGCAGCGGCGATAGGTCTCGATGGCGGATGGCCGGAGTGGCAGCTCACTGCCGGTGAGCGGCAGCTCACGCTCGCGCCTGGAAGCTTGCTCAGCTGCCAGTGGGGCAAATTGATCGCCGAGCGCACGCGACACCGGCGCGAGGAACGGCGACGGACGATAGCGCATGCGACCGTAGCGCTCGGCATAGCTGAGCACAAGCTCGTCGCGGGCGCGCGTGAGGGCGACATAGAAGAGGCAGGCCTCTTCGGCCAGATGGCTCTGCTCCGGCGTGGCGGCGGGCGCCTCTGCTTCCTCCAGTCCCGGCGGGAGGGGGGCCGGGTCTGCGCGGCGCTGCGACGGGAAGCGTCGATCGGCGAGGCCCGGCAGGTACACCACAGGAAATTCGAGACCCTTGCTTGCGTGCACGGTCAAGATGCGCAGGCTCGACGTTTCCTCAGCCACCGCCTCGTCCGCTCCCGACGCCTCCTGCCGCAGCATCGCCATCACGCGCACGTATTCGAGGAAGCCGGCCCAATCCGCGCTCCGACCGTTCGGCGTGGCCGCACCAGTCTGGGACCGGCGCGCTTCGTCGAAGGCGCGCCCCAGCGCAAACAGGCGCGCGAAGTGGGCAGCTGATGACGGCGAGGAGGGGTCACCTGCTGGCACGCCAGCGAGTAGTCTGGCGCCGATGCCAGTGAGCGCGAACAGGTAGCGAGCGAGGCCGGTGGCGATGTCTGGGGACCGGCGGAGCTCTCCCAGCACCTTCCCCAGGCGGGCAAGACCAGAGCGGCCTGCCGGCGTGAGCCCCGGCACTGTGTCTAGCTCGCTGAGCAGCAGCGCCGGAGGCGTCGCCCGGAGGCCCTGGGCGGCGGCCAGCACCGCGCGTGCGTCCGCCAGTGAAAAGGCATGGTCGCTGATGCGGCCGGCCCGCAACAAGCCAGCGCCACTGCGGTCCGCTAGCAGCGCCACCACGGCAAGCACGTCTTTGACGTCGTCTTGTTCGAGCAATGGCGCGGTGAGGCGTACCGATATCCCGGCGTCTTGTAGGAAGCGTGCAACACGCTGGCACTGCCGGCGCGTGCGGCACAACACGACCTGATCGCCCAGGCTGCGCCCCGCCGCGACACGCCGCTGAATCGCGTCCGCCAGTCCTGACAGCTCTGCGTCTTCGACGGCGGCGCTGGCCAGCGTCAGTGCAGCGGCGGTCCCCGCAGACCGGCTCGCCTCCAGAGGCGGGCGCTCGCGAGCGCCGAGCACTGTGCCGGCTACGCCCGCGGCGGCGTGTAGCACGGCCGGCACCGAGCGATAGTTGCGCCGCAACGTGTGGAGGTGCGCGCCCGGATACTCGCGCGTGAAGCGGGCCAGGTTGGCCGGCGACGCGCCACGGAACCGGTAGATTGCCTGGTCGGCGTCGCCAACAGCCCACAGCGGCCCGCGCTCTCCTGCCAGCGTGTGGAGTAAAACTCCCATGGCGCGGTTGATGTCTTGGAACTCGTCCACCAGCACATGCTGAAAGCGCGCCCGCAGCTCGGTCAGTATCTCCGGCTGCTCGTCGAGAAGCTGGACGGTGAGGCGGATGAGATCGCCGAAGTCAGCATCACCGCTGGCGGAGAGCGCCGCCTGATAGGCTGTGTACACGGCTGCCACCTCGACAGCCTGCGCCGCCGCGTCGCGCTGCTCCGGCGTCTCGGCAGCGGCGTGCATGGCTGCTGCCGCGTCGGCGTAGCGCTGCGCATCGCATAGCTCATCCTTCGCCCGCGAGATCGCGGCCAGCAGCGTCGGGAAGTGGAACGCCGGCGCGCCGAGCGGCTGGTAGCGCGACAGCACCAGGTCGTCTGCCAGCCGCCGCAGCAAGAAATAGCCGTCCGCGGCGCCGATCAGGCGAAAATCCGGACGAAGGCCGACTAATGGCCCGTAGCGCCGCAAGAGGTCGCCACAAAACGCATGAATCGTACTCACTGCCGGCAGCGTAAGCGGCGTATTCGTGGATGATGCGGGCGCAAGCAGGGCGGTGAGCCGCTCGCGCATCTCGCCCGCCGCCTTGTTCGAGAAGGTAAGCGCGAGAATGGCGTCCGCTGGCACGCCGCGCTCCCGCACGAGATGCGCGACGCGTGCCACGAGCGTACTCGTCTTGCCGGTGCCCGGCCCTGCAACTATCAGGGCCGGCGTCTCGGAGCGTGCCGCTTCGCGCTGCCACGCATCGAGCGCGAGCTCCTCGCGCGGCGCTGGGCTGCCTCCGCCCGGCACCTCGTCGTCGTGCGCGTCTTCGTCTGGTCCACGCGCTAGGAGCGCGGTCAGGCGCCGCAGCAGCACCTCTTCCGAGACGCCAAACTCCGCCGCCAGCCGCTGCGTCAGCAGCCGGCGGGCCCGCGTGGTGGGCGCGGCCGCGCTCAGTGCGGCAAAGCGACGCAGCAGGGGGGCGGAGGGCAGGAGCAGCGACGCCGCGAAGCTGTTGGCCTCGCTTTCTCGGCGTGCTTTGCCACTGTAGACCTGGCCGGCGTGCAACACCTCGTCGGCGGCGAGACCGTCCAGCGGGGAGTCTAGATCGGCGCCGTCGCAGAGTGCCAGCGCATTCTCGTCCTCAAGTGAATCGCGCTCGGACTGGCGCTGCCGGTGGAGCACGAAGTGGCCAAGCTCGTGCGCGAGGGTAAAGCGGCGAATCGGTTCGGCGACGCCATCACGCAGGAAAACGATGTCCTCGCCCGGCTCCAGCCATCCGAGCGTGCCGGAGCGACGGGTTTCCGGGTGAAACGGGAGGACGACAAGGCCAAGCTGCGCCGCCAGGTCATCCACTGGGACCGCATGCATTTCTGGCATATCTAGCGAGCGCAGCAGATCCGCCGCGGCGCGACGGGCACGCTGGACTTCGTCCACCACTGGCCGGCTCCACTCCACTTCTGAGAGAGCACTATCAAGCGTCCACACCGTCGTCTGGCACGGCCACGTTATTGTATCATGAGGCGCAGCCCGCCTGTTGCCGCGACGCGCGCAGGCTGGCTGGGCAGCCAGGCATGTGTGCTATACTAGCCTGGAGTGATTTGCCTCAGGTGGACGACTGCGTGAGGTCTGTAGGAGCGCAACGAATGGACGCTGGAGAGGTGCTGGCCACGGTACGCTCCGGATCGGCGCCAGGGAGCTGGACGGTCTGGCCACTGCGGCCCGACCGTGTGCGTCGCTCGGTAATGAGTTGGGCGATCGCGGCCATCTTCGGCTTTGCGCTGTTCATTCCGTTCGTCCTCTTGGTGCTGCAGCCCAATTTTTTCAGCGGCTGGTTCAGCATCGTCGTGTCTGGATTGCTGTTGCTGCTACTCGGAGCGGTGGCGTTTGGCAGCTTGGGCATCATGGTGTTCGACATCTGGCGATTGCGACATGCCGATGAGTTTATCGTCGTCGTCACGCCGCAGGATTACGTCAAGGCGGAGCCGGGCAAGATTACACATGTGCCGACGTCTGAGATGGTGTATGTGACGCTCCGCGGCGTCAAGGTGCCACACGGGGTGGCGGCGAGCGCAGAACGCGAACGGTCGCCCGCCACAGGCATTATGGGCCAGATGATGAATCCAGGCATTATACGGCGTGAGCCCGCCCGCGCACCATCACTGTCATTTCTAGACCTACGTTCGGACACGGAAGTGACTGTCACCACCGACGACTCGTTCGGTGACCTACTGGCGCTGGCGGAGACGCTGCGTACCTTCGCGCACGGAAACGAGCGTAGTCAGGCGGGCTGACGGCCTGCCGGAACTACTTGCCACGAGCATGTCTCGCTGGTGGGGGCGGCGCCTGTCGAGCCAAAAGGGACACTGGCTCGGGGCGCTGCCCTCATTCTGTGTTCTACCTATGCCAACTCGGCTCGTCCGCACGCGACGCGCTTCCAGGTTCGAGAGGAGACCGACTTGCTACGCAACCTACTGCACGACATTATCGCGCGATCGATTGCTGCTCTGCAGGAGTCTGGCGAGCTCCCCGCCTTCGAGGTTCCCGCGTTCGAGATCGAGCGGCCACAGATCGCGGCGCACGGAGACTACGCCACGAATGCCGCGATGAAACTGGCCTCCGCGCTCAAGAGCGCCGGACAGAAGGCGAATCCGCGTGCCATCGCGGAGCGTATCGCTACGCACGTGCGCGAGACAGTGGAGGTGGTGCCCGCGTACGAGCTGGTGAGCGCCGTCGAGGTTGCGGGGCCGGGATTCATCAACCTGCGGCTCAAGCACGAATGGCTGTTGGCGCAGGCGGCGGAGGTGATCGCCGCCGGCAATAGCTTGGGTGCCGTAGACGTGGGACGCGAGCAGCGCGTCAACCTCGAATTCGTCAGCGCCAACCCGACCGGACCAGTGACGGTCGGCAACGGGCGCGGCGCGTTCATCGGCGACACCCTGGGCAGTGTCATGCGCGCGGCCGGCTTCGACGTCACGAAGGAGTATTACTTTAACGACTACGGCGGCCAGATCGACACCCTGGGCCGCTCGGTCGAGTACTATATCCGCCTGGCGCTCGGCGAGGGCGACGCGCCGAAGCCTGAGGAGGGCTACTTCGGCCCATATTACGAGACGGTGGCGGAGCACATCGTGAGCGAGCATGGGCGACGAGTGCTGGAGATCCCAGAGGCTGAGCGCCCGGCAGCCATTGGCAAAATCGCTGCCGACATCATCATGGAGAACATCCGGCAGACGATGGCGAAGCTGCATGTCGAGTTCGACGTCTTCTTCAACCAGGCGTCGCTCGCGACGAGCGGTGAGGTGCTCGAAAGCGTTGAAGAGCTGCGCGCGGCGAGATACGTCGAGGAGCGCGACGGCGCCTTGTGGGCCAAGACGACGCAGTTCGGCGACGACAAGGACCGCGTGCTCGTCCGCTCCAACGGCGAGCCAACCTATTTCGCCTCGGATGTGGCGTATATGCGCAACAAGTTTCGGCGCGGCTTCGAGCAGCTGATCATCGTGCTGGGGCCGGACCACCACGGGTACATTACGCGCCTCAAGGCCGTGGCGCAGATGCTCGGGCACGCCGCCGACGATCTGCACGTGTTGCTCTATCAAACCGTGACGGTCAAGGGCATGCGCATGGGCAAGCGGCTCGGCAACGTCATTACGCTGGACGAACTGTACGATGAGGTTGGCGCCGACGTGACGCGCTTCTTCTATCTCATGCGCTCCAACGACACGCCGCTGGATTTCGACCTGGAACTAGCGCGCAAGCAGAGCGAGGATAACCCCGGCCTCTCCGTGCAGTACGCGCACGCGCGGGCATCCGGCGTATTTCGCAAGGCGCTGGAGCTCGGCATCACCGAGGAACAGTACGCGCAAGCCGACACCACGGTACTGATTGGCGACGCGGCCAACGAGCTGGAGGCGGAGCTGGTGCTGATGCGCCAGCTGCTACGACTCGAAGAGGTGGTCGAGCGGGCGGCCATCGCGCTGGAGCCGCATCACCTGACCCGCTACGGTATGGACCTGGCGGAGTCGTTCCACGTGTTTTATGACAACTGCCCGATTCTCAAGACGGGCGCCGTGGTGAAGCCTGAGGTGCGAGCGGCGCGGCTGCGGTTGCTGCGCGCGGCACAGGCCGGACTGGCGCGCACGCTGACCCTGCTCGGCATGAGCGCCCCGGAGCGCATGGAGCGCGCGGAGCCCGCGGCTCCGGTGGGGGCGTAGACGCGCGGCCTGCTGGCTTCAGGGCTGCCGCGGGCGATGGGCGCTGGCGGCACATGTGCCACACGCTTCACCGCTGCGCGCGGAGTCGCCGCGGGGGCGGCCAATTGGCCGCCCCCGCCATGCGCGATCATGCACGTGCTACTTGACCGCGATGGCCACCGTCAACATCTTGTCGCCGGCCTGGATTTGCTTGGCCACGTCCAGCCCCGAGACGACGTGCCCGAAGATGGTGAATACTTTGTTGCCCGCCAGGGCTTTGCTGTTGTCGCCGGTATTGATGAAGAACTGCGTGCTGCCCGAGTTGGGTGCGGTTGTCTTTGCCATGGCGACGGCGCCGGCTGAATAGTCACCGACCACCGGGTCGTCTTTGATGCTATAGCCAGCGTTTCCCTGGCCGTTGGGCTGCGGCGCGCCCCCTTGGATCAGATCCAGATTCGAAGGTTGGTTGTTGAGTGGACTCGGCTGGCCCGGCTTCTCGATGCGCCAGAAGTCCAGGCCATTGTAAAAGCGCTGGTTGGCGAGAAAGACGAAGTTGTTCGTCGCGTTGGGGGCGTCTTTGGCGTCGAGTGCGATGACGATGTCGCCCTTGGCCGTATGGATGGTGGCGGTATACGACTTCGCCGTATCAATCGTCATAATCGGTGCTTTGTTGCAGGTGTGTTTCGAGAGGTCACAGGTCGCTTGTGTCGCGGCGGGTGAGGACTTCGGCTTGGGTGGCGCCCACGGCCCCAGGTGCTGTGACGAGGCGAACACTGCGGCCAGTCCGACGAGCGCGACGACAAAGAGGGTAGTGGCCCAGGGGTAGTTCTTGATCGCCGCCATCGGACCGGACGGCTGCGCGCGCCGGCGTGCCGACGGTACACGACGCACCACGGCGCGCTCGGGCGACAGCTGGTGCGCCCGCTGTAGCCGTGCTATTCGTCGCGCCTCCGCGCGCTTGTCCGCTGTCTTTGGCATCGAATGCGTGCTTCCTCTCGTGCATGTTTGGCGAGTGGCATGTGCGGTCCCATTGCTCAGGCGCGCATCGTGGACGCCGCAGCCTGTCGGTCGCTTCTTTCCACGGGCGCCGGTGTGAAGCCCGCACCAGTCTGAGCGTATAATACGCTTGGGAGCGCGACAGGTCAACACAGTAGTGTGCGCACGCCGGGACTGCCGGCAATGGACGCCGGCATCGGATGCGGCCGGCGCCACTGGTGAAGGCGCTCCAGCGCTCCCCTTCGCGCCCGCTCATGCTATAGACACGCGGCGGGCTGCCACAGTTTCGAAGGGATAGGATTTCTCGCGCATGACTGAGGTCTCCGCCACACTCCAGGCTGTTCTCGATTCGCTGCCACATAAGCCCGGCATCTATCTGCACAAGGACGCCGAGGGGACCATTCTGTATGTGGGCAAGGCGACATCGCTCTATTCGCGCGTCCGCTCGTATTTCGCGGACCCGAGCGAGCTCGGCCCGAAGAACCGAGCGCTCGTCGCGAAGATCGCGGATATCGAGTTCATCGTGGTCGGCAGCGAGATCGAGGCGCTGATCCTCGAGAACGAGTACATCAAGCGCTACCAGCCCA
>WNFM01310877.1_pt2 | contig 13092 bp, 6 predicted proteins | sample 5400271 | NCBI WGS metagenome assembly WNFM01 (sample SAMN13153352, study PRJNA577476) | soil metagenome | isolation source: 60 cm saprolite on Douglas fir-dominated hillslope | place: USA:California | collected 2013-09-17 | reverse complement strand
GATGTCAATGGCACTCATCGACCGGACATGCTTCTCCATTTTCAAAACACGCAGCTCGTCTTTATCAATGACCAGGGAGGCTTTCGCCCGGCCACCCCAGATGAGCTCCATGCTGTAGAGCGTTACTTGCAGCAGCATGGACAGTAGCTTCAGTGGTGTTCCACATATAGGATGGTACAGAGAAGAGCAAGGCGCTTTGCTCAACAACGGCCAGTTGGCGGATGAGCCCTTCCCTGGCCGTTTTTGCTCCTTACGAGGAGCGATTATTCTGCCTACTTCGACGGCCCCGGCCATCTGTTCGGCGAATGCAGCGCTGTAGGTAACGCGTAGGTGACGTAGCAGATCCAACGACGCCGGCAACAGTCATCCCAGCACTCGCGCCAATGGGTGACGACAAGGATGTCGCATCTGGAAAATAGAAAAAACAGCGAAGAGCGCCGTTGCTCTCCGCTGTTTCAAATAGACCACCGCACCTCATCCTGTATCATTGTATCACATACCAGTTTTCTTCGAGAGAGATGTAGTAAATGTCCTGAAGAGTAAGCAGCTTTTGCCCTGAAGAGCACTGATGCTTTAGAGCCTGGGAAAACCGCTCCTCATCTGCTCTACTCAGACTGAAAGGTGTAAATTGAGGGCTGTGCTTTGTCAGATTAATCGTCCCCAGAGGACAATATATGGTACAAAAATAGCATGGACACAATATGGGTAAATATAAGTGATTTAGTCCACACGAACAAACGAGGGGTCATGCCGGGTGATCCGCCGGTAGCATAAGCCTGCGCTGCCAGACGATCACATCTTTCCCCTGGAGGCCACGCAAGATGTAACGTCCTGGTGGGAGTCGCACCTGATCCTGCTGCTTGTGCGTGAGCCATTGTGCCATGGGGACGGCCTCATCCCCTTCCGCTTCGGGGATGGCTTGTACCAGTTCTGCACCCAACGCTGGGATTGCTACTGCTACGGTGCCTTGCTCCAGCCAGGATGGGCATGCCGGTGTCGCGCCTCGGTGATGCAGGACGAGTGCATCTACTCCACGATCTTGCAAGGTCGGATGCTCGCCGGTGAGGAGTTTGGGGCCGGCGGAGAGTGCTGGCCAGTCCACACATTCCTGCCAGACACAGAAAGGTTCTTCGCCCGTGAGACGGGCCAGGTGCGCGGCCATGAAGGGATGCTGCCAGATCCAGCCTGGCGGTGTGCGCTTCATGGCGTGCTGCTCCCCTGTCCAGACCACGACGCGCGCCGGCGGTTCGCGCTTCAGTAGCTGCTGGACGATTTTGTGTGCCATGTACCACTCGCGCTCGCGGTTGAGGGTCTCGGCGTCGGAGAGGCGGCCACGGAGGAGACGGTTCAGTGTGGCTCTTCTGTGGCCCTCTGATGCGTAGTCGAAGGCGACAAGCCGCAGACCAAGGGCGCGTGCCGTGCGCAAGAGCTGTGCCCTGGAAGGGTCAAAGGCGTAGACTTCCGTATCCGGTCGCAGTCGGCCTGAGTGCGCGAACTGGTCGAGCGTGGCTTGTCGGGACGTCTCGAATGCCAGGTGCGTGGCTCCGGCAGCTCTGAGGGCGTGCAGCAGACGTGCGCCAAAGTAGCGCGTTTCCGGTTTGCTGTGCGCTTCCATCAGGATGACGACGCGGTGGTCGGAGAGTGCTGCGGCGATCGCTTCCTCGGGTTCGACCAGGGTGCTGGTGTCGGGGAGGACAGCCTCGGTGCCCTTGCCAGAGAGTGCCCATGCCGTATCCCAGGGGTCGACGGAGTTGAGTGCCCAGAGCAAGAAGTTGGCGACAGTGGGGGTGCGTTCCCACGAGAGGTAGGCATGCTGCAGTTGATGGAGCGCGGTGAGATAGTGGCCAGCGGTGAGGTTTCGATAAGCGCGAAGAGGGGTGAACACGTGCGTCTCCTTCCTGTCCCCACTTATGAGAAAGCGTTTGCCTGTCTTCTTGCAAGTCCTCATCTTCTCAAGCAGGAGGTTTCATGGTCTTGCTGCTTCAGGCCCGAAGCCTCGGTCAGCGCATCCAAAGCTTCGCGGACAGTTTTCAGGTGTGGATGCGCTGACCTCAACGAGGCTACACACCTTTGCTGTAGAGGGTCCATGATGCTCCCTGCCTGATCCATCGTGGGATGGCTTGTGCGCGCCTTTTTGTTGGCGGAGGATGAGGAGGAAATGAGACCGTCTCTCCACGAACGCGAGCCGTCCAGATGGCCCCGCACTCTGGGCACTGGAGTTTTGAAATGGCGGCTTGTGAGAGCTGCGCAGGGGAAAGATTCACGACTGCCCCTGAAAATGAGCACTTCTCTGCCTTTTCCTCCACCGCCTCCGTTGGTCCTACCGAATCGCGCTGAGGGGCCCGTTGCCCCCTACGATGGGTAGGTTTCTTCTGCGGGGGTGATTCCTCTGTCTCGGCTTCCTTTCTGGTGGCATGAGTATCTGCCGCTGGTGATGCGTCCAGTTTCCTCTCTGCGCTTGCGCTCATCCCAAGCAGACTCCATAAGTGCTCACGAGGCTTGCCGTGTAATGCAGTTCCTGTTCACCTGAAGCCGCCTCCATTGCCATGCTCTCACACTGCGCCTCGGGCAGCGCGTACTCTTGGAGCCGAGCCAAGGAAAGATGGGGCTGTTCATCAGCGAGCGTTGCTGCTACTGCACGGACCAGCCAGTCCTTCAACACGCCTACACAGCCGATACTGCGCTCATAGAAATACGGCCACTGTTGGAGCAAGGCCTCTCGATCTACCTCCAGCGGCACCTGCTGGAGCAGGGTCAGCAGGACCCCTTGAAAGGCACGCTGATCTGGCTCATACTGAAATTGGTAGCGAGGAAAATGGATCTCTAGGCCCCGTCGTGCCGCCTGTCCATTGAGGTTGCGGAGCGCAAGGAGTTCGTAGGTGCCGGTTAACACATGCAACACCCCCGTGGTGTTGGTCATACTTTTCAGCCAGTCAAGCTGGTCGATAAGCCTCGTGCCGCTCGATACCTTTAAGAGATGTTGTGCTTCATCTAGAATTACGGCGCGCACCCCACGCCGCGCGATCGCATCCTCCAAGGCATGACGTAGTTCCGGTGCGTCATTGAACTGCGCAGCCTTCCCTCGCACACCGCCTCCTCGTCCTTTTTTCTGTTCCCATGTGTTCTCCGCATCGATATCGATGATGGTTCGGCGTTCATAGGTATGCACCCCTAACTGCTTGAGTGCCGTTCGATAGTAGTCGGCCCGGTTGAACGCAGGGCCATCTGGTGGGCGTGTCTCCATGAACAACAACGGCAGGGAAAGAGGCTGTCCCAGGTGAGAGAGCAATGCTGGGAACGACACGGAGGAGGTCTGAGCCGCGAGGTTTCGTTGCTCAATTTGCCGAATCATGGTCGTTTTCCCAACGCCGGTTGGACCATGCAGGAGCACATAGGCAAAGCCAGCGGGTTCCTCGATAGCGCGCGTGAGTTGCCGATCCACCTGTTGGAGTAAGGGATGAAAGATCGCGTACTCTTTGAATCGCTTGAGACGAGCTGCGGCCTCAACAGAAAGCTGACGCGCAGGATTTGGGGGTAGGTGTATCTGTTCCATTAATGGTACTCCTCAAAGACGGGCAAGGTGGCAAGGTCAACTGGAACAAGCGACGACATGATCGAATCAGCGCTGGCTGGATTAGGAAGTTGTGCATGAGGCACACCGGTCCTGTTCATCGACACTCCTGCAATGGCCTCTAGCACGGCTCTCGCCTCCAGGTCACGCAGGCGCTGCTGCCGGACGGCTTCATGGGAGGACGCCTTCGCCAGAAGATCGGCCAGGCGTCGAGCCGTCACCGCAGCATTGGCGGTGTGGAGCTGGTGCTGTCGCCGGATTTCTTTGGAAGCCAGCAGCAACTCCTTTTCGGTGTGCCCTTGCAGCGTTGCGTGGTACTGCGACACACAGCGGACCCACTGACGCCGCACGTAGGCGTAGGCTGTACCAATATCAAAGGGATCGTACCGCACCTCGACCTGCGTTCCTTCCACCCCTGGATAACGTAAAGGCGGAGCAGAGTAGTAGATCCCATGAATCTTGATCCCGCGCCCCGGTTCTACCTTCGCGGTTCCCTTGCGGGTGGTGGGACTGCTTGCCATGAGAAAGTCGTCATCGTAGGCGATAGTGCGGTGCTCTCTCTCTCCCGTGTGGATCAACCCCTGCAGGAAGGCTTCTCGTGGGCTTTGACCAAGTGCCGGATGCTCCATCTGATCGTAGACCTCGTAAGCCCATTCGCAGAGAAATTCGTAGAGGTCTCCAAGCGTCCACACCGCTTGCTGCTTGGGATCTACCTCTTTGGTGAGGTGGCGCGGATGTTTCGCTGCCTGGGTATTGCCAAGCAAATTGAAGATGAATTCTGTGTTGCTGGTCCCGAAGAGTCGCTCAATTACTGAACCAAACCTTGGTTTCGCACCTGGTCGTGTTTTCTTGAGACCGGAGTAACGAGCGACCAACGTCTCAAAATACTCACTGTGAAACTCCTTACCTCCATCCACAATGAGGGTGTGGGGAAAGCGCCCGAAGCGTTTCACACAAATGCGCAGCGCCATCATGCAGGAGCGGTAGCTAGGCGGGTCAAAGGTCAGATACACGGCCAGCAGGCGGCGGGAAAACGCATCGACCAGGAACGTCACCCAGGGCTTGCCAAGCGGTTTCCCAGTCACTGATGAGACCAGAACCACATCCAACTCCGTGTGATCGAGGTGAACGACGGCAAAAGGACGATTGCCATGTCGTGGAGTGAGCTGTGTCAGTTCCCAATGCCAGGGTTCTTCCTGGTAGGCGGCTTTGGCTCCCTGGCGTTTTTTCGTTTGTTCATAGCCGACACGTTGTTTGATATGCCGGTAGAAGGTCCGGGCAGAAAGCGGGATGATGTGTTTGGCTTCACACTCCCGCTGATACGCGAGATAGACCTCCCAGGCTGGACTCTGTCGTGGCGTTTCAAAATGGTTAGCAATGAAGGTATCGAGCAGGGTACGCGAGTCCTCTGGCGCTTTGGGCTGCCGATTGCCGCGCTGGGCAGTCCGCGGTAACAGCCCGACATACCCGCTGCCGTAGCCCGCTTGAGCTTCATGAAAGGAGCGTGCCCAGCGGCGCAGCGTCCGTTCGGTGACAGGAGCGGAACGCAACTGCTCTTCGTCGCGCTCCAGATAAGCTTGGACAAGACGAAAGCGCTCGTTGGCGGTGTGCAGATCAGCGGGACTGGCTTCCGCCATCCGCTCTTGGACCTCTGGTGCAGTTTGCACGGCTTGATCGCGTGTGGGAATGAGCACCGCACGCGATTCGAGCAGGCGCAGGAAAAACGAGGAGGCAAGCTGGATGGGTTCGCCCATTTCTGGCAGGAGCGTCGTGGTCGTTTCCCCCAGATTGACCAGCGTCCACACCCGCCCATCCCACAACAGGCGCGTATTGGTCAAGAGCGTGGCAGTGGAAGGGGCCGCGAACCCATCATGCAGGAAAGACGAAGGAAGCGGGCCGAGGAAGGCATGTGCTTGGGCTGTGGCCTGATCGGGATACAGTCGGATCCGGAAGTGATCGGTGAGTGGAGCCGCATGCAGATCGACGAAGAGGTGATCGGTGGCAATGAGTGCATACACATCATTGGCGCGCACGCCCCCTGCTTCCGCAAGCAGTGCCGCAAGCGAGATCCCTGGTGCCGCGCGCACATGCGCCTGGATACGGGCGACGATCTCTTCTGAGAGATGAGGGACAACGATGAGATAATCTTCGAGAAAATCGAGATTGTCAATGCAGGTGCGAGGCAATTCTGCCGAAGAACGCACCCAGTAGGAAAGACCGAAGGTGGCTGCGTACTCTTCCCCCGGTGGGCAGTGCCAGCGCCCCTCACGCTGCTGATAACGGAACGGTTGTTTGTCGGCCAGCTTGTGGAGCTGCTCTTCCGTCTTCCATTCCTCCCAGCCCACCTGGTCTTTGCGAATCACAAAGAAATCAGGCGTATGAAAGGGCGTCGTCTTGCGCCCGGAGGGCGTTTGATAGCTGAGCTTGAAGGACGGCGGCTGATCGTAGAACTCCTGTACCTCCGAGTCGTGTTCCATCAAGTAGATCGCACCGAGTTCGACGGTATGGCTCTCGAACTGGATCGTCACGCCCATCTTGCGTGACGGGTACGTTCCACACACATTGCCAGCTCGCCCTTGCACGCGACGCGCCGGAGGCGAAAAGCGAATGCGGGAGATCAGATCGCACGTCTCGGCGGAGAACTGTCGCTCTCGACACCACTGCTGAAATTGGGATGGGCTGAACATGCTGGCTCTCCAATCGTTGCCGATGCAATCAAGCGATCCAGGCCGCGACCGTGCTCAATTCGCATCCAAAAACCATGCTACTCCCACGGCTCATGTTCGCTCTCGACTTCCTTGCTCGTTCAAGGAAGTTGCTGTCTTTGCCACCGCACAAAGATGTTGTGGGCAGTGGTGCGGATAAAGTGCTCAACGGCTTGCGGGTCGCCGCTGCCATTGGGCAAGATGGCCTGATAGATGAAGCCCTCATGCTTGGGATCAGCAGAGGTCCAAACTTCCACGATCAGACGCCCCAGATAGGTACCATCCTGGTGGAAAAGCTCTTGATCGGCTTGTTCTGGTTGAGGCGCAACGGGACGCAGGGTGCCTGGTGGCTGGTTGTGCATATACGTGAAGAACCGCTGAGTGGCTGTCCGAGCAAACTGGTGAACGGTCTGGAGATCGCCGCCTCCGCTCGCCAGGGTGATCTGAAAATACAAGCCATCACTCGTGGGATCATTGGGGGCCACTGTGTCCACGATGAGACGCCCCAGATAGGTCCCGTCCTGATGGCCCAGTATCGGACCGACTCCCACGGGGCGCCTTCTCTCCTCAGGGGGAACAAGGCGCATGCTGCTCGTGGCTCGCACCGCTCGGAGATTCTCTCGTTGAGGTTGTTCTTGCATCGTCGCTTCTTCCTTGCTTTCTGCTTGATCTGCGGTTCTGCTTTGCAGGTATGCTGAATTGGTAAATTGACTGAAGGTTCGAAAAGAGAGGACAGCTTAGCCCGCAGAATTGAGCATATACACCTCGGCTGGTTTGACTTCCCCCTCCCCGGAAGGCACCTCTTTGGCCAAAACGGGCCAGGCAGCTTTCCAGGCAGCCTCAGATTCCCAGAAGGTAAAGCCCATCAGCGTGCCTTTTTCGGGATCAGGAAAAATGTCCGAGACAAACATGATCCCTGGCTGCTTTTTGATCAGTTCGTCAAATTGGCGCATCTTCTGCACCCACAACGCTTCCTTTCCAGACTGCGGATAATGAACCGAGTAGAAGACAAACATGGCTTGGGCCTGCTTCCTTTCTCATGAGGTTTATTTTCGAACCTGTAACCCTCTTTTCGAACTTTCGGTCCGCGTTTTTTCGAACCTCTATCCAACTTATCACCCACGTCCTCTTCTTGCCTTCCAGCTTACCATATTCTGCATCAAAAGAACAGTCTTTGACTCATATCTTGTCCGATTTGACGCATTTCTGAGACAACGAGTTCAGGAATATTTGGATGTTAGAGCCTCTTTTTATGAGATTGAACCAAAGGACATGTTATGGTTCCTAAAGAGGACCAAGGAAGAGGATATGTGTCAAGTAAGCAGCTTTTGCCCTGAAGAGCACTGATGCTTTAGAGCCTGGGAAAACCGCTCCTCATCTGCTCTACTCAGACTGAAAGGTGTAAATTGAGGGCTTCTGTGCGCATACTTGGTGTCGTTCGGCTCATAAGTTGGCTCATGTTCAATTTGGGGGCAATGATGAGCTTACTAAATAGTTCTGTTTCAACAATGAGCTCAGAAAGTTGACTGGAAAAACTCTTCAATGATCCGTTGCCCCCAAATTGAACACGAGCCCGGGAATTCCAAAATTTACGTCGTAGCGGTAAAGAATTGACTTACCTGAATCGTAACACGCTCTCAACATACAGATCGAGCAGATGGAACGCATAGGGATAGACGGTATATTGATTGAAGCGCACGAATTGCACGCTCGTTGAGCGCAATAGTGGTTGTATATCGAAATAACTATGCCCTTGGTAGATGTGAAAGTGCCGGATGAGATGCGCTCGTGGTTGATGATCCTTTAGTGATTGTGATGAGCCGACCATGTAGCAATTATGATTATCGTACCAGATCCCCTCATACATATGAACGTCTTTTGCCTTGTCACTGGAGAACCACCCTCGTTTCTGGTAGTACGATTTAAACTGGGTGTTACGGTACTTTCCGTGCTTATCTGGATGAATGTCAAAGATGCGTATAATCTGCTCCATGCGTTCGCCTTGCCACAACTCGTTGAAAGAGATCTCTGGGTAAAACTGTTGCAACTCGTCCAGATAGGCATCGTATTCTTCGAGCTGGCGATAGAATTTGAGCGACTCGGCTTCTCTACCAGGCTTAGGGTGTGCTTGTTCCTCCAGCAATCCCCGCTCGTGCAGGTCTCTCAAAGAGAGATGCGGGTCATTGCGGATGGCATCGTAGAACGGAAGAAGTTTAAGAGCCTCTATTGGCAGCGCCATTTTCACAGCATCCTGCCGCTCTACGATTTTATCATAATCGTAGAGTACCCGCTCGTTCAGATCTTCCAGTTCGACAAAGAGCCCCGGGCCGACGATGACATCATAGTTCGTCAGCTCTCGATCCTCATCATGCTCGCCCCTTTTCCGGTACTTGTGGAGCATCTCCTCGTATCGCGCCTCCCAATCCACACCGAGCCGCGCTAACAGTTCCTCTCTTTGTTGCCTCTGGATGGGATCACGCAGGTCGAGGAAGCGCAGCCCGTCGTTTTCAAAAAAGAGCAGCGTTTCGTAGGGAGGCTGATAAGGGAAGTAGCGATCTTTGCGTATGAAGACAAAGTCGGTTGGTGCCAATGGGAGCCGCTCTTGCACGCTATGTCCATAACGAATGATATCTTTGAGATACAATTGTGAAAGCGAGACCTCGAGCTTCAGCTTGAAGGTTTTATTGCCCGAATCCAGAGCAGGGTAATCCAGGTAGGCCGCTGCCGTACTGTCTGCGCTTTTGTTTAAATTGACATTGATGGATTGCTTGGGGAGCTGGGGATACGTCCTGTACAGTTTCACATACGGATCCTCTTGATGATCTGCAACCAGGAGGCCTCCTGGCTCGAAGTCCTCTTTATTGTAATCCTGAAGAACCAGCGCTGCGCCAGTTGGAACCCGTGAAAGATCTGTTACCGCCTCGAAGTGAAGATCAGGCATCCATTGAGCAAATACCTCAAGGTAGTCCTTCAGGGGACGCACGGCAGCGAGACGGTTGTCGAAAACCGCGATGGGATTGAGCAGGGAGAGCGGCAGGTGGGAGTGGCCCCTGGGTGGGAGAAACTCGGTAAAGTGACGCTCTTTTAGGCGGCTCGTGATGCCGTAATACGCAAGGTACGTTGTGAAATCGTGGATAAAATCATAGAGCAGTTTCCCCACGCTTTCTTCGATATTGTGCTGGTCGTGGTAGAAGAGGGTTGTGCGCTTTCCTTCCTGCGCGCGAATGCCGTATAATGGCTCCCTGGTCTCTCTATACGTCTCGATCTCTGGCCTTTTCAAGTGTAGAAAATAGACCGTCCGATCAGTAATCTTGCGCCCGAAGTAGGCGTAAGGAAGCGAGACGCCACCCGGATAATCGACGCGTTGAAACCTCCGCGCCTGGCCGATGATCTTGAATTCCTGTTCGCTATCCTCCCGCTCTGTGCGAATGTCGCCTTTGAGGTCGATTAGCAGACAAGTGTGAGCATTCCCCTCCTTTTTGGCGTGGACATAGCACAGATCCTGACCGATGAAGCGCTTGGTCTGCTCACCGAGAACATAAGCGATCTGCAAGAGCTTCAGCAGGAGGTGCAAATCGAGGCTATCGAAGGTAATCGGGCTCGCATGCACGGGAGCATGGGGGAGAAACGACAGGCTGATGGTAGTGGGAGTCTCATGATGTCGGTAGAGTGCGTAGACGGCCCACTTATCGACTTCAGCCCCATCGCGCCGATCGTGCGTGAAGGTTTTATAAGGACAGTCCAGTTGATCTCGCAGGCTATTGTGCATCTGCCCATAGATGGTGCGACTCTTTTTGGCCATCCATTGCAGCTCCATTGGCAGCTCGTATCGGACAAGCTTGTAACGGGCTTCCAGAGCGCGAAAATCGGTTGGCTTCGAAACAATGAGCGTGGTAGTCGGCGTTATGCGTGTCACAGGTGTGCGTCCCTCGTTAACTGGTCACGATAAAGCGGAATGGAGGTCATGGAGGAAGTGTTCAAACGCCTGGTGATAGGCGTTGGGCATCCCGCGTCGCAGGGCTCCCTGAATGACCACGATGGAGGCCTCGCCAAAGCTTACCTCGCGAAAATCGCAGTCATAGTAACCGCGGGGGCGTGGCTGACTGCTAACCAGATTGAGGTAGATAAGCTTGACCAGTGTGCCGTGGTGTGCGCGAAGTTGCTCCACCTTAAGGCGCGCTCGCTCTGCGAAGTGCGCCTCGTTCAATTTGGGGTGCCAGGCAAGGTCGTCAATGGGTACGCTGAAGCGTTCCAGGGTCTGATCGCTGTAGTTTTTGCAGTCAATGTACCAGGGCAGGCCGCGAATTTTCAGGTCAGCTACCTCAAAGAGCGCGTCGGGTATCTCTTCCAGTTCAACGCCCTCATCCTGGAGGAGCGCGGTGATGGCTTCCTCACCGATCGCTCCGGCCAGGATAGCCTGATAGCAATAGGGAGTGAAGAAGTGCTGATCACTCGGGCTAAAGGCCAGTTTATAGTCACGGGCCTCGAAGTGGTCGCGAATCACCCGGTTCTCCTTGATCGTGTAATACAGCGCGTCCATTATCCAGTGTCGGGTCTCGGGCTGCGCCAGGTGCGCGGGAATGATTTCGCACTGCGGTGTGAGGTAGAGCATACCATTGTGGTAGTAAGGGGATTCGGCTACACACGCGTAGCTATCAAGCAGCTGGTCGCGAAAGTGATGTTTCAAGACGGCCTGGCGCAGGTGTTGCCACTGAGTGCGTGCATCCTGATCACCATTCCCCTGGCGTAGTCCTTCCAGGCGGCTGAGCACCCCTTGTATCGCCAGCCGGCACTGCGCGTCCTGCCCTCCCAGGCGGGCGTCTTTCAGGCGTCGCACCGCGCGCTCGAGGTGCGGCTGGTCTTCGCGTACCTGTTCGAAGATCTGTCGCAGGTTGTTGGAGATCATGAGCTCGCGTTCCTGCCGGAGCTGATCGAACTCAGGAGCGCAAAACTGCTGAAAATGACGGTACACCTCGCGGCTGAGCAATGCTGTCTGATCGTGCATTTCCTCCCAGATACGCTCGATACGCCCAAGAGCCTGCATGAAGGTGGACATATGGTTGAACAGGGCATCGACGCGTGTGTTCGCATCATCCTGATAGCGCCGGTTCCACTCCCAGGGATCGTTCAAGGTGCTTAACACCTGGAGGAACCGCTGCTCGGTAATGACATTCCCGGTGTACAGTTTCGCCTGGTACCAGATGTTTTCCTTTAAGAGCGCCATCTTCTCTTCCCAGGTGAGGTCAGAATCAGGCTTGCCAAAGTAAAAGTAGGGTGTTTCGAGCAGGCCGATGTGCATGAAATCCAGCCTTTTTGTCTTCTCTCTGGATGACCAGTACTGGAGGTTCACGCCGTTGCCCGCGGAAAGGTACTGGGTGACAACCACCACTGGTACGCCTTCCCAGAACAGCTCGTCGAAGGTATCCTGGGCCTGCTGGTTCTGGCGAATAGCGTTGCCTTTCTGGGCATTGTAGAAGACGACAACGAAATGCCACTCCTGGAGGGAGAGATCATAGACTTCGAACCAGTCATTGGCCACCGCACGCGCTTTGATCTCAAACAGCCCCCCATCAGGGTTTCCATAGCGATCAAAGAGCAACTTGACCTGTTTGAAAGTAGTTAAAAACAGCAGAGACGTGCTGCCTTCCCCGGAGGCATGTTCGCACAACCAGAGCAACGCGGCAAAAAACAACTGGATGCGGCGTTTGAGGTGGCCTTCACGCGTTTCGTTGCCAAAATCTTCATCCTTTGCAACTGCTGAGATAAACTGGTCGAGCCTACGCTGATAGTCATCGGCGGTGTCCAGGCCGTCCAGGGAAGCGATTCGGATCCTATTAGCGCGTTTCGCCGCTTTGTCATGGTTAAGGTTGCGAAGAATCTCTTTGTCTGTCTCGTCAACAGGAATGGAGTTCACCTGCTGGTTTAGCCAGCCCATGTTGAAGTGATGCACATGCCGCTTAATATCGGCAGTGGCTGACAGGCCGAAGACCAGATTGTGTTGCGCCAGGCTGTAGAGGATTCTTTCGGGGGTCAGGTGCATACCATAGTGGCGTACCTCCACTTCTTCCTGGTCGGTGCGCTGCTGGAGGTCATGGATATCATACAGGCTATAACCGGTCTCCAGCAGGGTGCTCAACTGCGTAGGATGTTCCTGGTGGTGCGGGTGAGAAAACTGTGAAATGTGTGTCAGCTCCTCCGAGAAAACCGTATCCTGAAAGCAGTGGCGCAGCAGCTCGCGATAGGTGATTTCGTCGTCTCCCCGCTCCAGCTCTTTGAATAAGAACAGAATTTGCTCGCAGGCGCGGCTCACAGCATCGAACAATCGCAGCGCGGGATAGGGAGGTGCTTCAGCATCACCCGGATCAGAGGTGATCTCAAAGGCTCGGTTCGTTTCGCGCAGATAGAGGTGATCGGTGCTGATGGTATGTTGCGTCCGGAAGATGGCAGGCGAAGTCCTCTGCCGCCCGGCCCGTTTCTGCGCCCCGGCAGCTATTTTCTGTGGGAGCGTACTGGTGAACTGGTTGATATCCGGGAAGTCCAGGTGATCTTCCCTCCGAAGCTGATCAATGATTCCCTTGATCCCCTCGATACGATTGCGAATATCGTCTGAGCGCGGATATTCCGGAGACGGCAGTTTATGCACGGTCATGGCGCGGTAGAACAGCTCTACTACACGGAACGGGTTACTGATCTGCCGGGCCCGGCAGATCAGTCGCACCAGGTCATTTTCGAGGAAATCAAATTCATCGAGGAAGATGATGTATCCCCCATTCTCATCCTCCAGCCGGGTCAAATTCAGCGTGTTCTGCCCATCGA
>WNFM01347938.1_pt1 | contig 13094 bp, 14 predicted proteins | sample 5400271 | NCBI WGS metagenome assembly WNFM01 (sample SAMN13153352, study PRJNA577476) | soil metagenome | isolation source: 60 cm saprolite on Douglas fir-dominated hillslope | place: USA:California | collected 2013-09-17 | reverse complement strand
GAGCACATGCTTTATCTCTTTCCAGCAATGTTTATTGCAGTATGGAGTTTTTTGAAAAGTAAAGTCTTCCTAGTTCGTGATTTTTCTCAACTTGCAATTGGAATTCCACGAGCATTTGCTAAGACTACTTTTGTAAAAATTTTCATAGTTTATTGTGTGCTTTTTACTCAGAAAAAGTTTGTACTCGTTATTTCAAGTAATGAAGATCATGCAATAAATATAATTCGTGACGTTTGCGAAATGCTTGCAATGACTAATATTCTCTCCTTGTTTGGTGATTTCACTATTAACATGGAGCGTGACCAAGCACAATGCAAAATATTTAAATTTCGTGCAAGACGCATTATATTAGCAGGATTTGGCGCCAAGGGAAGTGTACGTGGTTTGAATATTGGTTTAGATCGTCCTGATTTAATGATTTTTGAAGATTACCAAACTAAAAAAGAATCTGAAAATGAAGAGCTTTCTGAAGCTCTTTATAGGGAAATGCTCGGAACACATATGAAAAGTAAGAGTCCTTTTGGATGCCTTTTTATATTTATTGCAAACATGTACCCAACTCCTGGAAGCATTCTCAAAAAACTTAAGAATAATAAGGATTGGACAAGTTTCATTGTTGGTGGAATTCTTTCAAATGGTGAAAGTCTTTGGGAAGAACTTCAACCATTGGATCAACTTCTTGCTGAATATGAAAAAGATTTGAATGCAGGGCATCCTGAGATATTTCTTTCTGAAGTTCTTAATGATGAAAGTGCTGGTATAAAAGCTGGTATTGATATTACTAGAATTCCTCAATGTCCTTATGATGAGGATGAACTTCCACAAGGACGAGCAATAATTGTTGATCCTTCCCTTGATAATCCAACTTCAGATTACAATGGAGTAGGATTAGTGGATTTATATGATGGAATTCCAGTTCTTAAAAAAGTTAAGCTTAAAAGGTATACCCCTTTTGAACTTATTAAGACAGCACTTATAATGGGTATGGAAACGGGAACAAGACTTATTTGTGTTGAGAATATTGCTTATCAAGCTTCACTTCTTTTCTGGTTTGATAAAGTTTGTCTTGATAATGGTATAACTGGTTTCCATTTTATGCCACTTAATGTTGGTGGTAAGAGTAAGAATGCAAAAATAATGTCATCCTTAAAAGAACTCGAGAAGTCAGAAATATTTGTTGGTCCAGAAGTACGAGCTCTTCTTGTGAATGAAATTATTAAATTTAATCCCCTTAAGAAAAATAATCAGGACACTTGTCTTGATCTTTTAACTTTTATGAAGAAAGTAATTGAGCAATATCTTGAATTAACCACAATGGTTTATGAAGCACAATATCAAATGATTGGAAATGTTCAAGTGCGTAGTATTGAAGAAAATTGTAACTTTTGAACTCCAAACTTTAAGGTAAATTCAAAACATGGCAACTTCTCCTACTGCTAATCCACTTAAAATTTCAGAGGATGCTCAAACGAAGCTTCTTACTTATATTCGTCTTGCTTCTGAAATTCGTGATGAAGGATGGCAGTTACGGAATCGTTTTGAATTTATAGATCGTGCTTATATGCGTGAAAATGATTTTTCAGAAGAACAAAATAAAGCACGAAATGCTAATATTGCTGGAGATCCTACTAAATTACAGAATATGCAAGTTCCTCTTATGGAAGAAGCAGTGGAAAATACAACTGGATTTCTTACAAATGTATTTTCTGCTGATTATCCAATGTTTAAATTCGCCAGTGATCCTCAGAATGAAGATCTTGCTCTTATGTGGAATTCTTTAATTGGAGAAGATCAAATTCATTATGCTTGGGCTGGGGAATTTAATAAAGCATTCAGAATGGCTGAGAAATATAATGTTGCTCCAATTGAAGTTGATTGGTGCACTGAAACTCTTTATAAACCAATAAGTAATGCTTCAGGAGTTGGTCTTGAACAGAATATTTGGGCTGGGAATAAGATAACCTGTCGTGATCCTTATAATCTTATTTATGATGCTCGTGTTCCTATTCATAAATGCCATGAGGATGGCGAATTTATTGGCTATATTGATTTAATGCCAAGAATAAAACTCAAAAGATTCATTACAAACTTAGGGGATTCACGTCTTAAAAATGATGTTAAAGCTTTTGAATCTTCTGATTACCAAATTCAGTATTACATTCCTCAAATTAATAGAAATGTTCTTATAAAAAATAAGAGTTGGCTCACTGATGGATTCAATTGGGATGCTTGGGTAACTGGAGCAGCTCAAAGTCATATTGTTTATCGTAATATGTATACTGTAGTTGTTCTTTATGCTCGTTTGATGCCTTATGAGTTTGGTATTGTAGCTCCTAAGGATCAAACTCCAGCTGTTTGGAAGCTTATAAGTGTAAATGGAGTTCTTATTTATGCTCAACCTCTCTTAAATGCTCATGATTATCTTCCGATCGTTATTGCACAGAGTAAAATTGACGGACTTGACCATCAAACTAAATCCCCTGCAGAAAGTCAACAACCTTTTCAAGAAATGGTTACTGCATTATGGAATGCAAAACTTAATTCAGCTCGTAGACGCGTTACTGATAGGATGTTGTATAATCCTTTACTTGTTGACCCTGACCATATCAATTCCCCTAATCCATCTGCAAAAATTCCTATTAGACCTACTGCATATGGACGAAAATTAGAAGAAGCAATTTATAAGATTCCTTTTGATGATGCTAATTCAGGAGAATTCCTACAAGAAGCAAATGGAATTGCTGAATGGGGAATGAGAGCTAATGGTCAGAATCGTCCAATGCTTGGACAATTCCAAAAAGGAAATAAACTCCAAGATGAATGGGCACAAACAATGGCAAATGGTTCCAATCGTGAGAGAACTAAAGCTTTGATGTGGCAAGCATTCTGTATTCAACCAATTCAAGTGATGTTGAAGAGTAATTATCTCCAATTCACTCCTGCTGGGACTCGTTACAATCGTGTGGAAGAGAAAACTGTAAAAATTGATCCAATTGCTCTTCGGAAAAGTGAAGCTAATTTTGTAGTTGGAGATGGATTACTTCCAGTTCAGCGGCTTGTACATACTGATGTTATGCAACAAGCTATGCAAACACTTACAGGTGTTCCTGGGCTCGGAGCTGCTTATGATCTTGGTCCAATGTTCTCTTACTTAATGAAAGTACAAGGAGTTGATAAGCTTTCTCAATTTGAAAAGAGTAAAGAAGATCAACAGTACGAACAAGCACTTTCTATTTGGAGTACAGCAGCAGCAAATCTTGCTAAGAATACTACTTATGGGGAATTAAAACCTGAGGATATGGCAAAAATCCTTGGTCCAATGCCACAACCTCCTCAAACTCAATCTCAACAAGTTCTTCCAAATAAACAAGGAAATCCTAATGCAGCTGCGACCGGATAGTATCTTTCAGGAATTTCTTTTTACTGAGCAGGAAAATATTTCTGCTAGGACTTTGACTTCTCTTCAAATCGCTTGGCTTCAGACAAAATATACAAGAGTTTTTAAAGAAAAGGCTTCTAAAATAGTTCCTGAAGATGCAACTCTTGATAGAAGTTATTTTCTCTCTCTTGGAGAGCTTGAAGGAAAATTGGCAATTCTTCAAGAAATATTTGATGACCATAAAGCAGCAGTATCTATTAAAAAAGAATTGAATGCTACTGAAGGTGTAGGAGCTGATGCTTTAGCAATAAATGATCTTGCAACTCGTGCATCCAAACTCGTTGATAAACATTCTTCTTAGGAGAATCTAAAATGGCTGGAAGTGTGATTCAAAACCCGTTCATGAAAACTACGCAACAATCACAGAATCAATCAATCAATGATCCTACAAATAAGGTTGCTGATCCAAATAAAGCATTAAATGATCCAGCTAATAAAGCAGATCCAAATGCTGATCTAAATAAGAAACCAGAAGGTGAAGGGGATGACCCAATGTTGAAATTTGGGGAATTATGGGAAGATGATCCTGTTGATCCCGACAATCCTCCAGAAAAAGAGCCAACAAATTTCCTCCCAACAATTGATCCTGTTAAACTTCAAGAGAATTTTAACAAGATTGATTTCTCCAAATATGCTTCTCCTGAAGAAACTGCTGCGATAATTGCTGGTGGTGAAGGAGCTGCTAAAGCTCATGCGAGCATTCTTAACAAGTCCATGCGTCAAGCTATGTTGACAATGTTTACAGCATCTTCAAAAATGGTTGAAGCAGGACTTACAACTGCTCAAGAGAGATTCTTTAAAAAAGTTCCTGGTCATGTTAAGAATGTTCTTGTGGAAGGAAATTTGACAAAATCTTCTAAACTTATGTCAAATCCTGCTTTTGCTCCAATGATTGAAGGAGCAAGACAAAGGTATCAAGAAAAGTTTCCAAAAGCAACAGCAGATCAAATATCCAATGCTGTAGAACGTTATTTGCAAGAATTTGTGAAACAAGCTTCCATGAAAGAAGATACTGGTGAGCCTACTAACACTGAGAAACTCAAAAAAGGTGATGGTAGTGCTGATTGGGAAGATTGGATTAAACCAGAACTTGAAAAAGCTCTTTGATATCTAAACTAATGCCCAAACTTCCCTTAATCCTTGGAGACTCATTATGTTAATTCAAGTAACATATAATAATGGGCCACTTGAGCAACCGATGTATCCTGGTGATATTATGGGTACATTTGAACTTGAGCCAGTAGCAATTGCTAATGCAGCAGGTGTTAACATTACTGCACAGCAACTTTGTGCTCAAGATATTGATCGAAGTGGCGCAGCCGCAGTTACTGATACACTTGATACCGCAGATAATATCGTAAAAGCTCTTATTGGGAGCATTAATAAGATGTCTCCTCCTGATAATAATCTTTACGGTACTTTGCCATCTCAAAGTGTGCAACTTGCTTGGCCAGCGAATCTTAATCCAATTGCACCAGGTAATAGTTTCCGTAGACTTATTCGGAGTGCGAATTCAGGTGTCCTTACTATTGCAGTTGTTGCAAATAGTGGTGTTTCTCTTCTTGGTGTTACCACAATTGCTGCAACTTCGTGGAGAGAATATCTGATTAAGATTCTGAATGCTACTCCCGCAACTCTTGTATCAGCAACTACTACTAATGCAAATGCAGTTCTCACCAATGTTGATCTTAATGCTATTCTTAATATCACAATTGGTATGAGCGTTTCTGGCGCTAATATTGGTGCCGCAGCTGTTGTAGTTGCAACTAACCGTGATCTTGGTACAATCACACTTAGTGTTAACAGCACTGGTACTGCCAATAATGTGGCCGTTACATTGACTCCGACGGTTACCGTTCGCGGTGTCCGTTCTGGAACACCTAATTAAGGAGACATATAAATGGCTACCGGAACCGTTGCAAGTAACCTGTTAACAAAAGACCAGGCAGCAAAAAGTTTTAGTGGAATGATTGCGCGCTTCATGCCAATGGGCGACGCGCCGATTTTTGCTATGACAAGTATGTTGCGTACTGAAACTGCTGTGCAATTCCAGCATGGCTATTTCAGTAAAAGCATGATCTTTCCATCAGTAGTATTAACCTCTGTTGCACTTATCGGGGATACAATTCTTAATGTTGGTTCTACTGCTAACATTATCCCTGGAATGTTGCTTCGTCCTGATGGTGCTGCAACTGAGATAATGTTAGTACTTGGTGTTATTGGTACTACGCAACTTGCAGTTCAGCGTGGTGTTGGTAATACTGCTCCAGCACAAATTGCAAATGCAGCTCTTTGTATTCAAGTTGGTAATGCAAATGAGGAAGCATCCTCGCGGCCTCTGCCAGTTAGCATCGCAACTGTTTTGCAAAATAATTACACTCAAATTTTCCGGAATACTTGGGCAGTTTCAGGAACTGCTGCTGAAACCCGGATGATTGTTGGTGAGGGTAATATTGGTGAAAGCAAAATGGATTGCGCAGCACTTCACAGTGCTGACATTGAGAAAGGTATCATCTGGGGACAGAAATTCCTTGGAATGAGAAATTCTCAATTGTTCCATACAATGGATGGCATTCTTTCCATTGTTGGAGCACAAGCTGGCGCCAATGTTGTAACTCTTGGTGCAACAACTACTTTCTCACAACTCGAAACCGCAATTGATCCAGTATTTAATGTTCGCACGGATCAGATGATTGGTAACGAGAGAATTATGTTTGTTGGTGGTGTAGCTCGAAGGATTTTGAACAACATTTTCCGTCTGAATAGTTCTTATTTTGTTGAAGACGGTCAAACGAGTTATGGATTGCAGTTCTCTACTGCAAAACTTACTCGTGGTGTTCTCAGAATCGTAGAGCATCCACTTCTGAATGCATTTGGTTCTGCTGCATCTTATGCTAAGATGGCAATTATTGTTGATCTTGCTTCTTTTAATCTTGCTTATCTTGGCAATAGGAAAACAAAAGCTTTTGATATCATCGGTGAAGATGGGATTGATGCAATTGGAGGAACTCTTACCACGGAACTTACTACTTTGGTAAAGAATCCCCAAGCTTTTGCAATTCTCTATAACTTCACAGCAGCAGCTGTAGGCTAATTCGTCGCCCATGTCAACCGGGCCACATTTTGGCGGGGAGATAACTTCAATCCGCCAATTTTTTAAATCTGAAAAGGAATTCCAAAATGCAAGCAATGCTACCCAGAACATTTACACAAACTCCTTGTGCTAAAAAACGTTATTATGCAAAAGTGGCTGGAAGTAGATTTTGTCATGATGATGGCACTGAAACTTATTTTCTTCACGGATTCGCTGATATTTCCATTTTAGAACATCAAAAAGAATTGGATGTAATTATTGGCAAGAATCCTAATATTTATCTTCCAGGTAAGGATCAACTCCCTGAGCCTCTTCCCCCAGTTCCCCAGAATGCACTTTCTGAAGCTGAATTAACAGCTGCTGAAAGAGCTTTGATTGGAGTTACTGGAAAGACTGCTCAGGATATTGGACCAGTTACTGAAACTGCTGGTAGACCTTCTGATCCGAATGCAAGCACTGTTGACGCTGATCTTCAAAAAGCCGTGTTTGGAAATGCTGGAACTATAAAAGTTGGTCCAGGAGCTACTAAAGTTATTCAACCAATTGCAGCTGATCAAATTCCTGTAACTGCCGTAGCTCCGAGTGTTTCTAAATAAATAGGATAAGAGAGAATACGTCGTGGCATTTACTTTTACTGGGCAAACAGGAAATTTTTCTATTGATTATATCATCCAGAATATAGTGGATGATACTGGTCGTGGGGATAAAGTAGAAGAAATAAAGCGACGTATTCAACGTGCAATAATGAAGCATCACATGAAAGATTTTTATAAAAAAGATCATGTTGATGCTAATTATATATTTCTCACAACTGATTTCTTGCAAACAATTGATACAAATTTCTTACCAAATTTCCGTGAGTTTTCCTATGTGCGAAAATTTGCAACAACTGATCAAAGTGGTAATCCAATTACTCCTACTACTGAACGTGGAGAATTTTCAGTTATTGCTCCTGAATTAGCATTTGATGGTTACGGATTTGATAAGACTGATGTAATGTATAGAAGTGGAACTGATATTAAACTTAAGAGTTCTACTCAGATTGCTCAAGTTTTTATTGGTTATTATGCATTTCCTCAGATTGAACCAATTGCAAATGTTAATGATTGGCTTACTGGAACTTATCCAGCATTAATTGCTGCTACTGCAAAACGAAGAATATTCAAAGATCTTGGTAAAGATGATGAATCTAAGAGTGCAAAAGAAGAAGCTAAGAGTGCAAAAGAAGAAGAGGAAGAAGAGCTTCTTACACTTCAAACGAATGAAATTACTTTAAAGGTCTTCTAAAATGGCATATATAGTTGACCCTACCGATCCAACACAACCTGATGGGAATAAAGGAGCAACTCAAGGAGATGACGAGCTTCGAGCTCTTAAGGGTTATATTCAGACTCTTATGGGGCTTGGAGCTGGGATAAATTTCTTCAGAAAAAATATAATAATTGGAGGTGATTTTGATATAAATCCCTTTCAGCGTGGTACAAATTTTGCAGGGGCTGGAGATGGTTTATATGTTGCGGATAGATGGCAATATAGAAAATCAGGAACTGTTATTGAAGATATTGGAACTGTAGTTGACGGGCCTACTATTGCTCAAGCAGGGAGATTGTACGTTAAATCATTACGAATGAATGTTACTACAGCAGATGTTGCAATAGCTGCTGGAGATTTTGATTATCTTGGACAAGTAATAGAAGGATATTATTGGAAATTATTAGCTCAAGTTCCTATAACATTAAGTTTTTGGCATAAACATACAAAAATAGGAATTTATTGTGTTGCATTTCGAAATTCTGGACTTGATAGATCTTATGTTGCAGAATATTCTCAATTAGTGGCAGATACTTGGGAACCTGCAACGATTGTTATTCCAGCTTCACCAGTAGCTGGAGCTTGGGATTACACTAATGGCGCTGGATTAATAGTTTCTTTTGCTAGATCAGTAGGAGCTACATTTCAAACTCCAGCAAATATTTGGACTGCGGGGAATTTCTTAGGTTCGGCTAATCAAGTAAATTCTACAGATGCTATTGGAAATAAATTCATTATAAATGGAATACAATTAGAAAAAGGAAGCATAACTTCTCCATTTGAACAAAAAACAATTCATGAAGAATTAAGTGCTTGTCAAAGATATTGTCAGAGATCTTTTGCTCAAGGGCAAAATGCTCAATCAGGTATTGGTGCTTTATCTGGTGAAACTATGTTTATTGCTGGAAAAGCAGGTGCTTTAGCCCAATGGGGACAAGTAAATTTTAAAGTAATAATGAGAAATGCCCCTGGAATTATTCAGTTTTTTAATCCTACTACTGGAAGTAATCAAGTAAGGGATGAAACTGCTGGGGCTGATCTTACAGGTACTGGTGCTGTAAGTATTAGGGATAATGGATTTCTTATTTCAGCTGTTGGTGCAGCAGGAACAGTTGTTGGAAATCTTCTTGGAGTTCATTGGACAGCAGAGGCTGAGCTTACAGCATGACCTCAATTTTTTGTGGAACTTTCATAGGAATAAAATTAATTATTCTTCATTCTGTTTGGGCTGTAGTTCCCTTTATTTATGCTTTTGGTATGCTTTCTTCTCCTACAACACCTAAAGAAAATATGGGAGACGTAATTCTTAATTGTGCTCCAATAGGAGTATTTTATTTATGACTTATTCAGTCTGGGGAAGTTTTGGCACAAATACTCCAACAAGAGATGTATTTGCTACTGAAACTTTTGCTATTCTCAAAGCATTAACTCCTCCACCAAGTACATTAAATGTTACTATTGAAGTTGACGGTGGAGTTACTAAAGGTGATGGTTTGGGTGGTACATTTTACTATGATCCTGCATCAGTTCTTGCTGATGATGCAGTAGATGTTATTGCACCTATTCCAGTGCCAGCAACTGGAAGATGGAGACGTTCCGTAGCGAACATAGGATTCGCTGTAGCAGTTGGCGGAATTATATTTGGTGCTGCGGGGAATACTTTTGCCCAGGACCCTGCAAATCTTTTCTGGGATAATATTAATAAAAGACTTGGGATTGGTATTGTACCAGGAAAACCATTAGATATTCTTGGCCCAAGTAATATAGGCACTGTTCGCATTGTTCGTAATGATGCTGGAATTGCTGGTAATCTTATTTTAGATTTGCAAAATGGATCAGGTGGAGGTACTACTGTTGCCAGCGTCGATTCGATCGGAACTGCGAGATTTGGCACAAGCGTGGTGACACTGTCGATTGACTCCGGTACCACCGGATCACTATCACTCAGGACGAATAATGGGGCCACACAGATTAAGATCGTCAACGCTGGTGATGGGACGAATTTTGCAAGTATACAAGGTGGAAGTTCACCATTTGCTCCTGTTGTATTTTCCAATGGTGGTGATACAAATATTGGATTGGTATTAGGCTCCAAGGGAACAAGCCCAGTTGATATCACGACTGGGGGCACCTTCACAGGCGATGTAAACAGTGGTCGCCAATTGCAAGCAAGATTCATGCACACAGCTAATACTGCTAATTATTTGAATCTTACAGGTGGCTCAACGGGACAATCACCATTCATACAATCTTTAGGTACAGATACTAATATAGGTATGCGTCTTATTGCTTCGGGTACAGGCAGTATTGTATTTGAGGCTCCTGGGGGTACTACTCAGTTCACAGTTCTAGGAACTGCCTCTGCCAATCGTAATATTACTGCTGCTGGTGCAGTTTCCCCGAATAATCCAATTCTAGGTACTGCTGGTGGTGGTGGTGTAGCTATCGTTGGCACAACAACTAGTGATAGTGCAGCAACAGGTCAATATGGGGAATACATTGATGCGAGCGTAGCAAGTGGTTCCGCTGTTGCTTTGACTACTGGTGTGGCTTCAAATATTACAAATATTACACTAGGCGCTGGAGACTGGGACGTGTCAGGTACGATGGCATTCTTATTTGGAGCAACTACCAGTTACACTAACTTGATTGGAGCTATAAGTACAACTACAGGAGCTTTAGATGCCTTTATTGGTGGTTTTTTCGATTATGAAACTCCTGCTACAGTACCTACTGCTGGTGCTGATCAATTTTGGTCATTACCTACTAGGCGCATAAGTGTGTCGACTAGTACTACAATCTATTTAATAGCCCAAGGAACGTTTACTATAAGTACATTAAAAGCTTATGGTAGAATTCGTGCAAGACGTATGCGTTAGTTTTTTAATTTTTAACTGGAGAATTTTCAAATGCAAATTGATCCGACAAGATATGTAGAATTGAAAAAGAAAGGTGGAATTGAACTTCATAAAATGGGGGGAACTAAAGGTGGAATAGATGGAGTTGCAGTTGTATTTATTCAAAAATTTGATCCTAATACTGGTCAAACACAAATGCCAGATTTGGGGCCATTGAATATTGTAGAAATTCTTGCAGTAAAGAAAAATTTACAAAAGCAATTAGATGGAATGGATGCACTTCTCGCTGATATGAAAGATTTAGGAGTTCCAGTAGAATTGCCTCCAGCAGTGGAAGATTAATTTCTTAAGAATAGGAAAATGCCTACAATTTCTTATCGTGCTAATACTCTTTCACAGCATTTTCCTTTTCTTTCCCAGCATCATGGGCGTACAATTATTGTCCCAAAACAAGATCAAGCTTTTGCTCTTCGTGCGAATGTTCTTGGAAATCCAGCAGATATCCAGCAGATGAAGATAAAGATATTGGAATTCCTCAAGCATATTACATGCATAATGTTATGCCAGTTTCTGAGGGACTTCGTAGTATAGGATTTACTCTGCAAATTGCTGGGCTTCCTGGACATATTGATTTTAATGCAATGGCTATTCTTCGTGACCCCAGTGAAAATCGTTTTCTATACTCCCCATCAAATGGAGCAAATTATGTATTTGATGGTAATGTAGGAGTCTGGGCTCCAATTCCTCTTCGTTCAGCAATTAATCCACTTCCAATAAATTCCCCAATAGTAACTATAGCATATGTAAATGGGCATACTTACATATGCTATAAGAATACTGGTGTTTTTGAATACAATTCCACAACTAAAATATTTGATGTTGTTGTTCTTACTGGTATTGTAGCTGCTAATCTTAATGGAATAACATCTTCTAACGGATTCTTAATTGCTTGGGATGATTTTAATGTTTTTCGTTCTTCAGGACTTGATCCACTGAACTTGACGCCAGATATAACCACTGGGGCTGGATTCAGCATTCCTCAGGATATAAAAGGGAAGATTGTTATTTGTCTTCCAGTATCAACTGGATTCATTATTTACACGACTGCTAACGCAATCGGGGCGTCCTTCACTCAGAATATTCGTTTTCCATTTAATTATCTTGAAATTACTGGGAGTGGTGGAATAATTCCTCCTACACAGATATTCTGGCAATATAATGGTCCTTATCATTATATCTGGACACGAGCTGGACTTCAGAGAGTTGACAAGAGTAATGCAATTCCTTCCTTTGGGGATATTACTGATTTTCTTAGTGATAAAATCTTCGAGGATTATGATGAGGTTAATGATGTATTCACTCAAACAAATCTTAGCTCAAATCTTTTGGTGCAAGTAGCAGTTATCGAAAAAAGATTCCTTGTAGTTTCTTATGGAATCACAGAATTTACTCATGCGCTTGTATATGATATAATTTATAAGCGTTGGGGAAAAGTAAAAATAACTCATGTTGCGGTTTTTGAATATTTCATTCCAAGCATTTATGGAGATATTACTTGGAATACTCTTGGAACTCTTACGTGGGATGGATTTGGGTCTACTACTTGGAATGATTTAGCTTCTCAACTCCTCCCTGCTGAACACGCGAAACAAACTCTTGCTTTCCTTCAGAAAGATGGTGCAGTTCAAACAGTGAATTTTGACCTTACTCAATTTGATTGTGCTGGAGTTTGTGTTCTAGGAAAATATCAATATGTACGTGAGAGACTTCTTCAAATCAATGAAATTGAGGTGAATGCAATCCCTCCGAATTCTAATTTTACTTTAAAGATACTTCCAAGTATGGATGGATCAACATTTCTTCCTGCAATAATTCCATTTCTTGCAGTTAATTCTGGAAGATATAGAAAATATCAATGTGATATTTGGGGAAAGAATCATTCTATTGTAGCAAAAGGAAGTTTTGATCTTTCTTCACTTGAACTTACAATGAATCCTGGTTATAAGATTGGTTAATAATGTCACAAAATCCGAATGTCTTGAATTCTAATGTAGATTTAGGAATTCCAGACACGCCTCCTGATGGAATAAAAAATCCAGAAGTTAAAGGAGTTTATGAATTCGTAATAAATACAGTTAATAATCTAGTAAGAGCCATTGAACAATTTGTGGGAATAACGACAAAAGACATTACCCAATGGCCTCAATTAATACCAACTGATACACTATTACGACATCAAGCTGGAAGATTATATGTTATCGCATCTGAGAATATTGCATTTGGAGCATTCGTTAATCTTCATAATAATGCTGGTATTTTGAATGTTAGAAATTCAGATTCTTTAGGAAAGCCTGCTTATGGATATTGTAATATTGTTGGAGGTGTAGTAGCA
>WNFM01071695.1_pt8 | contig 13095 bp, 11 predicted proteins | sample 5400271 | NCBI WGS metagenome assembly WNFM01 (sample SAMN13153352, study PRJNA577476) | soil metagenome | isolation source: 60 cm saprolite on Douglas fir-dominated hillslope | place: USA:California | collected 2013-09-17 | reverse complement strand
GCAAGCGTACCGAAGCCATGTTCGGGGTGTGCGGGGTGCGGTAACAGACGCTGATCGGGTTGCGCAATGTAGCGCTGCCAAGTTCGAAGCAGCCCGACTACAAGCGGCCTCTGAGGGGGTGACCGACGGCGACGCGCACACGGTAGCGATCGCCGCATGTGGACAAAACATCTTTGGCCAGGAGGCGGCCGTCGGGCAGGCCAGTTTGAAAGGGCGTACCGATACGCCGGCGGGCGATGTGCATCCCGTAACGGGTGCAGACGTGAGCGCGATCGCCCGAATTTACTACACTCGATTAAGTCTGACGGCGATCCAAAACACGCAGGTCAATGTCAGTCAGCACGTTCGGCTAGAGATGCCGCCCAGAAACAACGTCGCCAACGACCAGAAAACCGGATTGTGCAGCGTCGTTTCCGTCGCGGGGAGTGCCTGTTACGCGGCCGGGGAATCCGTTCGTGTGGAGGTGAGAAAGTCCTTCGGGAAGGGCGACTGGCACAATAACGACATTGATGGGATCTTGACCCAGATCGCAGATCAGCTGTCGGGCACGGGGAGCCAATATGTGATTGCTGTGACCGGCTTCGCCTCGAGTGCCACCGCCGCGCCGCGTCGTCTTGGGCTGCCGGCCCAACTTCTTGCAAACTATAACCGTTGCATCGGTCAATCAGCGGATGGCAACAAGCAGCTTTCATGTGCAAGAGCGGTCTGGGCGTTCGATGTGTTGATAAAGCGGGGCGATAACCTTGTGAGTCGCGACCTGGAGAAGCCGGACATCTCGGGCGCAGCCGCAACACGGTCTTCATCCGTCGATGCCCCAGCGGACCGCAGAGTCGAAATATGGATCACACCACTGGCGACCGGGCAACCACGGCGTTAGCCTGAGAAACAATCGCTCGTTTCGCCAAGGGCGGCGTGGTGTGACAACTTCCAGGCTGGCTGCGGCTGCAAACGGTGGGCCGCCGCTTCCTGCTGCTCTATGCACCACGCTTCGCTCGGGGACATGGGGAACTCGTAAAACAGCGCGCCCCGATGCTGACGCGGTCGATTGGCGGTATGTGCCTATGTCCGATAAATTGCGTTTCACGAATCTTTCGGGAGGCAGGACAATGATCCCATGGTCGCAGTCAAGGAGCTTTCTCCCGATTTGTAGCTGATCCAATCCCCGGCAAGCTGGTGAACTGGGGTCCGTATCATTGAAGGGAAACTCAAGTCCGAACCGCCGTACTGAGTGGTATTTCGCTGAAAGCGAGGGTAAATCTGTGCGCACTCGCCCTACACAGCGCCCTAAATTCGGGCAGAATGCCACACCGATTGGGCAATGCGTACCCTGAGCGATAGGTGTCTTGCGAGACGCGGCGCGAAAAGCCGTCCGCACAACGCTCCGCTACTTAAAGGCAATTGCACTGGGTGAGGCTGCTATGCGGAAACGGTCTTGGAGCCACGGAGATCGGCTTGAACGAACAAGAGTTGATAGGTCCCTTATTTCGCGAACCCGGCCAGCAAGCAAGAGAGGCAGCAAAACGAAAGAGATCGAATCTACAAATAACAGTCCCTGAAGGGGACGTCGAAGCCCGCGCCGCAGACGGCTGGATCTTCCAAAAAAAAGTAAAAGGGCATAAAGCGCGCCTACAAAAGCCGCTTTCCGTCGACGCACAGCTCGAAAACCGAGTCTGGCTGCTTTTCTATCTTATGGGATATCGGGAGATAGGCGGTGGCAGGGACTTCCGGATTAACTTCACGCGAAAAAACGACCAAGGCGGCGAGAAACAGGTCGACGTATTTGCGAAGGACGACGAAACGGTCGTCATCGTTGAATGCAAAGCATGTGAGAAGCCGAGGAAGCGCAGTCTTCAGAAGGACATTGAGGAATTTGCAAATCTCAAAGGCCACATAGCGCGGGCCGTCAAGGAGCACTACGGTTCAAAGTTTAAGCCAAAAATACTTTGGATCTTTGCAACCCAGAACGTCCAATGGTCGACCCAAGACGTCGCCCGGGCAAAAGGTGAAAACATCCACGTCATCACCGAGAGAGAGCTTCGATACTACTTACAGATTGCAGAGCATCTGCGTGCCGCCGCTCGATATCAATTTCTCGCCGAGTTTTTACGCGACCAAAAAATTCCCGAACTCGCAAATTACAAAGTGCCGGCGATTCGCGGAAAGCTCGGTCCGCACAAATTCTACGGCTTTATCACGAATGCAGAAGAGCTACTGAAGATATCTTTCGTGAATCATCGCTCGCTCGATGACCCGGAGGGTGCGCCTACATATCAACGATTGGTAAGCAGAACACGCATGCGCCAAATCACGGCGTTCCTCAAGGGCGGCGGGTTCTTTCCGACCAACTTACTCATCAATTTCAGTCGCCCGGTTCGATTCGAGCAAATCTCCCGCGATGACACCGGCGATCTAACGTTCGGCCACTTGTATCTCCCGGACCGCTACAAGTCTGCATGGATCGTTGACGGGCAACACCGACTGTACGGATTCGCCCATCTTCCACCAGACAAACGGAGGCAGAATCTACTCGTTTTGGCATTTGAGCAGTTACCCAAGGAAACGGAGGCGGACCTGTTCGTAACAATAAATCACGAACAAAAATCCGTCCCGAAGACGTTGCTAGACGATCTCGAAGGTGAATTGAAGTGGGAATCCGAAATTCCTGCGGAGCGACTCGGCGCTATTGCGGCTCGGCTGATAGGCGTTCTCAATTCTGATATCGGCGAACCGTTGTACCGTCGGTTTGCGCAACAAGGGATCCCAAGCACGGACCGAGCTTCACTGACAATACCGGCCATTAAGGATGGGCTGCGGCGCTCCGGTCTCATCGGAGTAGTCGGACTTAAACGGAAGGAGTTCAAGCCTGGCCCCTTATCGGGAGTGAGCGATAGCGAAACGCTTGACCGAAGTCGCGCGGCACTCAATTTATACTTCTCTCTCGTGAAGGTTAGTAATGAGGCACTGTGGGATGCCGGCCGTTTGGGGTTCGTGTGCACCAATACGGGTGTGCATGCGCATCTGCGCCTCTTTTCCGCGTTAATTCGGTATATGGAATCCAACAGCAAAAATGATCCGAGGCAACTCAACCCGCAAGAGCTGATCAGCGAGATCGAAGAGTATTTCGAACCCGTCCTCAAGGTGTTACGCGAAGCGGACGCCAACAAGGCGGAAAAAGAATTCAAGGTCGAATTCGGGTCAGGCGGTTTCAACGAATATTATTATCGCCTGTGCGCAATCATTCAGAAGCAATTCACCGACTTTTTGCCGGAAGGCTTTGAAACGTGGAACGAAGAGCAGTCCGACGAGAGAATCGATCAAGCCGATAGGCGCCTGAAGAGGATTAATGTGATTGTCCAGAAGGTCATTTTTGATACCTTCAAAAAGCACTATGGTCTTGAGCGTGACGCCTATTTCAACAAGGGTGTAATCGACAAGGCGATTAAGACCAAGGCGTACGAGAAATCACAAGATGATTCAGACGAGGCTCGATTACCGTTGGAAAATTATCTCGATTTCATCCAATACAAGAAGATCGCTGAGAATAAGACTCATTGGCCGTGGTTCGCTCCCATTTTCGATATTCCCGAGCCCGGCGAAAAAGGGTACTCGAAGAATATTCAATGGATGGAGCGGGTCAACGAACTTCGGCGCATCTCAGCACATGCAACCGAAAATCGGCGCTACTCTAAAGATGACTTTACGTACATCGACTTCATCTTTAAGTCGTTGTGGGATAGGGCGGTAGCGAACGGATTCGAATTAGACCTTGATTATGATTGAATCTAACGGACCGTCCGACCGTTCAACCGAAACGCCGCCATTTCTGAAGTGGGCTGGGGGGAAGCGTTGGCTCGTCCATCGCATTCGAAAATTGGTACCCGCGATTGAATCTGTGTCTGGGACTTATTTCGAGCCGTTTCTCGGCAGCGGCGCAATGTTCTTCTCGCTGCGACCGGCGAAGGCTGTGTTAAACGATCTCAACACAGAATTGATAAATGTCTATCGATACATAAAAAAGGAGCCAGATGCGCTCAATCGCCTCCTCCGGCGATACGATCGGCATCATTGCTCGGAGCTTTACTACCGAACGCGAGCGTTGGTCCCGAGGACGCAACTGCGGGCTGCCGCGCGCTTCGTCTATTTGAATCGCACCTGTTGGAATGGGTTGTACCGCGTCAATCGTAACGGGCAATTCAATGTTCCGGTCGGAACGAAAGTGAACGTAGTCCTTCCGACTGACGATTTCGCGAAGATCGGCCGCCTGCTGAAGCACGTTTCGCTTCATTCAACGGATTTCTCTGAGATCGTTGAGCGAGCCGGTCGTGGAGATCTGGTATTCGCGGACCCGCCGTATACGGTAAATCACAATCTCAACGGATTCTTGAAGTACAACGAGCGACTTTTCTCCTGGGAAGACCAGGAGCGTCTCCACGCTGCCGCTTTGGGCGCTATCAAGCGCGGCGCGCAAGTGATCGTAAGCAATGCAGATCATCACTCAATCAGAAAGCTATACAGCGAGAAGCAGTTCGAGCTCCACACGGTTGAACGCCTCAGTAAAATATCGGGCTCGAACGTCGGACGGAAAGTCATAACGGAAGTCGTTATTACATCGAGCAATCTGTGAATGAGCAGGGGAACAGAGCCTGGGTTCGCGTGCTTTGGCTTAGAAAGGGAAGTCTAATGATTAGCATTTCGCAGAAGTGGCGGTGGCTTAGCCGAACAGCATTTCCGGCGGTCCCAGTTATCGGTCCATTGTCGCGCTGCACGCGGCAGCATCATTTCGTCGCTATCAAGGAGTTCCTGATCACCCTCTGTTTCTCGACGTCGACGTTCTGGCTTACCGCGCTCTTGCTCCGCGCGTTCATGCAGAACCGCGAGGCGCAGCCATTGATGCTCCTCTATCAGACCGTAAATTCCGGGCAACTGTTTATCTTCTCCGTTGGATTTCTCGGGCCGATTTTGATAACAGCGGGCGACGACCCGCCGCGGGCCAAAGTGTTTCCGGATAGGACATGGCACTTTCTTGCCTTGATTCTTCTGGCGACTATTGCCGCCGGATTTTATGCGATGCATTTGTTTGGCAGGGCTGCGTCTACGCCGTCGATTGTTGACGATGAATTCCTTTTTCGAGCCTCGATCTTTATTGCGGGCTTTTCGGCTGTTCTAAGATATCTGACGATCGTTTATCGTCGTAGTACCTTGGAATTTAATGTTGAGAAGGAACTGAAGGAGCCGGTTGAAGATTTTGCGAAGAAATTCGCCGATCGTCACGGCGGCGAGGTTGCCCCGTGAGTCAGCCAAGTTTGTTGGATGAGGAGTTTTCGATCACACTGGCCTGTATTCGTATTTCACAGCCACTCGGCCAGTTTTACGTAACCTCAATCCCATCGCAAATCCTGCGCCAGATAACCTTCACCGACGTGCGCCAGATGCATGATCGCGAGATGGATACGTATTTGGGAATCCAACGCGAGGTCAACCCAAAACGAGTGAGAGAAATCGGCGAATATGTCAATACAGTCGATGCGTGCTTCCCTACGGCAGTAATTCTTGCGATCGAAGGTCGGTGCGCTGTATATGACGACGTGAAGCGTACCCTTACGCTGCAAACTGCGCCTGCTAATGCCGAGCCAAACAGCCGAGTTAAGGTGCTAGAGATCGCAAGGGTACTCGATGGGCAGCATCGAATTGAGGGGTTGCAGCATCTCCGTCCCGGTGCGGAATTCGAGGTTAATGTTTCGATCTTTATCGATATGGATATTGAGAGCCAAGCGTATTTGTTTTCCGTTGTTAACCTTGCACAAACGAAGGTCAATAAAAGCTTGGCCTATGATTTATTCGACTATGCGCGGTCCCGCAGCCCACAGAAGACCGCGCACAACATCGCCGTTGCTCTGGATCGGGATTCGAAGAGCCCCTTCTTCCAACGCATAAAACGACTTGGGCTAGCGACAAGGGGGCGATTCACCGAGACACTCACGCAGGCGACTGTCGTCGAGGCTCTTATGCCTTATCTGTCTACCGAACCGGTTAGGGACCGTCAGGCGTTCTTGAAGGGGCATACACCCAAGCCGGTGGATGGCGGTGAACTGCGCAAAGTCATTTTTCGAAATATGTTTCTGAACGAACAGGACCTCGACATCGCCGAGGTACTATTCAACTACTTTTCTGCGGCCCGAGAGCGCTGGCCCGACGCTTGGGTCGCAACAGGCGACGGAGTGATGCTGACCAAAACGAACGGATTCAAAGCTCTGATGCGCCTGTTGCGGCCGGCGTATCTTTATTACACCGCTCCCGGCAAGGTTGTTAAGCAGGGCGATTTTAACGAGCTATTTGCGCGTGCCAAGATGAAGGACAACGAATTTGACACCGAAGCGTTTAAACCAGGCTCAAGTGGTGAGTTAGGGCTTTACCGCCGGCTTTTGTTGGAACTCGGACTCGAAGCTTAACTATCCAACAGCGTCTTACCGGTGTCAGCGACCCTTCAACGGCAATTAAGTGATCGAGCAAGCCGCGTAACTGTGTTTATGCGGCATGCGTCACTTTCAGACTGGAACACCCCTGCTGTCTTTCATCGAAAATCACGCGACTCCGTGCGTATGCGTCCCAGCCAATGCGAATAGTCGCGGACTTTCTCGGCGATGATGTGAATGACGCCCATTTCACTCTGCAGTTCCCCTTGGACGATCATGAGATGCGCCATGAACACGGCTTGCCGCTGGGCGGCCTGGACTGACGGCCAGACGATCAGGTTGCTGATGCCCGTCTCATCTTCGAGGCTCATGAAGACGACGCCCGAAGCCGTCTCCGGGCGCTGTCGATGAGTGACGATGCCGGCTACCCTTACCATGCGCCCGCTCTTAAGGGTTCTCAGTTCAGCCGCTCGGGAGACTCGAAGCCGTTCGAATTTCCGTCTCAGCAGCGCGAGGGGATGGCGTCCGAGGGTCAGGCCGAGACTTCGATAGTCGGCGATGATGTCCTCACCCTCCGTGGGGGACGGCAAGGGCAGGCGATTCTCGGGCGCCGACGCGCCGGCCAAGGCCCCTGGAAGGGATTCGATGCCAATCGCACTCCAATGCGCTTGGCGCCGGTGTCCGGCGATCGAACTCAGTGCACCTGCTTGTGCGAGGAGGGCGAGCGATCGCCGCGGTAGTTTTGCTCGGTGCGCCAGGTCGTCGGCGGTCGCGTACGGTCCGAGCGCTCGCCTCTGCTCTTCGATGACCACGCCTTGCGGTTCCGGTAAGCCGGACACGAGGCGCAAACCCAATCGCACCTCGGGGTTGCCGTCAACGCTGCGCTCAAGCGTGCAGTCCCAATCGCTGACTTGCACGTCGACGGGTCGAAACATGACGCCGTTGCGTCTCGCGTCCCCGACCAACTGGGCTGGCGCATAGAAACCCATGGGCCAAGAGTTCAAGAGACCGCCAACAAACGCGGCGGGATGGTGACAACGCAGCCAAGATGAGGCGTAAGCCAACAGGGCAAAGCTGGCGCTGTGTGCTTCGGGAAACCCATAAGCGCCGAAGCCCAAAATCTGTCGATAGATTTGTTCGGCGAATTGAGGCGTATAACCCCGGGCCAGCATTCCGGCCATGAGTTTCTCTTGGAATTGCTGCAGACCGCCGCGCCGCTGCCACGCGGCCATGGATCGACGCACCTGATCGGCTTCGCCAGGGGTGAATCCGGCTCCCACCATGGCGATCTGCATCACCTGTTCTTGGAAGAGTGGAACGCCGCACGTGCGTTTCAGAACGGCCTCCAGCTCCTTGCTCGGGTAAGTGACTTGTTCGAGGCCTTGGCGACGACGCAGGTAGGGATGCACCATTCCGCCTTGGATGGGACCGGGCCGAATGATCGCGATCTGGATGACCAGGTCGTAATATTCGCGCGGCTTGAGACGCGGCAGCATCGACATCTGCGCTCGCGACTCGACCTGAAACACGCCGACCGATTCGCCCCGGCAGAGCATGTCGTACGTGTGCGGATCTTCCGCCGGGATGTCCTGCATCCGAAACGGCTTGCCGTCAAATTGGCTTTTGAGCGCCAACGCGCGGCGAATCGCCGACAGCATCCCTAGCGCCAGGCAATCGACCTTTAATAGCCCCAGTGTTTCTAGGTCATCCTTGTCCCACTGAATAATGGTTCGATCGGCCATCGCCGCGTTTTCGACCGGCACGAGTGTGGAGAGCGGCGCCTGAGAGATCACAAATCCGCCCACATGCTGCGACAGGTGGCGCGGAAATCCGACGATTTGCCGCACCAAATCCAGCAAGAGTCTCGCCATGCGGGACGTCGGATCGAAGCCCAGATTGGCCAGCTGCCCCGGAATTTCGCCGCCTCCGTCGAACCATTGGAGCGATTTCGCGAGCGCATCGGTGACATCGCCTGGAAACCCCAGCGCCTTCGCGACATCGCGGATCGCCATGCGGCGGCGGTACGTCACTAAGGTTGCGGCTAGGGCGGCGCGGTGGCGGCCGTACTTCTCATAAATTCGCTGGATGACTTCCTCGCGCCGTTGGTGTTCGAAATCCACGTCGATGTCCGGCGGTTCATGTCTTTCTTTGCTGACGAAGCGTTCGAACAGCATCGACACGCGCGCCGGGTCCACTTCGGTGACGTGCAAGGCGTAACAGACCGCGCTATTGGCCGCGGATCCCCGACCCTGACATAGGATCCCCTTGCTACGCGCATACGCGACAATGTCGGCGACCGTCAAAAAGAAATGCTCGTATTTCAGTTCCTGGATCAACAGCAGCTCGCGCTCGATTTGACTCCGCACGGGGTCCGGTATTCCCTCCGGCCAACGCCGCTGAATGCCCTCCTCGGTGAGGGCACGCAGATGCTCGCTCGCCGTCATGCCGGGCGGCACGAGTTCTTCGGGATACTCGTAATGCAGTTGCTTGAGTGAAAACGTGCAACGATCGGCAATCTCCAGTGTGGTTTCCAGAAGATCAGCCGGGTAGAGCTTGCGCAGCGTGCCGAGCGGTCGAAGATGATGTTCGCCATTGGGCAGACCTTTCCGACCGATTTTATCGACGGTGGTTTTTAGGCGAATGGCGGTCAACACGTCGTGCAGTCGCCGACGCTCCCGAACGTGGTAGTACACATCGCCGACCGCGACTATTGGCAGTGCCACGTCCCTGGCAACCTGGTGCACCGAGTCGAGCCGTCGATCGCTGTCCTGAGCCAGATCATGCGTATAGCCGATATAGCGCCCCGCGAGACTGAGCGAAGCAAACCAGAGCGCGTGTTCGGACGCTATGCTCGGACCCGGTATCCACAGTCCGATGGTGTCCCCAATCGTGGCATCGAAATCGACGCGACCCAGGTCGTAGCTGTCGTAGCTGCCCTTGATGGAGCGGCGGCGCGCGCGCGTGATGAGTTCACACAGTTGCGAATAGGCGGTTTGAGTCGGTGCGAGTAGGACCACGCGATCGCCTTCGGCGAACTGGAAATGACTGCCGATCAGCAACTTGATATCCGCTTCGGTGGCCGCTTCGTACGCCCGGACAATGCCGGCGAGCGTGCATTCGTCCGTGATGGCGATGGCCGCATAACCCAAATCCTTGGCGCGGCGCACGAGCTCGCGCGCGTGCGAGGCGCCGCGTTGAAACGTAAAGTTACTGCAACACAGGAGTTCCGCGTAACCCATGGTTGGTGCTCAAGCCCACAGCCCGTGCAGAAACCATTGAGTCGATCCGACCTCGCGATACAGCCACAACCGGGCGCCTTCCTCACTGATGGCGCGATAGTAGTCGCGTGTGGTGTCGACGCCCGACCACCAACCGGACTCGATGCGTTCCGGCCGCCCGAACACTCTCGCAGGGCGGGCGACGGGGGTGGGCTCGAGAAGCCAGAGCGGACGGTCCGGGAAGGGCTCGTCCGATGTGTCACCAGGGGCTTCATGCTGCACGCACCACGCTTGCTCCGGCCGGTGATCGTCCCGCAAGCCGAGCTGTTTGACTGCCTGTTCGCCCAGGCGCGCGCGCAGCTGGTCGAGCAGTGCACTCCAGCCCGCACTTTGCCGCTGCGAATCATCAAAGAAGTCGCCTTGAAGGACGTCGGGCGCCTGAAATTCGTTTACGCAGACGATGACCTCCGTCACCGCTGACTGCCACGCGGTCCGCTCGAGCTTCTCGCGCAGCAGTGCGAACAAGCGCACCGCATCGCGCATGGGAGCGCTCGTGTGCAGCGTGAAGGCGCTGTCGGGCGAATCTCGATGTCGAAGCGTGACCTCGAGGCGCTGAATGGCCACGTCGCGCCCGCGAAGGTAACCCTCGAATTCCTGCATCAGGCGCCGCAGCGGAAACAGCAGCCCCTCCAAGGAGGCAATCGGCTCTGCGAAATCGTAGCGCCGGCGATAGGTGGCCGGGGCGACATGGCGAGCCCGTAAGTCGGGATGTCCTCCGAGGAGACGTTGAAGAAGCCCGGTTGTTTCGGGTCCAAAACGACGCGCGACCGCAGCACTCGGAATCGCGAGCACTTCACCAATGGTGTTGAGCCCCGTTGCGCGCAGCTGCTCGATGACCCGCGCCTCAACTGCTAGGGCATCCAGGGGGAGGGAAGAGGCCAGCGGTATGATTGCCTCGCGCGTCATCGCGGCCGGCACGTGAGGATGACGAGCAAATAGCGCTGCGGCCTCCAGGGTCGGGGCGATGCCGACGGATGCATGGTAGTGGAGCGCTGCGATCCCGCGTTCAATCCGTGAGAGCAGTGTCGGCAAGCCGTCAAAGTAGGTGAGGCTGGCGCCAATCTCGAGCCAAATGAGCCAGCGCGGGACATCCAGGCACACCACACCGCTGAACTGCAATGCCCAGTCGGCCAGCGCCCGTAGCGCGCGACGCTCGGCAGATTTCGATCGGTCGACGAGCCGCAGTTCCGGCTCCTTGAGCAACGCGGTCGTCGCCGGCATCCCGCCCGCGATGCCGGCATCGCGCGCCGCTTCATTGCTGGCGATGACGAGGCGCCGTGCACCCACCCGGTCCGTGATCGCGATCTTTCCGGTATCGCGTGGCTGACGCAGCTCTACCGGGAAATGGTCAAAGCGTACGGCCATCCACAACATGGCGCCGCCTCACGTGAACGCGGGTGGCAGCGGCAGCGTGACGTTGGAGGCGTGCCCGCCGCGGACCTTGACGATCTCGGCTCGAGTCCCGTCCTCGGCCGGGTAGAGCGCCACGCGCAGCGCCGCAGGCGACTGCCGGCGAATCGTGAATGCCGGTCGAAACATGAAGGCAAAGGCGCTCCCGGTTTCTGCCGCGAGCTGAAGACGACGCAGTGAGCGTTCATCCTCGGTGGGACTCCAGATCAGCGCGGCTCCCGCGTGGCCGCCGCGGAGGATCTGTTCCGCGGACCAGCGCGCATCCCCGTCCTCGCGCGCATCGACCCACACGATGGATCGTAGCGGCAACCCGGCGCGCACCAGTGCCGGCGCATAGGGCGTATGCGGCGGCGACACCAAGGCCACGGGCCGCCCTTCGCGGCAGAGGCTCTGCAGCAAGGGCAGCGCCAGGCTCAGCTCGCCCAGTCCCTCGCAATACGGCGCGATTTCGATCAGCGCCCCGATGGGCCAGCCGGCTCCCGGAAGTCGCTTATCGAGCGGCGGGAAGCCGGTCGCCCGCGTTTTGGGACGCGACGTTTCGCGCCCGCGCCAGATGAGGGCGGAGTGTTGTAGCAGACCGGCGAGGGCGTCGGCCGTGGGGAGGGCATCGGGCTGGGGCATGGCCAAAGGGTAGGGCAAACCTAGGGAGCTGTACAGATATCCAGTACCGACCGGCCTGCTGGCCGCCGGCAAGTGGCTGAAAACACGTCGTTTATTTTTTTTGATGCGGCGCAGCGTCACATCCGGAACCGGCACGCGACGCGCGATGAAGGGTCCGTGTGACTAAAATAGGAGGGATGTGCTTCTCTGCTCGAATTCAACAAGACCTCCATTCGCTGGCGCGCCGCTTCGGCGCCTCTGTTGACTGGCCGATGTTCGAGGATCTCTTCCGCGATCGAGTCGAAGACGACAGCATCAAGATCGCGCGGGCTCTGGATGTGAACATCTTGAAGGCCGATAAGGACGAAGCACGTCGGACGCAGGCCTATATCGAACAATACCGGAGCAAGCAGGCTCCTGCGCTAGAGCAATCGTTGTTCAAGCAGCGGAAACGCCTGGTTGATGCCCAGCGCAGTCTCCAGGTGAAGGACACGAAAAAGGCGCACACGGATGAGCGGGTTGCGACCGATAAGATCAAGGCCTTCACTGATAAATTGAAGGCATTGCGAAGCGAGCAAATTCGATCAGATGACACACAGGATGACACGCGGATTTTTCCAAAATGGTATGCGCCCGTTGTCGTGAATGTTGACGAGCGCCTCCTCGTTCGTCCCCTGCGTTATCAATGTCGGTTGGCAGGTAAACCGGCAAATTACGACGAGCGCTACAAGGGCACGTACAACGCCCGTCGTGATAATCTCAATGGCTTTTGGTCAGATGTGTACGGCAGGCATCACGGGATCATCGTCGTCGATAGTTTTTTCGAGAATGTCCCGCAGCATCTCTATCAAAAGCGCGATCTGAAGCCAGGCGAAGATGAGAAAAATATGGTGCTGCATTTCAATCCGCACCCTTCCGCGCCGATGATTGTGGCTTGCCTGTGGTCGCATTGGACGGGTGAAGGACAGCCGGATCTGTATTCTTTTGCCGCCGTGACCGACGAGCCACCACCCGAGATTTTGGCTACCGGCCATACTCGCTGCATTATTTCCATCAAAGAAGAGAACGTGCGCGAATGGCTCTCACCTTCACAGGTCACGAAGGCGCGTTTTGAAGAAATTCTGAGTGACCATGTGCAACCGTACTACGAACACCGTATTGCCGCATGATGCCGTGACGCCGATATATGCATGACGACGAACTTCAGTCGAGAAAGATCGACGGCAACCAGCTTATCTTTCATCGGGGTCAAGGTTGGTGTTGCGATTGCGATGAGTGGGCGGCGCGGCGAGACTGTAGGCATGCGTTAAAGGCGGCCGCCCTGTTAACAGTCGAACGAGCCGTGCGCGCACACAGGAGCTCGACCCGTCGTCATTAAAAAGCACGCCGCGAAT
>WNFM01319878.1_pt3 | contig 13097 bp, 12 predicted proteins | sample 5400271 | NCBI WGS metagenome assembly WNFM01 (sample SAMN13153352, study PRJNA577476) | soil metagenome | isolation source: 60 cm saprolite on Douglas fir-dominated hillslope | place: USA:California | collected 2013-09-17 | reverse complement strand
CCACGTCCAGTCGGGCCACCACTCGACCTTGTGGCCGAGATCGCGCAGCGCCGTCCCGGTGTCGCGCGCCAGCCGCCCCTCGAGATTGAGTCGGCCGGGATGATAGTCGTGCGGCTCGAAGGAGGATGGGAAGCTGTAGGAGGCGAAACGCGGCGCCTCGACCGCCGCCTGCACATCCATGCCGAAGAGCGTGATGTTGAGAAAGACCTGCAGCATCGCCTGAGTCTGCACGTCGCCGCCGGGCGTGCCGAACGGCATGACCATCTCGCCCGGCCGCATCGCCAGCGCCGGGTTGGGCGTCAGGCGCGGCCGCTTGCCGGGCGCGACGCCCGACGGGTGGTCGGGATCGCCCCAGGACTGGCTGCCGCGCGGCGAGGGGCAGATGCCGAGGCCGGGGATGACCGGCGCGTTGTAGGAGCCGTCGCTCGGCGTCGCCGAGAAGACGTTGCCGTGGCGGTCGACGACGCAGACATAGGAGGTGTCGGGCTCGGGCACCTGCCAGCTCAGCGCGGCGACCGGCGCCGGCCGCGCGGCGCGGGCGACGCTGAGCTCCTCGGCCGTGCCGGCGGGCGGCATCTCGGGCCAGGCACGATCGGGGCGGATCATCCGGCGGCGGAGCGCCGCGTATTCCGGCGAGAGCAGCGCGTCGATCGGCACGTCGACCAGGCGCGGATCGCCGAAATAGGCCTCGCGATCGGCGAAGGCGAGCTTCACCGCCTCGGTCAGGCGGTGGAGATAGTCCGATGAATTGTGTCCGCAGCGCAGCAGCTCCGCCCCGTCGAGCAGGTTGAGCGCCTGCAGCAGCGACGGGCCCTGGCACCAGGGGCCGCAGCCATAGACGTCGATGTCGCCGAAGCGCGTATGGACCGGCGCCTCGATCTCGGAATGGTATTCGGCGAGATCCTCGGCGCTCAGCAGCCCGCCATTCTCCCGGTGGAAGCGCACGATCGCGGCGGCGATGTCGCCGCGATAGAAGGCGTCGCGCGCCGCCGCTAGCCCGGCCTCGCGCCCGCCGGCGCGATGCGCGCGCTCCTCGTCGACCATGTATTGCAGGGTGCGCGCGAGATCGGCCTGGACGAAGATCTCGCCGACACGCGGCGGGCGGCCCTTCGGCAGATAGAGCGCGGCGTTGGACGGGAAGCGGCGATAGTTCTTCTCTTGCTCGGCGATCACCTCGGCCATCAGCGGATAGACCGGGAAGCCGCTGCGGGCAAAGATGATCGCGCCCTCGGCGATTTCGGCGAAGCTCATCGTGCCATAGCGCGAGAGGGCGGTGATCCAGGCATCGGGCGCCGCCGGCACGACGGTGCGCAGGACGCCGCTCGGGATCTTGCCGCCGTGCTGCGTCCTGAAGAGATCGCGGTCGAGCGCGCGCGGCCAGGTGCCGAGGCCGCTGATGGTGATGACGCAGTTCTCGGCGGCGGAATAGAGGATGATCGGCGCGACGCCGGCGACATTGACGTATTCCGGCTGCACGACGCCGAGCGTGATGCCGGCGGCGACGCCGGCATCGATGGCGTTGCCGCCCGCCTCGAGCACCTTGAAGGCGACCTCGGCCGCGAGATAGTGGCAGGACGCCGCCATATGGCGGGTGCCCATCACGGTCGGACGATGTGCCTGCATATTGCCGCCTCCCTGTCCCTGTGCTCGATCGCTCAGCTTCCCCGCCTTCATCCCGTGCCGTCAACCGTGGCGAGGCTTATACCCAGCCGCCATCGACGATATAGCTTTGATTGGTGCACATCGCGCTGTCATCGGCGGCGAGGAAGAGGACCATGTTGGCGATGTCGCGCGGCATCAGCCGGCGCTTCAGGCATTGCCGCGCCATCAGATCCTTCTCGGCCTCGGGCGTGAGCCAGAGCGTGAGCTGGCGCTCGGTCATCGTCCAGCCCGGCAGCACCGTGTTCACCCTGATATTCTTCGGCCCGAGATCGCGCGCCAAAGCGCGGGTGAGCCCGGTGATCGCCGCCTTCGCCGATAGATAGCCGGGCATGCCGCCCTGGCCGACCACCCAGGAGATCGAACCGAGATTGACGATGGCGCCGCCGCCCGAAGCTGCCATGCCGGCGATCACCGCCTGGGCGGCGAAGAACTGGTGGCGCAGGTTGTTCGCCATGATGCCGTCCCACATCTCGGGCGTCACCGCCTCGATGGCGTGGCGGTCGTCGCGCGCCGCGTTGTTGATCAGCGTGGTGATCGGGCCGAGCGCGGCGGCGGCGCGGGCGATTGCCTCGCGCAAGGCGGCGATGTCGGTGAGATCGCAGCTCAGGAAGAGCGGTGCCTCGCCTCCGCTGCCGAGCTGGCCCAGCAGCCGCCCTGTTGGCAGAACGCCTCGACGATGGCGGCGCCGATCCCCGAGGCGCCGCCGGTGACGAGGACGGTGCGCCGCGCGAGGCTGGGATAGCGAGCGAGATTGGAGCTTGTCATGCTGAGCCTCCTTCAGGAAGGGCGGGAGCGCATGGGACTAACAGCGCGCGTCCTTCGAGACGACCGCTGCGCGGTCTCCTCAGGATGAGGGTAAGTTGTGATTGCCATCTTCCACCTACCTCATCCTGAGAAGCGCCGGAACGGCGCGTCTCGAAGGATGCACTGCGTCTATGCATCACAGGCGACGCCCGCTTTCGACGTCGAAGAGCGACGCGCGCGCGAGATCGAAGGCGACCGCCGGGCAATCGCCGACAGGCATGTCGGCGGGTTTGAACCGCCCGATGATCTTGGCATTTCCGACGCGGAAGATCACGTGGCTGTCGGCCCCGGTCGGCTCGACCAGCAGCTTCGCCAGCGTCATGACGCAGCGGGATTCCACGCCCGGCTTCCCGATATCCTCGGGGCGGATGCCGAAGACGACGCGTTGGCCCGCGCGCAGCGTGCCGAGCCGCAGCGCGGCGAGCGCGATGTCACTCTCCGCCCCGTCGGGCCGGAAGGCGAGGCCGCCGTCGCCTTCGACAATACGTCCCGGCACCAGATTCATCGGCGGGGCGCCGGTGAAGTCGGCGACGAAGATGGTTGCCGGCCGGTCATAGACCGTCTGCGGTGCGCCAAGCTGCTCGATAACGCCGCGATTCATCACGGCGATCCGCGTCGCCAGGGTCATCGCCTCGACCTGGTCGTGCGTGACATAGACGATGGTGGCGCCGAGGCGGCGGTGCAGCTCCTTGAGCTCGATGCGCATCTCGGCGCGCAGCTTGGCGTCAAGATTGGAGAGCGGCTCGTCGAACAGGAACACCTTCGGCTGGCGGACGATGGCGCGGCCGATGGCGACGCGCTGGCGCTGGCCGCCGGAGAGCTGCCCCGGACGCCGCTCGAGCAAGGGCTCGATCTGCAGCAGCCGCGCCGCGTCCTCGACCAGGCGATCGGTCTCGGCGCGGGCGACGCCGCGCATGCGCAGGCCGAACCCCATGTTCCGCCGCACGCTCATCGTCGGGTAGAGCGCGTAGGACTGGAAGACCATGGCGATGTTGCGGTCGCGCGGCTCGCGCGTCGTGACGTCCTCGCCGCCGATGGCGACGCGTCCGGCCTCCGCCGTCTCGAGACCGGCGATGACGTTGAGCAGTGTGCTCTTGCCGCAGCCGGAGGGGCCGAGCAGGACCATGAACTCGCCGGAGGGGATTTCGAGCGAGATGCCGTCGAGCACGGCGGCGGCGCCGAAGCGTTTGGCGATCCCTGATACGGCGAGCGCGCTCATCCCTTGACCGCTCCGGCGGCGAGGCCGCGCAAGAAGTAGCGGCCAGAGACGGCATAGACGACGAGGGTGGGCAGCGCGGTGAGCAGCGCCGCCGCCATGTCGGTATTGTATTCCCGCGCGCCGAGGCTGGCGGAGGCGAGGTTGTTGAGCGCCACGGTGACCGGCGCGTTGCCCGCCCCGGCGAAGACGACGCCGAAGAGGAAATCGTTCCAGATGCCGGTGAATTGCAGAATGGCGGCGACCGCCAGCATCGGCTTCGACAGCGGCAGGACGACGTGGCGGAAGGCGGCGAAGAACCCGGCGCCATCGAGCCGGGCGGCGCGGATGATCTCGTCGGGTATGCCGAGATAGAAATTGCGGAAGAGCAAGGTGGTGACCGCGATGCCGTAGGCGACATGGACGAGGACGAGGCCGGCGAGCGAGCCGAAGAGGCCGAGCGCGGCAAGCACGCGCGCCATCGGAATGAGAATGACCTGAAAAGGGATGAAGCAGCCGACGAGCAACGCGGCGAAGAGCAGCTCGGCGCCGCGGAAGCGCCATTTCGTCAGCGCATAGCCATTGACCGCGCCGAGCAGCACCGAGACGGCGACGGCGGGCAGCGCGATCAGCCAGGAATTGATGAAATAGGGCTTGAGCCCGACGCAGCTCGCGCCGACGCAGGCGGCGCTCCATGCCTTCGCCCAGGCGGCGAAGCTCGGCGCGATGGGCAGCGCGAGAATGCCGCCGGCGCGGATCTCGGCGAGCGGCTTCAGCGAGGCGACGACGACGACGTAGAGCGGCGCCAGAAAGACGAGGGCGAAGACGATCAGCGTCGCGTAGAGAGCGAGACGCGCCGGGCGCATCCCGCTCATCGTCGCACCCGCAATTCGGAATAGAGATAGGGCACGATGATGGCGCTGAAGGTGAACAGCATCATGATGGCGCTCGCCGCACCGAGCCCGAGCTGATCGCGGCGGAACGCCATCTCGTACATGAAGCGGCTCGGCAAATCCGAGGCATAGCCGGGCCCGCCGCCGGTCAGCACGACGACGAGATCGAAATTGCGCAGCACGGCGACCGCGAGCAGAACGATGACGGTGAGAAAGGCCGGGCGCAGCATGGGAATCAGAATGAAGGCGTAGATCTTCCACACCGGCGCGCCGTCGATGCGCGCTGCCTTGACGATCTCGCCGTCGATGCCGCGCAAGGCGGCGAGGAAGAGCGCCATGGCGAAGCCGGCGGATTGCCACACCCCGGCGATGACCAGCGTATAGAGCGCGCGATCGGGATCGCCCAGCCAATCGAAGGAGAAGCTCGTCCAGCCGAGCTCGCGGACCGTCTGCTGCAGCCCGAGCGAGGGGTTGAGGATCCAGCGCCAGGCCGTGCCGGTGACGACGAAAGACACCGCCATCGGGTAGAGATAGATCGTCCGCAGCGCGCCCTCGCAGGCGATGCGGCGATCGAGCAGGATGGCGAGCAGGAGGCCGATGGCGACGCAGAAGGCGATATAGAGCGCGCCGAAGACGAAGAGATTGCGATAGGCGGTGAGCCAGCGCGGATTGGCCCAGAGCCGCTGATACTGGACGAGACCGGCGAGGTCGTAATTCGGCAAGAGAGTCGAGCTGGTCAGCGAGATCCAGCCCGTCCACAACGCGAAGCCGTAGAGGAAGATCGCCGTGATCGCGATGGTCGGCGAGAGCACCAGGCGCGCGACGAGGCGATCATGACTCGCGCGCATGGCTCAACGGCTGCCGGCGACGGCGGCGGCGAGCGCCTTGGCGCCGTCCTCCGGCGTCATGTCGCGGGCGAAGAACAACGACACCGCATCGGTGATCGCGCCCGCCTCGGCGGCGCCGATCCCCATGCTCGAGCCGATCGCCGGCAAGAGGTCCTTGGACTCGCGGACGATCGCCATCGCCTTCTGGGCACAGACATCGAACGCGTCTTGCGGCACGTCATTGCGCGCCGGGATCGAGCCCTTGGCGAGGCTGAAATCGCGCTGCACCGCGGGATCCATCGCCGTCCGCGCCATCAGGATTTGGCCCTCGCGCTGCGCCGGATCGGCAAGCTTGGGGACCGCCAGGGAATCGGCGGCGACGACATAAGCGGCCCTGGGGGCGTCGCCGGCCCCAGGGCTGGGATCGCAGCCGAAATCGCGCTCCGGCACGAGCCCGGATGCGACGAACTCGCCCTTGGCCCAATCGCCCATCAGCTGCATCGCCGCCTTGCCCTGGATCACCAGATTGGTCGCCTCGTTCCAGTCGCGGTTGCTGGCGCCGGGATCGATCATCCCCTTGATCAGGCGCAATTCGGCGAAGACCGCGACCATCTCGGGACCGGCGAGCGCCTTGGCATCAAGGTCGACGAAGGCGCGACGAAAGAAATCCGGCCCGCCCGTGCCGAGGGCGACGGCGCTGAAGACGATGACCTGCTGCCAGCCCTGGCCGCCGAGCGCCAGCGGGATATAGCCGGCGGCGCGCAGCGTCTCCGCCGCCGCGTTGAACTCGGCCCAGCTGCGCGGCACAGCTACGCCGGCGGCGGCGAGCACCTTGCTGTTGGTCCACAGCCAGTTCTCGCCGTGGATGTCGACCGGGATGGTGACGTAATGGCCGCCGATCTTGGCGTTGGCGACGAGGAGCGGCGGCAGCACCTCGTCCCATTTGCCGTCGCGCGCCACCGCATCGACCTCGCCGAGCAGCCCCGATTCGGCGAGCTGGCGCAGCGACAGGCCGAGATGCCACTGCATGATGGTCGGCGGCTTGCCGCCGATCATCCGGGTCTTCGCCACGGTGCGCGCGGCGTCGCCGCCGCCGCCGGCGATCGGGCTGTCGATCCAGCGCCCGCCCGATTCGGTGAAGCGATCGGCGATCACCTTGAGCGCCCGCGCCTCGCCGCCCGAGGTCCACCAATGCAGCACCTCGGCGGTCGGCTCGGCCAGGGCGGGAAGCGCGGGTACCAGAAGGAGCATGGCCAAGCAGGCGACGGCGGCCACTCTCCTTTTAGTAGCGGTTTGCCTGTTAATAACAGTCAAAATACAGGCGCACAAAATTTGGACAGCACCTATGAGGTGTGCTCCTGCCGCAGGCCCGGCCCGGCTGGCGAGAGAAGGGGCGGCGCTGCGACGATGCTGTTCCATGCCCGAATGCCTTATAGAACCGTTCAGGACAATAATATATCCGTTTTAGATATGTGGGGCAAGGCCGAAAATTCGCCTTGTCGCGATTCAATCCAATGTGTGGCCGGAATACACCTCCCTTTCGTAGACCGGCTGGAACCCCGCCTTGCGAAGATTGCCCAAGGAGATCGGCAGGATGGACAGCGTTTCCGAAACGAGGGTGCGACAACCCAGCGCTCTCGCCTTTTCGATCCGTCGGGCGATCAGCGCACGCTGGGCGCCGCGACCGCGCGCCGCCTCGGAGGTGAGGGCCATGCACAGATAGCCCAGTCCCACGAATGCGCAGAGCACGGCACTTGCGACCGGCTGATCGCGATCGAAGGCCATGAAGTGTGAAAACCCGATTGCGCCGGCGGAACGTACATAGTCCGGCCAGGCGATCTTATCCAAGCGACCTGAGAAACCGGCGATCTCCTCGACTGCCAGTTCGCGAATTGTGAGATCGGTTACGACAGCAGGCGGTTCGCTCGCGTCGCGCGCGAGCGTCAGATACGCGACATAGGGGACTCGCGATAGGCCCGCTTCCGTCAACCAGCCTCGCACGACGTCCATTTGCAGACCTGGACTGAGCCAGGCGAAAAACCGGGTTACGCCGGCCTCCCGGAAGAGCTGGGTGAAGTGCACCACGCCATCGGCGCTGAGTCCGCCATCGGTTCCGCACAAATGAACCCGATTGTGGTTCGACGAGGCATACGCGCCCTGCTCGTCCGGTGCGATACAGAGATAGGCCGTGCCGAAGGGCGAACCGTCGAAGCGATGCTGGACAAGGCCCGGCGGGCGGCAGCCGACATCCATCGACGCCGCCAGCCGCTGCATCGTCGACGCGAGAGGAATTGGGTCCATCGACATCACTTTCCCTGGGCATTGCCCTGCGCGCGAAGGCCATTTCGATCAGCCCCTCCCGCACCGTCAATACAATGCCTGCCAACCGCCGCCGATAATATGCTTTGCTGCCACCCGTCCGCGCCGTAGCGTTCGGGCAAAGCACGGAGAGTAATGAGCATGGCAGAACACTTTCCCGATGGTTTCCGGTTCGGCGCCTCGACGGCGGCCTATCAGATCGAGGGCGCGGTGAACGAGGACGGGCGCGGGCCCAGCATCTGGGACAAGTTCAGCCATCTCCCGGGCAAGATCGTCGGCGACGATAACGGCGACGTCGCCTGCGACCATTATCATCGCTATCCCGGGGATATCGCGCTGATGCGCGAGCTCGGCCTCAACGCCTATCGCCTGTCGACCAGCTGGTCGCGCATCCTGCCGGAAGGGCGCGGCGCGGTGAACGCCAAGGGGCTGGAATTCTACGAGCGGCTGGTCGATGCCGTGCTGAACGCCGGGATCGAGCCGTGGATCTGCCTCTATCACTGGGACCTGCCGCAGGCGCTGGAGGATCGCGGCGGCTGGCAGAACCGCGACTGCGCGCATTGGTATGCCGATTACGCCCTTCTCGTCGCCCGCCGCCTCGGCGACCGCGTGCGCCATCTCGCGACGTTCAACGAGCCCAACGTCGCCACCTTCAAGGGCTATGGCGACGGCGAGCACGCGCCGGGCATCCGCGGCCGCGCCTCGGCGCTCAGGGCGCTGCATACGATGAACCTGGCGCATGGGCTCGGCACGCAGGCGCTGCGCTCGGAGCGCGCCGATCTCGTCCTCGGCAATATCTACAACCTCCATCCGATGGAGCCGGCGAGCGGGCGCGACGACGATCGCATCGCCGCCGAGATGCTCGACGCGATGTGGAGCCGCGCCTTTCCCGATCCGCAGATCCTCGGCCGCTACCCGGCGCCGCTCGCGCCCGAGATGGAGGCGCTGATCCGCCCCGGCGATTTCGACATCATCCGCCAGAGGCAGGATTACTTCGCCTTCAACCATTACACGCGGCTGCGCGTGCGGCACGATGCCGATCATCCTTTCCACATCGCCGAGGTGCCGCCCGAGCCCGACCGCCAAGTCACCGAGATGGGCTGGGAGGTCGCGCCCGACGCCTTCCTCGCGACGATGCTCGATGCCAAGCAGCGCTACGCCGGCGACCTGCCGATCTATATCACCGAGAACGGCGCCGCCTTCGCCGATACGGTGACGCGCGACGGCAAGATCCACGACCGCGACGACGCCATCGCGGCGGGGGTCGACGTCAGGGGCTATTTCGTCTGGTCGCTGCTCGACAATTTCGAATGGGGCCTCGGCTTCAGCAAGCGCTTCGGCCTGGTCCATGTCGATTATGGAACGCTCGAGCGCCGGCCCAAGGATTCGTTCCATTTCTACGGCGAGCTCGCCAAGGGCGCGGCGCTGGTGCGGAGCTAGGCCGCGGCTCGCATTTCATCGTATCATTCATGGGCTAACGATCAGGAATGGCAGATGTCCTCCGTCGTCACCATCGATCGTCCGGATGTCGTCGCGCTAATCGAAAGAGCAGCCGCCAGGTTGACTGGCGGCAATAAGACCGAAGCGGTCGCGCCGGCGATGCGTCGTCTGCTCCAGCAGGAGGCTCGATCAGGTTCGCTGTTCGCCGCGCATCCGGGATCGGTTCGCGTGCGCGAGGGCGTCGATCTCATTGCGGCTGTCTTCGACGAGACCCTCGACGCGGAAAGCAAAGAAGAGATCGACCGGTGACCAGTGCGAGTGACCGCATCAGACGCTTTGCCGAAGCACATGGACGACAGTACCGTCTCTCTCGCGGCGCCTAATCAGGATTCTCTCGGATGCTCCACAGATGCCTGTCCGTCATTGCAAGCCGCAGGCGAAGCAATCCAAGGCCGATGTCCGATTCTGGATCGCTTCGTCGCTTCGCTCCTCGCGATGACGGTGTATTCGTGTGTGGCATGCACGGAATCTCTGGCTAGCGTCCGTATCTTGTCGAGCGACGGCAGCAAGGGAGACCCAGCATGGAAGAGCGCACCCGCGGCAACTACGTGATCGCCGGCCGCGAGACGGTCGCCGAAGGCGCCGATCTGCGCGTCGTGGTGCTGACCCTGGCGGCGGGGCAATGCATTCCCTGGCACTATCACAGCACCATCACCGACAGCTTCGTCTGTCTCGAAGGACCGATGGCGGTGGAGACGCGGGCGCCGCATGCGGTGCATCTCTTGCACCCCGGCGAGCGCTGCGCCGTCGCGCCGAAGACGGCGCATTACGTGCATGGCAAGGATGACGGGCCCTGCAAGTTCATGCTCGTGCAGGGCGTCGGCGTCTATGACTTCATGCCGGTCGGGGGATGAGCGATCGCGCGGGCTTCAAGCGAGATACCCCCGGATCGCGTAACAACATTCCTCTCCCCACCGGGGAGAGGTTAGGTGAGGGGGCGGCGCTACCGGCACGATGAGATCAGGTAAGGTTCGAGCGGTGGCGCTGCCCCCTCACCCTCCCCATGCTACGCATGGGTCCCCTCCCTCTCCCCGAGGGGCGAGGGAGATTCCTGGCGCTCTTCGTGCGCGATAGCTGGCAGCGTCTTCGCCGTCTCATCCTGGCGCCGCGCCAGGCGCTGCTCGTCGTCGTCTTCGTCGTCACGACGGGTATGGGGATGGTGTGGTCGATCCTCGCCGTCTATGCGACCAGCCTCGGCGCCAGCACCGCGATGGTCGGGCTGATCTTCGCGATGTTCGGCGGCTCGCGGCTGGCCGTCAGCCTGCCGGCCGGCATCGCCTCGGAACGTTTCGGCCGGCGGAAGCTGATGGTGACCGGCCTCGTCTTCCTCGGCGCCTCGTCCCTCATCGCCATGGCGGTGACCAGCGTGCCGCTGCTCGTCTTGACGCTGGTCGGCCAGGGCATCGGCCAGGCCGTTTACGTCACCACCGCGATGGCGGCGATCGCCGATCTCAGCACGCCGGAAGGACGGGTGCGCGACATGGCGGCATTCCAGGGCGCCTCGACGATCGGCATCTCGCTGGGGCCCGGCATCGGCGGGCTCGCCGCCGGCGCCTGGGGCTATGACGCGCCCTTTCTGCTGCAAGGCGCGCTGGCGCTGGTCGCGCTGATCCTGCTGCTATGCATCGTCAAGCCGGATAGCGGACGGTCGGGCGCGAAGCCGCGCGCGGTCGCCGCCGCCGGCCATCTGCGCCCGCGCCGGCGCGCGATGGCGGTGCTGGCCCTCCTCACCTATGGCGTCTTCTTCACCCGGGTCGGCGCCAATTGGGTGCTGCTGCCGCTGATCGCCCGCGAGAAGCTCGGCATGAGCCTGACCGGCATCGGCATCGTGCTGACCGTCGGCGCGCTCGCCAATCTCGTCATGCTGCCGTGGGCCGATCGGGTGGCGAAGCGCTTCGGCCGCCTCGCCGCCATCGTCATCTCCACCGTGACGATGCTGGCCGGGCTCGCCCTGCTCGGCGACGCCTCGGGCATCGTGCTCGCCTGGCTCGGCGCCATCCTGCTCGGCCTCGCGACCGGGCTCGCCGCGCCGATCCTCTCGGCCTACGCGATCGACGCCGCGCCGGAGGGCGGCACCGGCGCCGCGCTCGGCATGCTGCGCACGGTGATCGATCTCGCCATCATCACCGGCCCAGCGGTGATCGGTGCGATCGTCGATCAGCTGGCGATGGGCTATTCGACCGGGCTGTGGTTCTGCGGCGTGCTGCTCGGCGCCGCGACGCTGATCTTCTGGCTCGCGCGCCCGGTCGCGCCGCCGCGCCTGCCGGGCGCCTGATGCCGCCTCACCGGCTCGCCCAGCGGTCGCGCAGGCCGTAATATTTCATGACAGCGGGCACGAACCACGGCGTGCCGGAATAGAACGGCACGGTGGGGAAGCCGCGCTCGGCGAAGACCGTGTCGCCCTGCGCCGCGTTGCCGAGGATGCGGTGAGCGGCCTTGCTGCCGAGATAGGTCCCCATCGGCACGCCGGCGAAGCAATAGCCGCCGGCGAAATGAATACCCTCGTGCTGCACGAGATGGGGCCAGAGATCGAACGTGCCGGCACAGCGCCCGGTCCAGGAATGGCTGATCTTGAGCGTCGCGATCTCGGGCACGATGCGCACGGCGTCGAGCCAGAGCTGCGCGCCCTTGGCGCGCGCGCCGGTCGGCCGCGTGCCGGTGCGCCACAAGAAGAGGATGCGCGTGCCGTCGGGCGAGCGGCGCATCGAGATGATATCGTGGACATGGTCGATATAGGTGCGATCGGTCGGCAGCAGCCGGTTCATCACCGCCGGCGCCAGCGTCTCGGTGGCGATCATATAGGCGTCGAACGGGATGAGGCGGCGCTGCAGCCAGGGCAGCAACGGACCGGTATAGCCGTTGGTGGCGACCAGCACGTCGCGGGCCCGCGTGGTGCCGAGCGGCGTCGTCACGTCGAAGCCGCCGCCATCGACCGGCGCGATACGCTCGACCGGGGTGCGGCCGAGCAGCACCGCGCCCGCCGCGCGCGCCCGCTCGAGCAGGCCGCGATGGTAGAGGCCGGGATGGATCGAGCCGAGATCGGGGATGAGGGCGCCGCCGCAATAGAGATCGCTGGCAATCTCGTCGCGCAGCGCGGCGCGCGGCAGCATGGCGAAGTCGCTGCCGAGATGCATCTTGCGCAGTTCGAGCTCGCGGGCGAGATCGTCATATTGCCGCTTCGCCTTGGTGAGGACGAGGCGGCCGCGGATCTTGAAGCCGCATTCGATCTGCTCCTCGCGCACGCGATCGGCGACCGCGTCGAAGGCGGCCTGCATCTCGCGATAGACGGCGATGGCGTAGGCCGTGCCATGGCGCTGCATGAGCTCGGCGAAACTGTGCTTGAGCGAGCGGCCGACATAGCCGGCGTTGCGCGTCGAGGCGCCGTGGCCGAGATCCTCGGCGTCGAGCACGGCGACGCTGCGCCCGGCCCGCGCCAGCACGAGGGCGGCGTTGAGGCCGGTGATGCCCGAGCCGACGATGGCGACGTCGACCGTCGCCGGCGGCGTCGCCGGGACCGCCGCGACGCGCGGCGCGGCATCCCACCAATAGGGCGTCTCCTTGAAATCGGCGGCGAAGACGGATTGCCCGAGCTCGCTCATGCCCTCCTCCTCATGCTCCCTCCCCCGCCTCGCGGGACGATGTCCCTCGCCCCGCGGGGAGAGGGAGGGGACCCATGCGCAGCATGGGGAGGGTGAGGGGGAGCGGCCACGAGCATGGTATCTCCTCCAACGCCGCGGCGGTTGCGCCACCCCCTCACCCTAACCTCTCCCCGAGGGGAGAGGAGATAGGATATAGCGCGTCTCATGCCCCCTTCCCCTTGCGCTTGGCGGCACGGTCCGCCTTCAGCCAGCGGAAGAGCTCCGCCTGGCGCGCGGCGAGCAGGGCGGCGCCGTCGCG
>WNFM01005433.1_pt1 | contig 13098 bp, 12 predicted proteins | sample 5400271 | NCBI WGS metagenome assembly WNFM01 (sample SAMN13153352, study PRJNA577476) | soil metagenome | isolation source: 60 cm saprolite on Douglas fir-dominated hillslope | place: USA:California | collected 2013-09-17 | reverse complement strand
CTTCTCCTTCACCGCCTTGAGCACTTGCGAAGGGTTCTCGCCCTTTCGCATCAGCACGATGCCGGTGACGGCGTCGTCCTCATCGTCCTGTCCCACGATCCCCTGACGGGGGATGGAGCCGACGCTCACATTCGCCACGTACTTCACGAGGATCGGCACTCCGCCCCTCTCGGCGACGACGATGTTGCCGATCTCGTCGGAGGAGCGCAGCAGCCCGATGCCGCGGATGAGATACTGCTGCCTGCCCTGTTCCAGGTAGCCTCCGCCGACGTTGGCGTTGCCGCGCTGCAGCGCCGAGAACAACTGCTGCAACGTCACCTTGTAGTCGCGCAGCTTCCCGAGGTCGGGGTTGACCTCGTATTGCTTGATGAGGCCGCCGAAACTGACGACGTCGGCCACGCCCGGGATGAGGCGCAGTTGTCTCTCGACAACCCAGTCCTCGATCGAGCGCAGATCCCTCGCATTCAAAGTGTCGGACTTGAGGCGATAGCGGTAAATTTCGCCGATCGGCGTCGACAAGGGCGCCAGCGCCGGCTGCGCTCCGTTGGGCAAGTCCACCTCGCGCAGCCGCTCGACCACCTGCTGGCGCGCGAAGTAGGCGTTGGCGCGGTCGTCGAAGGTGATGATGATGAACGACAGCCCGAACTGCGTGTGCGAGAACAGGCGCACGGCGTTGGGCAGCCCGGAGAGCACCACCTCGAGCGGAACCGTGACCTGCTTTTCGACTTCCTCCGCCGCGCGACCGGGATAAAGCGTGATGACGTTGACCTGCGTGTCGGTCACGTCGGGAAACGCTTCGATCGGCAAGGACTTGAAGGCCGCGAAGCCGCCGGCCACGAAGAGGATCAGGCCCAGGACGATGAACAGCGGCTTGTTCAGCGCGAAGGAAACGACGCGTTCGATCATGGACCGGCCCGCGCCTCGATGGGCCGCTCAGGCGGGGGCGCCGCCGGCGAGCTGGCGATACAAGCGATGCAGCAGGAGGGTCCCCTCCACCACCACCTTCTGGTCGAGGTCGACGCCGGAAACGACGCCGGCGACTCCGTCGCGGACTCCCTCGATCTTCACCTCGCTCCACGCGAAGCGGCCCGGGGATTCCTCGACGAAAACGTAGTAGCTGCCCCCGGAGAGCACGAGCGCCTTTTCCGGCAGTTGCAGGAAGGCGCGCTGCGCATCCGGGACCTCGGCGGTGACGAACATCTCGCCTTTGAGCTTCTTGTCGCGGTTGATGACCGAGCCGCGGACCTTGATCGTGCGGGAGCCCGGATCGATGAAATCGGAAATCGCTTCCACGGTGGCCTCGAAGCTTTCCTCCGGCCAGGCGGAAGAGTGCAACCGCACCGTCTGCCCGCGTTTCAAGCTCGCAAGCTGGCTCTCGGTCGCATCGAGCTGCACCCACAGGCGGGACGGATCGGTGATGACGAACATCGCCGGGGAGTTGGCGAGCTGCAGATCGGGCCGCAGCTCCTGTCCCGGATTGATGTTGCGCTCCACCACGATGCCCTCGATCGGACTCGCAAGGGCGAGGTTCTGGTCGACCGACTCGCTGCCGCCGCCATAGAGCCTTATCTTGCCAGATGCACGGGCCAGCTCGGCCTCGGCGCGCGCGTAGTCGGCTTCCGCGGTGATCAACTCCTTGCGCGGGGAAACCCCGGCGGCGTACAGCTCCCGCAGCCGGCTGAGATTCTTTTCGGCCAAGGCGAAATCGGATTGCGCGCGGCGCGCATCGGCCTGCGCCTGACCGAAATCGGGAGAGGCCAGCATCGCCAGCGTCTGGCCCGGCTTCACACGGTCTCCGGCTTTCACCAGGATGTGGATCACGCGCCCGGCAAAGGCCGGAAACAGCCGCACCGTGCGGTTTTCGTCCCACACCAGGCGCCCGGAAAGACGCAACTGCTGCGGCGCACTCTCCCTGACCGGCTCGGTCCTGAACGAGCCGAGCTGCGGACTGTCCTGAGGAAACACGATGCGGCCGTTCTCCAGCCTCGGCCGCGCCACGTCGGACTTGGCGTCCCCGTTGCCGCATGCCGAGACGAGCGCCGCCATGGCGAGCGCGAGCGCGAAAGCCGCCGCTCGGACGATTCGCTCCCGTATTGCGGACATATGCCGCGCCCCCTCCCGAATCTCGAACGCGTTCATTGCTCCTCGCTCCCGAATCGCCGCGTTCCGGCTTCCCATGCAGCGAGCGCCTTGGAGTAATCGTTTCGTGCCGTTGCGGAGTCGATCTGGATCGTACGCAGAGTCCGGCGGGCGTCGAGCAGATCCATCACTCCGATTGCGCCGTTCTTGTAGGCAAACTCGACGGAGTCGGCCGCCTTCTTCGCTTCCACCGAGAGCGAGTCGTCGTAGCGCTGCAGGCGCTCTGCCGCCGCCTGCAGGTCCGACAGGGTGCGGCTGAGCTCGGCACGCGCCTGCGCGCGCACCTTGTCAAGGGCCTCGAGCGCGCCATTGTAGTCCACCTCGGAGCGCTGGATTTCGCCTTCGTAGTAGTAGCGGGCGAAGAGCGGAATGCTCATGAAAACGCCGTAACTGTTGCCGCTGCCGAACGTATTGGTATTGGCACCGGCGCCGAGGGGGTAGTGGTCGAACTGAGCCCCGACGGTCAAGTCGCGTGTACGCAGACTTCGCGCGAGCTCTCGCGCCTTCTGCGCCCCCGCGACTCGGTTTTTCGCGGCGCGTACGTCCGGGCGCCGCTCTATCAGTTCATCGGCGACGTCGGCCGCATCGAGGACCGCCGGAGACGGCCACGGATCGGCGGCGCGAACGTCCGACGCCTGCGCTTCGGCGCCGATCAGGTAGGCGAGAGCGAGCTGGGCGCGGCGGCGATCGGCTTCCGCCGCGCGCGCGTCGTTCCGCGCCCGCAGAGCGTCGACGCGCAGCCGCGCGACGTCCGCCCTGGCGATATCGCCGGCTTTCAAGCGAAGCTCCGCCGCTCTCAGCGAACCTTCGAACAGCGAGGTCGTGTCGCGCGCGATGTCGACCTTGTCCTGCGCCAGCAGCAAGTCGTAATATGCCACTTTTAGAGCGAGTCGCTGCTGCCGGAACGCATCGGAAAAATCCTCCGCGCTCGCCGCTTCGAGGCTTCTCGCGTTGGCCATGCGCAATTCCCGCCGATCGCCGCGCTCGATGACCTGATCGATGCGGATCGAGCTGTCCACGGTCCGGTCGCGCCACGGCCCGCTGCCCACGCCGGCGGAAGGGTTGATCGCGCCGACCCCAAGGCTCAGCGTGGGGTTCGGTCGCGCAGAGGCGGAGAGTGTGTTCGCTTGCGCCGCCTCGAGCGTGCGGCGCGCCGCCTGGAGGTCGCGGTTGCGGGAGCGCAGCAGTTGCTCGGCTTGGACGAGCGTGAGCGCGCCGAGATCCGCCGGCTGGCCGAAGGTCGCCGGAGCTTGTGCCGCGAACGCGAAGCCGAGAAGCATCTTGCCCGCCAATAGATGGGGGAGCTTGCCCATGAGGGGCGGAATTCTAGTCAAACGCGCCTGACAACAGACTGACGGAAATCAATTAAAAGAGCAGAAAAATCATGCTTGTCCTGGGCATCGAAACCTCCTGCGACGAAACCGGGGTGGCCGTCTACGACAGCGGCCGCGGCCTGCTCGCTCACGCGCTGCATTCTCAGATGGCGCTGCACGACGCGTATGGCGGCGTCGTACCGGAGCTCGCGTCTCGGGACCACATTCGGCGGCTCCTTCCGCTCGTCCGCGAAGTGCTGCACGAAGGCGCCACCGAGGAGTCGGATCTGGACGCGGTCGCGTACACCCAAGGCCCCGGCCTCGCAGGAGCGCTGCTCGTGGGCGCCGCCGTCGCGAACAGCCTCGCGTTCGGCCTCGGAATCCCGGCGATCGGCGTGCATCATCTCGAGGGGCATCTGCTTTCGCCTTTGCTTGAAAAAAATGCGCCGTCTTTCCCGTTTGTCGCGCTGCTGGTTTCGGGGGGCCACACTCAACTCATGCGCGTCTCGGGAGTCGGGGAGTACGAGATGCTGGGGGAAACCCTGGACGACGCCGCCGGGGAAGCTTTCGACAAGACTGCGAAACTGCTCGGCCTCGGATACCCGGGGGGGCCTGCGCTCGCCATGCTCGCGCAAGGGGGCAGGCCCGATCGCTTTGCGTTTCCGCGCCCCATGCTCGAGCAGCTGGAGAAAAGCGGCAATCTCGATTTCAGCTTCAGCGGGCTCAAGACGGCGGTTGTAACGCTCACGCGCATGCGAGCGCTCGACGAGCAGACGCGCGCCGATGTGGCAGCCTCGTTCCAGGAGGCGGTGGCCGACGTCCTTGTGGCGAAATCGCTCGCGGCGGTGCGCAGAACGGCCCTGGAACGGCTCGTCGTGGCGGGGGGCGTCGGCGCCAACATTCGCCTGCGCTCCATGCTCGATGCCGCCGCGTCGCGCGGCAAATTCAGCGTGTTCTACCCGGCGATGGAATTCTGTACCGACAACGGTGCGATGATCGCGCTGGCAGGATGCTTGCGGTTGAAAACCGCCGAGGGGGCTCGGGGCCCGCTCGGATTCACAGTCAGGCCGCGCTGGGACCTGGCAGACGTAGCGACATGAATCGGGTCTCACGCGTTCGCCGAATCCCGCTTTTCGCCAATACGGTGTTCTTCGCCCGCGACGAGCTTGAGAATGTTCGTCTTGTGGCGCCAGAGGAGCAGCGCCGACATGATGATCAGCGCGGCCAGGATTTCTCGCGCGCCGAACAGGAAAAAATAGTAGACCGGCGCAAATACGGCGGAGACGATGGCCGCGAGCGACGAATACCGAAAGAAGAGCGCGATGACCATCCAGGTCGCAACCGTCGCGACACCCAGCCAAGGATTGACGGCAAGCAGGATCCCGCCCGCGGTGGAAACGCCCTTGCCGCCCTTGAAGCGGAAAAACGCCGGAAAGATATGACCCAGGAACACCGCGACCGCGCAGGCCGCGACGCCCATCGCGTCCACGCCGTATTCGGCGGCGTAACGCGACGCGAGGAACACGGCGAGCCAGCCTTTTCCGCCGTCACCGATGAGCGTGAGAAGCGCCGCGAGTTTCTTGCCGGTGCGCAGCACGTTGGTCGCGCCGGGATTGCCCGAGCCGTATGAACGCGGGTCGGGAAGCGCAAAGGCGCGGCTCACGATGACGGCGAACGACAGCGAGCCGATCAGGTAGGCGGTCAAAATAAATACTGCGGCGGCCATGGTGTTCCACTAGAATTCGCGGCAAGAGTTTAACTCCAAATCTGCTCGCGACGCCTCGCCTTGGATACCGTTTTCATCCGCCAGCTGCGCCTGCCGGCATGGATCGGCCTTTACCGCCACGAGAAGATCGCTCCTCAGACGATCGAGATCGACCTCGAGGTCGACCTTCCCGGGAACGCCGTTTTCAAGACCGGTAAGGTGAACGATACGATCGACTACGGCGTGGTGGTGGAGCACATACGCGCGCTCCTCGCGAAAGAGCGCTTCGGCCTCGTCGAAAACCTCGCGGAGCGAATCGCCGGCCTCCTCCTGGAGGACTTCAAATCGCCGCGCGTCAAGGTCAGCGTAGCCAAGCTCGGGGCGCTGCGCGAGGCCCAGCGCGTGGGCGTCACGATAGAAAGACCGAAATCGCGAGCGTAGTCCCGATCACCCGCGTGGGTGATGGTCCTTGTGCAGGTGGCCGAGCAACATCTGCACGACGCGCAGATCGGCGCCGTGGTTGAGCAGATGCGTGGCGAAGGCGTGGCGCAGCGTGTGGGGCGAGAGCGATTTGCCCGGAAGTGCCGCCCCGGCGCGCCTCTTGATCAGGTGCCAGAACGCCTGCCGCGTCATGGGAGCGCCGCGACCCGTGACGAACATGTAATCGCTGGCACGTTTCCTCAAAAGCGCGGGGCGGCCTTCCTTCAAATACCGCGCGAGCCAGGCGAGCGCTTCCTCTCCCAGAGGCACGAGACGCTCCTTCGAGCCCTTGCCGAAGACGCGAACCACGCCCATGTCGAAGCTCGTTTCGGCGAGCTTCAGGCGAACGAGCTCCGAGACGCGCAGCCCGCTCGCGTAGAGCACTTCCAGCATCGCACGATCGCGCAGCCCGAGCGGCGTTCCCGGGTCCGGCTGCGCGAGCAGCGCTTCGACATCGACCTCCGAGAGCGTCTTCGGGAAGCGCGGCGACTTCTTCGGGGGATCGAGCTTGAGCGTGGGATCGAGCTCGATGCGCCGCCGGTGCGCGAGGAACCGGTAGAAGCGCTTGAGGCTCGAGTGCAGCCGCGCCTGGGTGCTCGAGCGGATGCCGTGCTTCTTCCCGGGGGAGCGCCGCGAGTAACGCCAGGCGAAATACTCGCCGAGATCGGCTTCGGTCGCCACCAGTAGCGACGCACGCCCCTGCAGTTCGAGCCAGTCGGCGAACAGCCGCAGATCGCGGCGGTAGGATTCGAGCGTGTTTTTCGCGAGGCCGTCCTCGAGCCAGACGGCATCGCAGAATTCGTCCAGGAGCGCAGTGTTGTCCGCGTTCATTGATTCAGCGGGAGCCCTCGTGCGCGAGCAACCAGCGCTTCACCGACAGGTGGAACCCGCCTTCGTGGTGAGCGAATCCGCCGAGGCCACCGGCGGCGAGCACGCGATGACAGGGCACCACGAGGGGAACGGGGTTGGCGCCGCAGGCCTGGCCTACGGCGCGCGGCGAGGAACCCAGATCCCGCGCGATCTCTCCGTAGCTGCGCGTGCGCCCTGTGCTGATCGCCGCGATTTTTCCCCACACGCGGCGCTGAAACGGCGTGCCTTGAGACGCGAGCGGCAGGTCGAAGCGGAATTCGAAATCCTCGAGGTAGCGCTCGATTTGCGCGCACACCCGTGCCGCGAGCCGGTCCCGCGGTGCAAGCCCTTCGCCCGATTTCGGCAAGAACGTGATCTCCGCGAGCGCATCGCCTTCTGTGCGGATTCCAAGCAGCGCGAATGGCGTCGGCAGTTTCGCCTGATAGGCTGCACCCGCGGCGCGCGTGCGGTTCATCGGGCTCGGACGGGTTCGCGCGCTGCGCGAATTCGAATGAGCTGGGCCGCCACGACCACGGCGAACAGGCCCAGGCCGACGATATCGGCCGCAAGGGTCGGGTACACGAGCGCCAGCCCTGCGACGATCAACATCACCCGTTCGATCCAGGTTGTGCGCTTAAACAGCCAACCTTGCACGCCGCCCGCCAGCGCGGCGATCCCTAGCGCGCAGGTGATCGTGACGAGAGCGATCGAGCCCCAATCAGCTTGCCCTAGCGTTTTGATCGAACCCGTGAGAAGGAGTCCCACGCCGGAGGGGTCGAGCACGAACATGAAAGGCACGAGAAACGCAGGCATGGTGTATTTCCACGACTGCAGAGTCGTCTTATACGGATCGCCGCCGGTGATCGCGGCGGCAGCGAAAGGCGAGAGCGCGGTTGGCGGCGAAACTTCGGAGAGCACCGCGTAGTAGAAAATAAACATGTGCGCGGCGAAGTCCGGCACCCCCAGCTTGATCATGGCAGGCGCAGCGATCACGGCGCAGATGATGTAGGAGGCGGTCACCGGGACGGCAAGCCCCACGATCCAGACGATGAGCGAAGTGTTCGATGATGATCGAGCTGAACTTGAGGCCCAGACCCGTGAGCGTCACCACGCCGACGATGATGCCGGCGCCGGCGCAAGTGGTTGCGACGTTGAGCACACCGGTCGAGCCCGCCTCGAGCGCCTTGAAGAATTTCGACCCGAAGATTCCCTTGACCAGGGGCTCGCGCCCCCGGAACAGGTCGTAGGAGAACAAGGCGCAGTCGCGATGCAAGAAACTCGTTGCAAAAGAGAACACCGTGGCCCAGAACACCGACAGCACGGGCGAATATCCCATGAGCATGAATACGACGATCGACACCAGTGACAGGAAGTGGAACCAGTAGTTTCTTGTCAAAGTCCACAGCGATTCGACCTGCACGTACTTCACCGTGCTCATGCCGAACTTGCGCGCGTCGATCTCGACCATGAGGAAGAGCGCGAAGTAGTAGAGCAACGTCGGGATCGTCGCCATCAAGAGCACATCGAGATAGGAGATCTTGAGGAACTCGGCGATGAGGAAGGCCGCCGCGCCGAGGACCGGCGGCGAGATGATCGCGCCCAACCCCCCCGCCGCGAGCAGCCCGCCCGCCGCGTTTTTCCCGTAGCCCGCCCTGACGAGCATCGGGTAGGCGACTGAGCCCAGGGTCACCGTGGTCGCGACGCCGCTCCCCGAAGGGCCACCGAGGAGGAACGAAGCCAGCACCACGGTGCGGCCGGCGCTGGTGGACTTTCCGCCCATTGCGGAGAACGAGAAATCGATGAAGAACTTGCCCGCACCGGAGAACTGCAGGAACGCCCCATAGATCGTGAACAGAATGATGAGCGAGGAAGAAACGTCGACGGCGACGCCGAAGATGCCTTCGAGCGTCATGTACAGATGTCCCACGAGCCGACCGACTTCGTAGCTGCGATGCGCCCAGGAACCTGGAAGCAGCTCGCCGAAAAGTGCGTAGAGGACAAAGGAGGCAACCACGATCGGCATGACCCAGCCGGAGGCGCGGCGCATGCCTTCGAGGATCAGGAGTATCAGAGCGACGCCGAAGACGATGTCCCAGTTGTCCGGCGAAGTGTTGCGGTCCCAGACATCGTCGCCGCCCTGGAGAATGTACACGATCACCGCGACGGCTGCGAACGCGGCCGCCCAGTCCCACCACATGATGCGGTGGCGATAGCGCTTCGAGGCGGGGAACAGCAGGTAGCTGAGGAAAAGCACGAAGCCGACGTGCACCGGGCGCAGCACCTGCGTCGGCACGATCGCGTATGCGCTGTAGAGGTGGAACAAGGACATCACCACCGCCGTCACGGAGACGAAGATGCCGAGCGCGCCGGGCAACTTGTTGCTCGCGCCCTCCTCCGCCTCGATGAACTGCTCGGCTTTCTTTAGCGCCTCGGCGTCGATTGCCGGCTCATCGGCTGCCGGCCTCGCGATCTCGCTCATCCGCCCTCCTCGGCGCGCATGCTAGCACGGAGACGCTTGCTGCCCTGCTCAGGCCGCTGGCGATTCCATCATCAGGGGGTCTGCCGATTTTCCCTGCTCAGCGCGGCGAGCCCCAGATCGTCAAACATCAACGACGCCAACATCGAGAGTTGATTCTTAGCCTGACTCGGTTTGCCGGCCCGCCAATAGGCGATCGCCAAATAGCGGTGCACTTCCTGGAATCCCCTGGTCAGTTCTTGCGCATGCTCGAGCGCGCTTATGGCTTTTCTATAATTTCCCCTCTGGAGCTGATCGAGTCCGACGCCGAGCCAGTAATAGGGATCCTTCTCTTGTCTCGCGTGCAGAATCTCCGTGTACTTCACGGCCTCCGATTCGCGACCTTGGGATACCAATAGCTGATGCAGGGAGCGCAACGCGATATCCGCGTCATCGTCGAGCGCAATGGCGTGCAATAACAATCGTTCTGCGCTCGGAAGAAAGCTTTTGCGTATATAGAGCTGCGCCAAATTACTATAACTCGGTGAGTAGCCCGGGTCCGCGAGCACCGCCGCTTTGAAGTGAGCATACGCCAGAGCCAGATCGCCTTGCGCCAGATATTCGGCCGCAACGTTGTTGTAAAAGCGCGCAAGAATACCGTCGTCCGACAAGGCCATTCCCTCGCGTCGCGAAGCGACTTGGGGTTCGAAGTCGATGATCATGTCACCTGATCGCATTGATCCAGCTATGAGGTACACCTCTCCAGCGCCTCTAATGAGTACATTGACGTGTCGATTGAGAAATTCGACATTGCCGCGCCGGTCGAATACGACAGGCACGCGCACCTCCTGCATTTGGACCGACATTCCCAGAGCGTTGGCCAGGGAATAGGACAAGACGGTCAGCGAAAGACAGTCACCGGTTTTTCGACGCCACGTTTCTGCGGCGACTGTCGAGTGGCCTCCCGAATAAGGAAAATCTTTCGCTTTCGGGCCGAACAGGATCGACACCAAATAGTGCAGACGATACTGCGCGCTGGAATTTTGAATGCTTGAATCGTTCAGCTTCGTTAGAAGGGCATCCTCAAGCTGAAAAAGATCCCGCTTGCCGACCGAGACCAAGGCCGCATCGTAGTCGAAAGCTTGGTCCTGCCATGGGAGTTGCGCCGGCAGAGGCGCACGGGGCGCTGCGGCACACGCCGCGAGAACGACGAAACACCCTCCGATCGACAGCGCTCTGAGCAACATGACAACTCGCCCCTCGCGAACATTCTGCGCTTCGAGCCCGTGATCCCGCAAGCGGCCCGCACCTTGGAAAACGCGGGCCGCGTCCAGCTTCAACGAATCCTTACGCCCCGCTCCGCAAAATACTTGACCGCGCCCGGATGGAAAGGAATCGGCGAGGCCGCCGCCTTCTGGTTCTCCAGCCTGAAATTCTCCGCCTCCTTGTGGACGGCAATCATGTCGTCGCGCTTGTCGAAGATGGTCTTGACGATGTTATAGGCGGTCTGGTTGCTCAGGTTCGCGTGCGAAACGAGGATGTTCCACACCGTGGCCTGACGATTGTCCGCGTCCATGCCCCTGTAAGTCGCCTTCGGGATCACGTCCTCGATGTAGAGCGGGCCGTACTTCTTGTTCATGGCGGCGACGGTGTCGGCGTGGTCGATCATCCTGATCTTGATGCCGGGTGTGTTGGCGAGGTCTGTCACTGCCGCCGTCGGGAGGCCACCCACCCAGAAGAAGGCATCGATCTTGCGGTCCTTGAGCGCGTTCACCGACTCGGCGACACCGAGCCGCTCGCGCTTCATGTCGCGGTCCTTGTCGAGGCCCGCGGCCTCGATGACGCGGAACCCCATCACCTCGGTCGCGCTCCCCGGTGAACCGGTCGAGACGCGCTTGCCCTTCAGGTCCGCCATCTTCGTGATGCCGATGCCATCGATCGTGACCACGTGCATGCGATTAGGGTACAGAACCATGAGAGTGCGCAGCGGCACCTTGGCGCCCTTGAACTTGTCCTCGCCGCGGTACGCGTCCTGGCCAGCGTCCGCCATGGAAAACGCGATATAGGGTTTGCCCGTGGCAATCAGCTTGAGGTTATCCACCGACCCGCCGGTCACCTCGGCCGTTGCCTGCAGGCCCGGCACGTACTTGGACAGGAGGTTCGCCATCCCGCCGCCTAGCGGGTAATACACGCCACCGGTGCCGCCGGTGGCGATCGACAAGCTGTACTTTTCCTGCGCCTGGGCCGGGACAGCGCCCGTCGCCGCGAGCGCAGCTCCCAGAGTGACTGATGCAAAGACCTTCATCGCTTTCTCTCCTGTGAAGTTTCGTCCTTAAACCCTTCCGACCGCTGTCGCGGCCCGAGTTCTCCCGGAATATACGCGGACGCCTCTTCCGCGCCAAGTCGGGCAGCGCTCCTTTGCGAGCAGTCGGCCGATGCCGTAGAAACGCCTTGAGTTCACCGGTTCAGGCAGGTCCGACATCCCTGAACAGCGCGCCATCGCGAGCGAGGTCGCCGGAAGCCCGCACCTTGACCCTGTTGCCCTCGGCAAAGGCGAGCATGCGATCTATGGGACGGTACGCGCGGCGACCGATTTCCGGATCGATGTAGACCTCGTTCGCACCGGTCTCGAGCACTTCGGCGAGGTTCGCGAGGCCGTTCATCGCCATCCAGGGGCAATGCGCGCAGCTCTTGCAGGTGGCGCTCGCGCCCGCGGTGGGCGCCTCGATGAAGCGCTTTTCGGGCATCAGCATCCTCAGTTTGTGAAGCATCCCGTTGTCGGTCGCAACGATGAATTCGTCGGCGTCGAGGGCCTGCGCGGCATTGATGATCTGCGTGGTCGAGCCGACCGCGTCGGCGAGCTTGATCACCTCGGCGGGGGATTCCGGGTGGACGAGCACCTTCGCCCGCGGATGCTCTTTCTTCAGGATCTCCAGCTCCAGCGCCTTGAATTCTTCGTGCACGACGCATGCGCCGTGCCACAGCAGCATGTCGGCCCCGGTCCGGCTCTGGACGTAGGCCCCGAGGTGACGGTCGGGTGCCCACAGTATCTTTTCCCCGCCTTCGTGCAGGTGGCGCACGACGTCGAGCGCGATTGCCGAAGTGACCACCCATCCGGCACGCGCCTTGACCGCGGCGCTCGTATTCGCATAGACCACCACGGTGCGCTCGGGGTGCTGGTCGCAGAAACGGGAAAATTCATCGGCCGGACAACCCAGATCGAGCGAGCAGTTCGCATCGAGATCGGGCATGAGCACGCGCTTCTCCGGATTGAGGATCTTCGCGGTCTCGCCCATGAAGCGCACGCCCGCGACCACCAGCGTCGGCGCGGCCTGCGCCCGCCCAAAACGCGCCATTTCGAGCGAGTCTGCCACGCAGCCGCCGGTCTCCTCGGCGAGGTCCTGGATGTCGGGCTCGACGTAGTAGTGCGCGAGCAGCGCCGCGTTCCGCTCTTTGAGCAGCCGTTTGATGCGCGCCTTCAGTTCGCGGCGCTGCCCCGCGCTTGGTGCCGCGGAGACCTTTGCCCACGCCTGCGCCGTGCACGCAACGCCGGCGAGCTGGCGCTCGAATTCGACGACCTGGGTTTTGCGCATGCTTCTTGGACAGCTTTCAGGCTGTGGCGTTGCAACAGTAGCGCAGCAGATCCTGCTTATCAATCGCGGCGCGGGGCAAGGCCGGAAAGATAGTCGGCAAGTATCTCGATGTCTGCTTCCGAGAGCAGCTCTGCCGCCGAGGTCATGTTCCCGTCGAAATCGGCTCGGGTCCTCGCTTTGAAGCCGCGCAATTGCGTTCTCAGATAGGCGAATTGCTGCCCTGCGAGCCGCGGAATGTGCTGCAACCCGAGGAGCGAGGGACCATGGCACTGAACGCAATGGTGCTGCTCGGAAAGCCTTCGTCCGGCGGCGGCGTTTTCCGAAGCAGTCTCGTGTGAAGGTGCCGCCGGTTTTTGCCTGGAAAAATAAGCCGCCAACTCGTTCATGTCCGCGTTCGAGAGGCTGGAGGCCATCGGCGACATCTGCGGATCCTTGCGGTTGCCCTCGCGGAACATGAAGAGCTGCATCGAGATGAATTGGGCAGGCTGTCCGGCGAGAGAGGGCATGGCGGGGTCGGTTGAATTTCCGCCGGAACCGTGACAGGCGACGCAGATTTGCGCCTTG
>WNFM01235424.1_pt6 | contig 13100 bp, 12 predicted proteins | sample 5400271 | NCBI WGS metagenome assembly WNFM01 (sample SAMN13153352, study PRJNA577476) | soil metagenome | isolation source: 60 cm saprolite on Douglas fir-dominated hillslope | place: USA:California | collected 2013-09-17 | reverse complement strand
AGATACGGAATCTTGTCGCGCATGGCGCTGAAGGTTCCGGGATGCTTGACACCCGCCGATGGATGCTGGGTAAAGCTGCGGACGTGCATTTCGTAGACGATCAGGTCTTCGATAGGGGTTTCGAGCGCATGGTCCGATTCCCAATCGAAGTCGTCATAGACCAGACGACCACGATGCTGATAGGCATCGTTCCAGTCCGGCTGCTCGCCCCAGACATCCCTGCCGCCGATGGCTTTGGCATACGGATCGAGCAGAATTTTGCTGGCATCGAAGCGGTGACCCTGCCACGGCGCGTTAGGACCATCCATGCGGTAACCGTATTCAGTATTCTCGTAGTCCAGCCCAAAAACGACCACGGCGTACACGTTGCCGATGCGGAACTCTGGCAGGAACGGAATCTCGACAAAGGGCGTCGGTTCTCCCTTGTGAAAGAGTACCAGCGTACACGACTTCGCATAGCTGGAGTAGATCGAGAAGTTCACGCCGCCTGCAACCATTGTCGCGCCGAATGGCATTGGATTCCCGACGCGGAGTTTATAACCCTCATAGGTATGCGTTGGGCGAATGTCAATTCGCTGATCCATCATTGATTGGCGTCCTTATTGGCTCAACGCCGCCAGTGCAGCATCGACGGATGGATATGTCTCGAAAAAGTCTAAGAAGCCAGTTGCCGACATCGTTTCCTGTACCTCTTCAGGTAGGCCGACCAGTATAAGCCGTCCGCCATTGGCAGAGATAGTACGATGCAGTTGCAGCAGGACACGCAATCCCGCACTGGACATATACGATATACCGCTCATGTCAAGCAGCAACTGAGCATTTGTCTGGGCAGTTTCCATGACGCCGACCTGGATGTCAGGGGCGGTATTGCCATCTATTTGCCCGGTTAGCTCTATTAACGCGGTTCCATCGGATTCTCGAATGTTGATTTCCATGTTTTACCTTGATCTGGGTTGACCTTACCCCTCTCGACGAACAGGAGAGGGGATCAATATGACACCGTGTAATGGGCTTAGGTTGGAACGATCCGCACTTTGACCTTGACCGGTTCCTGACTATCCGGCAGAGTGACAGTCAGCGCCTCCGCATCGAAATTCGCGTAGGGCGCACCATCAATCTCCACGGACTCGATCTGAATGCTGCCCTGTGGAAGCAGGTCGGGCTGCACCCGCAGAATTCCATCCTTGAAGCCGTTCGGATAGGGCTTGAAATAGAAATCCATCGGCTGTTTGGTGATGAGCAGGTTCGTGTAAACCGCCGAGAGATAGCACAACTCGGTTGAGTGATAACCGCTCATGGAGTGGCTGCCCTTGAGCCGCTCGTTGCCCATCAGATACGGCATACCATCCGCCAGGGTGTTGAAATATACACCACCATCATCGCGATCCAGGAAGAAGGCGTTGTAAAAAGATGCCGCTTCCCGCGCATGGCGCAGATATTCCGGGTCTTTGAGTGTGCCGTGCAACAGGAGATAGGCCAGCACCGCTTGTTCTTGCTGCCACCATGCCTTACGGTCATGCCACACGAAGCGATAACGTTCCTGCTCGCCCTCAAGGCAGCGCTCGACCACATCGTACCAGCCACCGCGCTGCTGGTCGCTGCCAGCGGCGGGCATGACCTCCGCGATCTTGCGGGCCAGCGCAACATATTTATCCTTTGGCTTGAGGCTCTGCATCCGCATCAGGTTCCAGGCAATCTTCAGATTGTGGCCCACGACGGCGCGGTTCTGCTGCCAGCCATAGGTCGTGTCGTGCGACCAATCCTCATAAAAGCGCTCCTGGACAAAGGGGCTGTTCTCATAATCCGGGAAGTGCTCTTCAATCGTGTCAAATGTGTATTCAAGGAAGTCGGCGTATTTCTGTTCACCAGTTGCCAGATACAGGTTGATCAGATAGGCAGGCGCGTGGTCGCCCACCGAGTTCCAGTTTTTGCGCGCACGGTTAGGACCAAGTGACTCGGCACGGGGATCGAGGGTCAGCGGATCGAGGTGCGAGAAATAGCCGCCCTTTTCCCGGTCAATATAGAAGCGGTCAAAGAGCTTGACCGTCATCTCGGCATCATCCAGAATGCGCGGGTCGCCCGTAATGCGATATGTCTGTGTTGGCCCCGCCAGCGCATAAATCTGCTCGTACATCGGGAGCGAGTCGAAGTCATCGCCGAATTCCGAGGTCAGCAATTTCTGTTCGCGATGGCCCGTGACCTGGAGGCCGTGATACCAATAGATCAAATCTTCATCGGGGTCGGAAAAGCGCATATGGTCGCGCAGATATTCGGTGCCCTTTTCAGCGCCTTCGAGAAATTCGTCCTCACCTGTCAGCAGGAAGGCTGAGGCAAAGCCGTAGACAAGGCGGGAAATCGTATCTGTTTCCTGAAGGAAATCGCCTTTTTTGCCGCCGCCCAGGTGCAGGAATGTGCGGTAATTGCGGTAATCAATTGGTTCGGCGGGATGGTTGAATTGCCACTTGAGATAGCTGTGTCCAATCGAACGAATCTGCTGGAGCCACCAATCCGGCTCCTCGTGGCGATAACTTTCGGGCGCGTCGCCCGGAAAGACCATCGAATGAGTTTCAAATTTATGCCCACCAGCTTCGGGATAGAATACGCCGTAAGCATAGACGAACTGGCCCGGCATGAGCAGTTCGGCAAATGGCGCATTGATATATGATTCGTTGAGATTCTGGGAAATGCGAGCATAGGTCGTTGGCGTGATGAATACCTCAAAATCGCGCCCATCTGAGGTTTTGAGCGTGAAAGATTTCTCGCTGCGGTTAAACTGCGTAACATAGCCGGCAATGGTATCGGAAAACGTGAAATCGAGCGCTGTCATAGTACTCCCCTATTGTAGAGCGGACTAATCCTGGCTGGTTGCGACAATGGTGACGGCTGGATAGGCGTGACCGTCTTTTCCAGCGCGCCTGAAAAGCTCAAGCTAAACGTTATCATGTTCGATTAACAAGAGTTGACGATTGCCCAGCGCAACTGGGTCTTTGCGGGAAACACAATCATCTTACTTGCCGTTCGCGAGCATGTCAATTATCTTGCGGGCAAACAGATGGCAGTGCCCACCGGAGCGGCCCGTTACCAGGTCACCGTCGACTACCACATCCTCGTTTGTATAAATCGCGCCCATGTTTTTCACATCACCGAGCAGATTGTTGTGCGCGACGACATGCTTGCCCCTGACCAGTTCTGGCGCGGGCGCGACCAGCCACATTCCGTGACAGATAATTCCCTTTAGAACGCCGGGTTCGGCAAAGGCCCGCTTCAAAAATTCGGTTGCTGGCGGCAGTTTATTGATGTCCTCCGTGTAGCGCAGCCGATCCGACACCTGACCGGATGGCACGATGATAGCCGAATAACTGCGCAGTGTTTCATCGTCCATGTTCTCAAAACTTTCATGGCATTCAAAGGGCATGTGATATTCGTGACCTTTAAATGTGAGCGAAGGCTGACCCCACAGCCGGGTCAGAAAGTGCAACTCGATGCCTTCTTCGGGGAAGCGCCGCTCGTAGTAGTGAATCTCCGGCTCGTAGAAATCGCTTTCGATGAGGATGCCAACTTTTTTACTTTGTGAGGTCATAAGTTTTCACAGCCATATGTTGTAGCCCGTGTCTTTCTTTGAAGTGATTGGTAACTTGCTCGGCAATGATGACAACGCCCGTCGAGGTTACAAGCTTTGCTCTTCGACATGGGCAATTTAGGTAGATAGCAGGGTTTTGCGTTATCTAGCAGCGTCTTCCTTTCTGGAGTTGGAGGATTTAAATGGGCTGGTTTACTGATTCGCAAGCATACATCGTTCAACTTAGCATAACTTTGGAGGCCAATCAAGAAACAGAGACAGAATTGTGATACAGGCTGTATGCGCGTAATTCAGGTAGTCGGAGGCGAAAAGTGTAGACTGCTAGGCGCTCTTTTCCACTGCGCCCGCCAGATTGCGGGTTTTTGAAGGAGTTAACTATACTTACGTCATCACTCGCCACACCTTAGGAGATAATTGATGGGTAAGAAGATCCTCGTAATTGCAACCAACTATGGCCTGTGGGCCGAAGAGCTTCAGGCTCCCTGGGATGCCTTGAAGGCCGCAGGTCATGAGGTCCACCTTGCTACCTACCGGGGTATGACCCCATTGCCCAGCAAGATGAGCATGGATCCTAACTTCATTGATCCCATGCAAGACGCGGCAATTAACCCCAAAGAAGTTGTTGACCGCGTTAATGAAATCCTGGATGCAGGTGAATGGGATCATCCTATCAAGATTCATGACGCCAAGATGTCAGACTACGATGCGTTGGTTATTGTGGGCGGCGCGGGTTCAGCGCTGGATATCGCTGGCAATATGGAAGTTCACGACCTGATTTTGAACGCATACAAGAGCAACAAGATTGTCGGAGCATTGTGCTATGCCGTTGGCGCACTGGCCTTTACCCGCGATCCAGACAACGATAACAGGAGCGTCATTTACGGCAAAAATGTGACGGCTCACCCTCATGCATGGGATTTTGTTGGCGATCACGGTTATGACTTTGTGCGTGAAACGCCTGAGAACCCCGACATGAAGCTGGTTACAAACGGCTTTGTCTTTCCGTTGCAGTTCATGGTCGAAGACGCCGTTGGATCGCGTGACAAGGTAGCGTCCGACCCAACAACGTCGCGTGAACGCCCCAGTGTCGTGTTCGATGCTCCATTCGTGACAGGCCTTTCGGTTGAGTCCTCAATAGCATTTGGCAAGAAGCTGGTCGAAGTCATCGGCTAATCAACTCCCATTTGCTGAATGGGAATCGCGTTCTGTTATTACCCTTTCTGAGCTTCAAAATCGGAGAAGACCTGATGAATAACCAACTTCCTGATCCTGTAATTAAGGTGGTGAAGGAAATCAACGGGGTAAAGATACACACCTTCATTTCCCCGGAGGATTTTCTTGCTAATGCGACTCATATCATCGAAGGTCCCCACGAACTTGTAATCGTTGATGGGCAGTTCGTCGTGCCTTTTGCAATGGGATTCCGTGGCTATGCTAACAGCCTCGGCAAACCTATCAACCGGGTCTACCTTTCGCATGAGCATCCTGACCATTTCTTTGGCATCAGTGCCGCGTTTGGCGACGTGCCGGTATATGCCCTTCCAGAGACCATCGAATTTCTCAAGGCCAATGGCGAAGCAATCCGCAAAGACCGGGCTGCGGTCTTCGGCCCGTTCGTCCCCGAAAGCGTTGTGATTCCTGACCATGTTGCGAAGCCTGGGAAGGAAGTCATCGACGGGATTACCTTCGAGGTAATCGTCCACAAGAACGCCGAAGTGGAAACACAGTTAGCCATTGCCCTGCCTGACCTGGGCGTTTATATCACCCAAGACCTCATCTACAGCGGCGGCCATGTCTATCTCCACAAGGGGATCGAGGGCTGGATCGAGGCTCTGGAAGGCTTGAAAGCGTCAAAGTATGAATTCTTCCTGCCGGGCCACGGTGAACCAGCAGACAAGAAGGAAATCCAGGCGAATATCGATTACCTGAAGGGTGCAACAAAAATCGCCTCAGAATCAGCGAATGCAGAGGCTTATAAAACCGCGCTCCTGGCTGCATATCCGGATCGCAAAGCACCCGCTATCATCGATATTTACACGCCTTATCTGTTTGCATAATTGGTCGCTCAGATGCGACCAACCCTGATTATATGTGCATAAACACCCATTCCTGTTGTGCAGGTGGGTGTTTATGCCGGATTACATTGCAACTTGAACCAAGAGGAACTCAAACATGGCAAAAAAGGTCTTGATTGGTGTGTCGGAAAACGGCTTCTGGATAGAAGAACTGCTAAAGCCGCTTGATCGGCTGAATGAAGCGGGAATTGAGTATGATTTCCTCGTCCCAACCGGGAAACATGTACCGTTCCCAGATGGCGCTAGCCTCAGTGATACCTATGTCGACCCGCCCTTAGGGCGTCCTGTCACCGCGAAAGATTTGGCGGAACGCGGCAAAAAGACGGATTGGGAAGCGCTGTTTGCCAATCACATTGCGCTGTCAGATTTCATGCCCCTCCGCCCCTATCTAAGCTCAGGCGGCAACTATCTTGAGGCACTGGAAAAATACTATGTGGATCGGGCCAAGGGGTGGGAACGCCTCGACGCTTACGATGCGCTCCTGCTGGTTGGTGGCGGCGGCGCGGTTGTGGACATGGCTAACAACAATCGTCTGCATGATGTGATCCTCGGCTTCTACTATCGCAATCAGCCGATAGCGGCAGAGTGCTATACCGTTACCAGCCTCGCGTTTGCCCGTGAACTTGACTCGCGCAAGAGCATCCTCAACGGCAAGCACGTTACCGGTCACACCATGGAATATGACTACACGGGCGGTTGGGCGATCTTCGCGAATGGCGACTACTTCTCCTTCGAGGCCCCGCCCTATCCGCTGGAATACATCCTGCGCGATACGGTTGGTCCTGACGGCGAGTTCCACGGCAATGTCGGACGCGGCACGTCGGTGATCGTAGACTTTCCATTTATCACCAGCCGCTCGGTTGAGTCCTCTGATGAAATCGGCAAAATGCTGGTGAAAGTCCTGAACGAAGGTGTGCGTCGCTACGGCTGGTAATCAATCCCGGCAGGCTTTCAGTAGGGAAACAATATGATCGAAAACGCTTCGAAAATGATCTCGTTTCTGAAAGGCCTACGCAGGGAGTCTGGCGCGTATGCAGAGACCAGCGACGGCGAGGGCAGTTTGCGTGCCACGCTTAGTGTGCTGAAAGCCTTCAATGAACTTGGCGTATTGGAAGACGATCCGCAGGCGGTTGACTTCATTCGGAGTTGCCGTCATGAGAGTGGTGGATTTTCTATCCAACCCAATGCAGAACCTACCCCTTTCGACACCTCGGTAGGATTGGTATGCCTGCGTACCTTAAATCAACACGATTTGCTGGCGGAGTATGTTCCGTCAGCAATGACCTTCATGTCCGCGAATGCCGCGACACAGTTTGACCATTTCATGCTGGTGGCTGCGTATGAGGAATGCCAGATCGCTGAACCGGTTCCAACTGCCACCATCGAATTCTTCACCAATCAACTACACCTTAGTCTGGCTGCCAACAAGGCTGTCGATGCGGCGATTGCTGCGGCGTCGATCCTGCGGGCAGGTCACACGCTGGCTGATCCGGTGGCGGTTGCAGAAGTCATGGTGGCAGCGCAGGAAACCCCGGAAGGCGGCTTCGGTGATGGCGGTAGTTCATCCTTGTTTGCCACCTATTGCGTGATGCGTACGCTGGTATTGCTTGGTGTCATGCCCAACGTATTGCAATTGTCGGCCTATCTCGATACGTTGAAAACTGAGCTTGGCTATACGGATGCACCGGGTGGCAAAACGAAGGCCGGGGCTACCTATCAATACGTGAGTATGCAAACCTGGCTGCGGCAATTGCAAAATATCCCGGTCAATGCCGCGCGTGACGGTGATATCGAATACCTTCAGCAATGGTTGTCAAACGGGGGAAACCCAAACCTTTACGATAGAGAAGGCTGGACGGTTCTATTGGCGGCAGCGTCGCGCGGTCAATCAGCCGTCGTCGATTTGCTTCTCAACCATGACATGCCTGGCGCATTCAAGGCTAATCCGTCGCTTCTTTATGAAGCTGCTGACGCTTTGCCGATCTATATGGCTGGGCAAAACGGCGACATAGAGACCGTAAAACTCTTGCTGCAAGCCGATCCAACCCACCTCCACGCGATAAGCTCGGTGAATGGGCATACGGTTCTGTTGCAGGCAGCCTTCTACGGCAAAGAAAAGCATCTCGCGCTGGCGGAGTATCTTCTGGACAACGCCGCAGCAATTAGCAGCCTTCCCGCCGAACAACTTGCGGAAGAACAGGCGAAATTGCTAAGCGCAACCAATGTTCGCGGGTTTAACGCATTGAAAATGCAAGACCTCTGGCACAACCAGAAAATGAAAGCGCTTTTGCTCCGTTATTACCCGGCTGACCTCAATAGTGAACAGGGTCAATATCTGGAAACCAGACGGCTTCAGTATCACAGCGATCTCCTGCTGGCAATTGCAACGCCACAGGCACTGACCGAGAAATTGATGAGCGCGATCAGTACATATCTCGAAATCTAGCGTTGAACAGCAAATTGACATGCTTCTGGCGCAACCGGCCTTCGACATCAATCGCCTGGGCGGGGAATTGCAAATGCCACCGCTAGTATTTGCAATTACTGGCGTTGACGTGGGCAATCCAGATCGGGGTAAGCGGCGCTATGCCCTTGCCAAAAAGCTGCTTGAGGCGGGAGCTAATCCGGCGATCCGCGAAAAACATCCGATGGCAATTGGCGCAGTTATCCGTGCCTCCGTGTTGAATAATTTCGGCTTACTCAAGCTGATTGCAGAGTATATGACGGCAGAAGCGTTTGCCGAAGAAATGAACGTCAGCCCCGCAGTGAACGGCCTGACAGCGATGCATGATGCCATTCACCGCGCCCTCACTTCGCCGCCAGCGGAGCTAGAGGGCCACCTTGCGCAGATTACCTGGATGGTTGAACACGGCGCAAGACTGGATATACCGGACAATATTGGGCAAACCCAGTTCCAACTCGCTGAGTCTGCACAGCATGATTCTGCATTCCCGACTGAAAACGTAAAAGCTGTGTTAGCCGCCATAACCAGCCAGGTTCCGATAAGCTAAGCCCCTTTTCAGGGAGAGGATACACAATGAGCAAAATCACCCACGAAGAAGCACTGGCTCTGATCAATCCGTTTTATGACCTGTTCCGCAGCGACAAGCGCGATTGGGACAAGGGCTTTGATTGCCTATCGGATGATTGGAAATCCTACGACGGCAACGATACATTCCGTAACAAGGCAGATACGCGGCCTTTCCTGGAAGGCTTATTTGGGATTGTGCCCGACATCAATGTGAACACATTGCAGGTTGCGGTTGAAGACGATTGGATTGCGGTTCGCAGCGAGCTAAGCGGTACACCCTCCAAAGATTTTTTTGGCGTGCCTCCTTCAGGCCGCAAATTTCATATCATGGCAGTGGATTTCAACCGTCATAAGGACGGTAAACTGGTTGAACTTTTCCATTGCGAAAATTGGGCAATCGCCATTGCTCAACTGCGCGGAGATATTCCGTAAAGGACGTTGTAGTTCTCAGCACGTTAGCATGTGACTATTCAGGCTGTGGCAGAGTTTTGCCACAGCCTGTTTTTATACTGCGCAATGCCAGCATCGCTTTATGAAGTCACCCGATACGGAATCGAGTTGTACATTAACTATTCTTCGCTCTCGTCCGGCGATTCGTCTTCCTGCCATTCCTCATCAATGATTTCGCCGTTCTCGTCAGCAATTATCTCGTCGCTTTCATCAAGGAGTTCGTCGTTGATTTCCATCTCCGGGTCGATTTCAGCGGTAAGTTCAAGTTCATCCAGCACCTGTCCGTCTTCGCCCGGTTCTATCTGCTCAATGGGCGATCCCTCGACGACGGCGACGCTGACCACCTGATCGCGTTTCCCCAGATTAATGATCCGGACACCGCGTGTCGCCCGCCCGGCCAGGCGAATGGTGTTCGCGCGCGTCCGCAGGGCCATACCTTCGCGTGTTATCACGGTGATATCGTCATCGGGGCGCAGCGTGTGCGCACTGATAATTGGGCCGAGTTTCTCGGTGGCCTTAACTGCAATCGTCTTGACGCCCAGGCCGAACCGTCCACGCAGCGGATATTCCCCAATAAGGGTCTGTTTGCCATACCCCTTTGATGTGATAACCAGCAGCGACGTAACACTGGCGTCAATCACATCCAGTCCGGCGAGTCGATCCCCTTCGCGCAGCCGAATCGCATTGACGCCGGAGGCTTGACGCCCCATCACGCGCACTTCGCTTTCTTTGAAGCGAATCGATTGGCCGTTTTGCGTCACCAGGATGATGTGATCTTCGCCCGTTGTGCGCTTGACCCACCGTAACTGATCTTCTTCGTCCAGCCCCATCGCGATCAGGCCGTTCGAGCGGACCGCCGAGAAATCGGAGATATGGACGCGCTTGATTTTGCCTTTGCGCGTGCAGAGGACAAAGTAGCCGCTCTCGAAGTTCTCTACATGTGCTATCGCAGTGATCGATTCCTCTGGCTCCAGCGCCATGATACTGTTGATGAGTGTACCTTTGCCGTTGCGATCTGTTTCCGGCAGTTGGAAGGCGCGTTCAGCATAAACCTTGCCCCTGTTCGTGAAGAAAAGTAGGTGGTCGAGTGAATTCGCGCTCGTCAGATGTTCGACCACATCTTCTTCGCGCGTAGTCATGCCCGTAACGCCACGTCCGCCGCGATGCTGCGCACGGTACAGTGCCGAGGGAGAGCGTTTGACGTAACCGCGCTTGGTGATTGAGATCAGCACTTCTTCGTCACGGATCAGGTCGTACTCGTTGAAGTTAGCGCCCGTCTCGAAGTCTAGCCGAGTGCGACGGTCATCGCCAAACTTCTCGGCTAATTCATTTAGATCACTCTGGATAAGCAACAGGATTTTGTGAGAGCTGGCAAGCAAATCTTCCAGGTACTCGATTGTCCCGCGAACCTCAGTATATTCTGTTTCGATGCGCTGACGTTCCAGGCTGGCGATACGGCGTAATTGCAAATCGAGAATGGCCTGCGCCTGAGCTTCACTGAGTTCAAACAGGATCATGAGTTGTTCACGGGCGTCGTCGGTGTCCTGCGCACCACGGATCGTCTGGATAATGTCGTCGATGTTCGCCAACGCCTTGAGATAGCCTTCCAGGATGTGGGCACGGGCACGGGCGCGATCAAGCTCAAACTGCGAACGCCGCCGAATCACATTGCGCCGATGCTCGATGTAAATTTGCAGCGCCCGCTTGAGGCTGATCGTGCGTGGTTCGCCGTCGACCAGCGCCAGCATTTGCACGCCGAACGTGCTCTGCAACTGCGTATATTTGTAAACCTGATTCAGGATTTTCTTGGGCTGTGCGCCACGCTTAAGCTCGATCACGATACGCAGGCCGTTCCGATCCGACTCGTCGCGCAGATCACTGATCGCGTCGAGGCGACCCTCACGCACCAACTGCGCCAACCGCTCGATGATGGCAACCTTGTTACTCTGGTAGGGGATTTCGGTCACGACAATCCGATGCCGTTCCCCGCCCTTCATCTCTTCGATGTCGGCAGCAGCCCGCACGATCAGGCGTCCGCGCCCAGTGGCGTAAACTTCGCGCAATTCTTCGCCGCCAACGATCACAGCACCTGTAGGAAAGTCCGGTGCGGTGACAAATTTCATCAGGTCATCGACACTGATTTCATCAAATCGGTCATAGTTATCAATCATGAACGAGATTGCCGCTGCAATCTCACGCAAATTGTGGGGCGGGATATTGGTCGCCATACCCACGGCAATGCCACTTGCGCCGTTGAGCAACAGATTTGGCAGGCGGGCGGGCAGTACTTCCGGCTCCTGCAACGAGCCATCAAAGTTATCAACCCAATCCACCGTGTTCATGTTCAGGTCTTGGAGCAGTTCGTCAGCGATGCGGGCTAAACGCGCTTCGGTATAACGCATCGCTGCCGGGCTATCGCCGTCGATGCTGCCGAAGTTACCCTGTCCATCCACGAGTGGATAGCGCATCGAAAATTCCTGCGCCATGCGGGCCATCGCATCGTAAACAGCAGTATCGCCGTGTGGATGGTATTTGCCGAGCACTTCACCAACGATACGGGCGCTTTTCTTGTAAGATGTGTTGTAACGCAGACCCATATCCTGCATGGCGTAAAGGATGCGGCGATGAACTGGCTTGAGGCCGTCGCGGGCATCCGGGAGTGCGCGAGCCACGATCACGCTCATGGCGTAATCGAGATAACTTCCCCGCATTTCGTCGTCTATGTTAACCTGGCGAACTATACCAATATCCATTGATTGTTATATCCCACATCTAAGCCACGTTGGTGTTTCGGAAAGCGCGATAATTACGCTCATATCAGGCAAATTACTGATGCCTAATTATACCCTGTCTTAATAACCTTTGCGACAAGGCAATTTGGCGCTCGGTATGAGGATTTTCGCCGCCTCATATGAATCGCTCGTCAGATGTTGATTCCGGAGGCGAATCCCACAAAACCCACTTGGGATAATGTGGGTAAAACGTGGGTTAGCGTGGGATTTTATGGGACATACAATGCGATCCCATCAAGGGTAAATTGAGTGCCAGCGGAGTGCCAGATAGCTGCAGAATGAGCAGGCGGAACGATCCCTTTCCAGGCAATTTCGTCATTGATACGCAAAACGCCCGCACCACCATTTCCCACATTCAGCGTCAGCTTGTTGGATTCGCCATGAATGCGAATGTGGATAAAGGGTGTGAAATCAGGCTGAAGCGGGGGTAGGGCAAAGAAGCTATAGCCATTGATCAAAATGCGGAGGGGAACGCTAACGGGCGATGAATTTGATAGGGGGATAACATTGCTATCGGTAAGCTCCACTCCCCACACCGCTGCTGGATCGGTTGTCTGTGTGAAACGCCCTGTCACTTCGAGCGTATAGGGACCGGTGGGCAGTAGGATAATGTTCGCTGATTCGCTCTGGAAGACCAGCGGTCCCGCTCGCGCCGGATCGGCAGCGCCGCCAGCTAGCACAACGAGTGTCGCCAATCCCGCGACAAGCATTGCATATAACCCACCCCAGGCAAGACGCCACAGAAAAAGTGGGATTGTTTCATCAGAACGCAACCTGCTAAAATTTCCTTTGGTCAAGGTGAGATGTAAAGCATGTTTATTGTAACACGTCGATTTTGGCGCATTTTAATGGCCGTGGGCGTCTTTCTGCTGGTAAGTTCTGCTGTGCCAAACGTTAGCTATGCAAATGGGAACATGCCCGGCACGTTCGTATTACGCCGCGTGCATATTCCCATTTTGATGTACCACTATATCAGTGTTCCGCCTGCCGATTCAGACAAATACCGCGTCGATCTTTCCGTTTCGCCCGATAACTTTCGTCAGCAAATGACGTGGCTCAAGCAAAAGGGATATACCACAATCACGCCGGACGATCTGTATGAAGCGTTAAGACACGGCAGGAAATTGCCTGACTTGCCTGTGCTCCTTACTTTTGACGATGGGTACGAGGAT
>WNFM01071363.1_pt1 | contig 13100 bp, 15 predicted proteins | sample 5400271 | NCBI WGS metagenome assembly WNFM01 (sample SAMN13153352, study PRJNA577476) | soil metagenome | isolation source: 60 cm saprolite on Douglas fir-dominated hillslope | place: USA:California | collected 2013-09-17 | reverse complement strand
CAGCTCGCCCTATTACAACGCGATGAACCGCATGCCCGAGACCGAGCATCTGCCGGCCTGCGCCCATTTCGGCCTCGGCGTGGTGCCGTACTCGCCGCTGGCCCGCGGCGTCCTCACCGGGAAATACGCTCCCAACGTCGCGCCCGAGCCCGGCACGCGGGCCGCCGCGCAGGACAAGCGCATGATGCAGACGGAATGGCGTCACGAATCGCTCGAGCTGGCGCAGGAGATCCGCCGCCACGCCGAAGCGCGCGGCATGACCGCCGGCCAGTTCGCCGTGCTCTGGGTGCTCAACAACGCGCTGGTGACCGCCACCATCGCCGGGCCGCGCACCGAGGAGCAATGGGACGATTATCTCGGCGCGCTCGCGCGCACATTCACCGCCGCGGACGAGGTGCTGATCGACCGGCTGGTCACCACCGGCCATCCCTCGACGCCGGGCTACAACGATCCCGCCTATCCGATCGAGGGTCGCGTTCCGCGGACACGCTAGATCATCGTTGGCACCGTGACGCGCCCTCCCGTCGCCTGCGCAAGCAGCGGCGACGGAGGGCGCTCTCGCCAAACCCCGACGAGCGCTGGCCGCCGGCCTTACTGAGTCATGCCGGTGCCGCTTGGCCTGGCGCCGCGCGTGGCGCTGCCGCTACGGGCGGATTGGTTGGCGCGGCCGGTAGCGCCGAGCGCCTGCTTGACGCGCTCGGGCGCGTCGGCATAGGGATTGCTGTCGAGCCCGTCGATCGGCGGCCCGGCACCGACGAGCCCGCTGGGGGCGATCATCGCTCCGGGCGGGAGGATCGGGGTCGGGGCGACGACGATATTTCCCGCCGGGTCGATCATCATACCCGATCCGCCGACCGGGGTGCCGACGGCGGGCCCTGTATTGATCATCGGGCCGGGTTGCCCCATCGATTGCGCCCCGACCGGCTGGGTGTAGGCGGCGCCGGCGAGCAAGCTGCCGGCAACCAGCGCCGGGAGCGTCAGCCTCGCTATCGCGGATTTCCTCATGACGACCTCCATCGCTGCAGATGACTGCGTCGTACCGCCGGCTCGGGGTGGCCGACGCTTAGTGTCTCGCCGTGGCGCCGCCGACCGGCGGGCCGTCGGCGAGCGGCGCCGGCAGCATGACGGTCGCGAGAATGGATTTTGCCACAGCGGCCTCCGGGCAACAGAGCCCTCGGCAGCGTTAACGCCGGCCGCGCGCCGTTTGTTTGGCGGCGACGGGAAATGCTTCGGCTTCGCGATGTTGCCCGGTTCGGGCGAGGGAATGTCGACTACGAGAGCAGCCCGGCTGATCGTGCATCGATACCGGTTGTATGTAGGTCTCGGGGGTGGTTAGGTCTCGGGGGTGGTGGTGACTAGAGATGTCGAAATCGCCGGCGGCGAGACATGCTGGCGCGTACGGCATATCCGGCGGCGAATCCCATCGCCAGCAGGGTGATCGCGACAATGACGCCTTCATGGACCATCGAAATACCTATCGTCTGCCGGGCACCGTCCCCAAGGCAAGGCGGCCGTTCACGCCCGGAGGGCGGCCGCCTCTTCTGCCAACATCCTCCGCAACTCGGTCGCCTCGATGACGGCGTCCATCGGCCCGCGGACGGGGCCGATTTCGATTACGTGCCGCGCCGCGCGCAAGAGGGCGAACGCGGTCGCCATCGCGGTCTCGCGATCGTCATAGGGCTGCAATTCCAGATGCCTGCCCTCAGCATAAAGCACGTACCATGAATGCACCGCCACCAATCCCTTCTTGGGCTTGCGGGAGGTTCGCCGGACAATATCGTTGCTTGTTGTTATTGTACTAAAGTAGGTAGATCGCGCAGCTTAACTCAAACTTAAGGATCATGGTTTATCGGCGAATTGCCGCCAAATTCCGCTAAATTTCTCGTCGCCGGCGGCAGGCGCTCGGCAGGCCGGCGATGACACAGGTGGCGGCGTGCCGCTACAATGGCGCGATGCGCCACTTTGCCCTCTTGCTCCTGCTCGCCGCCACCCTCGCCGCCTGCGGTAACCTTCCCATCGGGCCGGTCAACCATTCCTGCCCGGGGAACCCGATGAGATCGCAAGGCTCCGGCTGCGAGGACAATCACAACGATTGAGGCGGCGGCCGCGATGCCGTGGCCGGGCAGTGATCGCCGTCACCGCGCAGGCGGGCGGCGCGCGGCATCTTCCCGATGATGGTCAGCCGCGAGGAGGCGCCAGCATGAAAGACCGGACACGCATGTCGCTCGCGGTCGGCCTGGTGGCCGCCATCGGGCTCGGCGTCACGACGGAAGCGGTGGAAGCGCGCCTCGGCCGCGCGGCAGGCGCGCCGGTGACGGCGACCTTCCGTCTCGTCGATTACTGGTACGGCCCCGGCTATCCCTATCGCTACGGGCCGCCGGTCTATGCGCCGCCGCCCGTCTACGTCCCGCCCACCGTCTATGTCGCGCCGCCGGTCTACGTCGTGCCGCAGGGCCCGGCGCCGGCGCAATCCTGGTACTACTGCGACAATCCGGCGGGCTACTACCCGAACGTCTCGTCATGCAGCGGTCCCTGGCGCCAGGTTCCTGCCCAGACTCCCGCCCCACCCCGTTGAAGGAGGATGCAATGAAGCACCATAGAGTGACGGCTCTCGGCCTGTCGGCGAGCCTGCTGCTGGGCGGCTGCGCCTCGACGCCGATGGGGCCGACCGTGCCGGTCATGCCGGCGGCGAACAAGCCGTTCGAGGTGTTCCAGCAGGATCAGTTGGTCTGCAAGCAATTCGCCGAGCAGCAGGTCGGCGGCCAGGCCGAATCGGCCAATACGAGGGCGATCGGCGGCGCCGCGCTCGGCACCGTGCTCGGCGCCGGACTCGGCGCGGCGATCGGCGGCGGCCAGGGCGCCGGCATCGGTGCGGCTTCGGGCGCCCTGCTCGGCACCGGCGTCGGCGCGGGAACCTCGAGCGGCACGCAGCTGACCATCCAGCAGCAATACGACAACGCCTATTCGCAATGCATGTATTCGAAAGGCAATCAGGTGCCGGGCTTCCAGCCGGCGGTCGTCTATGCGCCACCGCCACCACCGCCGCCGCCCGCGCCCGTCGCCGCCCATCCTTCCGCCTATGACCGGGGGCTGGTCCGCGACGTCCAGAGCGAACTCCTGCGGCTCGGCCTGCTCACCGGCGCAGCCGACGGCAGCTACGGGCCGAAGACCGGTGCGGCGATCAGCGAGTATCAGCGCCGCAACGGCTTGCTGGTCGACGGCACGCCGTCACCGGCTCTCCTCGCCCATATGCGGGCGCACTGACACCGCCACGCTTTGACGCCCTGTACGCCTTGACGCCCTGTACGCTTTGACCGGGCGCTCCCTCAATGGCTGGCGCGCCGGGTGGCGTCGTCGGGCAGGAGGGGGAGGGCGACGAGCAAGAGCTCGATGCCGTCCCGGCTGGCGAGACGGCAATCCTCGCCGCGCTCGATGGTGAAGGCGGAATGCTTGCGCAAGGCGCGGCCATTCGCCTCGCCGGCGCCGGCGAGGACGAAGCCGACGCTGATCGTGGCGCGCTTGGCGAGCGCGCCGCCGGCGCCCGCATCGACGCGCAGCATGGCGACCTCACAGCGCCGCTCCGAGAAGATGCCGAGGCTCTTCATCGCCAGGCCCGGCTGTCCGACAAGCGGCAGCCAGGCGAAATTCTCCGGCGTCATGTGCACCGGCTCGTCGTAGCGCGGCTTGGGATAGACGATCTTGCGCTGGTTGACGTGCTCCCAGATCGCCTCGAAGCTGTCCTGGTTGCGCCGCTGTCCGGATGCCAGCGCGCCCTCGCGCGTGAAGACGCCGTCGGCGAAACTGCCGAATGACCGCATCTCCGCCATCGCTTCCTGCATGCGCGGGCCGCCGATATAGCCGCTGCCGCTGGCGCCGCCGAATTGCAGCGTGATGCTGAGGCGATGGGCGGCGCTCTTCTCCGGCCCGTAGGGCGTGCCTTCCGGGAAATAGACGAGCTCGCCGGGCGCGATCCATTTGTTCTTGCCGTAATTCTGCCGCTCGCCTTCGAGGCACATGCGGAGCTGGTCGAAATTGTGCCGGTGGCGCGGGATGTTGAGCTCGCCGCTCTGGCGCACGAAGGACAGCTTGAAATTGTTCGGCGAGCCTTCCTCGCCGGTGAGCAGCGTCTTGAACTCGCGCGCGCCGCCGCGGATGGCGTTGCTGGCGCGGGCATTGTCGCTCTCTTCGGCATGGGTCAGCTGCATGTCATGCTCCTGCGCGGCGTCGACGAGGGATGGCGGAGTGTACGCCGCCGCCGTTGTCGCGCAAGGTTCAGCGGCGCTGCCTGTCTAGAGGAAGTCGCCCCAGAGGAAGTTGCTGGCGGAACTTGGCGGCGTTGCCATCGCCGGCCGCCGCTCCTACGATGCCCGGCAAGCGGACGGCCGCTGCGGTCGTCAATGACAGATCAGGGAGGAAGGCCATGGCGGCCGCCTTCAGCAAGCTCGGCGATCACATGGCGATCGCGGTCGAGGGCATCGATCTCAACCACGCGGTCTCGGCGGCCGAGGCGGCTGCGCTGCGCGGCGCGCTCCTCGACAATCTCGTCCTCTGCATCCGCGGCCAGACACTGGCGCCGGTCGCCTATCGCGAGGCGATGCGCTTTCTCGGCACGCTGATGATGCAGACGCGGACCGGCGCCCTCCACGACGAGGTCGCCGAGATCCTCATCCTGTCGAGCGCGGATCGCGATACGCTGGGCGACGGCAAGAAGCTCGTCGTCGGCGCCCATTGGCACAGCGACGACAGCTACAAGGCGGCGCCCTGCGCGCTCACCGTGCTTTACGGCGTCGAGGTGCCGCCGGTCGGCGGCGACACCCAGTTCACCAACATGTATGCCGCCTATGACGGGCTGGCGCCGGCGCTGCGGCGGCGCATCGACGGGCTCAGGGTGGTGCACAAATACGATTCGAGCCGCAAGGGCACGCGCATCGCCAAGCTCAAGAGCGAGGATGCGGCGGCGCTGCCCGACGTCATCCATCCGCTCGTCCGCACCCATCCGGAGACCGGCCGCCGCGCCCTCTACATGAATCCCAACCGCATGGAGGCGATCGTCGGCATGGCGCGTGCCGAGAGCGATGCGCTGCTCGACGCGCTGACCGCCCATGCGACCCAGCCGCAATACCAGTACCGCCACAGATGGCAGCAGGGCGACATTCTGGTGTGGGACAATCGCTGCACCATGCACAAGGCGAATGCCGACTACCCCCCGGACGCGCGGCGCGTGATGCAACGGCTGATGGTCGCCGGCACGCCGCCGGTTTGAGACGGCTCGGTGTGAAGCGGCTCGGCTCGGCTTCGCGCGCCGCGGCAAAAATCGTCCCGCCATGCCGAGGGTGTGAGCTGGTTCACACGCTGCCGGCGAAACCGGCGTCAAACTCCGCATGCGGGTAAGGGACGAGTTCCGGCCGGCGCGTTCTCCGGAATTCACTGCGGACGCTGTCAGCGGCCTTGCGAAGCAAGACCGACGACAGATGCCGGAACGGTCAGGCGTCGTGTCGCATATTGAGGGGGGCGCGACGCCTTACAGGAACGTTCCGGGCAGCGTCGCGCCGGATTCGTCCCGATCGCGATGCCGGGCGGGTGCGCATGCGCACATTAGGCGGCGGGCTGGGCGCAATTTCGTCGCGCCGATCTCGGCTCCGTTGCCACCGCCGGCATCTCCCGCCCTCAGCGCCCCGTCCTCAGCGCCCCGCCCTCAGCGCCCCGCCCTCAGCGCAGGGAGCGCCGGGCGGTCTCAGGCGATTTCGGTCGCCGGGCCGCGATCGCCGGCGCCGAACAGCAGGGCGATTTCGCGCAAGATGGCGGCGAGCTCGGGATCGGGGATGGTCTGCGCCAGCCGCAGCGCCTCGCTGGCGACCGATCGCGTCTCGTCAAGCTCGCTGGCAAATTTCATGTTCGATCCCGCCTGTGCAATTCGTACCCGCCTGGCAGACATCATAGCCCGGATAGGGTGCGGTTGGACGTGCCGCGCGCGATTTTTCGCTTAAACATTGGGTCAAATGCGCGCCATCGCGCCGTCGCCCCGATCAGCACGGCCGTTCAGCTGGCCGGCATCGCCTCGTAGACGCCGCGCTCGAAGCGCCCGTAGAGGCCGAGCACGCGCGCATCGGCGAAGGGCAGGATCTGCGTCATGATGATTCCGGCGACGCGCCGCGTCGGGTCGAGCCAGAAATAGCTGTTGAAGATGCCGCCCCAGCTCAGCGTTCCGGCGCTGCGACCCTGCGGTCCCGCCTCGACGTTGATCATGCCGGCGAGCCCCCATCTGAGCGGGCTGCCGGGGAAGAGATCGACGTCGTTCGAGCGCTCCGGCGTCGTCGTCGCGAGAATTCCGGCGGCGAGCCCGCCGCAATGGTTCTGCGCCATCAGGGCGACGGTTTCCGGCCGCAGGATGCGGACGCCGTCGAGGCTGCCGCCGCCGAGCAGCATGCGCAGGAAGGCGAGATAATCCGGCGCCGTCGAATAGAGCCCGCCGCCGCCGGGCCAGAATTCCGGCGTGAACTGCGTCTCCAGCGGCAGCGGCGCGAGCGCGCCGTCCGGCGCGCGCTGATGGACGCTCGCCTGGCGCGCGCGCTGCGCCGGCGCGGCGACATAGGAGGTATCCGCCATGCCGAGCGGAGCGGTGACGTGCTGGCGCAGATAGGCGTCGAGCTTCTTGCCGCTGACCGCCTCGACGATCCGGCCGACCCATTCGATGTTGATGCCGTAATGCCAGCGCTCGCCGGGATCGAAGGCGAGCGGCAGGCGCAAGGCGGCGAGCTTGCCGGTGCTGGTCGACGGCATGCCGCTCGCGGCGACGTAGCGCAGCGTATTGGCGTTCCACGCCTCGTAGCTGAAGCCGGCGGTATGGGTGAGGAGATGGCGCAGCGTGATCGCCCGCCGCACCGGGCGCAGGATCGGCGCGTTCGCCGCATCGAAGCCCTCGAGCACGAGCGGCGCGCTTAGGGCCGGATCGATGTCCGGCACCGGCGCGTCGAGCGCCAGAATTCCCTGCTCGACGAGCTGCAGCGCGGCGACCGAGGTCAGCGTCTTGGTCATCGAGGCGATGCGGAACACCGTGTCGCGCGTCATCGCCGTGCCGCCGCCGAGGTCGCGGGTCCCGAAAGCGCCCTCATAGATAACGCCGCGATCGTCGGCCGCCATCGCCACCACGCCCGGCACGTCGCCGGCGGCGACCGCCTGGCGGAAGGTCTCGTCGATGCGCTCGAGCGCTTGCATATGGGTGCCCTGTCGTCGAGGGATTTTGCGTCTCGCCTACGCGGCGATCGCGCGGATGAAGGCGTCGGCGTTCGCCGTCGTGCCGTAGACGCCGCTCTGCTTGCGGATCAGCGACAAGGCGGCTTCGTGGTGGCGCGGGTCGCCGGCACCGACGCAATCGGCGAGGACCACACAGTCATAGCCGCGGTCGAGCGCCTCGCGCAGGCACGAGGTGACGCAGCAATCGGTGGTGACGCCGGCCAGCACGAGGTTCCTGATGCCCCAGCCGCGCAGCACGCCGTCGATCTCGGTGGTGGCGAAGGCGCCATAGCTCGGCTTGTCGAAGATCGTCTCGCCCGGCGCCGGGGCGAGCTCGGGCAGGATCTGCCAGCCGGGCTCGCCGCGGATGAGCACCCGTCCCAGCGCTCCGGCATCGCCGATGGCGATCGCGTCGTGACGCTTCCACGGCTGCACATCGGCGAGATCGGGGCGGTACGCCTCGCGCGTGTGGACGATGCGATAGCCGGCCTCGCGCGCGGCGGCGAGCACGCGGCCGATGGGCGCGATCGGCGCGCGCAGCCCGGCGAGCGCGACGCCGAGCCGATCCATATAGCCGCCGACGCTGCAGAAATCGTGCTGCATGTCGATGATCATCAGCGCGGTGGTCTCGCGCGACAGCGCGCCGTCGCGGGGAAAGTCCTGCGGGTCGCCGGGAACCTGTCGCGTCATCGCACCCCCTCCACGTCCATTTCGTTTTGCGGATCAGTCCGCGCGACTTTAGCCCGGCGTGAGAATGCAATCCATCGCCGCCGCGTCGAACCGCCGCAGGAACCGTGCGGCCTGCCGCATCGTTGTCTCGTTGGATGCGGGCATCCGGTCGGCGGCGTGTTGCCCCCGCGACCGGCAACTGGATCAGCTCGATGATCGCCGCGCCGCCTCGAAATCCCCCGGTCAAGCCCTAGCGCACCGGCTCGTGTCATGGCCCGAGCCGTTTCGGCTCGACCATGCTCGTCTGACGGAGGGCTCGCGACATGGATCACATTCGGCACAGCAAGGTCCCGGAAGTAACTCTCGCCTTCTGGATCATCAAGATCGCGGCGACGACGCTCGGCGAAACCGCCGGCGATGCCCTCTCGATGACCGAGAATTTGGGCTATGGCGTCAGCACCGCCATTCTCTTCGGCTGCTTCCTCGTCGTCGTCACGGCGCAGATCCGCGCGCGCTCCTTCCATTCCTTCCTCTATTGGGCGGTCATCGTCGCCACCACGACCGCCGGCACCACGATGGCGGATTACGCCGATCGCTCGCTCGGCATCGGCTATGTCGGCGGCTCGCTGATCCTCCTCGCGATCCTGCTGCTCGTCCTCGGCCTGTGGCGGTTCACGCTCGGCTCCGTGTCGGTCAACGACATCGCCTCGCGGCGGGCGGAAATCTTCTATTGGCTGACGATCTTCTTCTCGAACACGCTGGGCACCGCGCTCGGCGACTTCCTGGCCGATGCGGGGCTCGGCTACGAAGGCGGCGCGCTCGTCTTCGCCGCCGCGCTGGCGCTGGTCGCCGCCGCCTATTTCTTCACCAAGGCGTCGCACACCTTGCTGTTCTGGCTCGCCTTCATCTTGACCCGGCCGCTCGGCGCGACGGTCGGCGACATACTGACCAAGCCGCTTGCCGATGGCGGGCTGGCTCTCGGCCGCATCGTCTCCTCGCTGGTGATCGCGATCGTCATCGTCGGCGCCATCCTGCTCACCGCGCAGCGCGCCGGCGGCCATCCGGGCGAGCGGGCGCCGGAGGGCGGCAGGGCCGATTAGTACCTGCCATCGGAGGAGACCGAGTCGTGCGAACGCAAGATCGGGCCGCGATGGCAGGTACCTATGTCATGACCGAAGTACCGACTTTCAGCGAAAGTCGGTACTAGGTAGGCCGTCATTCCGTCCGATCTTGCGGCGTGGCGCGGGGCCTGGATAACGGCTAGGATTCGCGAGCTCGATCGGGGGAGCTCGTGGCACGACGCCTATTCGCCATCCTGCCGGTGATCGCCGCCCTCCTCGTCGGACGCGCGGCGGCGCAGGACCGCGACCAGCAATGGGATCGCTGCCGGCTCTATGACGAGCGCGGCAAGCCGCGGCCGGGGACCAGCCCGGATGTCGCGATCGGCGCCTGCACGACGATCATCCAGGCGGGCAAGGAGACGGCGCCGAACCTCGCCATCGTCCTCATGGCCCGCGGCGTCGCCTACCGCTACAAGGGTCAGCACGAGCGGGCGATCCAGGATTTCGACCAGGCGCTCCGCCTCGACCCGAATTTCGCCGCCGCCTATAACAACCGCGGCCTTGCCGAGGACGACAAGGGCCTCTACGAGCGCGCGATCCAGGATTACGACCAGGCGCTGCGGCTCGACCCGGGCTACGCCGTCGCCTTCTACAATCGCGGCAACGCCTACGGCAGCAAGGGTCAGTACGATCGCGCCATCCAGGATTACGATCAGGCGCTGCGGCTGCGGCCGGAGGATCCCGCCGGCTGGAACGGACGATGCTGGGCGCGGGCGCTGGCCAACCGCTTGCCGGAGGCGCTGGCGGATTGCAATCAGGCGCTGCGCCTGCGCGCCGGCGACGCCAATGCGCTGGACAGCCGCGGCCTCGTCTATCTCAAGATGCGGAGCCCCGATCTGGCGCTCGCCGATTACGACGCCGCGTTGAAGAGCGATCCGAAGCGCGCGCATTGGCTCTACGGCCGCAGCCTCGCCAGGCGCATGAAGGGCGATCGGGTCGGCGCCGATGCCGATCTCGCCGGTGCCCTGCGGGGCGATCCCGGCATCGCCGCGAAATACGCGACATACGGCGTGCCGGGTTCCTGATCGAAGCCGCGGCGCCTATAACGATCAGTCCGGCGGCGGTCAGCTGGCGGCGCGCAGACCGCGCTGGCAATTGGCTTTCGTCGCCTCCAACGTCTCCTCCACGAGCGCCAGCAGGGACGAGAGGCGGAACGGTTTCAAGATGTAGGGATGGCCGCTCTTCGTGATCTCGTCGAGCTGGGCATGATCGCCGGAGGTCAGCACCACCGGTAATCCGCGGGACGCCGCTTCCGCGGCGAGGATCAGCCCGCTATCGCCGCCGCGCAGGCGCACGTCGATGATGAGAATGTCGATATCGGGATCGCTCGCCAGCGCCGCCCGCATCTCCGCCGCGTTCGCCGTCAAGATGAAGCGATAGCCTTCGCTCTCGAAGACGTCGGCCAGGACCTCGCGGATGGCGCCGTCATCCTCGACGATCAGGACTTTGCAGATTTTCTTCCGCGGCGTGACGTCTCCCATGGAAGCTCCTTTTGCCGAAAGTTTCCGGACTGGAGGGTTGGTTGTGTCCACGGGGCGTGAACGCAACTCAAACTGCAATTAGTCCCTGCGAAGCAAAAAGCACATCGCGGCGAGACAGGCCGGCTTGCGCGGCAGGCCCTCGCGCCACGCTCGCAGGCAGCGTTCTGACGGCGTCGGGGAGAGTCGCTGCGCCCAAATCCTCTCCCTTCGGGAGAGTCGCTCCGCCCGGAACCCTCTCCCTCCGGGAGAGGGCAGGGTGAGGGCGTTCGCGGCCATCTGCACGGGCAGACGCAGAGCAGGCGAGTGGTCCCTCTCCCGGAAGGGGAGGGGGACGGCGGAAAAAGGGGAGCGGTGCCGCGGTCTTGATTTCCGGACGCGCACGGGATGGAGTACGAGACGGCGTCAACCGCCTTGAGGTTTCCGCATGCCGCACGACGCGCCGCCGCCCAACGAGCCCCCACGCGCCGAGCCGCCGCCCGAGCGCCGGACCTTCGACGACGCGCTCGGAAGGCGCATCGTCGATCTCCATATCTGGGCCGTGCATGAGGGGCTGCGCGGTGCCACCGCCTATGAGCTCTTCGACGGTTTCTGCCAGCGTCTGGTCGCCGCCGGCGTCAGGCTGTGGCGCGGCTTCGCCGGCACGCAGACGCTGCATCCGCAGTGGAGCGGCTACGGCTATCTCTGGCGGCGCGATCTCAACGCCATCCAGCCCGAGCCTTTCGTGCGCGGCATACGGGCGGAGCCGAACTGGCTCGACAGCCCGTTCCGCCATCTCGTCGACCGGACATCCGCCGGCGAGCGCAACCCCGCCATGCGCCGCCGTCTCGAGGCCGGACCCGACGAGCAGGATTTTCCCTTGCTGCGCGAATTCGCCGCCGCCGGCGCGACGGACTATTTCGGAAAGGTCTATTCCTTCGGCGCGGCGGGCGACCGCTCGCACGGGACAGGCATCGCCTATTCCTTCACCACCGACCGAGCGGGCGGCTTCAGCGACGACGATGTGACGCTGCTCGACGCCGTGCTGCCGGCGCTGTCGCTCGCCATGAAGGCGCATGCCGGTCACCTCATCGCCGCCGGGCTGCTGCAGGCCTATCTCGGCGAGGATGCCGGGCGGCGCGTCCATGCCGGCGCCGTCGAGCGCGGCTCGGTCGAAAGCTTGCGCGCTGTGCTGTGGTACGCCGACATACGCGGCTTCACCGCGACCGCCGACGAGGTGTCCGGCCTCGCTCTCATCGAGCTGCTCGACGATGTCTTCGAGACGCTGACCGCGACGCTGCGCCCGCGCGGCGGCCAGGTGCTGAAATTCCTCGGCGACGGCATGCTTGCCACCTTCGCCTTCGACGAGGCCGACCGGGTCGAGACCTGCCGCCGCGCCCTCGACGCCGCCGCCGAGGCGATGCAGGCGCTCGACGCGCTCGCCGCGACGCGCGCAGCCTCCGGCAAACCGGTCGCCGCCGTCGATCTCGCGCTCCATCTCGGCGAGGTGCTCTACGGCAATGTCGGCGCCGCCGACCGCATCGACTTCACCATCATCGGTCCCGCCGTCAACGAGGTGGCGCGCATCGAGGCGCTGTGCGAGACGCTGGGGCGGAAGGTTCTCGTCTCGTCCGCCCTTGCCGCCGCTTCCGAGGAGTGCGGCGCCCGCCTCGAGCCGCTCGGCCATCATGTGCTGCGCGGCGTGCGCGAGGCGCGCGAGATCTTCGCGCTGGCGCTCTAGGTCCGACCGTAGGGGTGATCCGCCGACTGATCGGCCGGCGCGTAGCTGCCGTCCGGCCGGTGTGTCTCGCTCCCGGTCAGCGCCGGGAAGAAGACGCAGACCAGCTTGAGGTCGCCGCGTAGCGCCCGCAGGATATGCTCGTCGTTCTTGTCGAGCGCATAGACCGTGCCGGGACGGATCGGGAAGGTTTTTCCGGTCGCCACCTCGACGACTTCGCCTTCGCCGCCGACGCAGTAATTCGTCTCGAAATGGTCCCTGTAGTGGAGGTGCAGCTCGGTGCCCTCCGCGACGACCGTGTCGTGCAGCGAGCAGCCCATCCCGTCCTTACGCAGAATGAGCCGCCGGCTCTTCCAGCCCGGCCCGCTGACGTCGCGTTCCGTGCCGATGATGTCGTCGAGACTGCGGACGATCATGGTGTTCCCTTCCTGAGCGTTCTACGCTCATAGCCATACTATTGAATTCCGCTGTCATTGCGAGCCGCAGGCGAAGCAATCCACGGATGCGGCGGGTCTGGATCGCTTCGTCGCTGCGCTTCTCGCGATGACGGGCTTAGGACAGTCGGAGCGCATCTCCCAGCCGTGATTGCGCTCAACGCACCGGGACGATCGCGAAGCCTTCCAGCTTCGCCCAGGCCTGATCGGCCGTAAGCACGGGAAGACTGCGGGATCGAGCGGTGGCAAGACAGGCGCGATCGCCGAGCGAGAGCCCAAGACGCTTCGTGCGCGCGCGCAATGCGGCGGCCGCGACCGCGCCATCGCGATCGAACTCGACGATCGCTAGATTAAGCCCGAGAGCCTCGATATCGGCCATGGCATCCTCCGCGGTGGCGCCGACATCGACCATTTTCGCGAGGACCTCCGTCAGATTGACGGTCGACAT
>WNFM01249220.1_pt1 | contig 13101 bp, 11 predicted proteins | sample 5400271 | NCBI WGS metagenome assembly WNFM01 (sample SAMN13153352, study PRJNA577476) | soil metagenome | isolation source: 60 cm saprolite on Douglas fir-dominated hillslope | place: USA:California | collected 2013-09-17 | reverse complement strand
GTCGTCCAGCACCTGGGCCTCCAACAGCAGCCGGCAGCAGCGACCGCGGACGAGCCCGTGGACCGTGTCGCGCTCCGCCAGCGGGCGCAGCGCCGCATGCCACTGCTCGCGCAGGTCGGCGCGATCGAGCCACGCCAGGCTCTGCTGCACCAGCCCGATGCTCTCGATCATCCCCTCCGCCGCCGCGTCGTCCAGCGATGCGCAGGCGCCCGGCAGCCCGACTGTGATGCGCGCGACCAGCCCCTCCACGATGAGCATCACCTGCTCGGGGCGCGTCCCGCGCACATCGCCATAGCGCGCCACCTGCGCCAGCGGCGGCAGCGCGCCCATGAGGTGGCGCACATCTGCGGAGACGGCGGCCTGCGTCTGGATGCGCCGCAGCAGGAACGCGACAGCCTCTGGCAGCTCCGCCAACACGACGCCGTCCAGTAGCCTGGTCAGGTCAGGGAGATCCATCGCCCGCGCCGCCGCGTGCCGCGCGAAACCGGTGGCCGCTGCGCGCACCGTGTTGCCGTGGATGCTGGCCTCGACGAGCCGGACGCTGTACTCCGGCTGCCACTCCAGCTGCCAAAGCTCGTGGAAGGTGCCCAGCTTGCCACCCGCTCGCTGGGGCTGACCCCAGGGAATCCCGAGCAGCCGCAGCCGGTGAAGCAACTGGCTGCGCGCCCGATCCGTCGCGTTGCGCAGATCCAGGTCCTTCGTCGTGATCGCCGGCGATGGGAGCAGCTTCAGGCGGCGCTGTTGCGTCTCCAGGTCACGCTGCACGGGCACACCGGGCGTCTCCGGCGGCACTTGGCCCATCACCTCGCCGATCGTCAGGCGCTCGCGGATCAGCCGCATGGGGGCCGCGTCGCCCTGGCAGAGGACGGCCAGCGCCGCCTCGTCCAGCTCGGCCAGCCCGGGCATTGGAAGCCCGCGCAGCGCCGCCAGCGCCTCGCCTAGCCGCACCGCCTCGATGACACTGGCCGAGGAGGCGTCCAAATCCTCCCCGCGCAGCAGCTGCGCGACCTGCGTGACCCAGCGCACGCCCGCGCGGTCCGGTGCGGCCCACAGATGCGCGTACCAGCCGGGGAACGCCACGCCGGCGCCATAGCCGGAGCGGTACGACAGGCGCGAGGAGGTCCAGGGAATCCAGGTGGCCGCCACGGCCGTTCGCGGCAGATCAGCCAGCAGGGCGGCATCCCCGTCGTCGCCAGCCGTGTCCGCGATTGTGTGGGCCAGCGCGGGCGCATGCCAGGCGCCGCAGACGACGGCGATGCGCTCGAACCCCTCCTTGTGCGCGGCCCGGATCGTCTGGCGCATGTGCGCTTCGCGCTGGGCCTCCTCCGCGCGCTCCTTGCTCTCTGTGCGCTCCTCGCGCGGCGAGTCCGCCTGCGCGCGCAGCGCCGTCATCGCTTCCAGGATGCCCTCGAAGAGCCCTACCGCGTCTACGCGCTGCTCGATCTGCTGCTCCCACCACAGCTCGCGGTCGCTGTAGCCCGCGGCCTCCGCCAGCGCGCCGATAGGATCGTCGCGCACGGTCGGCGTGGCGAGCGCCATCGCCTGTTCCGCCGAGGCCGCCTGCGCCGCCTCCGGCCGCTCCTCCTTGTCTTCCGCTTCTGCTCGCGCTAGTTGAACGGCCTGGGGCAGATCCATGAAACGGGCGGGAATGCCCCGCTCGTGCGCGTAGCGCAGCGCCTGCCACTCGGGCGAGAAGTGGGCGAAGGGGTAGAATACGGCGCGCTGCGGCGCCTCGGGCAGGTAGATCAGGAGCGCCACCGGCGGCTGCATGGCCTCGTGCGCCAGCAGGGGCAGCACAGGCTCCGCGTCGGGCGGCCCCTCCACGAGCACCACGTCCGGCGCGAGGGCCTCCAACGCCGCGCGCAGGCTGCGTGCGCAGCCGGGGCCATGGTGGCGAATGCCGAAGATGTGCACGCTCACTGCTACACCACCTCGCGGCACGCGCGATAGAGATCCTTCCAACCGTCGCGCTCTTTCACGACCGTCTGCAGATACTCGAGCCACACCAGGCGGTCCTGCACTGGGTCCTTCACGATGGCCCCCGTCAGCCCCGCCGCCAGGTCATCCGCGCGCAGGGTGCCGTCGCCGTAATAGCCGGCCATCGCCAGCCCGTTGTTGAGCACCGAGATCGCCTCGGCCGTCGAGAGCGTCCCACTCGGCGACTTCACCTTGGTCTTGCCGTCCTCCGTCAGTCCGCTGCGCAGCTCGCGGAAGACCGTGACCACGCGTCGAATCTCCTCCAGCGCCGGCTTCTCCGCCGGCAGGTCCAGCGCCCGGCCCAGCTCAGCCACGCGCCGCTCCACAATGCTGACCTCTTCCTCCAGGCTCTCGGGCACCGGCAGCACCACGGTGTTGAAGCGGCGCAGCAGCGCGCTGGATAGCTCGTTGACGCCCTTGTCGCGGTTGTTGGCCGTGGCGATGACGTTGAAGCCCTTGCGCGCCTGCACCTCCATGCTCAGCTCCGGCACCGGCAGTGTCTTCTCGGAGAGGATGGTGATGAGCGTGTCCTGCACCTCGGCCGGCATGCGTGTCAGCTCCTCGATGCGCGCCAGCTGGCCCTCCGCCATCGCGCGCATCACCGGGCTCACCACGAGCGCCGCTGGCGACGGGCCCTCGGTGAGCAGGCGCGCGTAGTTCCATCCATAGCGGATGGCTGCCTCGTCCGTGCCGGCCGTTCCCTGGATCAGCAGGGTCGAGTCGCCCGCGATGGCCGCGGCCAGGTGCTCGCTCGTCCATGACTTCGCGGTCCCAGGCAAGCCGTAGAGCAGCAGCGCACGATCGGTGGCGAGCGTGGCGACGGCGATCTCCATCAATCGGGCGTTGCCGACGTACTTCGGCGACACGACGAAGCCGTTGGGTAGCGTACCGCCAACCAGATACATGCGCACGGCCCAGGGCGAGAGGCGCCAGTTGGGTGGGCGCTTCCGGTCGTCGGCGCGCACCAGCTCGTCCAGCTCTTCGGCGTACTGCTGCTCGGCGTGCTGCCGCAGGACCGCGTTCATGCCGGCGCCGGGATCAGTCTCCGCCACCATCGCGGCCGGATTGGCGTCGAGCGCGGTCTTCGAGGGTTTGCTCATGCGGGAATCTCCTCCAACAGACGCCGGCGCAGGCGCAGCGTCTCGCTAAACTCATCCAGCAGACTTTGCCAGTAGTGTCCGACCGAGCTCTCAGACTCGGGCAGATCCCTGGGGGCCAGTGCCTCCGCGAAGCATTCGGCAGGCAGCGCGAGCGCCGCATGATCGACCGTCTCGCGCCAGTGGTTCTCGGGATAGCGCTTGCTGGAGGCGGTGGAAACCTGCGCGCGCAGCGTGCGCAGGAAGCGTATGCCGAGATCCGCGCTCCAGGGGATGGGCAGGGCGAGCAGCACCTCGTGAAGCGCGGCGCGGCCCCACTCTGGATCAGTCAAAAGTTCCATCGCGAACTGTTCGGCTTCCTGGGCGGGCATGTGGGCTAGCAGGTCCTCCGCTGGCACCGCTGCCAGCAGCATCTCGGCGCTCTGCTCGGCTTTGCGCGAGGTTCCGCTCGCGGAGTAGCGAAACCACCAGTCCCAAAGGACAACGATCCAGGCCGCGTTGTCATGCAACACGGCTGCCTGGGACCATCCCGCAAGGACGGCGGGCGCCCATTCTCCCTGTACGGCCGCCGCGGTCAGGTCGTACGGAGGGCGCTCAAAGCGCCGCTCCCAGTGTGTGGGAGGCACGCACGACAATAGCTGCTGCAGCCACCAGGAGCGCTCTGGCGTGCCCTGTGGCGGCTTCGCCACGATGCCGTCGCGCTGCCAGTCTGCGTCGCAGGCGGTGGGCAGCGTGACGATCAGCGCCCCGTCGGCCAGCGCCAGCAACGCCTCGGCGCGCTCCGCCATGCGCGTGGCGAGAGCCGAGCCGGGCAGACGTGCCAGCAGCGCGGCCGCTTGCGCGCGGACCGGGGCGCTCCGGTCGGCCAGGCACTCTTCCAGGAAGGGCTCGTCCTCCGCAGAGAGCCCCACTTCCAGCGTCCCGAGCGCCACGGCGCGGAACTCGGCCTTCTCCAGCCGCCACGCGTCCGCCAGCCACTCCCGCGCGCGACCGGGGTCGGCGCGACGCTGCCGTCGCAGCACCTCGCAGCGCTGCGCTGGCGCGCCCTCCTGCCAGAGCATCTCGGCGTCCGTGGGCGGTGCTTCGCCCTCTGGCAGCGCGTCGGCCACCCAGCGCCACGCCGGGTTGAGGCCGGCCAGCCAGCGTCCGCGCTCGCCAAGCGCCGGCACGAGCGCAGCGCGCAGCTCGGCGTCGCGCGCGGCCAGCGCCGCTGGCAGCAGCTCCGGCGCGAGCACCTGCCCGGCCCGCCGCAGGCGTTCCAGCGCCTCTCTGAGCACACTCTCCCGCATACTTGGGAACAGCTCGCGGATCAGCCTGGCCGCTCCAGGCGAGCAGGCCCGTAGTTGCTCCGGCGGCGCAGCGGGAATCGCGTCGGGCGCCGTCTCCGCGGTCCAGCCCGCCAGCCGATAGCCTGCCCATGCGCCCGCCTGAAGCAATAACCTCCGCTCCGCCGTCGCGTCGGGCAGCCCGGCAACGAGGGTGTCCAGGGGGGTGCCGGTCGCGAGTCCCTGGTTATTCTGGCGCGCCGTTCCGGCGACCGCGGCGCGCACGAGCGCTTCCATGGTGACTTCCTTCTCGGCTAGAGGGCGTGATATCTGCCGCCCATCTCGACACCCAGCGGACGAAGCGCGTGTCCATCCCATTCGCCGGCCAGCCAGCACGGCGCCCCACCGCTGACCGCCAAGAGCAGCCAGTGCTCACCACCGGCGAGCGACAGCGCCGCGCCGGCGGCGTCCTGAGCACGCCACCCGCCGCTCTCGTCGCGCGCCACGCGCACGTCGCGCAACGCGATCAGGAAACGGTCCATCCAGGGTTGGCGCGCGAGCGCGTGCGTCACTCCAGCGAGCGCAGCGGCCAGCGTCTCGGCGCCCGGCAGCCGGCCTCCGAGCGGCGCGGGCGCGGTCTGGCGCGCGGTGATGCGCGCCCGCTGCGGGTAGGCGCTTGGCCAAAAGGCGAGCTTCCCAGTGAAGCGCACGCCGGGAAGGATGGGCTCAGGGAACGGCGGCAGCAGTGGGCGCGGCGAGAACTGCAGCACGAGCGCGTGCCGGCCCGTCCGCTCGCCCAGCAGCCAGGTGCGCTGCGTGCGCATGCGCGGATCCTCGTCCTCCAGCCACTGCCCCACGATCAGCCAGTCGTCGGCGACGGTCTCGCCCCGCGCCACCACCTCCTCCTGGCTGAGGCTCCAGCCCACCAGCTGGCGCACATCCTCTCGCAGCGCCGGCTCCAGCTCGTCCATCCGGCCGAAGGCGTGAGTGAGCAGCGCCAGCCGCCCCATCTCGTCCAGCAGGCGTTCCGGCCAGTTCGGGCCGGAGTTGGGAATCGTCGCCAGGCGCCTCACCCGGCTCGCCAGGCCCGGAGCCTGTGCATCCATGAGCCGCGCCGCCTGGCCTTCCCAGAAGCTGCCCGGCTGGGTCTCGACCTGCGCCAGCCCGTTGCGCACGACATCCTCCAGCCAGAGATTGAGCCCCGCGATCCCCGCCGTCACCTGCGCCGTGCGTCGTTCTGCTCGCTTGGATTGGGCGGCCGGGTCGGGAGGCGCCTCCTGCCAGGTGGCGTGCGTCTGACGCTGCGCAGCGGCGGCCCGCTTCTGGAGCCACTCGTGCGCCCACTCGGGCGGCGCGCCCTGTGGCATCACGGCGGCGTCGGCGGCGGCCAGCAGGAGCAGCCCCAGGACATGCTTGCAGGGCAGCTTGTGGCTGGGACAACTGCACTTGTAGGCGAGCGTGGTCAGCTCTACCTGCACCTGGTAGAGGGCGCTGCCCTGGCAGAGGCCCCACATGGCCTCGGCGCTCTGCCCCAGCTCGCGCCAGTGCTTCGTCGCGGCCAGCCCTCGTCCGGCCTTCGCCGCGCTCTCGTCCGGCGCCAGCGCGAGCACCTGCTCCACCATCAGCGGCATTGCATCCACCTCCGTCCCGCCAAGGTCAGCCAATTGAGGGCTCGCTGGAGGATTCTTCCTGGAGGGCGCCAAAACCGGTTGCTGAGGTCCGCGGCTTCGCGACCCCTTTGCGGATGACGAGCGCGGCGGGAGAAGGTAACCCGGCGGAAGAAGTGGGGACACTGGGCGGTCCGCCTACTCTGGTGAGGAGAGCCCAATGCGCTCAGCCAGGGCGGCGGCCACGGCGTAGGGGTCGGTGCGACGCGCGACCACGTCGCCCAGCAGGCGCTCCCACTCCACCGGCGGAATGGTGGCCTCCAGCCGTTCCAACATCATCTGGTGCAAGAGGGCCATGATTTCTGAGCGCGCTTGTCGGCTATCTCGAGTCGCGAGCTGGCCGGAATCCCGCAGGAAGCGCACGTGCCCCTCCAGAGCATCCACCAGCGCGGGGACGCCTTCGCCAGTAGTGGCGATGGTTTTCAGGATCGGCGGCCTCCACACGCGCTCGGCGCGGCGCTCATCCAAGCTCAGCAGCATGCGGAGCTCGGCAGCCGTCTGGTCGGCGCCTGGGCGATCAGCCTTGTTGACGACGAAGATGTCCGCGATTTCGAGGATGCCAGCCTTGATCGCCTGAATATCGTCGCCCATCCCAGGGACGGCGACGACGATCACCGACTGCGCGGCGCGAATGATCTCCACTTCGGCCTGGCCGGCGCCAACCGTCTCGATGATAATCGTGTCCCATCCGGCGGCATCCAGCGCGCGCACCACGTCGCGTGTCGCCACCGCCAGCCCTCCCAGGCTGCCGCGGCTAGCCATGCTGCGGATGAAGACATTGGGATCGCCGGCAAGCTCCTGCATGCGGATGCGGTCGCCAAGGATGGCGCCCCCCGAGAACGGGCTGCTCGGATCTACTGCCACCACGCCGATGCGCTGTTCCCGTCGCCGCAGCTCGCGCACCAGCTGCGTGACGAGCGTGCTCTTTCCAGCACCCGGCGCGCCAGTCACGCCCACCACATGCGCGCGTCCGCCCCGCGGATGCAGCTGCGCCAGGACGGCGCGCGCCTCTGGCGCACCGTTCTCGATGAGGGTTACCACACGCGCGAGCGCGCGCCGATCGCCGTTGAGCAGGCGCTCCACGATCTCCATCTATTCTGCCACCTGGCCAGATCGTTCCGCGCCGTGATCACCGCTCGACTCGTTAGCCCCGCTGGGTGTCGCTTTCGCCGACGCCAGCGGAGCGAGCTCGCGGCTCAGTCGCTCGCGCTGGATGTTCTGGCGCACGAAGTCCACGATCTGCTGGGTCGAGGTGCCAGGCCCAAAATTGCCGCGGATGCCCATGGCTTCGATGGTGGGTAGATCCTCGTCCGGCAAGATGCCCCCCGCGACCACCAACACGTCATCGACGCCGTACTGCTTGAGCAGCTCCATGACCCGCGGAAAGAGGGCCATGTGCGCGCCCGACAAAATACTCATCAGGATCGCGTCCACGTCCTCTTGCACCGCGGCCTCGGCAATCATGGCCGGGGTTTGGCGGATGCCGGTGTAGATGACCTCCATGCCGGCATCGCGCAGCGCGCGAGCTATGACCTTCGCCCCGCGATCGTGGCCGTCAAGTCCGGGCTTCGCTACCAACACGCGAATCTTGCGTTCCTCAGGCATCTGTGTGGGAGCCGGCGCTCTCAGTCACCGCTCCGTCCCCCTTTTCCTCGCACGCGCCGGCATCGTCGTAGACCCGGCAGTGAGCGGCGCAGGCGCTCCGTCGTGCCCTCACCGCGCGCATTGTACACGCCGACTGGCTAGGGCGCCAGCGCATATGCTCAGTCGTCCAACCTCGGCCGAGAGATCAGTGCATGCTGATGCCGCCGTCGACGGCGAGCGTCTGGCCTGTGATGAATCCCGCCTCGGGCAGGCAGAGAAAACTGATGGCTGCCGCCACGTCTTCAGCGGTCCCGAAGCGACCCATCGGCGTGATGCTCAGCATATAGTCGCGCACCTGCTGGTTGACGGTGGAGGTGAGCTCGGTTGGTACAAAGCCTGGGGCAACCGCGTTCGCAGTGATGCCGCGGGTGGCGACCTCGCGTGCGGTGGACTTGGTCAGGGCGATGAGAGCCGCCTTGGAAGCCGCATAGTTCGCCTGGCCCGCCTGCCCGAGCAAGCCCGAGATCGAGGCCACGTTGACGATGCGTCCCCAGCGGGCGCGCAACATCGACCGCAACGCCGCTCTGGTGCACAAGAACGCCGTATGCAGATTGGCCTGTATCACACTCTCGAACTGCTCGAATGTCATTTGGATCAACAAGCGATCATAGGTCGTACCGGCATTGTTGACCAGAATGGATACCTGCCCCAAGCGCGCCTCAATGTCGGAGAAGAGCTGTGTGACCTGGGCCTCGTTGCTCACGTCGGCCGCGAACATATCGGCGCGCCGCCCCATGTCCACAACAGCCGCCCGCGTCTGCGCGGCCCCCGCGACGTCGGACCGATAGTTGACGGCGATGTCCGCGCCTAACCGGGCCAAGTGCACGGCGGTGGCCTTGCCGATACCCCGGCTGCTGCCTGTCACCAACGCTACGCGCCCCTTCAAAGGTGCGTCGGCGAGCACTTCCGCCGCACCCGAAGATTGGCTCATCTGTTCGCGCTCCGCCATATGCCGTCACAACCTTCCCCACTAGGCCGCCACGTGCCAGCCGCACCTCCCACACACCGCTCCCGGATTCTGGGCGCCGGCTCAGTCAAGCTTCAGCGTGCGCAAATAAGCCTTGATGCCAGGAGCAAGATCCGGCCGCTCTAGGGCATAGGCCAGAGAAGTCGTCAGCAGGCTGACGGGGTCGCCCGTATCGTAGCGCGTGCCTTCGAACTCATACGCAAAGACCGGCTGTCTCGACCGAACGGCTTGAATGCTGCTCACCGCCACTGCCAGGCGGCGTGCGCTCGATCATCTCGAAGATGTCCGGCGTCAGCACGTAGCGTCCCACGATGGCCAGATTCGACGGCGCTTGTTCAACCGTGGGCTTCTCGACGAGGCCCTTCACGCGGAACGTGCGCGCTCCCAGGCCGCGCTGCGGGCCGTCGGCCAGGTCCACTATCCCATAGCGGGAGACGTGCTCGCGTGGCACACGCTGCACTGCCAGCACATTGCCACCGTGCTGCTCATACACATCCATGAGCTGCCGCAGGCACGGGCGCTTGGGATTCACCACCAGATCGTCGCCGAGCAGGACGCCGAACGGTTCGTCGCCTACCAGGTCTTTCGCCATCAGAATGGCGTGTCCCAGCCCGCGCGGCGCGGGTTGACGCGTGAAGCTCAGCTGCGCCATGTTCTCGATATGCCGTAGCATCTCGAGCTTGAGGTGATCGCCTTTGCGCTCCAGTGTGGTCTCCAGCTCAGGGGATTCATCGAAGTGATCTTCGATGGCCCGCTTGGTGCGCGAGGTGATGATGATGATGTGCTCGATCCCCGAGGCCACCGCTTCCTCGACGACATATTGAATCGTCGGCTTATCGGCCAGCGGCAGCATCTCCTTTGGCACGGCCTTCGTGGCTGGGAGCACACGAGTGCCAAGGCCGGCGGCAGGAATGACGGCTTTACGGATGCGCATGACGGAACACTCCCGATGGGTCTCTGGTGGAGCACGTGTGACATGCCACATGAGGCAGGAGGCGCCTCGTGCCGGCTCCGAGCAGACACTGATCTGCTCGCTAAGATGCGTTGTCGGACGCGCCGCTCCGGTCACTGCCTCACGCAGCGCAAGCGGCTGGCAAGGAGGAGCGCGCGTACCCGCGTCACAGCGCCTCTTGGCTGCGATGTCCTGTGCAGCGCCCCCACTATACCAACTCTCTGCGCCAGTTTCAACGCGCGGTGACAAGGTAGCAAAGGTAGCAATAGCACTGAGGGCGGCAGGACCGGCCGCGCGAGCTGCACATCGAGGGATGTGACGACATCCAGCGCGCGCGGCTCTGGCACAGCGAGCACGACGTATGACGGCAACCCCAGCGCGTGCCACATCTGCAGCCCATCCATCCCAACCCAGGCAGCGAGGTAGAGCGCGATTACTGTCCCGTGCGTCACCAACATCACATGCTCGCTGCCATCCTGGGCAAGGATACGCGTCACCGCAGCAGTGAAGCGCGAGAGCGCCGCAGCCGCGGTCTCGTTGCCGAAGGCGAGCTCATCTGGATGAGCGAACAGCGCAGCCACCGCACGCTCGAACTCGTCGCGCCCAAGAAAGCCCGCAGTGGCGCGATCATGTTCGCGCAAGTCCGCGCAGACGGCGTATGGTTGATGGAAGCGCTCGGCGAGCGCTGAGGCGGTCGCGATGGCCTTGGCCTCGCTGCTCGCGTACAAGGTCGCCGGCCGATACTCTTCCAGTTGTTCGGCGAGGCGCAGACAACTGCGCTTGCCGTCCTCTAAGAGACCCCAAAGATGCGCAGGCACGCCCGGCACCACCTCCGGCATGGCGTGCTTGATTAAGATGAGCTTGCGCACCGGTAGCTCCTTTCCGTATGCTGGCGTTTGGATGTTGCCGAAGCATTGTGCACCAGACACAGGGGGACCCCATGCCGCCCACGTTGCGCCTCCTCTTTATCGGCGATGTTGTTGGGCCAGCGGCGGCCAGAGCCGTCCAGACAGTTGTACCGACGTTACGACAAGAACTGCAGCTCCACGCCGTCATCGTCAACGGCGAGAACTCCGCAGAGAGCGGCTTCGGTATGAGCGCACCTGAGGCGGCAACGCTGCTCACAGTTGTTGATTTCGTCACACTGGGCGATCATGCGTTCGATCAACAGGACGTCGGCACGCTGTTGAACCAGGAAGCGCGTATCATCCGACCCGCGAACGTCGGGACTGAACAGCCGGGACGGGGATGGGGCCTCTTCACGGCCGCAGATGTCAGTATTGGCGTGGTCACTCTTCAAGGGCAAGTCTTCATGCGGCCGGTGCCCGAATCGCCGTTCGCAGCGGCTGATCGGGCGATACCAGCGCTCGCGGAGGCGGGCGCACGCATCATCGTGGTCGAGATGCACTGTGAGGCCACAAGCGAGAAGCAAGCGATGGGGTGGCATTGCGCCGGCAGGGTCGCGGCCGTCCTGGGCACCCACACGCACACGCCGACCGCGGACGAGCGTCTTTTGCCCGGCGGCACCGCCTATTTGACCGATGTAGGCATGACGGGAGGCGACGACAGCATCATCGGCTTCGCGCGCGAGGGATTCCTGCGGTTTATGGCAAATGGCGAGCGATCGGGCATACAGCCTCGCCCAGCCACCACCTCTCTACGCCTGGATGCCGCGCTGATCGAGGTCGACATCGCCAGCGGTCGGGCGCTCAGCATCGAGCGCATCTCCCGCCATCTGCGAGCGGCGGCCGGGGAGCCTGCGTGAATCCAGCGCGAGGCCGTGTCCCACGGGATGCGCAACGGGATGGAATCCATCCCTTGCCGACAAAGCAAGGAGAGACCGCTAATGAGAGAGAACCAAAACATCCTCGTAGCTAGACTCTCACCATTTGGAGGAAGAGATCGGGTAGGATAAGCTGAGACCACTCCCTGGAAAGAGGTGGTCGGATGCTTACCCTCCCTGACGACATGGTCGCACTGCTGGCGTCGTTTGCGCCACTGTTCTCGCGCCGCGTGTGGCGCTACGTGCCCGTGTTGGTAGTCGGAGCGCTGCTCGCTCCGAGCCGGCGGATGGTCAGCACGGTCTTGCGCACGGTGGGCTTGGGCGCGAGTCGCCACTTCCAGAACTACCACCGGGTGCTGAGCCGTGCCGTCTGGTCGAGTCTGGGCGCCAGCCGCATTCTGCTGGGCCTGTTAGTCACCACCTTTGCTGCAGAAGGGCCGCTGGTGCTGGGCATTGATGAGACTATCGAGCGGCGGCGGGGGCGGAAGATTGCCGTAGCCGGCATCTACCGCGATCCAGTCCGCTCCAGTCGCGGCCACTTCGTCAAGGTGAATGGCTTGCGCTGGGTGTGGCTCATGCTGCTCCGCGTGTGGGCGCTCCCCTTCCTGACGGCGTTGGCCCCCTCCGCGCGCTACGCCCGGGAGCGGGGACGGCGCCACAAGTCACTTACCGTCTGGGCTCGCCAACTGCTCCGTCAGGTGCATCGCTGGCTCCCCGAACGCTCGCTCGTCCTGGTGGCCGACAGCACGTATGCCGCGCTCGACTTGCTCGCGGCCCTGCGGCCGGTGGCGACTGTGGTCACCCGACTGCGCCTGGATGCGCAGCTCTTTGACCCCGCGCCCGCGCGAACGCCGCATCAGCGGGGCCGCCCGCGTTTGGTCGGCCAACGCCTGCCAACGATGGAGCGGCGCAACGCGGATCCCGGCACTGCGTGGACGCGGGTGACGATTGCGCACTGGTATGGCCGGCAGGCGCGCGAGGTGGAGGTGATCTCCCAGACGGCCGTCTGGTACCATACTGGTCTGCCTCCCGTGCCCATCCGCTGGGTACTCATCCGTGATCCCCACGGTCAGTTCCCCACCCAAGCGCTGCTGTGTACCGAGCTGCACGCCGCCCCAGATCAGATCCTCGCCTGGTTCGTCCAGCGCTGGCAGCTCGAAGTGACCTTCCATGCCATGCGAGCGCATGTGGGTCTGGAAACGCAGCGGCAGTGGACGCCGCTGGCCATCGCGCGCACGACTCCGGCGCTCTTCTCGCTGGTTACGCTGCTCGCCCACCCCGCTTTCTCCCGCACCCCGCCGCCGCTCCCGCAGACCGCGTGGTATGTCAAGGCCTTGCCAACGTTTGCCGATGCGCTCGCCTTAGTGCGCCGCCGGCTGCGGGCATCGCTGCTTTTTCCGCCATCAGCGTCGGCGCTCGACCCCGAGAAAATCCCGGGAACCCTGCTCGACCACCTGTGCCACCTGCTGTGCTATGCCGCCTGAATTGGTGAAAGTCTAAGTGGGTAGACGATAAAGGATTGAGATGGTAGGCTGGTCTCCACAAGCGGGAGGGAAGCCGATGCCACTCACCTTGACAGCCGATGAGCATGCGGCGCTGCACGCGGCCCAGGTGCGGAGCCGCACGGTGCGGCACTGGCGGCGCTTTCAAGCGGTGCTGCTGCGCGCGGAGCGGGTACCCGTCGCGACGATCGCGCAGACCTTGGATTGCACGCAGACGAGCGTGCACAACTGGGTCGCTGCCTGGCGG
>WNFM01355817.1_pt2 | contig 13106 bp, 10 predicted proteins | sample 5400271 | NCBI WGS metagenome assembly WNFM01 (sample SAMN13153352, study PRJNA577476) | soil metagenome | isolation source: 60 cm saprolite on Douglas fir-dominated hillslope | place: USA:California | collected 2013-09-17 | reverse complement strand
GCTAAGGCGTGCTTGACGATGGCGAGTCCCAGGCCCGTGCCGCCCGTCTCGCGCGAGCGGCCGCGGTCCACGCGGTAGAAGCGTTCCGTGAGCCGGGGGATATGCTCGGCTTCGATGCCGACGCCGGTGTCTTCCACTGTGAACTCGGCGCCTTTCTGGGAACCGCGCCAAATCAAGCGAACCTCCCCTCCCGCAGGGGTGTAGCGCACGGCGTTGCTCGCGAGGTTGCCGAAGGCGCTCGCGATCTCGGATTCGCTCCCGAGCAGGTCGAAGCCCGGCTCGGCGTCGAGCGTGATGCGTTGGCGGCCCGCCGAGAGCGCTCCGGCTTCGCTGTGGATCCGTGAAAGGAGCAGCGCCACGTCCACGTGCTCGTCGTGCGGCGGCTCGGGCGCCGATTCGAGCGTGGACAGCATCAGCAGGTCGTCGATGATGCGCTGCATGCGCCGGCTTTGCTCCGCCATCAGGTTCAGGTAATCGCGCGAGCGTTCCGGATCGAGCTTGAGTTCCCGCACCGTCTCCAGGAACCCCACCAGCACGGTGAGCGGGGTGCGCAGCTCGTGCGAAACGTTCGCGACGAAGTCCCGCCGCATGGTCTCGAGCCGGGTGCCTTGGGTAATGTCGCGCGTAAGCAGAAGCCGCTGCGAGTCGACGTAGGGCACGAACTGCACCGATAAGACGAGGCCGTCCCGCGCCGTTTTCAGCTGCAGGGGCTTGGAGAATTCATCCTTCGCGACGTACTCGACGAATTCCGGCTGACGCACGAGATTGGTGATCGGCTGCCCGACATCGGCCTCGGCGTCGATGCCGAAATGCGCTTCGCAGGAATCGTTGCACCAGACGATGCGGTATTCGGCGTCCAGGATCGCGACGCCGTACGGAAGCGCCCGGCCGGCCTGACGGGAGCGGCGCGCTGCCGACGGTACAGCAGCGTGAACACTTCCTCCCAGGCGCCGGACCCTTCGGGAACAGCCTCGGCGAGCGAGCGCGAGGCCCATTGGCGGAGCAAACGGAGATGCCGGACGTGGTGGAGGAGCAGACCGATGAGTCCCAACGAAAATAACGACCATCCCCAGACCGGACCGACGAGGAAGCCCGTCCCGATCGCGAGACCCGCGAGAAAGAGAACGGCGACTGCGGACCGGACCAGGATGTTGCTCATGCGAGAATCGCCCCGTGGTGCGACGGCGATTATCGCATGAACGACGCGGTGGACCTTCGGGCGAGGACCGCGCTACAGGCAGGCAGACCGATCAAAGACCGAGGACTCCCTCGGCGATCAGCGCACCGAGAGCCGCACCCGCGAGCACGTCGCTCGGGTAGTGCAGGCCCAGGACCACCCTGGAGATCGCCACCAGAAATGTGAAGGGCACCAGCAGCCACGCGAGCACGGGGTAGAAGGCGATGGCGACCACGGAAAACGCAACCGCGTGCAGCGTATGTCCGGAGGGAAAGCTGAACGGGTCGAGCGGATCGGCGCCGGCGCGCACGGCGTTCTCGACCGCGAACGGCCGGGGCCGCGAGGTTTTGGACTTCAGCCACTTGTAGAGCAGGGTGCAGACAAGGCCCGTCGCGGCCATGCGCGCGACCGGCGCGAGCGCCCGGGCACCGTCCGCGGCGAGCAGGGCGAGCATGAGCGAATACCAGAACACGCCGTCCCCCAGGCGGCTGACACTGCGAAATACCCGGCAAACGGGCGCGATCCGCACGGCGCAATTGAAGCGGACGCACAGGGCGTGGTCCCAGAGGCGAAGGCGCTCCAGGCCGGATTCAAGTCTCGACATGGGCGGACTCCCGTCGGGTGCCGTCGACTTCCGCTCGAACCGCTCCGGCGATATGGCGCAGCACGCGCTCCAAGTCATCGAAGGCCCGGTCCCAGGAGGCGGCTTCCGCAGCGCGCCTCGCTTCCAGCCCGAAGCGCGACCCCAGCTTCCGGTTCCGGGCGAGCCGAGCCGCCATCTGCGCGAACTCGCCGGCGTCGCCCCGAGGCGCAAGCAGCCCGCTCACGCCGTGCCGCAGATACTGCTGTGCGGCGGCGTAGTCGTAGGCGACCACGGCGAGGCCGCTCGCCATCGCTTCGAGCGTCACGTTGCCGAAGGTCTCGGTGGTGCTGGGAAAGAGAAACACGTCTGCGGAGGCATAGTGCTCCGCCAGGTCTTCGCCGGTCCGCATTCCTGCGAAGACGAAATCCGGATGCCTCTTGCGCAGTGCAGGACCCTGCGGACCATCCCCGACCAGTACCACGCGCAGCTTCGGGTCGATCCCTTGCATCCCCAGGGCCGCCTCCACGAACACGCCGAGGTTTTTTTCCGGTGCGAGGCGTCCGACGTGCAGCACCACGATATCGCCTTGGCCACAGCCCCACGCGGCGCGCAACCGCTCGCTGCGGCGGGCCGGGCTGAAGAGCTGCGTATCCACGCCGCGCCCGACCACGGTAACGCGCTCGAACGCAAGGGCTTCGAGATTTGCCCGCATCTCCGCCGTGGGCACGAGGGTGCACTCGGCCCGGTTATGCAGAGCGCGCAGGTAGCGCGCCACGGCGCCGGCGAATATCCCCAAACCGTAGTGCCGGCTGTAACTGTGGAAATTCGTATGGAAGTCGGAGCAGACCGGAATGGCGAGCCGCTCTGCCGCACTCACCGCCGCCCAACCGAGCGGTCCCTCGGTGACCACGTGCACGAGGTCCGGACGCCAGTGGCTCCACTCCTTGTGAAGCATGGACGGCGACGCGAGGCCGATTTGCAGATGACGGTAGAAAGGGATCGCGAAGCCTGCGACCAGCCGCTCGCGCAGCACCGGGGTCGGCGATGGATCGCGCTCGCGGCCTTGTCGCGGGCGAACGAGCTGGACTTCGTGGCCGCGCTTGCGCAGCACCTCGACCATGAGACCCACGGTACGCGCAACGCCGTTGATCTCCGGCGGATAGGTTTCGGTAACGACGGCAACGCGGAGCGCGCCTCGCGCTCCGGGCAGTTTCATGGGCGTGTTCATGCGCGCGCACAGTGCGCGCCCGACATGAAGCCCGGATGAAGGTTTTCTTAAGCTTTCTTGAACGTTGATAAGGCTCAGGAATACCGCAGCGCTGCCGATATCTTTCGCCCGTTTTGCGAGGAGGTGATTTTCCAGCGAGATCCGGTCGACCGCCGCCTCCACCGCCGAATTGAGCAGTTCCACGATGAGGACGACCAGCACGCTGGCGATCATCAGGGCTTTCTCGGTTCCGCCGACGGGGATGAGGAGCGCCGCCGGGATCAGCACGGCGGCAAGCAGGCATTCCTGGCGGAATGCGTCCTCGTGCCGAAACGCGGAGGCCATGCCCTGGAGCGAATAGCCGAGCGCGTTCCACAGGCGCTGTACCCCGGTCTTGCCCTTGAAGGGACTTTCCTGCATGAGGCTGCCTCCCGACGGAAATGCCTGCGATTGTAGCAACAGCGGCGGGCGGCTCATTTGTCTGCGGCAAGCAGCGCAAGCAGGTGCTCCTGCGCCGAGCGCGGTATCCGGCCGCGGGACTTCCTTCTCTGGTAGTTGCCGTCGGAGTCCATTTCCCATGCCTGGCTGTTGTCGGACAGATAGGGCTTGAGGCCTTCCTGGATGACGCGCTCCTTGATCCTGCGGTCGAGGACCGGGAAGCACAACTCGATGCGCCCGAAGAAATTGCGGCCCATCCAGTCGGCGCTTGACAGGTAGAGATCGTCCTCTCCGCCGTTGAGGAAGTAGAAGATGCGCGAGTGCTCGAGAAACCGTCCTATGACCGAGCGCACGCGTATGTTCTCGGACAGCCCCGGGATCCCCGGGCGCAGCGAACATACGCCGCGCACGATCAGATCGATTTTCACTCCGGCCTGCGACGCACGGTATAGCGTCTCGATCACCCTGGGTTCGATCAGGGCGTTCATTTTTGCGATGATGTGCGCCGGCTTGCCGGCGCGCGCGTGGTTGGCCTCGCGCTTGATCGCGGCCAGAACGCGCTCGTGGAGCGTAAACGGCGAAATCCAGAGGTGGTGCAGCCGGCGCGCGCGTCCGAGCCCGGTGAGCTGCTTGAAAACCTCGTTGACGTCCTCGCAGACCTTCTCGTCCGCCGTCAGCAATCCGAAATCCGTGTAGAGCCTCGCGGTGCGCGGGTGATAGTTACCCGTGGAAACATGCGCGTAGCGTCGCAGCCTGCCCTCTTCGCGGCGCACCACGAGCGACATCTTGGCGTGCGTCTTGTAACCGACCACGCCGTAGACCACGTGCGCGCCGACCTCCTCGAGCTTCGCCGCCCAGTTGAGGTTCGCTTCCTCGTCGAAGCGCGCGAGCAGCTCCACGACGACCGTGACTTCCTTGCCCCGCTGCGCGGCGTCGATCAGGTACTTCATCAGAACCGAGTCGGTGCCGGTGCGGTACACGGTCTGCTTGATCGCGACCACGCTGGGATCGTCGACCGATTGCTCCAGGAAGTCGATCACGGGGTCGAACGATTGAAACGGATGATGCAGCAGGACGTCGCCTTTCCGGATGACTCGGAAGAGATCGGGACTTTTTTCCAGCTGCTTGGGGACGCCCGGGACGAACGCGGCGAACTTGAGCGCGGGCGTGTCGACCAGATCGGGAACCTGCATCAAGCGCACCAGGTTCACCGGCCCGTCGACCCGATACAGATCGTCCGCGTTGAGCTGGAACTGTCCCAGGAGAAACTGCTCGAGCTCCGCGGGCATGTTGTCGGCGACTTCGAGCCGTACGGAATCTCCGAAATGGCGCTGCGGGAGCTCCCCGGCGAGCGCAGTGCGAAGGTTCTTGAACTCCTCCTCGTCCAGGAACAAGTCGCTGTTGCGGGTGACCCGGAACGGATACGAACCCCGCACGGTCATGCCCTGAAAGAGCGCCTGGACGAACGCCTGAAGAATCGAAGTCAGCAGCACGAAGACGTGGCCCGCGCCGGCGATCGCTTTCGGCAGCTGGATCACTCGCGGCAGGGCCCGCGGTGCCTGCACGATCGCCGTGCCGGAATTGCGCCCGAAAGCGTCGCGGCCTTCCAGCTGCACTGCGAAATTCAGGCTCTTGTTGAGCACGCGTGGGAAAGGATGCGAGGGATCGAGTCCGATGGGCGTCAGGAGCGGAATCATTTCCCTCAGGAAATAGCTGTGCAGCCAGGAGCGCTGTTCCCGCGTCCACTGCTGCTCGGCGAGGAAGCGCACGCCCTCGTCGGCGAGCTCCGGGAAAATCTCCTTGTTGAGCAGCCGATATTGTTCTGCGACCAGCGCGTGGGCGCGCTCGCTCACCAGGGGGAATACCTTCGCCGAAGGCGTCTCACCGGGAATCTCTATCTCGTTGCCCACCCTGATGCGCTCTTTCAGCTCGGCGACGCGAATCTCGAAGAACTCGTCCAGGTTGCTCGACAGGATGCACAGGAAGCGCAGTCTCTCGAGCGCCGGGACCCGCCGGTCCTCCGCCTGGGCGAGCACCCGTTGGTTGAATGCAAGCACGGCCAGCTCGCGGGCAAGGAAATGCGGCTTGATCGTGCCCGCCGGAATTCGGGTTCTCTGTAGCATGGAGAAGTCTAAGAACGGTGTGTTGCAGAATTGTTACAACGCGGAGCATCGTAATAACGCGACAACGGCACTATGATAGCGTCGCAACGTCATTAGGGGTGAACCGCACTGCAACCGTGAAACAAGAGACTCTGGCGGCACTCGACCTGGGATCCAACAGCTTCCACCTGCAGATCGGCAGGATCGTCGACGATCAAGTCTATCTGCTCGACAGCTTGAGAGATCCGGTACGCCTGGGCGCGGGCCTGACGCGGGACCGGCGCATCGATCAAGGGACGAAATCACGGGCGCTGGAGGCGCTTGCGCGGTTCAGCGAACGGCTCCGCGGATTCCCGCGCTCGGCGGTTCGAGCGGTGGGAACGAGCGCCCTGCGCGTGGCGAAAAACGCCAAATCCTTCCTCTCCGAGGCGGAAGCGACGCTCGGCTTCCCCATCGAGGTGATATTCGGCCGCGAGGAGGCGCGCCTGATCTACCTCGGCGTGGCGCACAGCCTAGCGCCCTCGCCCGAGCGGCGCCTGGTGATCGATATCGGCGGCGGCTCGACCGAGCTCATCATCGGCACGGGCCTGGAGCCCGAGCTCATGGAAAGCGTTTCAATGGGCTGCGTGAGCTACAGCCTCAGGTTCTTTCCGGAGGGGCGTCTGGATAAGTCCTGCTTCAAGCGCGCGGAACTCGCAGCCGCAAACGAGCTCCAGCATATCGTGGACACCTACCGCCGCTCCGGCTGGAAGCAGGCCGTCGCATCCTCGGGAACGGCCAAGGCGCTCGCGGCTATCCTGCGGGAATCCGATCTGTGCGAGCAGGGCATTTCCGCCGCCGCGCTCGAAAAGCTCCGCGCCCAGTTCATCAAGGCGGGCGAGGTCGAGAAGCTCAAGTTGCCGGGACTGCGCGAGGACCGCGCGGCGATCATCTCCGGAGGGCTCGCGATCATGTCCGCGGCGCTCGCCGAATTCGGAATCGAGCAACTGGAGGTTTCCGACGGCGCCTTACGCCAGGGCGTGCTCTATGACCTGCTCGGGCGCGTGCGCCACCGAGACATGCGCGAGGCGACCGTGCGCCAGTTCATGCGGCGCTACCAAGTGGACACGGCACAGGCGGAGCGGGTGGCGCAGCTCGCGCACAACATCCATGCGAGCTTGAATGGCGAATCCTCCGACGCCGACGCGGCGATGTTGCGCTGGGCGGCGAGCCTGCACGAGATCGGAATTTCGATCGCCCACGCCGGCTACCACAAACACTCCGCCTACATTCTCGCGCAAGCCGACATGCCGGGATTTTCACAGAAAGAGCAGGAGCGTCTCTCGCGGCTGGTACTCGCGCATCGCGGCAAGCTCACCAAGCTCGAGGATCTCCCCGAGCGCAGCGCCGACTGGGAACTGATCTTTGCGCTGAGACTCGCGGCACTTTTTTGTCTCAGCCGGCGCGACCTCGCGCTGCCGGCTCCAGCATGCAGGTGGTCGAAGAGCGGCTTTCAGTTGACGCTGCCTCGCCCCTGGCTCGAGGAACATCCCCTGACAGAGGGGGCGCTAGAAAACGAGACGGAGGAATGGCGGGCGCTAGGCGTCAAACTCGAGCTGCGCAGCTCTGACAAGGAAGAGCGTCCAGCCCTCGCCTGAAGTAGAGTTATGCCAACGCGCGCCGGAAGCGATAACCGGTTCCGCGGACCGTTTCCACAAGGGAATCGTGTTCCGTGGGTTCGAGTGCCTGGCGCAGCCGGCGTATGTGCACGTCGACCGTCCGTTCCTCGACGAAGACGTGATCGCCCCAGACCTCGTCGAGCAGCTGGGCGCGGCTGTAGACGCGCTCCGGATGGGTCATGAAGAAATGCAGCATCCTGAACTCGGTCGGACCCAGGTCGATGTGGCCGCCGGCGGCGCTGACACGATGCGCGACCGGGTCGAGCTTGAGGTCCGCGATCTCGACGACGTCGTCGGTGAGCTGGGGGGCGCGGCGCCGCATCACCGCTTTGATGCGCGCCAAGAGCTCCCGGGGCGAGAACGGTTTGGTGACGTAGTCGTCCGCGCCGCTCTCCAGGCCGACGATCGTGTCCTGCTCCTGAGCGCGGGCGGTCAGCATGATGATCGGAATATCCTTGGTGCGCTGATCGGCGCGCAGCTGGCGCGCGAAATTCACCCCCGGCGGGCCCGGCAGCATCCAGTCGAGGAGCACCAAGGCCGGCAAAACCTCGCGGACCAGCGCCTCGGCCTCCGCGACGTTCGCGGCCCGCAACACCTGATGACCGGCGTGCTCGAGATTGACCGCGATCAGCTCCTGGATCGCCGGCTCATCTTCGACCACGAGGATCGCACCGCCCATGACCACTCCGTTTCTGCTCTCGTTCCACGCCGTGCCCATCAGCTGAGCGCCTCCCGCTCGACGACCTCGACTGCGGTGTGGCGGACATCGGTCCCCTTGACGATATAGATGACGTCCTCGGCGATGTTCTTGGCGTGATCGCCGATGCGCTCGATAGCCTTGGCGATCCAGACGATCTCGAGCGCTGTCGAGATCGTGCGCGGGTCTTCCATCATGAAGGTGATGAGCTGGCGCAGGATCGAGCGGAATTCTGTGTCGATCGCCACGTCCTGCCGGATGATGCTCGCCGCGTCCGCCGCGTCCAGGCGCGCGAAGGCGTCGAGCGCCTGGCGCAGCATCGACAGGGCGATGTCCGCGGCATGGCGGACGGTCGCAAAACGATGCAGGTCCGCGTGCCCGCGCTCGTGGATCTGCCTGGCGCCATGATGAGGCGCAAATCGCTCGCCGCCGGCTGGCGCTTGACGATGATGTGGCTGCAATCGTCGTCGATCTGGACCTCGTACTCGTTTACGCGAACCTCGTTTGCAATCACCTGGTCGATCAGGTCCTGATTGCCGTGCGCGAACGCATCGATAGCCCCGCGTATCTGGGACTCTACCAGGCCGCCCATCTGCAGAACCCCCGAGCGCAAGGTCTCGAGGTCGTTGTCGTATTGCTTGGAAAGGTGTTCGCTGCCCATAACGCTGCTCCTGTTCAACCGAACCGGCCGGTGATGTAGTCCTCCGTCTCTTTCTTCTTCGGCTTGATGAAAACCTCGTCGGTCACGCCGAATTCCATCATTTCTCCCAGATACATATACGCCGTATAGTCGGAAACGCGCGCCGCCTGCTGCATGTTGTGCGTGACGATCACGATCGTATAGTCGTTCTTCAACTCGTGCACGAGTTCCTCGATGCGTCCGGTGGAAATCGGGTCGAGAGCCGAGGCCGGCTCGTCCAGGAGCAGCACCTCGGGTTTGACGGCGATTCCGCGCGCGATGCACAGCCGCTGCTGCTGGCCACCCGAAAGGCTGGTACCGCTCTGCTTCAACTTGTCCTTCACTTCTTCCCAGAGTGCCGCTTTTCGCAAAGCCCATTCGACACGCTCCTCCATCTCGCGCGCGGAGAGGCTTTCGTACAAACGCACGCCGAAAGCGATGTTGTCGTGGATGGACATGGGGAACGGCGTCGGCTTCTGGAACACCATGCCGACCTTCGCGCGCAACCTATTCAGGTCCTGGCGTGGCGAAAGGATGTCCTCCCCGTCGATGAAGATCTCGCCTCTCGCTTCCTGCTTGGGATAGAGCGCGTACATGCGGTTGAAGGTGCGCAACAACGTGGACTTGCCGCAGCCCGAAGGGCCGATGAACGCCGTGACTCTCCTCTCCGGAATCTGGAGATTGATGTCCTTCAAGGCGTGAAACCCGCCGTAGTAGAAGTTCAGGTTTTTCACCTGAATTTTCTGCGTCAAGGCCTCTTGCACCGGTTGCAGGACCGCGGCGTTCATGTCAGTAAGTCGGGGACTTATTGCGGAAGAATACGCGCGCGAGGATGTTGAGCACAAGCACGCCCATGGTGATCAGCAAGGCCCCGGCCCAGGCGAGATGTTGCCAGTTCTCGTAAGGACTCATGGCGAACTGGAAGATCACGACCGGCAGGTTCGCCATGGGCTGGTTCATGTCGAGCGACCAGAACTGGTTGTTGAGCGCGGTGAATAGGAGCGGCGCGGTCTCGCCGCTGATGCGCGCGACCGCAAGCAGGATACCGGTGATGATCCCCGCCTTCGCGGCGCGAACGGTCACGAGAGTGATGACCTTCCATTGAGGCGCGCCGAGCGCGGCCGCCGCTTCGCGCAGGCTGTCCGGGACCAGGCGCAGCATGTTTTCCGTGGTGCGGATCACCACGGGAATGACGATCAGCGCAAGCGCCAGCGTCCCAGCCCAGGCGGAAAAATGCCTGGTGTGGATCACATAGACTTCATACACGAAGAGCCCGACTACGATCGAGGGTGCCGACAGCAGGATATCGTTGATGAAGCGCGTCACCGGGGCAAGCCAGCCGCGGCTGCCGAATTCGGCGAGATAAATACCCGCCATCATGCCGATGGGGGTACCGATCAGAGTTCCCGTTGCGGCCATGATCACGCTTCCGGCGATCGCGTTCGAGAGGCCGCCGCTCGCGCCCGGCGGAGGAGTCATGGTGAAGAAAAGCGCCGGGCCGAGAGCCTTGAAGCCGGCCTCGAACAACGTCAACAGGATCCAGCCGAGCCAGAACAATCCGATCAGCATCGTGAGGAGCGACACCGCAAGATTGAAGCGATTGATCCACAACCGGCGGGAGTAGAGACCCATGATTGCCATCGAAGCACTCATGTCTTCTGGCCTTCCATCTTGCCGAGCCGAAGCAACAGCATTTTGGAGAGGGCCAAGACCACGAAAGTGATGAGGAACAGGATCAGGCCCAGCTCGATCAGCGCCGAACTGTAGAGATCACCGACCGCCTCGGTAAATTCATTGGCGAGCGCCGAGGCAATGCTGTTACCGGGCATCATCAGCGAAGCGTTCAGCTTGTGAGCGTTACCGATGACGAAGGTCACGGCCATGGTCTCGCCCAAAGCCCTACCGAGGCCCAGCATGATTCCGCCCATTACGCCGACTTTCGTGTAGGGAAGCACCACATTCCACACGACCTCCCAGGTTGTCGAGCCGAGCGCGTAAGCCGATTCCTTGAGCACCGACGGGACGACTTCGAAAACGTCTCGCATCACCGCAGCGATGAAGGGGATCACCATGATCGCGAGGATGATCCCCGCGGTGAGGACTCCGATTCCCATCGGAGGTCCTTGAAAAAGCATTCCGGCGAGCGGAATTGCCCCGAGAGTGGCCGTGAGCCAGGGCTGGAGCTGGGAGAAGGCGGGCGCAAAGACGAACAGCCCCCACATGCCGTAAATGATGCTCGGGATCGCGGCAAGCAGCTCGATCGCCGTGCCTAATGGTCGCCGCATCCAGATCGGCGAGAGCTCGGTGAGGAACAGGGCGATACCGAAGCTGACCGGAATGCCGATCAGAAGCGCGATGAAGGAGGTGACCAGGGTGCCCACGATGGGCACGAGTGCGCCGAATTGCTCGGTGACGGGATTCCATTGCGGGCTCGTCACGAACCCCGGTCCAAACGCACGCAGCGCGGGGAGGCTGCCGGTCAGGAGCGAGACGATAATCCCCGCGAGCAGGATCAGAACGAGAAACGCGAAGAACCGAGTCGCGAGCCGGAACAGCAGGTCGAGCCGATGCTGATTCCTGAGATTCGCTTCCGGAATGGTTTTGGACACCCGGGATATACCCGGGTCGCTTCGTGACAGGCCGTCCATCGTATCCGCCACGCTGCTCATTCTAGCCGCTCCGGACGCGCCCCGCCTCGTTGCCTACCAGATGCCCTTGCCGCTCGAGTCTTTGATCTGGCTCTTCCACGCCGATTGGACCAGCGCTACCACGTCGTCGGGCATGGGGATGTAGTCGAGCTCGAGAGCCATCGTATCGCCGTTCTTGTAGGCCCATTCGAAGAATTTGAGGACCTCTTTGGCCTTGGCCGGGTCGGGCTGCGTTTTGTGCATCAGGATGAAAGTCGCTCCGGTGATGGGCCAGCTGTTTTTGCCCGGCTCGTCGGTGAGGATCTCGTAGAAGCCCGGGGCATTCTCCCAATCGGCGCTGGCGGCTGCGGCCTGGAAGCTCTTGTCGTTGGGCGACACGAAATTCCCGTCCCTGTTTTGCAGCAGCGTGTAGGTCATCTTGTTCTGCTTCGCGTAGGCGTATTCGACGTAGCCGACCGCCCCCTTGATCCGCTGCACGAAAGAGGCGACGCCTTCGTTGCCCTTTCCGCCCGAGCTGCTCGGGGCCGGCCATGACACCGAAGGGGCATTGCCGACCTTGTCTTTCCATTCCGCACTGACCTTGGCCAGGTAGTTGGTAAAGATGAAAGTGGTGCCGGAGCCGTCCGAGCGATGGACCACGGTGATCGCCTGATCGGGCAACTTCAAGCCCCCGTTCGCGCTGGCGATCTGCGGATCGTTCCACTTGCTGATCTTGCCGAGGTAGATCTCGGCGAGCAGCTTGGCGGTGAGCTTCATCTGGCCGGGGGCCACGCCGTCGATGTTCACGACCGGCACGACTCCGCCCATCACCATCGGAAACTGGACGAGACCGTCCTTCTCGAGCTGCTCGAGCTTGAGCGGCGCGTCGGACGCGCCGAAGTCGACGGTCTTGGAGACGATCTGCTTGATGCCGCCGCCGGAACCGATCGACTGGTAATTCAATCCGATTCCGGTCTTCTGCCTGTAGGCATCCGCCCACTTGGCGTAAATGGGATACGGGAATGTGGCGCCGGCGCCCGTAATGTCGACGGCGAGCGCCGAGTGACTGGCTACACCCACAGCGATCATCAGGAGCGCGAAGCGTTCGAGAAATACAGAGAAGTACATTTAGACAACCCTCCAATCGGCATACAAAGAGTGGAATATCGCTGCGCATACTACGGGGGCCATGTTGCAGTTGCGTTACGGTTCACAGAAATGAAACTTATCTTTACTTCAACGACTTAAGTGGGTTGCAGAACGATCAGGTCGACGTCCCCGGCAGGCTAGGAGAGCAAAAGGGTCGAAGCTTGCTTCAGCGAAATGCCGGTGCCGCCGCAAGCATGCGTTCCCGTCCCAAAGTCAACGGATGAACGACGGCGACCGCTGCGTCCACGCCATTTCGACGAAGCGACGGATGAGTTCGTGGAAACGGTTGAGTTCCGCGGCAGCTGTTCGCGCAACTAAACGGCGACGCGCTTCACCTGCTTTTTGTGTTTCGACCTGAGTTCTGCATTTCTTGCCGCGACGCCGCGCTCAATCTCTGAGTGACGCCAGATTATCAAATCCATGTCGATTCCTAGCGATGATCGCGATCGAGTGCATCTCGAATTCGACGCTTGCTGCTTTGTTTGGCGCCATTTTTCCGCGAAATAATTCTTGCTGCTTTCCTCAATATGTGCAATGCTGCTGAAAATTTTTTCCGATAACCTTTCGAATTTTGCGAACAGCACAAGTTTCTTGGCAAGAAAATAAATTTTCCGAGTCGCTCGGCGCCACCGGGCGACAAAAAGGATTCGCCGTCGGGCTCGTCCCGGCGATCGAATCGCCCGTTGCTACTGGACGGGCGCCGTGCTTTGCTTCTTTAACTTTTAACGGAGGCTAGTGATGGCGAAGAAGAGAAAAGCCAAGAAGGCAGCGAAGAAAAAGAAGAAGTAG
>WNFM01304228.1_pt1 | contig 13107 bp, 11 predicted proteins | sample 5400271 | NCBI WGS metagenome assembly WNFM01 (sample SAMN13153352, study PRJNA577476) | soil metagenome | isolation source: 60 cm saprolite on Douglas fir-dominated hillslope | place: USA:California | collected 2013-09-17 | reverse complement strand
GACCGGCGTGCCGAAGATCGTCGTCGTGCTGAGGAACGACAGGATGCCGGCCTCGCTAACAAGCTGGAACGGCACGATCACCCCGCCATAATCCGGCGCCGCGCCTGGCTTGCCAGACGCTGCCCGGCCGGCCGGATAGGCCTGCAGCTCGCGCAGGAGCGCGACGAGAACGGGATCGGCGGTGATCTCGATCTGACGGCGCAGGCGGGCCAGGAGATGGGCGCGCCATTCCGGCAGATTGGCGGTGCGCGGCGCCGGCCCCGCCGGATGGAGGCCAAGCCGCAGCACGTTGACCGGCGGCTGCAGCAGGGCCGCGTCGAGCCCGGCGAGAAGGCGGTGCGTCGCGGCATTGGCGGCGACGAGGGTCCAGTGGCGATCGACGGCGAGGGCCGGATAGGGCTCGTGCCCGGCGAGCACGAGATCGATGGCCTCACGCGCCGCCCGCAGCGCCGGATCGTCGAGCGGCCGTTCCGGAAAGACCGGCGCGTAGCCCGCCGCGCTCAGCAGGATGTTGCGATCGCGCAAGGGAACCTCGAGCCGCTCGGCGAGATGGAGAACCATCGCACGGCTCGGCAGCGCGCGGCCGGTTTCGAGAAAGCTCAAGTGCTTGGTCGAGATCTCGGCTTCGCAGGCGAGGTCGAGCTGGCTCATGCGCCGGCGTTGACGCCATTCGCGCAGATATCGGCCGACGGGCGGGGCTGAGGTCATGGCGGCAGGACGATAGCCGATGAAATGCCGCGCCTCCATTACCTCCGAGTTAATCGACGACGCGCGAAGCGGCGCGCCATCATCCGTCTCGACATCGCGTGATGTCGCAACCACAGGAGTTCGACATGAGCAACCTCACCGACCTGATCGATCGCTACATCGCCATCTGGAACGAGACCGACCGGACGCGGCGGCGCGATCTCATCGCGCGGACCTGGACGGAAAACGCGAGCTATCTCGACCCGCATATGGAGGGTAAGGGCCAGGACGGGATCGATGCGATGATCGAGGGCGTGCAGGAGCGCTTCCCCGGCTATCGCTTCCGCCGCGCCGGCGCCGTCGATGCCTATCGCAACCGCGTGCGCTTCGCCTGGGAGCTCGCGCCGGAAGGCGCCCCTGCAGTCGCCAAGGGCACCGATTTCGGCGTCCTCGCCGCCGACCAGCGCCTGCAGGCGATCACCGGCTTCCTCGACCAGGTGCCGGCATAAACGGGACTCGGCCTATTCCGTTTTACTTCAGCCGCACATTTTCAAGCGTCATGGCCGGGTCAAGCCCGGCCATGACGGAATGAAATCCGCGCAACTAACCTGTGTGTCAGTATCCCCCGACTTATGCCTATCGGGCGATGGAGGTGTGACCCGATCCACGCTTCTCTGTTAGCCGCGCGACAACGCCACCGCGAATGGAATATCATCGGCCAAAATGAGCAAGCCCAGATACATCCTCACCATCGACCAGGGCACGACCAGCACGCGGGCGATGATCTTCGACGCCGAAGGCGCGCCGCGCGCCCGGGCGCAGCAGGAGTTGACGCAGAGCTTCCCGCGTCCCGGATGGGTCGAGCACGACCCCGAGGAGATCTGGCAGTCCGTCATTGCCACGAGCCGCGCCGCCCTTGCCGGGGCGAGGCTGGCCGCCGCCGACATCGCCGGGATCGGCATCACCAACCAGCGCGAGACGACGATCCTGTGGGAGCGCGCGAGCGGAAGGCCGATCGCCCCGGCGATCGTCTGGCAGGACCGCCGCACCGCCGCTTTCTGCGAGCGCCTGACGGCGGCCGGCCATGCCCCGATGGTGCAGGACAAGACCGGTCTCGTCATCGACCCCTATTTCTCGGCCAGCAAGATCGCCTTCCTGCTCGACAGCGTGCCCGGCGCGCGCGATGCCGCGCGGCGCGGCGAGCTCGCTTTCGGCACCGTCGATTGCTTTCTCCTCTGGCGGCTGACCGCGGGCGCGGTGCACGCGACCGACGCGACCAACGCCTCGCGCACCCTGGTGTTCGACATCCACCGCCAGGGCTGGGACGACGAGCTTCTCGCCCTCTTCGACATCCCGCGCGAGATCCTTCCCGCGGTGCGCGACAATGCCGCGGAATTCGGCGTCGCGACCGTCGATTTCCTCGGCGGCGCGGTGCCGATCGCCGGCATGGCGGGCGATCAGCAGGCGGCGACGATCGGCCAGGCCTGCTTCGCCCCCGGCGCGATCAAATCGACCTATGGCACCGGCTGCTTCCTCGTGCTCAACACCGGCGCGGATGCCGTGCGCTCGACCCATCGCCTGCTCACCACCATCGCCTATCGCCTCGAGGGCGTTGCGACCTATGCGCTCGAGGGCTCGATCTTCGTCGCCGGCGCGGCAATCCAATGGCTGCGCGACGGGCTGAAGATCATCGCCAGTGCCGGCGAATCCGACGCGCTGGCACGCCGCGCCGATCCCGCCCAGCGGGTCTATCTCGTTCCCGCCTTCACCGGGCTCGGCGCGCCGTGGTGGGACGCCGCCGCGCGCGGCACCATCGTCGGGTTGACGCGCGAGACCGGCGCCGCCGAGCTAGCGCGCGCCGCGCTCGAGGCCGCCGCCTTCCAGACCCGCGACCTCCTGGAGGCGATGACGGCCGACGGCGCGTCGCGCGCCGCCACCCTGCGCGTCGATGGCGGCATGGTGGCGAATGACTGGGCGATGCAGTTCCTCGCCGACATGACTGGGATCGTCGTCGAGCGGCCGGTCGTCACCGAGACGACGTCGCTCGGTGCCGCCTATCTCGCCGGCCTCGCCACCGGGCTCTACACATCGCGCGACGCTCTCGTGGCGCAGTGGCGGCGCGAGCGTCGCTTCGAGCCGGCGATGGGCGCCGACGAGCGCGCCGAGCGCTATGCCGGCTGGCGCGACGCGGTGGCGCGCACGCGCAGCACGCGGTGAGCGCCGCCGCCATGGCAGCGCGATGACCGCTCGTTGGCTGAGCCGGGCCGACCGCACTCTCGCCGTGCTCGTCGGGAGCGGGCGCTGGCTCGTGCTGCCGGTCAGCCTGCTGCTCTTTCTGCAATGGCCCCTGCGCGAGTGGGTGCATGGCTACGCGGCGCAGGCCAACGATCTCGCACAATGGCTTTTCGCCCTCTATGTCAGCCTGGCGCTGACCGCGGCGACGCGCGAGCGCAGCCACCTTGCAGCGGACAGCTTCGCGCAGCGTTACGCGGCGTCGACGCGGCGGCGCATTGCGCGCATTGCGGCGCTCGTCTGCCTCGTCCCCTGGTCGCTCTTCATTCTGGTCGCGAGCTGGTCCTCGGTGGCGCAATCGGTCGGGCAGCTCGAGAGTTTTCCCGAGACCTATGATCCCGGCTATTTCATCATCAGGGCGAGCAGCTGGCTGCTCGCCCTGCTCGTGCTCCTGCAGGCATTGCTCGAGGCGGTGCGTCCGCCGAGTCAAACGCCGCGATAGAGAGCGATGGAATCGGCCGGATTCTGGATGCTGGGGCTCGTCGCGCTCGGGCTGGTGACGACCGGCCTGCCCGCCTTCGTCGTGCTGATCGGCGTCGCCGTCCTCTTCGCGGCGGTGGGCGTCGCCGGCGGCTTCGTCTCCTATCATCTCCTCGCGGCCGTGCCGGCGCGCATCACCGGCCTGCTCGAAAGCGACATTCTTCAGGCGCTGCCGCTCTATGTGCTCATGGGGGCGTTGCTCAACCGCCTGCCGCTCGCCGATATCCTGTTTCGCGCCGGGACCCGATCATTCGCCGGAACGCGCGCGGCCCCGCTGCTGGCGGCGCTCGGGCTCGGCGCGTTGCTGGCGCCGATGAGCGGCTCGGTCGGAGCGAGCGTCTCCACCCTCTCCCGGATCGTCCAGCCCAAGCTGGTCGCGCGCGGCGTGCCGCGCGCGCAAAGCCTGGCGGTGGTCTGCGTCGCCAGCACGTTCGGCGTCGTCGTGCCGCCGTCGCTGGTGCTGATCCTGCTTGGCGACGCGATGTTGCGCGCCCATAGCGAGGCGATCGCCGCGACCGGCGTCATGGCGCGCGCGATCAATACCCAGGACGTCTTTCGCGGCGCCCTCGTCCCCTCGGCGATCTTCCTCGCCTTGTCCGCCGCCCTCGCCTGGTGGATTGGGCGCGGGGCGCGGCAAGAGGCGGCGCCCGACGGCGCGGGGCAAGAGCGGCTGACGGTAAGCGAGTGGCTGACCGCCCTTCTCACCCTGGTCCTGATCGTCGCCCTGCTCGCCGCGGTGGTCCTCGGCTATGTCTACGCCGTCGAGGGCGCCGCGGCCGGCGGCGTCGCGCTCGTGCTGTTCGGCATCGCCACCGGCGCGCTTCGCGCCGAGACCCTGCGCCTCGTCCTGCGGGACACCATGGCGGTAACCGGCGCGCTCTTCGCCCTCTTCGTCGCCGCCACCAGCTTCACGCTGGTCTTTCGTGCCTTCGGGACGGATCGCGTGCTGGCGACGATCGTCTTGCATCTGCCCGGCGGCATGAGCGGCACCGTCATCGTCGTTCTGGCGCTGCTCTGGCTCTGCGCCTTCGTGCTCGACGCCTTCGAGATCATCTTCGTCATCGTTCCGCTGGTCATGCCGCCGCTCATCATGCGCGCCCCCGACGCCGTCTGGGTGTCGGTGCTTGCCTTGCTCGCCCTGCAGTCGAGCTTTCTGCTGCCGCCCTTCGGCTATGCCGTCATGATGGCACGGGCGCGGCTGACGGCGAATGTCGCAGATCCTCGTGCTCGGCCTGACCGTCGCCTATCCGTGGCTGACCCACATCGCCGAGCCGGCGGTCGCGTTCCAGCGGCCGCTCTCGGATGACGAGGTCAGGCGGCGGTTGGAGGATATCACCCCGTCCGTTGCGCCCGACGACTAGCGCATGATCGGATCGACCGAATCATCCGTCCGTCATCAACTCAGATCGCGATGGCGTCTTCGACGACGATGGATTGCTTCGTCGCTGCTCCTCGCAATGACCGGCAATGGGCAACTTGAGTCGATCACGCTCTAGCCTCGCGGCTCGTGTCGAAATCGCGGGCATTCGCCGCCGGCGCATGGTCAAATACGAGCGAACCCAGGAGCCATCGATGCCCTCGACCGACCATCTTCTCGCCTTCCTGCTGGCGACGCTGATCTTCGCCGTCATTCCCGGCCCCGGCATTCTCTATACCGCGGCACAGACGCTGGCGCGCGGCCGGCTCGGCGGCTTGATGGCGGCGCTCGGCATCCATCTCGGCGGCTATCTCCATGTCGCCGCCGCCGCGCTTGGCCTCGCCGCGCTGTTCGAGCTCGTCCCGCTCATCTACACGATCGTCAAGCTCGCCGGGGCTCTCTACCTCGTCATTCTCGGCATCGGCATATTGCGCGGCGGCATCGCCGCCGACGCGCTGCCGGCGGTTGCCGGCAAGTCGCCGCGCCGCGCCTTCCTCGAGAGCATCGCCGTCGAGGCCTTCAATCCGAAGACGGCGCTCTTCTATCTTGCCTTCCTGCCGCAATTCGTCGACCCGGCGGCGGGCCTGGCTCTGCCGCTGCAATTCCTCGCTTTCGGCATCATCGTCAACCTCGCCTTCTCGGCGGCCGATCTCGTCGCCGTGCTGCTCACCGCTTCGGTGCTGTCACGGCTGCGTCGCACGCGCACCGCGCAGCGCATCGCCCGCCTCATCGGCGGCAGCATCATGATCGGGCTCGGGCTGCGTCTGGCGACGGCGCGCGAGTGAGCACCGGGCGATCCTCGCTGCCGGAGATCCACAGATAGGCGAGGGCGATTCCGCAGGTCGAGGCGAGATCCGCGAATGCCTTGAGACCCGAAATGAAGACGGCAACCGGTAGTTGCGCCACGGGACCGCTGGCGGATGCCGGATATTCCAAGAGCGCGGCTGCGATCATCGGGAGGGCAAGGATGCAGAGGAGGCGCCAGGCGCGGCCGCGCGTCAGGGAGGGCGAGCGGGAGAGCGGCAACGGCTGATCGATCGCGATGAGGGGAAACAGCAGGAAAACGCGGATCGCCCCATAAATGCCGAGCGGAAATATCAGCACGGCGACACCTATCATCGCCGCCGCGCCTGCGCCGGTTAAGGCGCTGGCTACCGCAGGAATGCCGCCGAAAATCCCCAGCAGGGATAGCGTGACGATGATAGTGGCGGCGATGAACTTGCGGCCGCGCGGCGACATGAAATCGTATCCCGCCGCGTCGTCACCGGCCAAAAGGGCGCGGTAGATCGCGAGGTGGATCGGCGCGGCGAGGATCATCTGGGCGATGATCGACGAGGCTGCCCCAGCCAAATGACGCCAATGGCAGATCGGCCCGTGAGTCGGTCATCGCGGCGGATTCGTCGACGGCGAGTTGGAGCGCCGACAAGGCCACGAAAAGCATCGGATGACGCCGCGCGAAAGCGACGACCGACCAAACCGATCGACCGAGCGTCGACCACACCGGCAGCTTGTTCATCGCCCCCTCCACTTCGTCCGGCAGCCGCTAAATGGTGCCCGATTACCCGCTCCAGACCCCCATCACCGCGGTTTTTAGCCGATTTTTCGGCCACTTCTTTGATTCAGGCGGGTCGAGCCGAAGGATGCGACATTCCCTGCGCTGGAGGCAACATGGCTCAGGCTCAAGAACCTTCTATCGCGGTCGTCACTCAGGAGCTGACCGGCGCAGGCCGCTCGGCGGATCTTCGACAATACCTACCGGCTGCTGATTTGCTGGGCGCCGATCTTTTGGCCCCTGGGCGCCAGCCGACCGCGGATGATACCGGCGAATCCGACAAACTCATATCCGGCCTCGTCAAGGTGACGCGGGCGGACGGCCCGGCAACAACCGATGCCGCTGCCGAGCCGCCTTTGGTCATCGAGCTCGACGGTGCGCTGCTCAAATCGAATGCCGTCGTCGAGACCTACTTTTCGTTGCTCGGGGCGCAACCCTTCCGCGCGATCCGCGTTCTCGCGACACTGTGGCGCGGCAAGGCGGCGTTCAAGGCCTGCCTTGCCCGCGAGACGACGCCGGATCTCACCCGTCTGCCGTGGAACGAGGATCTGCTCTCGCTGCTTGCCAGCGAGAAGGCTCGCGGCCGCCGGATCTACCTGGCTTCGGCGGCCGACCGTCGCCTGGTCGAGGCGGTCGCGAGCCATTTCGGCATATTCGACGGCGTGTTCTGCTCCGACGGCATCGTCAATTTCATCGGGAAAGCCAGGGCGGCCGCGCTGCGCGATGCTTTCGGCGAAGGCCGCTTCGACTACGTCGGCAGCGCTGCATCCACCGCCGGCTTCCGGGCGAAGGCGCGGACCTATCTCAAGGCGATCCGCGTCCATCAATGGCTGAAGAACTGCCTGATCGTCGTACCGATGCTGGCGGCCAAGCAGTTCGGCGCCGAAGAGCTGCTGAATAGCTTCCTGGCGTTCGTCAGCTTCAGCCTGTGCGCCTCCAGCGTCTACGTCATGAACGACCTGATCGATCTCCCCCGCGATCGTGCGCATGCGAGCAAGCGGACACGGCCCTTTGCCTCGGGCAGCCTGCCGCTCGGCCATGGGCTGGTCATGGCACCGCTCTTCCTGGCGATCGCCGCGATCCTCGCCGTGCTGGTCGGTCCGAAATTCGTCGCCATCCTCGCGGTCTACGCCGTCGCCAATGTCGCCTATTCGCTCGTCCTCAAGCGCCAGATGATCATCGACGTCGTCACGCTCGCCTGCCTCTACGGGCTGCGCCTGCTCGCCGGCGGGGCGGCGACGCACACGAAACTATCCGAATGGCTCGCGACCTTCGCGATCTTCATCTTCGTCAGCCTCGCTCTGGTGAAGCGCTGCACCGAGCTCGAGGCGAAGCTGGCGGCCGGTGCCGGCGATCCGCCAGGTCGCGGCTACCGCCTCGCCGACCTGCCGATGCTGAAGATGCTGGCCGCAACGACCGGCATCGCCTCTATCCTGGTCTTCACCCTCTACCTCAACAGCAGGGCGGTCGCCGCGCTCTACGTCCATCCGCAATGGCTGGTGGCGATCGACGTGGTGCTGATCTACTGGGTCGCCCGCACGCTGCTTCTGGCGCACCGTGGCGAGATGCATGACGATCCGCTGGTCTTCGCGACGACCGACCGCGTCAGCCTCGCATGCGCCGCCGTTGTCTTGTTCGTGATGGCCGTGGCGAGCGTCTGACCCGAGATCGTTTGGATCGGTCACTCACCCCCCTGGGACGAAAGATGCGCATCAGCGGCTGGGGTCGGTTTCCGCATGTCGAGACAAGTTGCCTCGACATGCGCGATGTCGAGGACGCCCGCGCCGCCTTGTCCGGCAATGCCAGCCTAATCGCCCGCGGCAACGGACGTTCCTATGGCGATGCCGCGCTCAATCCGAGCTGCGTCCTCTCGACCCGGCGCAGTGACCGCATCCTCGCTTTCGACGCGGCGGCGGGACACGTCACCGTGGAAGCCGGGCTGCTGCTTGCCGATCTCCTCGATTTCGCGGTGCCGCGCGGCTGGTTCCCGCCGGTCATGCCGGGGACCAAGTTCGTCACCATCGGCGGCATGATCGCGGCCGACGTGCACGGCAAGAACCATCATGTCGCCGGCACCTTCTCGCGCCATGTCGAGAGTTTCCTGCTGATGACGGCGGACGGCACGATAAGGCGTTGCCTGTCGGGGCAGGAGGATCAGCTCTTCGAGGCGACATGCGGCGGCATGGGGCTGACCGGCATCATCCTCGAGGCGACCATCCGGCTGACGCGGATCGCGACCGCCTCGCTGCGCCAGGAAACGCTGCGCGCACCAGATTTCGAGACGGCTATGGCGCTGTGCGAGGAATCGGCGGCGCGCACCTACAGCGTCGCCTGGATCGACTGTATGTCGCGCGGCAGCGGGCTCGGCCGCGCGCTGGTCTATCGCGGCGAGCATGCCGATCGCGACGAGAAAGCGGCCGCGCCGCTCGCCGTTCCCTCGCGCCGGCAGCGCCGCGTTCCCTTCGATCTGCCGCGGCTGGTGCTCAATCCGTGGAGCGTGCGCGCCTTCAACACGCTCTATTACCGGCGGGCGAAGCCGGGCACCGCCCTCGTCGATTACGAAACCTTCTTCTTCCCGCTCGACGCGATCCTCGACTGGAACCGTCTCTACGGGCGGAGCGGCTTCACGCAGCATCAATGCGTCATCCCGAAAGCCGCCAGCGCCGCCGCCATCCGCGCGATACTGGAGCGCGTCTCCGCCGCGGGCTACGGCTCCTTCCTCGCCGTGCTCAAGCTGTTCGGCGGCGAAGGCGCCGGCTATCTCTCCTTCCCGCAGGAGGGCTACACGCTGACGCTCGACTTCCCGCTCCATGCCGGGACGCTCGCGCTGCTCGGCGAGCTCGACGCCATCGTCATGGACCACGGCGGCAGGGTCTATCTGGCGAAGGACGCGCGGGCGTGCGCCGCGATGATGCGCCGCGGCTATTCCCGCCTCGGCCGTTTCACCCGGGTGCGCGATGCCGTCGATCCGCAGCGCAAGTTCTCCTCCGTGCAGTCGCGGAGACTGGACCTATGAAGGCCGCCAGCGACGCATCGCCGGTCCTCATCGTCGGCGCCGGCTCCGATATCGGCCGCGCCATCGCCGTCGATTATGCCAAAGCGCGGCGTTCCCTTGTCCTCACCGCACGGCAGCCCGAGCGCCTGGAGCGCGACGCCGCCGATCTGCGTCTGCGCTACGACGCGGCGGTGACGGTGCTTGGCCTCGACTTGCTCGACACCGCGACGCATCGCACGCTGATCGAAGGGCTCGATCCCCTCCCCGGCACGGTGATCTGCGTCGCCGGCCTGCTCGGACGGCAGGAGGAATCCGCCGCCGATCCGGCGCAGGCCGAGCTGATCATGCGGACCAATTACGTGGCGCCCGCCCTCTTCCTCGGCGAGATCGCCAATCGCATGGAGCGGCGCGGCAGCGGCACGATCGTCGGAATCAGCTCGGTGGCCGGCGATCGCGGCCGGGCGACGAACTATCTCTACGGCTCGGCGAAGGCCGGCTTCACGGCTTTTTTATCGGGGCTGCGAAATCGACTAGCGAGGTCCGGCGTTCATGTCGTGACCGTGAAACCAGGGTTCGTCAACACCCGGATGACAGAGGGGATGAAATTGCCGCCGCTTCTGACCGCCCAACCCGACGAGGTCGGCCGCGCCGTGCGGCGCGCCGAAGCCGAGCACCGCGACGTTCTCTATGTCCGCGCCATCTGGCGGCCGGTCATGGCGATCATCTGCCTGGTGCCGGAACGGCTCTTCAAGCGGATGAGGTTGTAGCCGTGACGCCGGCACGCATGGGCGCCGAGACCAGATCGGCGACATCGCCTGATATCGCGTCGCCGATCGACGGGGCGTCGCGGGTGTGCCAGCGGGGTGTCATCGTCGCCACCGTCCTTGCCGCCATCGTCGCGGTTCTGCTGCTCGAGCTCGCCGCCGTCCTGGCCGGCACCGGCGGCCACGTCGTCTATGTCATCGAGGCGCCCTATACCGATCTCGCGCTCGCCCAGCAGATCGCGCAGGGCCATTACGGGCTGGTGCCCGGCGAGCCCGCCGCGCCGGCCTCGTCGATCCTGTTTCCGTTTCTCCTCGCCGCCTTCGTTCCTCTCGGGCTCGGCACGCTGGCGCCGTTGGTGATCAACGCCGGCGCCACCCTGGCCGCCGGACTCTTTGCGCTGCTGCTTGCCAAGGAGTGCGGCCTGCCGCTGCGCCGGATGAGGCTGCGGCGACTCTTCGTCGTCACCGTCGCGGTGACGCTCGCGCTCAACCTCGCCGGCTTGGCGCTTACCGGCCTCGAGCATTCGTTGCATGTCGCCCTGACGATCGCCTATCTGCTCGGCCTCGTCCGCTTCGTTCGGCGCGGCAGTTGCGACTGGTGGTGGTTCCTCTGCATCCTCGTCCAGCCGCTGATCCGCTTCGAGGCGGCCGGCATGCTGGTCGCCGACGTGCTGATCTTCCTCAGCTTCCGCCGTTATGGCTACGCGCTGGTCACCGTGCTCATCGGTGTTGCGCTGATCGGCGGCTACAGCCTGTTCCTCCACGCGATCGGGCTGCCGCTGCTGCCGAGCTCGGTGCTGGCGCGCTCGGAATGGTCGAATGCCGCGGTGGCGACGCAGAGCGGAATCGTCACCGTTTTCATCGCCATCCTGCACAATTTCCACGACAATCTGAACAGCTTCGGCGCCGCGCAGGTGCTCGGCGGCATCGTCCTCGCCTTGCTGTGGCTCGAACGGTTGCCGCTGCTGCTCGCGCGGCGCTGGATCGACAAATCCGAGCAGGCCAAGCTGATGACGATCTTCTTCATGACCTTCGTCAGCCTGGCCCAGCTCGTCGGCGGCAAAATCGGCTGGGTCCCGCCGCGCTACGAAGCCTATGTCCTCGCGCTCAATCTCTGCGGCCTCGTCATCGTCTATCGCGAGAAGGTGGTCGTCTGGTGCGCCCGGGCGAGCTGGCTGCGCGTGACGTTGTTCTCGACGATGCTGCTGCTGTTCTTCGCCGGCTATGCGACGCAGAATTTCGTCGCGCCGATATTGGCGCAGAAGGAATATCGCGGTCCCTTCCAGCTGCATCGCTTCGTCACCGAGTTCTATCGCGGGCCGGTCGCCGTCGACCAGCTCGGCTATGTCAATTACGACAATCCCTATTACGTGCTCGATCTCTCGGGTCTCGCCTCGGAGACGGCGCGGCAGGCCCGCGCACGGCAGCGCTCAGCCGAATGGATGGACGAACTCCTCGCCCAGCACGGCGTCAGCCTGGCCATCATCAACAACGGCGAGGATGCGGCGGTCCCCGCCGCGTGGATCGCGCTCGCCGAGCTGCGCAGCGGCAACGACGCCGCGAACCATCCGATCTTCTATGCGCGCCGTCCCGGCGACGTGGCGGCGATCGCCCCTGCCCTTAGCCGCTTTGCCGCCGCGCTGCCCGCCGGCGTCGAGCTCGTCGCAACAACGCGCCCCGGCGAAGCGACAACGCGGTAGGTCCGGGCGTCGGGCGATGGCGGCCCGTCTCCGGCCGCGGTTGCTGGTGCGTCCAGCCGGACTCGAACCGGCACGCCCGAAGGCCCGGGATTTTAAGTCCCGTGCGTCTGGCTTTGTCACGGCAACTCGACGGAGCTGCGACGCTTCTCCAGACGGACGACAGTTAGGCGGCCATCGTCGCTGCGTGCCATTGCTGCATCGCCTCGGCTCGGAAGAGGCGCAGCGTGCGGCGGGAGATCAGATGGCGTTGAACATTGAACGTGTTGTGGACGACGGCATGCATGGTGAGGAAGCGCTGAGCCGATCCTGCTGACTTGAACCGCTGCATCTTTCGCTCGCGTCGGCGGACGGGCTGGTGCGAAACCTCCGCCCTGTTGTTCTGCCTCAGGCCTCGCTCGTGGTATGCGGCCAGACCAAGCTCCGCGAACGCCGCGGCATACGATCGCAACCTGTCCGTCACGATGACAGCCAGTGCGAAGCCCTGCTTCTTGAGGAGCTTGCGCATCAGCTTCAGGGCCGCCGCTTTGTCGAGTCCGTGCTGCACGAGGATGTCGAGCACCTCGCCTTCGTGATCCACCGCGCGCCAGAGGTACACTGTTTCGCCGGCGATCCGCGCCACCATCTCATCGAGATGCCAGCACCCGCCTGGTTTTGGTCGACGATGCCGCAGGCGTCGTGCGAAGGCGGGTCCGAACTTCAGCACCCACCGCCGCACCGTCTCGTAAGAGACGTCGAGACCGCGCTCCGCCAGCAGGTCCTCAACGTCCCGGTAGCTCAAGGTGAAACGCAGATAGATCCATACTGCGTGCTGGATGACCACGGGCGGAAATTGGTGACGGGCATACGAGATCGGTGGCATCCGCAGACACTACGGTGCGACCGCACTCGCCGCTACTTCCCGTGACAATGCCGCGCAAGGCTAAAGTTCGCATCTACGCGCCAGCGGACTCAGACGCCAGCAACTTCAGTAGCCGCCTGTCCGAGTCTTGAGACGGCAAAATCTACCACGCAGGATTTAGCCCGCGACGCGCGAGGCGGCCGACATGAGGTCTTGTGGTGTCGGCGCGCCGAATAGGTTCTTGCCGCCATCCGCCACCTCGGTAAAGGACCAGCGTATGATTCCCTCGCGGTCGAGCAGGAACTCGCCAACGAGCTGACCCATGCCGGTCGCCTGCATCTGCTGGTCGGCATCGGTGATTTCGTAACCGTCCATTTTGTTG
>WNFM01232158.1_pt1 | contig 13107 bp, 12 predicted proteins | sample 5400271 | NCBI WGS metagenome assembly WNFM01 (sample SAMN13153352, study PRJNA577476) | soil metagenome | isolation source: 60 cm saprolite on Douglas fir-dominated hillslope | place: USA:California | collected 2013-09-17 | reverse complement strand
GCCGGCCCCGACGTAGCCGCCCACCTGGGCAAGGGCAGGCGTCGCCAGGAGCACGCCGAAGAACACTACAACCAGTATTCGGATCTTTTTCATTTGAGTCTCCTCCGTTATTATCGAAAAAATCGGACAAAAATAAAGAAACAGCACCAACCTCCGGGATCGTACGTTCAGTTTGAGATGTCTGTCAAATGTCCGTCATCCGGGTACTGGCCGGCGAGTACCCAAATCTGGGTACTTCCGCGCCCGAGCAGGAAATCAACCCGGGTAACCGGCGAGCCTCGGCAGCGCGAGGACGAGCGAGGGCACGAACGTGATGAGGAAAAGCACGGCGATGAGCGCCGCGATGAAGGGCACGAGCTCGCGCACGATCTCCTTCACCGGCGTTCCGGCCAGGCCGCTCAGGACGAAAAGGAGCACGCCGTAAGGCGGAGTGAGCAGGCCGATCATCATGTTGACCACGATGACGACGCCGAAGTGCACCAGGTCCACGCCCACGGCGCGGGCGACCGGAAGGAGGAGCGGCACCAGCACCAGCAGCAGCGTCGTCGTGTCGAGCAGACAGCCCAGAACGAGGAAGACGAGGTTCGCGACGAGGAGAAATCCGAGGGGCCCGAGGTCGAGCGCGACGAACCAATCGGCGATGCGCGCCGGGATCTGCTCGGTCGCGAGCACGTAGTTGAACAGGAACGCGCCGCAGATGATGACGCCGACCACCGCGCTGGAGCGCGCGCTCTCGGCGAGCACGGACACGAGCCCCCTCCAGTCGAGAGCGCGGTAGACGAAGAGCGCAAGCACGAGAGCGTAGAGGGCGGCCACGGCCGCGGCCTCGGTCGGCGTGAACACCCCCGAGTAGATGCCGCCGAGGAGCACCACCGGCATCAGCAAGGGCAGCAGCGTCCGCACGAAGACGCGCGGGATCTCCCGCCAGGGCACGGGCGCCTCCATCGGGAAGTTGCGGCGCCTCGCGATCCAGATGATGACGAGCATCATGGCGGCCGCCATCAGCAGGCCCGGCACCACTCCCCCGAGGAAAAGCGCACCGACCGACGCGCCCGAGACGAGCGCGTAGAGCACCATGGGAATCGACGGAGGGATGATGGGTCCGATGGTGGCCGAGGCGGCGCTCACCGCAACGGAAAAAGGCCGCGAGTAGCGGTTGTTCCTGCACATCATCTCGATCTCGACCATCCCGGGCCCGACCGCGTCGGCGATCGCGCTGCCGCTCATGCCGGAGAAGATGACGCTCGCGAGCACGTTCACGTGCGCAAGGCCGCCTCGAAACCGCCCCATGATCGCGTGGGCGAGGCCGTAGATGCGCTCGCTCAGGGTGCCGGAATTCATCACGTTCGCGGCGAAGATGAACATCGGCACGGCGATCAGCACGAAGCTGCCGAAGAGGCTGTTCAGGATCTGCTCGGCCGCGAGGCCCATGTCCTGTCCGGTCGCGCCGAGGTAGGCGATGCCGCCCGCGATCATCGCGAGGCCGATCGGGCCGCGCAGCAGGGCGATGCCGACGAACGCGACCAGCATCAGCCCGAAAGCGGCGCTCATGCCTCGTCGGCGGCTTCAGGGCGGACGATCGCGGCGAGGCAGCGCAGCACCACCATCACTGCGGCGGCGAGAAAGACGCCGTAGACGACGCCGTAAGGCCAGTCGAGCACGGGCGTGCGCTCGCGCATCATGAAGCGCAGGTAATCGGCGGTGCCCGGCAGCGCCCAGAGAAAGCAGCCGCCGAGCGCGGCGAGCCCGAGCGCGTACGACGCGCGCCGGACGCGGGGCGCAAAGCGCGGCACGACGAAGTCCACCGCCACGTGAGTCGAAAGCGGCACGGCGAATGCCGTCCCCCAAAAGATCACCCAGACGAACGCGATCGAGGCGAGCTCCTCGGTCCAGGCGGCGGGCGTGCCGAACACGAAGCGGCGCACCACCTGCACGACGAGGCTCAGGAACAGGACGGCGAACAGGCCTGCGCCGATCAGATCGGCCCAACGCTTGAGCCGCTCGATGCCTTCACTCGATCGCATTGATGCGCTCGAGGAGCCCGCGCGGCCACTTTTCCGCGTACTCGGACTTCAGATACGCGGCCTGCACGGTCTTCCTGAACGCGGCCACGTCGGGCACCGTGATCGCGATGCCCTGCGCGCGGAAGAATTCGATGAGCTCCCTTTCCTCGCGCACGCGGTTTTCGTCGTTGAATCTCGCGGCCTTCGCCGCCGCCCTTTTCATCTGGACCTTGTGTGCCGCGGAAAGCGCGTGCCAGGTCTTCGAGGAGATCGCGAGCTGCAGCGCGTCCACGAGGTGCCCCGTGAGCACGATCTGGCGCGTCACCTCATAGAACTTCGCCGACTTCAGCGTCGGCAGGGGGTTGTCCTGGCCGTCGATGGTCCCGGTTTTCAGGCCGAGATACACCTCGGTGAAGGCCATCGGCGTGGGATTCGCTCCGAGCGCCTGCCCGAGGAAGAGCCACTCCTTGGAGCCCGGCATGCGCAGCTTCACCCCGGCGAGATCCGCCGGGGTCATGACCGTCCTCGTCCGGGCGAGGCTCACCTGGCGCGTGCCGAGATAGACGGCCTGCAGCAACTGGATTCCCAACGCTTCGGCGATCCTCCGCGTCACCTCCTCGCCGATCGGTCCGCCGTAGACTTTCGCGAGGTGATCGGGGTCGCGGATCAGGTAGCCGGCGGTGAAGATCGAGTACTCGGGCATCTGCCGCGCGATATCCTGCATCGACAGGAGCGCCATCTCCAGATTCCCGCGCTGCATCGCCACCGGCTCCGCGCCCTGGCGAAAGAGCGTTCCCGAATGATGCACCTGCACGTCGAAGCGGCCGGGCGCTGCCTGGTTGAGCTCGTCCCTGAAAACGTAGAGCATCTTCACGTGCCAGTCGTCGGGCACCGCGGGAGTGGAGATGCGCAGCACGGTTCTCGTCTGCCCGAACGCGGGCGCAGCCGCGAGCAGGTAGGCGAGAAGGGCCACGGTCGCGTGCTTCATTGCGGTGTGCGTCACGCTGGTCGGAATCAAGCGGTCCTCCCTTCAAATCACGAGGCTCAGCGGCGCAGGCTCGGCGATCCCGAAGCCCTGAGCGAAGTTGACGCCCGCTTTGCGCAGCATCGGCAGGGTATCCTCGTGTTCCACGAATTCCGCGATGGTCTGAAGCCCGAGCTTCTGGCAGCAGCCGTTGAGTTCCAGCAGTTTCGACAAGGCTTCCGGATTCCTGTGGATGTTCCGTACGACGCTTCCCGAGAGCTTGACGATCTGCGCGCCCGCGTCCTTGTAGCCCCGGGCGATCGTCTCGGCGCCGGAAAAATCCGAGACGGCGATGGCGCACCCCAGCGACCTCAGGCGGATGATCGTCTGCTTCGCCGCGTCGGGAAGCCTCGCCATCTGCTGTGCCGTCATCTCGAACCACAGCCGGCTGGGCGGGATTTTCGTCTCCTTGAGCTGATCGCGCACCTGTCCCCCGAAATCCTTGTCGCGAATCGTGTCGTCGGCGAGATTGAGGTTGAAGCGCGGAATGTGCCAATTGGGCTGAGAGCTCTGTTTGTCGGCGGTCCACCTGAGGACCTCGCGCACCACCCACCGGTCCAGCAGCGGCGTCAAATGGTTCGCCTCGAGTATGGGGAAAAAAGTGCCCGGCGGCAGCAGCTTGTCCTCCTCTTCGCGAAAGCGCACGAAGATCTCGAGATACTTGTAATCCGCTTTCCCCGATTCGACCGGCACGATCGGCTGGCAAAACAGCGTGAACAGCCCTTTTCTCAGCCCTTCGGTGAAGTTCCCGGCGGTCCGGAACCGCGTTTCGATATCGTCGGTTTTGGGCATCGCAGCCTTGCGATCTAGACTTTCCTGGTGCGCTCCCGCGCGATGCTGATCGGCGGGATCCAGGGCTTCTCCGCCCAGGCGACGCCCATGCGCGCGACCTGCGCGTCGATGAGATACGGCCTGCCTTCCACCGTCGCCTTGCGCGCGCGCGCCAAGGCCGCCCTGAGCTGCTCGGGCGATTCGACGACTTCTCCGTCGACGCCGAACCCCTTGGCGATCTGCGCCATGTTCATGTCCGGGCTGCCGAGATAATCGTGAACGAACTGGCGTTTCTGGACCATCTTGCCTCCGGCGGTCTTCTCGATCACGCGGCTATGCGGACCACCGTAGGCATGGTTGTTGTAGACGACGGTGATGACGGGCAACTCGAGCCGCGCCATGTTCCACAGCGCCGTCGGCCCGAACACGAACGATCCGTCGCCGACCAAACAGATCACCTGCTGGTCGGGGCGAGCGAGCTTCACGCCCGCCGCGGTGCCCACTCCCGAGCCGAGGTGCGCGCCGTAATAAAAGAACAACTCGCGCCCGCCGAGCGGGTTGAAATCGAAGCCGTGCAGCACCACCGAGCCGGCCTCGTGGACGATGATGGCGTCCTTGTCGGCAAACTGCGCGACCTCCCAGGTCACGCGGTCGGCGAGCATCGGGCTGCGGTTCCACTCGGGGTTCTTCGCCACCAGGGCGCGCAGCGTCCTCGCCTTCTCGCTGAAGCGGCTCACTTCCTGCGTGCGCTCCCGCGCCTTCTTGTACACGGCGGACGTCATGATTCCTTCGACCGCGGCTTTCAGATCGTCGAGGCCGTAGGCGACGTCGGCGACGAGCGGAACCTCGGTGTTCATCACGTTGCCCATGCTCCAGCTGTCGTTGCGCATATCGATGAACTTCGCTTCGCGCGCTACGATCGGTTGCGGGCTGTTGTGCTGCAATTTGTTCCCGACGTTGATGATTACGTCCGGATTTTTAGGAAAATCGAGCGACGCGATGCGCGCCGCGGGCGGGCCGCCGACCCACAGGGGATGCGACTCGGGGAAGCTCGCGTAGATCTGCCGCACCTGGGTCACGGGCATGCCGAGGAGCTCGGCGAACTCCACCGCCTTGGACACGGCCTTGGCGCCATAGACCTCGTCGCCGACGATCATGAGGGGCATCTTTGCTTCGACCAGGAGTTTCGCGGCCCGCTCGATTTCCGCGGGATTGGGCCGCACGCGCATGCGGGGATCGACCTTGTCCCGGGTGATGATCTCGGCGTAAGTCTTCTCGTCGTTCAGATCCGAATGCCAGGAAACGTAAGTCGGCCCGTAAGGCGGCGTCCACGCGGCCTTGAAGCCGCGCCGAACGGTCTCCGGGATCATGTCGGCGCGGCGCGCCAGCCACGAGTACTTGGTCATCGGCTGGACGATCTGCTCCTGGTTGGCGACTTCCTCGAAGCCGTCGCGGCCGGCGCGGCGGGTCTGGTCGGTGCGGTAGCTGTAGAAAACGAGGGGCGTCTGCTCCTTGAACGCGTTGAACATCTGCCCCATGGCATTGACGAGGCCCACGACGGCCGCCTGCATCACGATGGTCGGCTCGCCTGAGGCTTTCACGTAGCCCGCGGCCATCGCGGCCCCCGGTCCTTCGTGCGGCGTCAGGATGTATTTGAGCTGCGGCCGATCGACCAGCGCCTCGTAGAACTGCGCGTCCTCGCTCGCCGAGTTGCCGAAAACGTACTTGACTCCCGAGGCGATCAGCTGCTCGGCGAAGCACTCCGCCCCCGTTCCCTCGACCATTTTGATCGCTTCGGGAGCGATGCCCTGCGCCTCTTGGGCGTGGGCGATCGGGACGAGCGATTCGAGGATGGATTGCGCCGAGGCGAGCGAAATTCCGGCGGTGGTCAGGCCTTTTAGAAACCCGCGCCGGGAAATCGAGCGCGACAGATATCGTGCGACGAACTCTCTCATGGGCCCTCCCTCAAAGCACTGCGTTATTTCGCCGCCGCCGCAGGCTGCCGTCCATATGCCGCGGCGAGGTAGTCGGCCATGGTCCCGATTTCGTCCTCGGTCCAGAGGGCGCCGCGCCCGACCATGCGGTAGAGCACGCTCTCCCAGCCTCTGCGGTCCTGACTGTGGTCCTGCCACATCGTCGGGGCGTGGCATTGAAAGCACTTGCCGACGAGCACTTCCTTTCCAGGCGCGTCGGGAAATCCGGGCGGCTTGGCACGCTGCGCCTGCGCCGCCTGCGCGAGGAGCAGGCTGCCGAAGAGAATCGCAAGGGCGGGCTTACAGGGAAAGGGCATAGCGACTGCCTCCTGTCGTTGCCGGCAACGATAAGCCGGGCTTCGCGGCAGTGTCAATGTCAATCGCGGCTCATCGCGCCGCTCGAACCGGGGCGGCGTCGGGCACGAGCTGTATCCCGACCCAAAGCGCGCGCGGCGCGCCCGGTGCGTAGAACGTCTCGTTGACCTGGGCGCCCGGCGCCGCGAGATTGCCGCTTGGAAAAAAATTCTGCTGCAGCGCTCCGGCGGTGGCGTAGCGCCGGTCGAAGACGTTGGCGAGCTTCGCGAAGACATGCAAGCCGCGATCCAGCTTGTAGTCGAGGTTCAAATTGAAGATCGCGTAGCCGGGGATCTCGCCCGGGCCCAGGAAATTCACGCCGTCGGGCTGATGCCGGTTGTTGTCGTTGCCGCGCGCGAACTGCCGGGACACCGCGACCGCGCCGGCGCGGACCGTGGTCCTGTCCGTCAGATCGTAGCTCGCGGCGGCATTCAGGTGGTGCCGCGGAATCAGGGGTATGCGGTCGCCGGGCGAAACCTGGATGTCGCCGTTCGCGTCCGCGGTGCTGTTCGCTTGGGAGAAGAGCACGGCGGACGACCGGTAGGTCGCCTCGACCAGGCTGTAGTTGAGCGCCCAGGATAATTTTCCCTCCGAGCGCTCGAGAGCCGCTTCGAGACCCTGTCTGCGCGTCTTTCCGAAGTTCGTGAAGAAGCCGGAACTCGCCGACGAGCTGACGAACAGGATGTCGTCGTAGTTCATGGTGCGAAACAGCGTCGCGTTCCAGCGGAGACCGGAGGCCGTCCGCGCGCGCGCTCCGGCCTCGATCGTGCGCGACACGACCTGCTTGAGCGGCGGATCGGAGGCCATGGCGTTCGGCAGGTGGCAGGGGCTGTTTGGGTCCGCGCAGCCCAGCTCGACGGGCGAAGGCGGACGGTTGCCCTGGCTGAATCCGGCGTAGAGGCCGGGCGCGCCCTCCGGCGTATAGGACGCACCCACCGCAGGATTCAATTTCGAGAAACTCAGATCGTTCCCCAGTCCCGCCGCAGGCGGGGGCAGAGGCGGCGAAAGCCCGTCCACCGTTCGGACCCGCGTGACGTTGTAGCGCGCGCTCCCGGTGAAATGCCATTGCGGGCTGGGCGAATGCGTGTCCGTGGCGAACAGGCTTGCCGTCGCGCTTCCGCCTTCCAGATTCACGATCTCGGTCTGCGCTCCGGTGGGCATCGCGCTGCGGTCGGCGTTGAAGCCGCCGAGCTGGTAGCTCTGGCGGAAGTCGCTCGCGCTGCGGTCGTAGCCGCCGCCGACGATCAGCAGATTGCGCCGGCCGGACGGGTCCTCGGTCGTGAGCGCAGCCTGGGTGGAGAACCCGTAGCCCCGCTGGCTGGTGCGGGTGCGATTGACCGAGGATGCGTTGGGGTCGCCGTCCTCGTAGGGCGTGACGCCGTTGCGAGGGTCGCTGACCTCGTTGACGTCGCCGTTGGAAGTGTTCTTTTCGCTCCGGCGGAAATAGGCGGTGCTCGACCAGAGCCGATCGCCGCTCAGCCAGTGCGTGGCGTTGAGAGTGAACAGCGTCATCCGGTTGCGGGTGTTGTCTCGCAGCGTGTAGGCCTGCCTGGGGTCGTCTCTGACCATGCTCTGCGGCAGCAGTCCGTTGCCGCTGAGATCGGACTCGGCGTGGGTGATGCTGAAATCGATGTCGGTCTTTCCGTCCTGCCAGCCGAGCTTGGAAAAAAACTGGCGCACGTCGGAAGGGGACTGCGCGCGCCAGCCGTCCTCGCGAAACGCGTTCGCGCTCGCAAAATAATCGAACTCGCCGTTCGCGCCGCCGTGCTGCGCCTCGACCGAGCGCCGCCCGAACGATCCGCCGTAGAGCGTTGCCGCCGTTCCAGGATACTGCGCGCCGCTCTTGGTCCGTATCGACAGCGCGCCGCCGAGCGTGTTCAGGCCGAACAGGGGATTGGAGCCGGGAACGAGATTGATCGTCGAGATCGCCGAGGTCGGGATCAGATCCCAATTCACCGTGTCGCCGAAAGGCTCGTTGATGCGCACGCCGTCCTGGTACACGGAGATCCCTTGCGGTGTGCCGAGCAGGGGTGAAGCGCTGAAGCCGCGATAGGTGACGTCGGGTTGAAACGGGTTGCCCTGGTTTTCGTTGACGTTCACGCCGGAGAGGCGCTGGCTCATGAACTCGGGCAGGTTGACCGGGTGTTGCCGCATGATCTCCGCTCCCGTGACCGCCTGGACGTTGGCGGGGACCTGCGCGGCGGGAACGCCGAACCCGGGCAGGGGCGTGATGCCGATCACTTCGACGGCGGGCGTCTCGAGCTGCTCCGCGGGGTTCTCGGCGCAGGCGGCGCTCCGTGCGAGCGCGAGGCCGGCCAGCGACAGGATCAGCGACGCGCCGGTGAGATCCCGCTTTCGCATCGGGCTCCTAGTCCAGGCTCGAGATGTAGTGCGCGAGATCCTCGATGTCCTGCTCGGTGATGGTCTGGGCGACGCTGGTCATGCTGCCCGCATCGTTGGTGCGCGTGCGCGCCTTGAATGCTTTGAGCTGCTTGATCACGTACTCGGGGTGCTGGCCCGCGACGCGGGGGATCTCGTTCTGCCCTTTCATGCCTCCCAAGTGGCACATGGTGCACAACACCTCATCGGCCTTCTTCTTGCCGCGGGCGACGCGCGCCGCGTCCGCCTTGAAAACGATGGGCCTCGGTTTCTGCGCGGCGAAGTATTCGGAGAGATCGAGCATGTCCTCGCGCGACAACTTCGCCACCGCCGGCTGCATCGACGGCTCGCTGCGCCGGCCCTCCTTGAAGTCCTTCAGCTCGAGGTAGAGATAGCGGGCAGTCTGGCCCGCCAGCACCGGAAACTGGGGGATCGTCGAGTTGCCGTCGGCGCCATGGCAGGCGGCACAGGGCGCGGCCTTTCTCTTCCCCACTGCGGGGTCGGCGTGCGCGGCGTGAAAGAGGACGAGGAGAAACAAAAAGGCCGCCCCGGGGGCGGCCTTTCGGGCCTGCATGTCTCAGGGTAGCGCGAACACGACGACGCTGTTGCCGCGCTTGAAGTCGATCTGCGTATTTCCACCCGCGGCAACGGGCCTGGTACTGCCACAGCAGGTTTCCGGTCGCCGCGTCCAGCGCCTTAAATAACCCGTTGCCCTCGCCGAAGAACACCAGTCCCCCGGCGGTGGCGAGCGCGCCGCCGATCAGCGGCTGCTCGGTGTCGTACTTCCACGCCACCTTGCCGGTGTCGATGTTGACCGCCGAGAGCCGCCCCCACTGCTTCTCGTTCGCTATGGCCTTGAATGCGCCGCCGAGCCAGAGCTTGCTGCCGCCCGGATAATTTGCGGCCTCGACGTGATAAGTCATCGGCTGGTGCAGGTTGAGCGCGTAGGCGAGGCGCGTCTTCGGGCTGAAGGCCATCGGCGACCACTCGACGCCGCCGTTCGCGCCCGGCAGCATGCGCGCGCCCTGCGCGGTCGGCAGCACCCACATGTTTTCCTGGGGGATCATCGCCTCGGAAAAGCGGATCAGCTTGCCGGTGCCGCGCTCGTGCACGTACACGTGTCCGGTCTTTCCGCCGTGGATCACGACGTCGACCATCTTGCCGTCCTTGTCCCTGGCCTGCGTCAGGATCGGCGGGCTGACGGCGTCGAGGTCCCATACGTCGTGCGCGATGTACTGGAAGTGCCACTTGTACTTGCCGGTGGCGAGATCGATTGCGACCATCGAGTCGGTGTACAGGTTGTCCCCGGGGCGCTCCGTGCCGTACAGGTCGGGCGAGGGATTGCCGGCGACGAAAAACACCGTCTTGGTCTTGCGGTCGACCGCCGGGGTCATCCATACGCCGCCGCCGAGCGTCTGGTAGAAGGCGCCGCCCTTTCCGGCGAGCTGCTTCTTCTCCGCCGCAATGTCCCGCTTCATGTTGCGGCCGGTGGCATCGTTCTCCGCCCACACGCCTTCGTGCCCCTTGTCGGGAATCGTATAGAACGTCCACAGGAGCTTGCCGGTCTTGGCGTCGAACGCCTTGAGAAAGCCGCGGATGCCGTACTCGCCACCGTTGGTGCCGATCAGCACCTTGCCCTCCACTACGGTCGGCGCCATGGTCTCGGAGTAGCCCTTCTCCGGATCGGCGATCTGAACCTCCCAGGCGACCTTGCCGCTCTTCGCGTCGAGCGCCACGAGCTTGGCGTCGAGCGTGCCCATGTAGAGCATGCCCTCGTATGCGGCCACGCCGCGGTTGTTCGGGCCGCAGCAGAACGTCGTGATCGGCCCCATCTTGTGCTTGTAGTGCCAGAATTCGCGTCCGGTCACCGCGTCGATCGCGTAGACGTGGTTGAACGAAGTGGTGAGGAACATCACCCCGTTCACCACCAGCGGCGAGGTTTCCATCGACTCGAGCACCGCGGTCTGGAACGTGAACTGGGCCTTGAGCTTGTCCACGTTGCCCACGCCGATCTGCGCCGCGGGGTAGTAGCGGGTCTGCTCGTAGTTGCTGTTCGGATGCAGGTGATTCAGGCCGTCGCCGGCGGCGGCATCGAGCATCGCCTGCGTCACCGGCACGAGCGACGCCGACATCGGCGCTCCTGCGGTCGTGGTTCCGCCCTTGACCTCCTGGGCCTGAACGCCGCTCAATGCGAGCGAACACAGGCTTGCGGCAATGAAGAAACGGAGACGGGTGCGCATGAATCCTCCTTGCGATCGTTGGGTGTTGTTCAGATTTGCCGGAACGGCTGCGTGGCGCGAACCGGGATAGATAGTTACTATAGGAACAAAGGTACGATCAGGCAAGGTGGACGATCGCCGGAGAAAGACCTTGATTCGCAAGCTGGCTCTATCGCTTTGCCTGCTCGCGACCGCTTCCGCGGGCGCACAGGATCTTTCCCCCAACGCCCAACTTCTTGTTGCAGCGCGGCAAGGCGACCTCGCTGCGGTGAAGCGGCTGCTGGAGGGCGGTGCGGCGGTGAACTCGCGCAACCGCCTGGGCGATACGCCGCTCCTGATCGCGCTGAAGAACGGCTATAAGGACATGGCGCGGCTCGCCGTCGAAAGAGGCGCGAACGTGAATCTCGCCAACCTTTCGAGCGTGACGCCGTTGATGGCGGCGAGTTTCTCGGGCAACGCCGAGCTCGTGAAAGTGCTGCTTGAAAAAGGCGCGGAACGCGCGCCGGTGGACCGGGTCGGAAAAACGGCCATGGTCTACGCCGCGGGTCTCGGGCACACCGCGGTGGTCGAACTGCTCCTCGCCGGCGGCGAGAGCTCCCGCGCCGCGTATCACAACGATCTCACCGCGTTGATGTGGGCGGCGGCCTACGGCCACACGGGGACGGCGAAGCTGCTGCTCGAGCGCGGCGCCGATGCGCTCGCGCGCGACAGGACACAAGGAAACCGAGCAGCTGCTCCGCAAGGCCGGCGCCGCGCAATAGATCAGCGGACCACCACGCCCCAGGGCGCTTCTCCCACCGGGATGTCGCGCAGCCCGGCCATCGCCTGGGCGTCGATCACCGACACGGAGTTCGAGCGGCCGTTCGCGACGTAGAGTTTTTTCCCGTCCGGAGTGAACGCCATGTTCCAGGGGCGCTGGCCGACGGAAACGGTCGCGGTGATTTTTCCCGAGGCGACGTCGATCGCCGAGACCGAGGCGTCGCCGCCGTTCGAGACGAACACGACCTTTCCGTCGGGCCGCACCGCGATGCCGTTGGAGCGTTTGCCCGCGGCAATGACGGCGATCACCTCGGCGCGCGCGCAGTCGATCACGTACACCCGATCGGAATTCTCCGCGGCCACGTAGGCGCGGCTGCTGTCGGGGAGAAAGCCGATACCGCGCGGGCGCTCTCCGACTTTGATCAATTTGGCCGCGCTCCGCTTTGCGACGTCGATGACGTCCGTCGGGACTGAACACCGCGTGCTCGGGGTTTTGCCCGCTGACTCTCACGCTCGTCAGCTCGCGCGGCGCCGCGGCGCGGATCAGCGAAACGCTGTTGTTTTCCTCCACCGCCACGGCGATCCACGCGCCGTCGCGGGAGATTCCGACGCCCTCGGGCGATTTTCCTACCGGGATATGCTCCGATACTTCGCGCGTGGCGAGATCTACGACCACGAGCGAACCGCTCGGCTGGTCGCTCACGTAGAGGCGCCGGCCGTCGGGACTGGCGGCGATGCCGCGCGGCTTGCCGCCGGTCTTGATGGTGGCCACGACCTGGTCGCTCGCCGTGTCGATCACCGACACGGTCCCCGATCTCTCGTTGGGGACATAGGCGAAGGGCGCCGCCCGCGCTTGCGACAGGCACGCGAGCGCGAGGATCAGGAAGCCGAATCGTCGAAGTTCCATGTGGAATCCGAAGCGCTTGGGAATCGGTCGCAATTGTAGGGCATTCCGGTATCATCCGGCGGGATCGAATCCTTGCGAGAGACATGAAACCTTTCTTGCACGCCGGGGTGGCGATCCTGCTTGCGTGGGGGCTCAGGGCCGAGGCGCAGTTCGTGGACCCTTCGCTTCGCTGGCGCACGCTCGATAGCGCGCACTTCTCGGTGCATTTCGCCGAGCACTACCGGTCTCAGGCGCGGGTCGTGGCGGAGGTTGCCGAGACCGTCTATCCGCGCGTCACCGGCTGGCTCAACTGGAAGCCCGAGTCGCGCACCCAGATCGTGATGCTGGACTCGCTCGACTTTTCGAACGGGTACGCCTCGCCGTACCCGTTCAACTTCATCGGGATCATCCTGTCCCCGCCCGACGAAGGCGAGCTGCTGCAGAACCGCGAGTGGCTCGAGCTCGTGCTCACGCACGAGTTCACCCACATCGTTCACCTCGACCAGGCACGGGGCCCGGCGGGCGTGCTGCGGCGGATCTTCGGCCGTTATCTCTTCCTGCCGTTCCCATTCTTGCCGTTCTTTCCAAGCGGATTTCCGAACCTGCTCGAGCCCAATTGGATGATCGAAGGCCTCGCGGTCTATTCCGAGTCCGACTGGAACAAGGGGTACGGGCGGCTGGGGCAGAGCCGTTTCGAGGGCATGATGCGCGCGGAAAGTGCGCGGGGGCTGCGCTCGCT
>WNFM01033291.1_pt1 | contig 13107 bp, 12 predicted proteins | sample 5400271 | NCBI WGS metagenome assembly WNFM01 (sample SAMN13153352, study PRJNA577476) | soil metagenome | isolation source: 60 cm saprolite on Douglas fir-dominated hillslope | place: USA:California | collected 2013-09-17 | reverse complement strand
TTCCCGTCGCCTTCGCCTTGACGCTGCCGGAGCCGGCGATCGATACCTTCGCCTGTTCCGCCGCGATCCCGCCTGCGTCGATCCCGCCCGATCCGGCGATTTCATATTCGGCCGTCTTGGCGTGGCCGGCGCCTGTCTTGGCGCCGCCCGAGCCCGTGATCGACAGCTTCAGCGATTGAACCTCGACCGACGTAAGCTGCAAGTCACCCGACCCCGCGACCTCGCCTTCGAAGGCATTGCCGCTGAGCTTGTCGACCGTAATTCCGCCCGAACCCGCGATGCTCGCGCCGCTGAGCTGCGGAACGGTTATCACGAAGTGCGCCTTGCCGCGGCTGCTCCAGCCCCAATGGAAGAAGCTGTGATTGTCTTCCGGATGGATGAGGAGCTTGTCGCCGCTAACCTCAACCGTCGTGCGCCCGAGCAATTTCTCGCTGCCGGTGGCCGAGACGGACGGGTTCGATCCGGTCCGGACCTCGACGTCGTACGGTCCGGCGACCTCGATCGCCGAAAAGTTGCCGACGCTGTAGCTCCTCGAGACGGTCGCTCCGCCGCTATCGTTGAAATGAGGGTGGCAGCCGGCGAGGGCGGCAGCGGCGAGCACTGGCGCGAGGGACTTTGGCATGGATTCCTCCTGTCAAACGTGTATTAGCGTCGCAATACACCAGCACCAAAACAGCGGCAAGCGCAAAAAGAAAGGGCGCCCGGTGAGGGACGCCCTTTCGCGATCATCGGTCGGATCCGCTTACGCGGGCTCTTTCGCCTTGTTGTGGATCGGCCACGCATTGTTGAGAATCGCGAGGATCTTGGACAGCGCCGACTTCTCGTCGGTCTGCTCCATCGCGCCAAGTTCGCGCGCCAGGCGCGATGAGGCAGCCTCGAAAATCTGCCGCTCCGAATAGCTCTGCTCCGGCGCATCATCGGGGCGGAACAGGTCGCGGGTCACTTCGGCGATCGACGTCAGGTCGCCCGAATTGATCTTCGCTTCATATTCCTGCGCGCGGCGTGACCACATGGTGCGCTTGACCTTGGGCTTGCCCTTCAGGGTCTCGAGTGCATCCTTCATCGTCTTGTCGCTGGAGAGCTTGCGCATGCCGACCGAGTCCGCCTTGTTGACGGGCACGCGCAGAGTCATCTTCTCCTTCTCGAACCGCAGCACGTACAGTTCGAGACGGGTTCCGGCGATCTCGGTGCTTTGCAGCTCGACGACCCGGCCAACGCCATGCTTGGGGTACACGACATAATCACCGACGTCGAAGCTAAGCGCCTTTGTAGCCATTGCTAACCTTTCCAATTGCGGCAGAGAGAGCCGACACAACTCGCATCGTCCCCCAAAACGACCCGGCGGTCGCGGCCCTGCTGCCTATTTCGTGGCGTCCTTAAATTTAGGGCCGCAGCTGAAACGCCCGCGGCCCCGTGTGACAATTTTATATCACAAGCGGGGTCAGATTGCGAGTCCGAGTTGCAGGGGATCGCTTGCCTGCTCCTCACTTACGTTATGGAGTCCCAAACCCAAGAGCCGGATACCCTTGGGAAGCGGATGTAGCGCCGCAAGCAGGGCCTGTCCCGCGACCGTGAAAGCTTCCAGGTCCGGCACTGGAGCAGTGAAGCTCTTCGACCGCGTGATCAACGTGAAATCGCCATATTTGACTTTGAGCGTGACGGTGCGTCCCGAGACCTCGGCCCGGCAGACGCGATCCCAGGCGTAGCCGGCGATGCGCGCGAGCTCGGCCGCGAGGCGATCGGGATCGCGCAGGTCCTCGTCGAAGGTCCGCTCGGCACTGACCGACTTGTAGGGCCGGTCGGGCTTGACCTCGCGCTCGTCGATGCCCCGGGCGATGCGCCAGTACCAGTCGGCGGAGCTCCCGAAATGGGCCTGCAGCGCGGGCAAGCTCCAGTCGCGAAGGTCGGCTCCGGTCAGGATGCCGAGCCGTTCCATCTTCCTGGCGGTGACCGGGCCGACGCCGTGAAAGCGGGCGACCGGCAGCGAGGCGACGAAGTCGGGGCCCTTGTCCGGCGTGATGACGCACAGGCCGTCGGGCTTCCGGTGGTCGGAGGCAAGCTTCGCGATGAACTTGCAGTAGGAAACGCCGGCCGACGCGGTGAGCTGGCACTCCTCGCGGATGCGGCGGCGGATGTCCTCGGCGATCGCCCGCGCGCTGCCCAGGCCGCGCCGATCCTCGGTGACATCGAGATAGGCTTCGTCAAGACTGAGCGGCTCGACCAGGTCGGTGTAATCGAGGAAAATCGCGCGGATCTGGTGCGACACGGTCCGGTACACGTCGAATCGCGGCTTGACGAAGATGAGGTCGGGGCAAAGCCGCTTGGCAGTGACGGAAGGGAGGGCGGAGCGGACGCCGAAGGGTCTTGCTTCATAGCTCGCCGCAGTGACCACCCCGCGATGCCCGCCGCCGACCGCGACGGGCTTTCCCTTGAGCTCGGGATTATCGCGCTGCTCTACCGACGCGTAGAAGGCGTCCATGTCGACATGGATAATCTTGCGAAGAGGGCGGTGGTCGCTTTGCATCACGGGCGTCTTCTGATTAAGGCGCCGGGCCATGAACATCCACGAATATCAGGCCAAAGAGCTGCTCGCGAAATATGGCGTCCCGGTGCCTGCAGGCCACGCGGCGATGAGCGTCGAGGAGGCGGTCGAAGCGGCGAAGAAGCTGCCCGGGCCGCTGTGGGTCGTGAAGGCGCAGATCCACGCCGGCGGCCGCGGCAAGGGCCGCTTCAGGGAACTTGGCGAATCAGCAAAGGGCGGTGTCCGCCTGGCGCATTCGATCGACGAAGTGCGCGAGCATGCCGCCGAGATGCTCGGCAAGACTTTGGTGACGGTGCAGACCGGTCCTGCCGGCAAGCAGGTGCAGCGGCTGTACATCACTGACGGCGTCGACATCGCGAAGGAGTTCTACCTCGCGCTGCTGGTCGATCGCGAGACCGGCCGCGTCGCCGTCGTCGCCTCGACCGAGGGCGGGATGGAGATCGAGAAGGTCGCCCACGATGCGCCGGAGAAGATCGCGACCATCATCATCGACCCAGCGACGGGCCTGATGCCGCATCACGGCCGCGAAGTCGCTGCGGCGCTCGGGCTTTCGGGTGACCTCGCCAAACAGGCGGGCAAGGTGCTCGCCAGCCTGTTCGCGGCGTTCCTCGCCACGGACGCGTCGCAGATCGAGATCAACCCGCTGGCGGTCGACGACAAGGGACGGCTGCTGGTCCTCGATGCCAAGGTCGGCTTCGACAGCAACGCCGCCTTCCGCCATCCCGACCTCGAGCAACTCCGCGACCTCAGCGAAGAGGACCCTCAGGAGATCGAAGCGTCAAAATACGACCTGTCCTACATCAAGCTCGACGGCTCGATCGGCTGCATGGTCAACGGCGCCGGCCTCGCCATGGCGACGATGGACATCATCAAGCTCGAAGGCGCCGAGCCCGCCAATTTCCTGGACGTCGGCGGCGGCGCCTCGAAGGAGAAAGTCACTGCGGCCTTCAAGATCATTTTGAGCGACCCCGCTGTGAAGGGCATTTTGGTCAACATCTTCGGCGGGATCATGCGCTGCGACATCATCGCCGACGGCATCGTCGCTGCCGCGCGTGAAGTGCAGCTCAATGTGCCTTTGGTGGTCCGGCTCGAAGGGACCAACGTCCAGCAGGGCAAGGACATCCTCGCTTCGAGCGGCCTGCCGATCATCGCCGCCAACGACCTCGGCGACGCAGCGCGGAAGATCGTAGCGGAGGTCCGCAGTCCGGTTGCGGCTTAATGCAATTTCGTCATCCCCGCGGAAGCGGGGACCCAGTTTTTCTTGAGCTAGGTTCCCGCCTGCGCGGGAATGACGAGTGGGAGAGAACCGAATGAAAGTGCTGGTCGCGGTCAAACGGGTGATCGATTACAACGTCAAGCCGCGGGTCAAGATGGACGGCTCGGGCGTCGATCTCGCCAACGTCAAGATGAGCATGAACCCATTCGACGAGATCGCGGTCGAGGAAGCGATCCGGCTCAAGGAAAAGGGCGTCGTTACCGAGATCGTCGCGGTGTCGATCGGGCCCGCCAAGGCGCAGGAGACTTTGCGCACCGCATTGGCGATGGGCGCCGACCGAGCGATCTTGGTCCAGACCGAGGAAGAAGTGGAGCCGCTCGCCGTCGCCAAGATCTTCGCCAAGATCGCTGACGAGGAGCAGCCGCAATTGGTCATTCTCGGCAAGCAGGCGATCGACGACGACAATAATGCGACCGGGCAGATGCTGGCGGCTTTGCTAGGCTGGCCGCAAGGCACGTTCGCCTCGAAGGTCGAGGTCGCGGACGGGGTCACCGTCACGCGCGAAGTCGATGGAGGACTGGAGACGGTGAAGCTCAAGCTCCCCGCAGTCGTCACCACCGACCTTCGGCTGAACGAGCCGCGCTATGCGTCGCTGCCCAACATCATGAAGGCCAAGTCGAAGCCGCTTGCGACCAAGTCGCCGGCCGATTTCGGCGTCGATGTGGCGCGGCGGCTGGAGACGCTGAAGGTCGTCGAGCCGGCCAAGCGCCAGGCGGGTATCAAGGTCGCCAGCGTCGATGAGCTGGTCGAGCGGCTCAAGGGTTTGGGGATTGCGAAATGAGCGTTCTGGTCCTGGTCGAGCACGACGGTAGCCACATCAAGGACGCGACGCTGGCGACCGTGACGGCGGCTGCCAAGCTGGGCGAAGTTCACGCGTTGGTCGTGGGAAATAATGCCGACCGCGTTGCGCAGGCGGCGGCGAAGATCGGCGGCGTCGCCAAGGTCTATGTCGCGAATTCGCCGGCACTCCAGCACCAGCTTGCCGAGGCCGTCGCTCCAGTCGCCGCCAGGCTGATGGAGAGCCACGACGCCTTCCTCGCGCCGGCGACCACCACCGGCAAAAATATTGCCCCGCGCGTCGCCGCCTTGCTCGATGTGATGCAGATCAGCGACGTCCTGTCCATCGAGGGCAGCGACACCTTCACTCGGCCGATCTACGCCGGCAATGCAATTGCGACCGTGCGCTCCAAGGACGCCAAGAAGGTGATTACGGTCCGCACCACCACGTTCGAGAAAGCCTCCGCGGACGGCGGCTCGGCCGCGGTCGAACAGGTTGATGCTTCCGGCGATCCGGGCAGCAGCAGCTTCGTCGGGCTCGAAGCGTCGAAGAGCGAGCGGCCCGAGCTGACCAGCGCCAAGGTTATCGTCTCCGGCGGACGAGCGTTCGGCTCCTCCGAGCAGTTTCACGCTTTGTTAGACCCGCTCGCCGACAAGCTCGGCGCGGGGGTCGGCGCCAGCCGCGCCGCGGTCGACGCGGGCTATGCGCCGAACGATTATCAGGTCGGCCAAACCGGCAAGATCGTCGCTCCGGAAGTCTATGTCGCGATCGGTATTTCCGGCGCGATCCAGCACCTCGCCGGAATGAAGGATTCGAAGACGATTATCGCCATCAACAAGGACGAGGAAGCGCCGATCTTCCAGGTCGCGGACATCGGGCTGGTCGGAGACCTGTTCAAGATCGTCCCGGAGCTGACCGAGAAGCTGTAGCCCCAAGAAAACTGCCCGCCGCGCCTGCAGGGAGGGGCGCGCGGCGGGCAGGTACTCGACCGCTTGATTACTGGCGGTCGTTCCGCGCCTGTCGCTTGTGGTTGCCCCGCGACTTTGCGGAATCTTGGCCCGACGCATCGGCCGACGCGTTGCCGCTGGCATTGCCGCTGCCCGTGAGGCTGGTATTGCCTAGGCCGTTGGTTGCCGAGTAGGCCGAATTGACCGCACCGTTGGCCGAGCCGGTTGCTTGGCCGGTTGCCGAATAGGCCGTCGACGCCGCCGCGTTGGCGGTGCCGCTGGCGGTTCCGGCGAGCTGGCCGCCGAGGCTGCTCAGCTGGTTGGTGCCGACGCCCTGGGCGCTGAGGCCGACGTTCTTGCTCGCCGACGCGCTGCCCGAAGCCGAGCCGTCGCCGGTCAAGTTGGTGCCGGCAAGCGCGGCCGAGGTCGCGCCATTGACCGCGTTGGTCACGGTTCCGGCCAGCCCGACATTGCCGCTGGCGCTTCCGTTGCGGCGGTCAACCGAGCCGCTCGAGTCGGGCCGCCGACCGCGCCGTTGACCATCCCGCCGACATTGCCGACGCTGTTGAGCGTGCCACCGAGCGATCCGGCGCTATTGAGCGTTCCGCCCACTGCTCCGTTGAGCGCGCCATTCACAGTGCCGCCGATGTTGCCCAGCAACTGCGCATGGGCCGGGGCCGCGGCGATCGCGAGTGCCGAGGCGGCGGCCAGCATGAACTTGGTCATGTCATTCTCCTTTGAACTTCTGACGGAGCTTCAACTGGCTCCTGCTCAAGAGAACGACAGCGGCTCGCGGCTTCATCCCGCGATCCGCGAATTTTCACTTCGCGCCGACGACCCTCGGGTCGATTCGGCAGGCGCCGCAGACGATGCCCCGACCGACGCGGCCCTTGCCCGGCCTGGCTTCCGCGACGAGCGCGCCGGGTGAGCCGGCGACGAGCAGGCGGGCGGCGGCAAGCGGTGCAGCGAAGCTCGTCCCGCGAACGCGCGTAAAGCCATTGCCCGGTAGCGCCGCAGCCATGTCGGCGCCGGGAGCAGCGAAATCGAGGTGCGTCGGCTTGCCGGCTTCGGGCAGCGCACGTCCGGCCCCATCCACTGCCGTGACCGCGATCACGCCGGGGTAGGAGGCGGGATACTGCGGCGGCGCGGCCGGCCCATCGTTGCCGACCGCGGCGACCACCTGGGTGCCACGCGCCTCGACCATCTGGATCGCGCGCTGAACCAGCATATTCGGCGGTCCGACAAGGCTGATGTTGATCACCTGCGGGCGGTGGCCCGACAGCCAGCCGAGCGCGCGCACAATGCTGGTCGCCGATCCCGCGGCCCGGTTGCCGCCATAGACGTCCGCGACGAGCAGGCGTGCACCCGTGGCCGCGCCGCGAAAGGGCCCCTGGCTTCCCACCAGCAGCGAGGCGACGGCGGTGCCGTGCCCGGTCGGCTGCGGCGCACCGGCAAAGCCGTTCTGCTCGATGCTCGCGCGGCCAAGCGATGGATGTGAGGCGACGCCGCCGTCGATCATGCCGATCGTGGGGCCGCCGGCGAAGCCCTGCGCTGCCGCCAGTGCGCCGGCGATCGGCAAGAGGCTGGCGCCGGCCGGCTCGAACAGATGGTCGAAATCGGCCTGCAGTTCCGGCGCGACCCTGTGCAGCCGCCTGAGCCCGTCCTTTGCGCTCATGCCGTTCGGTGCAGTCAGGGAGACGACCCGCATGCCGAGCGCGGGGTCACGGTCGTCCGCGGTAATCCGGAAGCCAGCCTCGACAGCGCGCTGGAGCCCGAGCGGATCGGGGTCGATCGCGGCGACGATCCCGCGTCGAACCGGAAGCCCGTTGCCGTCGCTTTCGACCGTCTGGCGATTGGTCTGGCGATTGGTTCTGATCAGCTCTTGCAGCCTCAGGCGGCGCAAATCGAGCAGTGTCGGCGCACCCGCCTCCGCGACGCTGTCACTCAGCCCAGTCACCGTGTCGAGCGTCGGGCTGATCGCTTGCTGCGCCCCAGGCTGGGCGAGAATGTTCTGCAGCACCGGCCCCGCGACCGGCAGATTGTTCGTTGGAAGTCCGGTAACTGGACCGGGCAAGCCGACGGGCGGGAGCAGGCCCCCGCCAAGCAATTGCGCGCCGGCGCTTGCGGAGAGAGCAAGCCCCGCGACGGCGGCAAGCGCCAAATGACGGACGAAACTGGACATCGGGCGACCTCCTTACCATTCCTCTCGTGGATGAAACGTGTGGGCCGCGTCGTTTCATCCACATGGAGATCAATGAACCAATTCTCGCCGTTCGAGGACCAGCTTGGCTCGCTGCTGCCGCGGCTGCGGCGGTTCGCGCATACGCTGAGCCGCGACCCGGCGGACGCGGACGATCTGACCCAGGCGACGATCGAGCGCGCGCTGCGCTCGAAAGCGCAGTGGGAGCCGGGCACCAGGCTCGACAGCTGGTGCTACCGCATCATGCGCAATCTGTGGATCGACACGGCGCGGTCACGCTCGAGGAAAGCGGTGCACGAAGCGCCGGAAGAGGAGGGTCTCAACGTCGGCGAGGACCCGCGCGATGCGATCGACGCGACGGTCGATCTGAAGCGGGTGATGGCGGCGATGGCGCGCCTTCCCGACGAGCAGCGCGAGGTGGTTGCGCTGATCCTGGTCGAGGGGTTCGGCTATCGCGAAGTTTCGGAAATGCTCGGACTGCCAATCGGCACGGTCTCGAGCCGGCTGGTGCGCGGGCGAACCGCGCTCCTGGCTATGGTGGGTGAATCATGAACGACGACGAGAAATTCTTTGCGTGGCTCGATGGCGAGCTGGAGCCGGTGGACGCAGCCGAGATGAAGGCCAAGGTCGCCGCCGATCCCGAGCTTCGGCGGATGGCGGAGCAGCATCGCGCCCTGGGCGCCCAGATGCGCAGCGCGTTCGATCCGATCGCTGCAGCGCTCGTCCCGGAGCGGCTGCAGGCAGCGCTACGCCCGACGACGCAAGTGATCGACTTCGCCGCGGCCAAGCGTGCGCGGTCGCTGCTCGCCCTCGCCCAATGGACGGCGCTGGCGGCGACGCTTGCGATTGGCATTTTCGTCGGGACGCGGGTCCCGCATGTCACGGATGCACCTGTCGAGGCGCAGGGCGGCAAACTGTACGCGGCGGCGGCCGTAAACCAGGCGCTCGATAGTCAGTTGGCCAGCGCGCCGGCCGGCAACGTGCGCATTGGTCTCACCTATCGCGACCAGGCCGGGGAGATCTGCCGCACTTTCACGGCGACGGCCGCCAGCGGTGTCGCGTGCAGGAACGGCGGGCGCTGGCAGATGAAGGGCTTGTTCGCCGCGCCGGAAGGCCAAGACAGCAGCTATCGAATGGCGGCGGGAATGGACCCGAACCTCGCAGCGCTGGTCGGATCGACGATGGCCGGAGAACCGTTCGACGCGGCAGCCGAGAGGGCGACGAAGGCCAAGGGTTGGCGCTAGGCCCAAAGCAGGCACTACGAGACACGGTTAGCCGCAGCGAGCCGTCTTAATTACCTTCCGACGTTCCGGTTCCTTCCGCAGATCACGCCCATCGCGCACCAACGGCTCGTGCCCCATGCCAAGACCTTTCCAAAGTGCGGAGTTAAAGTCGGCGGTGTTCAACCGGTCTTCGGTGCGAAAATTCTGACCTTTCATGGCAGCCGCCCAATAACTGGTGCTTCGGCCGGCGCACGAGGTCACAGGGTCCGTTCTACTGGTGATGAACCGGTCGGCGGTAATCGGCAGCTGTGTTGTCCGGAGGATGTCCGCCGCTTCTGCACGATAGCTCCAGTTGGACTGAGCGGGATCGAAAAGATCCGCCATAGGACTGGCGAGCGCGTCGTTGAGGCCGAGCGGCTTCAGGTCAAGAAGCGCTTCGATCGTACGTAGCACGTTCAGGGTCGTGTAGCGTGTCGAAACCAGGCCGTGGCGCACATAGGGCCCAACGACGAAGGCAGGGCTTCGGTGGGCGTCCATATGATCGGCGCCGTTCTGGGCGTCATCCTCAATCACAAAGATGAGGGTCGAACTGGCGGCTTTTCCGCGAGCTATGCGCTCGACCACCAACCCGAGCGAATAGTCGTTGTCAGCCATCTGGGTCTCGACCGTGTTCACTCCGTCGATGGCTTTGTCGAAATCACCGAAATGGTCGTGGGCCAATCGCAGCAGCGTGAGCTGTGGAAGCGTGCCCGCGCCTTCCTGGTCGTCATATTCGCGCTGCCATTCCATGACACGCCAGTAATCTGCGAGCTTCTGGTCGAATCCGCGAAAATACGGATCACTGAAGGGAGCAAGCAGCCTGTCGCCAGGCGTGTAGATTCGGAGCTTCTCTTTGGACGGCTCTCGCACGAGGGGGACGGCGCCCGGCGCGCCCGCTTCGTAAATGCTCGCGTCGGAAAAGCCGTAGTTGCGGACCGAAATGCCTGCCCGGATTGCGGCATTCCACAAGTATCCCTGGTTGGGGAGATTGTTGTCTTCAGGGTCCGGTGCGGTCAGTAGCGCAGGCCCGGGCAGAAGATCTGGATCTGTTGGCAGCTTGGGATTTGTCACGTGCCGCTCGGACGAGGTCTGTTGTGTGTAAATGAACCGGTCAGCCTCTTCCGATTCATAGGCGAGGCCGCGGCCGGCGTAATTTATCGGCGCGGTCTTCTCGAGCAGGTCGGTGGCGCGGCCCGCCGTCGACCACGCCCAGCCGGTGGCCGATACCTCGCCTGAAACGTAGAAATTGTCGAGCGTGACGAACTGGCGCGCGAGCTGGTGGTGATTTGGTGAGAGCGATCTACCGAGAATCGCGAGGTGCGGATCGCCGTTTCCAATGTCGAGGTCACCAAGCACCTGATCGTAGGTGCGGTTCTCCTTGATAATGAAAACTACGTGCTTAATACGGCTCCGGATTTGGGCCATGCGCGCTTCGGCCGCCGCGCGTTCGCGGGCGCCGGGCAGGCCAATATTCTCGGCAACCTGAAGCGTTGTCGCAGCGAGCGCCGGCCCCTCGGGCATTGGGAACTCCAGCAGTCCAGCCTTTTCGAGCTGCAGGACATATTGGTTGGCCGCGTCGCAGGCGTTGCGCTGGCCGCGGTAATTGGCGAGTTCGGGCGCGCACCCGTGGGGGTTGGGGCCACTCGCGCTCTTGCGGTTGACGACAAAGACACGGCGGCCGTTCGCACTTGTCGCAACGGCGCTGGGGTACCAGCCAGTCGGGATTAGCGCCTCGATCGGATTGTCACCCAATTCTGGACTGAGAATGGCGACGGCGTTGATGCCGCCCACGGTCACGAGCAAGCGCCCATCAGGCAGCGTCGAAAGGCCATTCGGATTGAGTCCCTTTCCGAGCGAAGGCGCAGCGAGCGACACTGGAAGGGCAAGGCGCGGCTCCGCTACGAGTCGGCCGCTGCGCAGGTCGACGATGGCGAGACGATCGGCATTATCTTCAGTGGCGATGAGACGGTGCAACCTGGAATCAACCAGAACCGCCGTGGGCTCCCCAATTGTCGCCACCCTCGAGGAAACTCGGATCTGATTCTTCGTGATCGAAAGACGGACGAGTTGGCGGTCGCGAGATGACGAGAGCCAGGCGCTGCTCGCGTCGGCCCACGCGATCGCGAACGGAAATTCTCCGCCGGGCACTCCCGAAGCCGAAGGGTCGATCTTTCCGGGCCTTAGGTCCTGCTCTGCGATGACTGCTCTACGATGAAGGTCAATCAGACTGACGGAATCATTATAATAGTTGGCGACCAATGCCCGCCGCCCGTCGGGACTCACGGCCACACCTGCCGCCTGCGGCTTCACGTCCGCGCCCAGTCCGGCCTTGTGGCCAAGCGGGATCATGCCTGCGGACGTGAACTGTGAACCATTCCGCGCGAAAAGGTAGAGCGCGTCATCGACGCCACCGCCGACGATGAAGCCCTGGCCATCAGAGCGCCAGGCAATTCCTCCGAAACTGTTCGTCACGCGCAGGATCTGCAGGCGCCGGAGTCGCTGAGTGCCAATTGCGTAGCGGAAGACATTTTGGGTGGACTGCCGTTCGATCGGCTTTCCGTCGGGTCCGTTGTAGAGATTGAAGCCGCTGGTGAGGATAAGCAGTTCGCGCCTGTCCGGGCTCACCGCAATGGCGGCGGCGCCGTCGGCGGCATAGGACGGGTGGGAACCCGCGTTCACTATCAGAGGGCTGAAGCGCGCTCCCCGCGCAGCGGTCGGAGTGAGCGCCTGGCCTGTCGGAAGCAGCTGCTTCGCCGATTCTGTGGCAGTGCTGACGGCAGCGAGCGAAAGGAGCGTAAACATGGCCGCAATGTGAAGCAGTCGCATGGCCCCTCCTGACGGGCTATCCAGTCTTGAGCAAAGAATTATGACAACGGCGCATCAACCGAAAGCTATGGTGAGTCATGATGCGCCAAATGCGGGATTGGACAGAACCGACTCCCGAAGAATTCCGGAGCAGGATTTTGCCAAGTGCGCGGCCCACAGTCATGCGTGGTGTGGCGCGGCATTGGCCGCTGGTCGCTGCCGCCGCGGATAATGTTGATCGATGGCTGGCGATGCTCGCCAGACACGCCGCCCAGACGCCTGTCGAAGTCCTTCGCACTGAGCCATCAGAAGAAGGCCGGTTCCACTATCGCGCCGATGGTCAATCGTTGAACTTTGTCAGGGGGGCCGCGGACTTCCGCATGTTCCTGGGCGCTCTGCGTCAGCATTCAAGCGCTGAGCGGCCGCACGCGATCGTCGTTCAGGGGCTGCGTGCGGATCTCCTCCTTCCGGGATTCAATGCGCATCATCCCATGCCGCTCGTTCCCGCAGGAACAGAGCCGCGCATTTGGATTGGAAATGCGTCGAAGGTGGCAACCCACAACGATCCGGTCGACAATATCGCGGTCGTAGTAGCGGGTCGGCGCCGGTTCACTCTCTTTCCCCCGAAAAGTGAAAGCGACCTCTATCTGGGACCCGAGCATCCGACCCCGGCTTCTGGATCGCTTCCCGCGTTTTGCGTCGGCATTAGAGGTGGCCGAAGAGGCCGAGCTGTCTAGCGGCGATGCCATCTTCATTCCAAAGGACTGGTTCCACCACGTGGAAGCGCTCGATGCCTTCAACATGCTCGTCAATTATTGGTGGGATTCCTCAGCGGAAGGCGAGGCGAATTCGTCATCGCGATTGGCACGCGCCACCTAGCGCAAGCTGGCCAACCCCGACGATGGCGTGAGCAGGAATCGAGAGTGGGAAATCGCATGGGTGATCGTCAGTGCGTTATGAACTCATAAGCGTCGCCCTCGCCGCGTCGGGCGTTGATTCCATTCGCTCTCAGTGCAGCGATATGCGGTTGTAGGCGGAGTTCGAATTCCGCGTCATCGCGCGAGCCTTTTGAGCGCCATGCAACTTCGGCGAACGCGAGCAAGCGCGGAAAAGTCATGAACTCGAGATAGCGTTCGCTCGCGATAAACTCCGTCCACACCGCAGCCTCGACCCCAAGGACTCTTGAGCTCTGCTCGGGTGTGAAGCTTCGGGGCACAGGTTCCCACGCCAGAATTTTGGCAATGGAGGTGGGGCCGCCTTCATTGCCTTCCCACGGAGCTCCGGGCTCTCCTGGGCC
>WNFM01071030.1_pt1 | contig 13108 bp, 9 predicted proteins | sample 5400271 | NCBI WGS metagenome assembly WNFM01 (sample SAMN13153352, study PRJNA577476) | soil metagenome | isolation source: 60 cm saprolite on Douglas fir-dominated hillslope | place: USA:California | collected 2013-09-17 | reverse complement strand
GTCGCCTATACGTCCGACGCGGCGGGCAGCTCCGACATCTGGGTGCAGGCTCTGCCGGATGCGCCCGCGGTGCGGGTGACCTCATCTCCGGCGGAGGACTCGCAGCCGGACTGGTCGCCCGACGGCCAATGGCTGGTCTTTCGATCCGAACGCAACGGCGGGGGTCTCTACGTCGTGCCGGCGCGTGGCGGAAACGAGCGCCGGATCGTGGATTTCGGGTACCGACCCAAGTGGTCTCCGGACGGATCGCTCGTGCTGTTTTCGAGCTCGGGACACGTGGGGGGATCGTCGAGACTCTACCTGGTCGGGCGCGATGGCGGCTCGCCGAGGCTGCTGCGGCCGGACGTGGCCGAGGACCTGAACGTCGTCGATGCCGGCTGGGCGCCCAACGGCGACGGCGTCGCGATGTGGGGACGCCGCAAGGGCGGCGGCTGGGTCTTTCTGACGGTTCCCGTCGAGCATGGCCCGCCGGTCCTGTTCGTCCGCAACGCAAACGTCGATCGCCAGATGCAGGAAGGGCGCCTGACGCTCGGCCGGTTCGTGTGGTCAAGATCGGGGCGACAACTGTTCTTCGAGGGCCTCTCGGACCAGGTCCGGAATCTCTGGCGGGTGACGGTCGACCCCGCCACGCACGCGTGGATAGCCGGGCCCGATCGGCTCACCACCGACGCGGGGCAGGACGCCGACATCGCGATCTCACCGGACGGCACGCGGCTCATCTTCAGTGCCGCGTCGTCGCGCACCCGGGTCTGGACATTTCCATTCGATGCGCTGTCGGGCCGGATGCAGGGACCGGGCGAACCAATCACGACCGGGGGGACCGCGGAACAGGACGCGGACTCGCCGGCCGATGGCAGCAAGCTCGTGTACTCGGCCGTCCGCGGGAACCGTGAGGAGCTGTGGGAGCGATCGATGATCGACGGACGCGAACGGCTCCTGCTGTCGACGACCGGCTGGAAACGAAGCCGCCCGAGATGGTCACGGGACGGTCTCAACCTCGCGTATGCGCGCAGCCGCTCGGACGTCAAAGGCGGCCGCACGGAGCTCGCGGTTGCGGTGCTGCCCGTGGGAGGCGAAGAGCGGTTGCTGACCAAGCCTGGCCAGGTCAATCTGGTACCTACTGACTGGTCCCCCGATGGCGCATGGCTCCTGGGCACTTGCCAGACGGGGACCCCGCGTCGTTTGGGCGTGTGCGCCCTGCCGGTGCCGGATCGGGCGCCGCCTGGCGCGACCCTTCGCGTGGTTGCGTCCGACCCCGCCAAGAACGTATTCGAATCGCGTTTCTCCCCGGATCAGCGCTGGATCAGCTTCATCGGAGTAGAGACCGCCGATGCCCGTGTCTCCCGGATTTACGTGGTGCCGGTGGCCGGGGGCGAGTGGCGGCCGATCACTGAAGGGTTGTGGTACGACGACAAGCCACACTGGTCGCGCGACGGCCGGACGCTCTACTTCGTGTCGGACCGTCAGGGCCTGCTCAACGTGTGGGGTCTGCGCTTCGATCCGGCGAGGGGCAAGCCCGTCGGCGAGCCGTTCGAGGTGACGTCGTTCGCGAGCCCGCGGCAGACGATCTCCCCCGAGCTCGGACGCATGCAGATTGCCGTCACGTCGACGCAGCTGTTCCTGCCGATCACCGAAACGTCCGGCGAGCTCTGGATCCTGGACAATGTCAACCGCTGATCAGTACAGCGTAAACGAGTACAGCGTGTCGCCGACCGCGACGAGCAGGTACTGCTTCCCATCGAGCGCGTAGGTCTCCGGCGCGTTGCTCAGTCCGCCGATGTGGGTGTGCCACAGCGGATTGCCGTTGGTCGCGTCGAACGCGACGAGATTGCCGCCGCCGTCACTGGTGAAGACCAGCTTGCCGGCGGTCGCGAGGATCCCGACGCCGCCTCCGCCGCCCGGGAACTCGTGACGCCAGGCCGGCTTTCCCGTCTTGTAGTCAATCGCGCGCAGCGCGCTCGGCCAGGAGCCGACCGGCCCGACCGCCTTCCCCGCCAGACCCATCGATCCGCGCGGATCCGGATCCGTCAGGTAGACGAGATTGAAGCTGTTGCTCTCGTGCACGTAGAAGAGCCCCGTATCGGGCGAGTAGGCGGGCGGTGGCCAGTTCGTGACGCCTCCCTCCGTGGGCGATACGAGCGATCCAGGAATGGTCGCTTCCTTGCCGGGGTCCGGATCGGGCGCGCCGTTTTTCCGAATCCCCTTCACCCAGTTTACGGTCGTCCCGAACTTCGCCGAAACCACCGGCTCGCCCGTGACGCGATCGAGGGTGAAGTACATGCCGTTGCGGGACGCCGTCAAGACGAGCTTCCTCGGCTGCCCGTCGACCGTGCCGTCGATCAGGACCGGAGTCTGCGCGGAATCCCAGTCGTGAGTGTCGTGCGGCGACGTCTGGTAGTACCACGCCATCTTTCCGGTCTCGACGTTGACGGCGATGATCGAGCACGTGAACAGGTTGTCGCCCTTGCGGCCCTGACCGGTGTAGCCGGGGGTCGGGTTGCCGGTCCCGAGGATGTACAGCTTCGTCTCCGGATCGTACGACCCGGGAATCCAGGTCTGCGCGCCGCCGTGGCGCGCCGCTTCGAGACTCGGCCATGTCTCGAGTCCCGGATCGCCGGGCTTCATCGGGACCGTGTACAGCTTCCATTGCAGCTTGCCGGTCTCCGGATCGAACGACTGCAGGAAGCCGGGCGAGTCGATGTCGTTGCCAGTGCCGACCAGCACGTGGTTGCCGACGACGATCGGCGCCGCCGTCGAGAAATACTCTTCGGCGAAGCTCGCGATCGGGACGTTCCACCGCTCTTTCCCGGTCCGCGCGTCGAGCGACACGAGCACGTCGTCGGGGGTCTCGAAGAAAAGGTAGTTGTGCCAGATGCCGGCACCGCGGTTGCCGATGTGCGTGCCGCCGCGCGTCTTCCAGAAGTAGCGCCAGAGCTCGTGGCCGTCGCGCGCATCGATGGCCCAGACGTTATCGGGGGCCGTCACGTAGAGGACGCCGTCCACCTGCAGAATCGATCCCTTCACGTTCGGCGTGGCCGCGTACGCGAATTCGTCGGCCCCGGGGCCGCCGACGATCACCCGGGCGCCGCCGCCCCCGCCGCCGCCCCGACCACCACCACGGCCGCCGCCACCGCCGGGGCCGCCGCCGGCGCCCCCCGGCAGGCCGCCGGCGATCTTCGCCACCCAGGCGAGCGTCAGCGACTTCACCGTCGACTGGTTGATCTGCGTGAGCGCACTGTACCGGCGCCCGGTGTAGTCGCCGGAATACGTGGGCCACGAATCGGCGAGCGGTTTGAGAATCGCCGCGGGATCGAGCCCGCCCTGGTTCCCCGGTGTCTGTGGTGCCGGCTCCTGGGCGATCAGCCACACCGGCGCGGCCAGCAATGAAACGGTCAGCAGTACGCGGGGTGTGCGGTTCATTTCAGTGTCACCAGGTAAGCGGTTACGTCGTGGATGTCCTTGTCGGTGTATTTCACGAGCAGTTGCTTGTGACCGGCGAGCGGATCGGTAATCTGCACCGGCGGGACCGCTCCGGATCGGCGGAACGAGCGCTGGATCCCGTCGGCGGGCGTCAGGATCACGATGAAGTCGTCGATTCGATCCAGTCGTCCTTCGACACGCTCGCCGGACGCCGTCGTCACCACGACGGTCGTCGGTTTGGGTGTGCGGACGGGGCCCGCCGTCTCCGCCGGCGCCCCGAAGCCGCCGCGTCCGCCGCGGCCCCCCCCGCCGCGTCCGCCGACCCAGGTGTTCTGCAATTGCATCGGGTCCGGGTACCGCGTCGCCAGTCCCTGCAGATCGCCGGTCGCTGCATGACAGCTCGCGCAGTTGGCCGCGAAGTAGCGCTGGCCCGCGGCTGCGTCGCCGACGACGATGTTCAGGACGACAGGCGGCCCCGGAGGGGGACCGCCCTGGCCCGGCGATTTCGCCATGACGCTGTGAACGTAGGTCGCGATCGCCTTGACATCGTCGTCAGGCAGCGGAAGCGGCGGCATCGGCGGCATGCCCGGGTTGTTGCGGCCGCCGTGCACCACCGGCAGGATGAGCTCGCCCTCCTGATCGCTCAGCACGAGCTGCGATCGCAGCAGGTTGACGCCGCCCAGGTCCCCGCCGCGCAGGTCGGCGCCGTGACACAGCCGGCAATTGATCCCGTAGAGCGTGGTACCGCGCTCGACGATCGCCGGATCGGCGGGCGGGCGCTGCGTTTTCGGGAACCCCTGCCCGCCGCCCCGCCCCGGTGCGCCGGCGCCTCGACCGGCCGCCGGCGGCGTCTGGGCCGGCGGTGTCTGGGCCGGAGGGCTCTGCGCGCCGACACCCGCATACATGCTCGAGAGAAGAATGGCGGCGGCCGCCGCCAGGGTCACATTGGGCCGCATGGACACCTCATGGGATTTCACGCCTGCGTGGTGAAATCGATTTCACTGATGCCGCCGATGCTAGCACAGGATAGTATCGCCCGCGGCGCCGCCGCGCGCGCGAACCTGTGTCGAATATTTACGAAGTCGCCAAACGCGCCGGCGTATCGCCGTCCACGGTGTCGCGCGTCCTGAGCAATCCGAATGTCGTCTCCATCAGGACGCGGCTGAAGGTGCTCAAGGCCGTCGACGTCCTGGGGTATATCCCGAACTCCACGGCCAAGAACCTCCGGCGATCGCGCACCGGCAAGCTGCTCGTGACCGTCCCCGATATTTCCAACCCGTTTTTCTCGCTCATCCTCCAGGGGATCGAAGACGCGGCGCAGCGTGAAGACTACGCGGTGCTCGTGGGCGACACGCAGCATGACGAACGGCGGGAGCAGCGCTACGCCCTGATGCTGAACAGCAAGGAGGCCGACGGCCTGATCTTCCTGGGCCACCGGCTTCCCGAGGCCGCGGCGGCGCTCGCGCGGAGCGCGGGACCGCACTGCGCGCCCATCGTGAACGGCTGCGAGTTCAATCCGCGGCTCGGCATCCCGAGCGTGCACATCGACAACGCCCGCGCGGCGTCCGACGCGATGCACCTCCTCTACGATCTGGGGCACCAGCGCATCGGGGTCATCACGGGTCCGCTGGTGAGCCCGCTCAGCCGCGATCGGCTGCGCGGCGCGTCGACGACGGCGAAGAAGCGCGGCGCCGAGGAGATCGCGGTCACCGACGGGGACTTTTCCGTCGAGTCCGGCGCGGATGCGGCGCAGCGTCTGCTGGCGGCGCCCCGCCCCCCGACGGCGATTTTCTGCTTCAACGACGAGATGGCGATGGGCGTGCTCGAGCTCGCGCGCCACAAACGCCTCAAGGTGCCGCGGGATCTCTCGGTCGTGGGCTTCGACGACATCCGGTTCGCCCGCTACACCGAGCCGCCCTTGACGACCATCGCCCAGCCCATGCGCGCGATCGGGGAAGGCACCGTCCGGCTGCTGCTGGCGATCCTCCACGACGACTCGGTCACGCCCGACTCGGTCACGCTGCCGCACACTCTGATCACGCGCGCCAGCACGGCCGCGCCACCTTCGAGCCGCTGACGTCTTGCCATGCGCAACTCCTGTTGCGCTCTGCGAAACATTCCGCGATACTGCCCATGAACCATGGAGGCCGCGTGAGGAAGAGCGAATCGAAGGCTCCCACAGTCGTCCGGCGCGATCCGTATCTGGTGAAAGCGGTCGTGCACGCGTCTCAACTCCTGTCGGCATTCCGCTCGTCCGGAGAGGCGCTGCCGCTCCGCGAGATCGCGTCGCGCAGCGGGCTGCCGAAGAGCATGACGTTTCGGCTGCTGTACACGCTGGAGCGGTGCGGCATGCTCGACAAAGTCGGTGAGAACCTGTATCGGTCGCATCTGCGCCCCTTCAAGCAGCGCCCCTTCCGGCTCGGGTACGCGGCGCAGGGCACCGACTACCAGTTCTCGAAAGACGTGTCGACCGGGCTGCAGCGCGCGGCGGCGGCGCAGGGGATCGAGCTCATCTGTGTGGACAACCGGTACAACGCGAAGATCGCCCAGCGGAACGCCGACGTCCTGGTGCGCGAGAAAGTCGATCTCGTCATCGAGTTCCAGACCGACGAGCACGTGGCGCCGATCGTCGCCGCGAAGTACCGCGAGGCCGGGATCCCGCTGATCGCGCTCGAGGTGCCTCACCCCGGCGCGACCTACTTCGGCGCGAACAACTACGAGGCGGGGCTCATCGGGGGCCGCCACCTCGGACGGTGGGCGAAGCAGCAGCGGTACGGCGATCTCGACGAGATCGTGTTCATCGCGCTCGACCGGGCCGGGAGCCTGCCGAAGATGCGGCTGACGGGCATGCTCGTGGGCATGAAGGAGATCTACCCCGGGCTCGAGAATTGCCGCGTGACGTACCTCGACGGGGACGGCAAGCTCGGCGAAACCTTCGAGGCGATGCGCCGTCACCTTCGCGCCAGCAAGGCCCGGGGGTTCCTGATCGGCGCGATCAACGATCCCAGCGCGCTCGGCGCGCTGCGCGCGATGCAGGAGGCGGGACGCGGCGCGCGCTGCGCCATCATGGGGCAGAACGCGTCGCCCGAGGGACGGGAGGAGCTGCGCGAGCCGGGCACGCGGCTGATCGGCTCGGTCGCGTATTTCCCGGAGAAGTACGGCGCCGACATTGTGGCCCTCGCGCTCGACATCCTGAACCGCCGGGCCGTGCCGCCGGCGGTGTTCGTGAAGCACCAGCTGGTCACGCCCGAAAACGTCGATCACATCTACCCGAACGATCGGCTGCTGCAGACAGCGGGAACCTTCGCCTGAACGGCAGTCACGGCCCTCGGCTCATCACCCAGATCACGAGGTCACGACGATCTGATGAGCCTTCGTGATCGTTGTGACCTTTGTGAATGACGCCGTGGCGCGTGAGGTCTATCTGAGAAACGCCTCCGGCAGGCCGCCGTCGACCGGGATGATGTGCCCCGTCGTTTTCGCGCTCAGGTCGCCCGCCAGGAAGCAGATCGCGTTCGCGTTGTCGATCGGCAGGATCGGCCGCCGCGTGATCGTCCGGCGCGCGTAGAACTCGGCGAGCTTGTCGCGCAGCGCGTCCGACGACTCCTGCTCGTCGAACGGAATGGCGTATTTCTTCAGCGCGACGATGACGCGATCCCGCGGGAACATCGACGAGCCGGCGATCACGGTGGCCGGCGCGATCGCGTTGACGCGGATGAGCGGTCCGAGCCCAATCGCCAGCTCACGCACTAAATGGTTGATGGCCGCCTTGCTGACGTCGTACGGCTCGCTGCCCGCCTTCGGCACGACCGCGTTCGCCGAGCTGGTCAGGACGATCGTCGCCGGTAGATTCTGCGCCTTCAGCACGCGGGCCGTCTCCTGCGCCAGCACGAAATTCGACGTGACGTTGATCTGGAGCGTTCGAGCCCACACGTCTTCGGCCGGTTCCGAGGGATCCGGCGTCGGGTAAATCGCCGCCGTGTTCACGACCGAGTCGAAGCCCCCGAACTGCAGCACCGCGGCGCGCACCGCCGTGCCGATCGTGCTCCGCGACGTGAGATCCAGCGCCGCCGGCTGCACCATCTCCGCGGACGAGAGCTTCGCGGCCTCCTGCGCCGCCTCGGCGGCCGCGGTGGCGTTCTGGTCCGCGATGACGACGTGGCCGCCACGTTTCGCGATCTGGAGCGCGACTTCCCTCCCGATGCCGCTGGCGCCGCCGACCACGACGACGACCTTGCGGCTGAATTCCTTCTCCGGCGGCATCCGCTGCAGCTTGGCCTCTTCGAGCGCCCAGTACTCGATGCGGAACGCCTCGAGGCGCGGGAGGGCGACGTAGTTGTGGAAGACCTTGAACGCCTGCGCCTGCTCCGGGCGCCGGACCTGCGGCACCGGCGACGAGGGATCGTGCTCGCCGTCTTCGAGGGCCGCCGCCCCGCTCATGACGTGGATGGCGTTGACGAAGAACTCGGTCGTGATGCGCGCCTCGCGTTTGTCCTTGCCGAAGCCGAAGAGGCCCAGCCCGGGGATCACGACGACCGACGGGTTGCTGTCGCGCAACGCCGGCGAGGCCGGCTCCGCGGACGCCTTGTAATACGCCGCGTAGTCGTCGCGGTACGTGCGGATGCGCTCGGCGATCCGCGCGCCGATCGCGCCGGTTGCCTCCGTCGCCGGGTCCCAGGGAATGAACATCGGCGAGATGCGCGTCCGGAGGAAGTGATCCGGGCAGCTCGTGCCAAGCCCGCAGAGCTCCTCCGCCCACTTCGAGTTGGCGAAGGCCAGCGCGTCCGTCGATCCGTCGAAGTGGCCGATCACACGCCGGTTCGACGAGACAGCGCCGCGGAGCGGTGGAAAGACCTCGGCCACGACGGCGTCGCGATCGGACACGGTGCCCGTCACCGCCGCGCCGCCGAACGCCGGACGGTTCGCGCGGCGCGCGTGCGCTTCGATGAACTGTCCCATCTGATCGATGGTCGCGATGCTGTTGACGTAACACGCGCGCTGGGTCATCCCCCAGGTGAAGAGGCCGTGGCCGCCGAGGATGATGCCATCGCAGCCCGGCGTGGCCTCGACGGCGCGTCTCAACATCAGCGCGAGCTCGAACCCGGGACGCTGCCAGGGCACCCACGCGATGTGGCGGCCGTACTGCCGGTTGAACTCTTCCAGCTTCCTGGCCCCGTTGGCGCTCGCCGCGAGGGCGATCGCCCAGTCCGGGTGCAGGTGGTCCACGTGCGGGAACGGCAGGAAGGCGTGCAGCGCCGTGTCGATCGACGCGGCGACGCGGTTTTCGCCGAACGCGCAGAGCGGATAGAGGCCGACCATCTCGTCCTCGTGAGCCTCGCCGCGGTAGCGGTCCACGAGCGCCTCGAGCTTGTCGAGATACAGCACGGCGAAGCCGCTCGATCCGATGGACCGCAGGTCGCCGCCGCTGCCCTTGACGGCCATCACGCGCGAGGGCGTCCCGGTCAGCGGATCCGGCAGCTCGAACTTGCCGCTGGTGTTCCCGCCGCCGAAGTTCGTGATGCGGAGGTCCTCTCCGAGGAGGTTCGAGCGGTACCGCAGCAGGTCGAGCGGCGCGGCGAAGGTCGCGGCGACGCGATCGTCCCAGAGGTCTTTGAGCAATGTCGGCGGCGGCGCCGCCTGCCCTGCGGGCGGTCGAAGGGTCGGAGTGTCAGACACAAGTCAGCTCCACATAGTCCTGGAAGCGGCGGTAGTGCGCACTCCAGCGGTCCGCCGCCCCGGGCTCGACCCGATCGACAGGGAACGAGTATTCGATGATGCGGCGCGCCTCCGCGAGCGACGCGACCGCGCCTGTCGCCAGCATCTGCATGGCGATGTTGCCGAGCGCGGTCGCCTCCGCCGGCCCGGCCAGCACCGTCCGGCCGGTGGCATCCGCGGTGAACTGGTTCAGCAGGCGGTTGCGGGAGCCGCCCCCCACGATCTGCACCTCGGTGATCGCGGCGCCGGTCAGCGTTTCCAGGGTGTCGAGCACCACCCGGTACTTGAACGCCAGGCTTTCGAGAATCGCCCTGGTGAACGACGCCGGCCCCGCCGGCTCCGGCTGGCTCGTGCGCCGGCAGTAGTCGGTGATGGCGCGCGCCATGTCGGGCGGATGGAGGAACACGGGATCATCGGGATCGAACAGCGACAGGAACGCATGCCGATCGTCGCCGGCCGCATCCATCAGCTCGGCATAATCGTAGTTGCGGCCGTCGCGCGACCAGCCGCGGCGGCACGACTGCAGCAGCCACAGCCCGCCGATGTTCTTCAGCAGCCGCGTCGTGCCGCAGACGCCCCCCTCGTTCGTGAAGTTCGCCTCCAGTGTGCCCGCCGTGATGATCGGCTGCGGCACTTCGACGCCGAGGAGCGACCACGTGCCCGAGCTCACGAACGCGCGGCCGCCGAAGGCCGGAACCGACGCCACGGCGGACCCGGTATCGTGGCAGGCGGGCGCCACGACGGGCGTGCCCTCGAGGCGCGACGGCCCCTTCAGCCCGCCGAGCACTGTGCCCGCTTCCACCAGCGCCGGCAGCAGCCGCGTCGGGATGTCGAGATCGCGCAGGAGCGCGTCGGCCCAGTTGCGGGCGCGCGCATCGACCATCTGCGTCGTCGTGGCGGAGGTGTACTCGGCGCGGAGGACGCCCGTCAGCCAGTAGTTCAGGATATCGGGAATGGTGCCGAACCCGGTCGCCGCGTCGAGCAGGCGCGGCGTCCGCTGTCGCGCGGCGATCAGCTGGTAGAGCGTGTTGAAACTGAGGAACTGCGTGCCGGTGACGTCGTAGATGCGGGCGCGTCCGACTGTCGCGCACACCGCCTCCATGATGCCATCGGTCCGCGCGTCTCGATAGTGATATGGGTTCCCGACCAGCTCTCCGCGTTCGCCGAGCAGCCCGTAGTCGCAGCCCCAGGCATCGACGCCGATACTGTCGAGACCGCGGACATCGCTCTCGAGGCGCTCGAGCGCGCGCTGCATATCCGTCCAGAGCCGCAGGATGTCCCAGTGCAGCGATCCGTGCTCACGGACCGGCTCGTTGGGAAAGCGGCAGACCTCCGCGAGGTCCAGCACGCTGGACCGCAGGCGTCCGGACATGGCCCGCCCGCTTTCCGCACCCAGATCGAAAGCCAGAAAGTGAGCATCCATCGGGAGGCTCACCAGCATATGCCCTGCACGCCGCCGCGGCCAATCGAGTTCCGCCGCGGCGGGCTGTTTTACTATACGGAACGCGCAGGTGTAAGCGTTGGCCTGGCGGCGGAAGGAAATCGCCGGGCTCCGGCCGCGGCTTCGGGTGTCGGCCTGGCCACGATTTTGCGCTGCAAAACGGAGCCGCCGCGAATAGTTGCCAGTTGCCGCGCGCATGGCGACACGGTATCGTCAGCGCCCATGACGGATCGATCCACCATTCAGGACGCCATTCATGCGGGCGGGGGGCTCCTGCGCCTCGAACCGTGCTGGGTTCCCCGCTCGTTCATGCACCCTGGCCGCCGGCTCAGGCTGCATCCCGACGACCTCTACGCCTTCGGCGCCCACCGCGGCGGCATCAACGAGCGCTGGTTCTCGTCGACCACCAACGCCGACAACGGGCCCGGCACCCCCGTTGACGAAGGCCTCAGCTACGTCCGCCAGAACGGCCAGCGCTTCCTCCTGAAGGCGGCGGTCGAACAGGCGGGCGATCTCCTGCTCGGCGCGCCGGTCATGGCGCGCGAGAAAGGCTGGAACCTGCTCTGCAAGTTCTTCGACAACATGGGGCCGATCCCGCACCACCTGCACCAGAGCGACGAGCACGCCGCACGCGTCGGACGCCGCGGCAAACCCGAGGCGTACTACTTCCCTCCCCAGTACAACCCGACCGACAATAACTATCCATACACGTTCATGGGGCTCGAACCGGGAACCACCAAGGACGACGTCCGGCGCTGCCTGGAGAACTGGAACAAAGGGGACAACGGGATCATGTATCTGTCGCGCGCGTATCGGCTCGAGCGCGGGACCGCGTGGCAGATCAACCCCGGCATCCTCCACGCCCCGGGTTCGCTGCTGACCTACGAGCCGCAGGTGAACAGCGACGTCTTTGCCATGTTCCAGTCCGAGGTCGAGGGGCGCATCACGCCCTGGGAGCTGCTGGTCAAGGACGTACCGCCGGCGCAGGCCCACGATCTCGACTACATCATCGGGATGCTCGACTGGGATGCGAACGTCAATCCGCGATTCGCCGCGAGCAATCGGTACGTCCCGAAGCCCGTCAGACCGTTTGCCGAAACGGAGCCGGACGGCTACCGCGAGCAGTGGGTGTCTTACGGCACGCCGTGGTATTCGGCCAAGGAGCTGACCGTGCTGCCGAAGCGCACCGTCACAATGAAGGACTCCGCGGCGTACGGACTCATCCTGACGCAGGGGCACGGCATGTTCGGCCGCCTGCAGGTGTCGACGCCGGCGATGATCCGCTTCGGACACATGACGGAAGACGAGCTGTTCGTCACGGCGGAGGCGGCGGCCGGCGGCGTCCGCATCGAGAACCGCAGCGAGACCGATCCGCTGGTCGTTCTGAAACATTTCGGGCCCGGCAATCCAGAGGCCCCGAAGAGGTAGTAGCTGGTAACTGGTAACTGGCAACTGGTAACTGGTAACTGGCAGCTGAAATCGGAGCTCATAGATATGCATGCGAAGCCAGCGTTGCACAACGCCATGTGGCCCGGACTGGTCGGCAAGGGCGGACCGGATGCCGAGCCGGCGATCGATCTCGATACGATGCTCGACCTGACCGCGAAGGCGCGTGCCGGTGAGACGAAGTTCGACGGCGTCGACCTGTTCCTGTTCGATCCGCACGTCAGCATCGACTCGACGAACGACGACCTCCAGCGGCTCGCCGACAAGATCAGAGCGAAGGGCCTCATGGTGGGCTCGCTCGTGGCGCCGGTGTGGCCGCCGACCGGCGGCGGATCCGCAATGGGCAGCGCCGGCGATCAGAAGGCGTTCCTGACGCAGGTGCGCAAGGCGTGCGCGATCGGCCGGAAGCTGGAGGACCTCGGCGTCCGCCGGTACGGAATTATCCGGATCGACTCGGCGAGCAGCCCGGCTGAGTGGGCAACGGATCCGGCCGGCAACACGAAGAAGATTGCCGAGACCTTCCGGAAGGCGGCCGACATTGCGGAGTCCACCGGTGAGCGCCTGGCCGCCGAGGGGGAAATCTGCTGGGGCGGGATGCACAGCGTGACACGCAATGTCGAGCTGCTGGAGATGGTGGACCGGCCGAAGACCGTCGGCTTCCAGGCCGACATGGCGCACACACTGCTCTTCACGATGGGCTATAACGCGCCCGACGATCGCCTCCTTCCCGAGGGCTTCGACTGGTCGGATCCGACCGTTCTCGACGAGGCGTTGACGAAGATGACGCACGCGCTGCGGCCGTGGACGTTCGACTTCCACGTCGCGCAGAACGACGCCACGGTGAAGGGCTCCGGCTCTCACGACCAGACGGGCCGCCACTGCCTGCCGCTCGATCCCAACGGCAAGCTCGACATCGTCAAGCACGCCGGCTTCTGGCTGCGGGACGACGCCGGGAAGCTCGAGCGCAAGTTGGACCACATCTGCTGGGACGGCTGCATGTTCCCGAACGCCGTGATGACGCAGCAGAAAACCTGGGACGATGTGCTCGGCGTCATGGCCGCGGTCCGTGACGCCCACGGGTGGGAC
>WNFM01070920.1_pt1 | contig 13108 bp, 16 predicted proteins | sample 5400271 | NCBI WGS metagenome assembly WNFM01 (sample SAMN13153352, study PRJNA577476) | soil metagenome | isolation source: 60 cm saprolite on Douglas fir-dominated hillslope | place: USA:California | collected 2013-09-17 | reverse complement strand
CGGGAGCACCTTTCGTTTCTGCGGGAGTAACCACCTAAAGTAAATTCCTGGGGCTAATTCCCGGTATTTTCCATCGGATTAAAGGCCGACAAGAAAAAGGGCGAGTGTGTGGGGGATGATCTCGCCTGAATTAATGAAGTAGGTGAGTTTTTGATAGAAAACGTGTATGCGCGTCGAGCTTAGCCTACCCCTATACGCGCGCGCGCAGGAGACGCTTAGAATAAGCCCTTCCTTTGGCTCAAAAGTTACCCTAGCCGGAGCATCAGTGTGAGGGCCTCTCCTTCACGCAGAAAATTCGCCTTCACGCTGCGAATCAGCTCCCAGACTATTCTGGCACGTGGGTGTGAAGGCGTGAATACAAGTTTTAGTCCTAACGCGCGAGAAGGAAGAGAGAAAGGGTAAATATAGATATCTCTATTAGAGGGTTCCAAACTTGCCTTCACGGCTTCACGCCCTTTGCGAACGAGCTCTGGGAAAGCCTTTGGAGGTGAAGACACTCTGAAAAAACGCTCTTCACAGAGCCTTCACGCTGCCTGGGGCGGATGAATAGTCCAGCGGTTGCCCGTCCGGGTGTGGTCGCTTTCAAATCGCTCCGGGTAGAGTCTTTGCAGTCTTCCCAGATAGGTCCCGCAAGCCGCTGAAAACGATAAAAGCTGGTGCGCTTCTCTTTTCACGCTACTGCCGTCCTTGGTTAGCTTCCGCTCCAGTTCAGCGGCGCTTCCCTCCCATGAGCCGGGAGCAGGAGAATCGAATAATTCGGCATCCACCATTTCGAGCAATCGAATCTCTGGCGACAGAGCGCCAAGGGCCTCAAGAATGTCTGGATGATGGAAATGAGTGATACCGTAGCGCTGCGAGATCAGGTGATCGGGAATCTTCCACTTGGTCAGGAAATCAACAAAGGCTGGAAGCTCTGCCCGCAATGCCTCCATGAAGACAGCCCGCTCGTGGTCGGTGACTGAGGGCATGGGCATCGGATGTTTCGCTGCTTTCAAAATGATGAGCTTATCGGCTAGTGATTCATCGATCGGCGGCAGAATCAGCAAGTTTTCCGGCTCGTCATTAACCGAAATGCTCACCCGCCAGAATGGACTCAGCGTGATCGCCTGCCGATATTTCGGGTGGCAACTGTTACTCACGTTGGCTGTGATCTCCTTGATTTTGGTTCCGAAGTTGCGTCTGGCCCGGATATCAGTCGAAGCCTCTTCGTCCTCAATCATTAGGTGCTCACAACAAAACAGCTCGCCATTGAAAGGCGTAGCACCGCTCATATAGCGGTGTGGCTTGGCACTTCGGCCACCGAAGATTTCGGTGAATAGATTTTGCAAAAGCGATTTTCCACAATCTCTCGGACCAGCGAGAGTTAGCGCTTGACCAACCCGAGATTGCCCGCTGGCGAGTGCTTCGTACCCCACCTTTAACCAGCCAAACAGAAATATTTCCTGATCTGGTCCAAGCATGTTGCGAATAATCCCACACAAGAGGGGCCATTCGCCCGGCTTCGGCTCGATCAGTGTCGGCGAATCCTTGACCAGAAGGCGCTTCCCGCCAATCTCGTAAAGGCCTTTTCGATAACCGGCGAGAGAGTCAGCGTAGTCAACATCGTTTGTTCTTTGGATCAGCGTGACAACTTGATCGATCTCTGAAAGGTTTTCCGCAACTCCACGTCTCGAGTTAAACCCGAGTTCCGCGAGCCATCGGCGCACGTCATTGGTTCGAATCATGATCCAGCCGTCTCGGTTGTTCTTTGCCCAAAAAGTGGTTCGAGTCGAATCGTAGTAAATCTCGAGCTTTCGAACCTCCTCAAGACGCTCCGCTTGGCTTCTACCATGGCCGTCTGAGCCTTGACCGTTTGGCGCTTGCCCGGCTTGAGGATAGTCTTTGTTTAATTCCTCGTGAGGCGGCGGACCTTGTTGCCTGGCTCCGCGAGCTTCGGCCGACTCACGCTGCGGAGGTGTCTTCATTCTTTGGATTTCGTCGAACTTCCCAACCTGACTCATGGAAACAGCTCCCCTAGTTTGTCCGCCTGCTCGGCCGCTATCTCGACGCAATCGTTTAGGTCTTTGATCGGCGCGCCATCAGCTTTCGTTAGACCTTCGAAAATGAAACGGTCAACCTCGCAATCGAGCTTGTGAAGCTGCTTCGCCCAGATTAGCGCGTTCTGGTAGGAACCATCGTCGGCGTCATTGTGCGGGTAAATTCTAACGCGCCTTCCCAGGAAATATTGCAATGAATCCGGGTGTAACCCGTGGTGACAGACTCCTCGGCCAAGTATAGCCACCGGCAGAATCCCCGTTCGTTTCTGTGCGAGGCCGAAATGAAGTGCCGCCAGATAGTCTGGGCCGCCTTCAACTAACGCGAAGACTTCAACGCACTGGCGATATTCCTTGGCCGGCAGGATGCCAACTGGCCAATTTTTCCGGCTGCCTCGAAGCGTGTGAGCTTTGCGCTGGCCGAGTTGAATTTCCCCCTTTGATACCGGTGGATATGGTTTTCGATTTAGGCGCCTGGCTTCTGCGCAGAGGCCGCTTTGGTCCAACAGAACCCAAGATAAAAACCCGCAAACCTCGCCGATCCTCAACGTTCCGAGATCCTGGGCGAACTCGACGGCGCGAGGATCGATTCTTCGGCTATTTGCGATTAACTCTATCTCGGCGCGAGTTGCTTTCCTCAAGCTCGAAAGATTAGGTCGCTCCGCTTTGCCCTTCGGCTGTGTTACTCGAACGATAGGAGTGTAATCGATCGTTATCGGGCTCCCGTTTGCGATCTCCAAAAACCTGCGGATCGCTTCGCCGTTCCTTAATCCAAGCGCTTCGCCAAGGAAGTCGATTGCATCGTAACTTTTGCCAGTGCTCCAATCGGCCATTCGCTTGCAGCCATCGCAGAAAGAGCAACTCGGGTGAGCATCGGGCCGCAACGGGCTCGAGAATTTGATACCATCCCGTGTCTGAGGTTCGCCAGGTAGGCGCAAGATTCGCCAGAGCTCGGGAATTCGCAGGCGGTCCTTGGCCGCGTCCAAAACGGAACGCGATATTGGGCTCGCCGTGTTCATTGCGGGGCCTCCTTTGTATTGGCTTGAGTCTTCGTGAGGTTGATGGCGGAGAGCAGGCACTCGCGGGCGAACCACCACGCCCAGGACTCTATTTGGCGGGCTGCAAGCTTTGGGGTGGCCTTATAGACGACCGGCAAGTCGTAACGGGCCTCGAATGCACACAGCGTCGCGATGACGGCTTGCGGCTTGATCGCCGAGCGGTAATTGGCTTGAAGAATGTCTTCTTCTGTCCCAACGATCAATAAGCGCCGAAACCTGCAGCCCCGAAGCCTACACAACTCACGCCCGAATCTTTGCCTCTGATCACCCATGCAACAGCCGACCAGATCCGAGATGCTTTTGCGCTCGATGCTGAAGAGCTGTTCAAGCCCGACAACAGAATAATCGCCAGTTGTGAGCGTGCCTCTGACCGCTTGAAGTCTCGAAAGTGGTAGCGGCTCCTGTTCTCTAGAATCGACGATGATGGTCGGCTTTAGGTCGCTCAATCTAGGAACCCGCAACTTGTGCGGCGAGGTGTAGTTGTTCATCGCACGCACCTCCGAAGTTGACACAGCCATTGGCAGCAGGTTCGAATCGCTAGCCACGCTCTGAACCGGTCTTTTACCGCTTGAGAGCTCTGGAATTCGCGGTAAGACGCCTCAGCACAGTGCAGGTAGTGCTCGCCGATGAATCCGGCTTTCAGCCGAACGATTTCGTGGTCCAAGAAGACTAGATAGCGTTCGATCCACAGATCAACACGCTTGCCTTCAACGGCTAATGTGGCATAATCGCCATCCTCGCCCATCGGAAGCCCCTCCGTTGTCCTTGCCCTTGCGCAAATCGAGAGGCTCCGTTACTGTCGAATTGGGAGCGGAAACCTCTTTGTTGGTTTCGGGCTTGCGCAGACATGACACTGTGTAAGCCCCATTTTCTTGTTGGCCTCACAATTAAGAGTCCTCCTGTTCCTGCGCGTTAGCTTCCTTTTCGAGAAACTCGCAGATGGAATCGAAGGAGATTAACCGAATCCCTTTTATCTTATTCCGCTCGCGCAAACAGAATGATTTGATTTTTCGGTCAGCGATTAATTCGTAAAGCTTCGACCTAGAAATTCCGAACAGCTTGACGGCCGCATCAATTCGCAGCCATTCGGGTCGGAACTTATCACGAAGTACGATCGCCGGTTTAAAGGGTGGATTGTCCACCAGCACTTGAGCATGAGTTTCAGAATTCACACCGCATTGAACTACGGAAATCAGCCCCTCGTTATATGCTGGAAACGAGATTTATTCAGCATAACAAGCTGAAGCTTGCCTTAAGACACTTCGGTATGATCCAGCCACTCAAGATAACTCGCTGTCTTATTTAGCACCTTAGATAGCTCCGGCTGATTCTTGTATAACTCTCGCTCATGGGCTATCGCGAAGCCGAGGACTTCATTCTGGCTCATCACGCGACTTAGGCGGTAGGCGCCTAGTGCTTTAAGCCGCGCCCGAATAGAACGCACGACTGAACGCCCGCGCGTCTCTCGTTTCACACAATCGCGTGGCCGCTTCTTTTTGAGCCACTGCTCAAGGTCGTTCAAGAGTTCGGTATCCGAGAGACTCCAGTCAGAAATAGGAAAATGGGCCACTGGTTTTTTCTGGGCCTGAAAGGCGGTTATTTGCGACTGGGCGAAAAAGCCTCTGATTCTGCGGTGAAGGCAACGGATCTCCAAGTTAATTTCCAAGTATGGCGACTGCGGCCATTGCGTAATGACTCTTTCGTACGGCTCACCAGCAAAGCATTCCGGTGAGAGGTCTGGATAGCCTTTCTGCTCTTTGCGCCATTTTAGTACTCGGGCGACGACATTTGGACAATCACGTAAGTACTCATAACCCCAGCAGGCGAAAAGCTCCCCTTTCGGACATTTATCGAAGCACCAGTGGGCCAAATTCTCGGGGGCGAAATTATACCTTGCCCTGGTTTCAGATTGGCGAGATCGATTCCGCTGGCTATTCATGTCGAGACTGCGTGGGACGATTCGCGCAGCCGGCGCTCTAGTCGACTATTTTGGCGGAAGCCGTGGGATCGCCGCAACCGCCTGGCGGATCGTTTCGAGTTCATGATGGGTGTAGACCGCGTTCATCTCGGCGCTGCTGTGCCCTGTCAATTTCTGGCGCAATTCCTGGCTAACTCCTTGGTTTGCTAGGGCGCTGTTGAACGAGTGCCGAAGTGAATGCCACGATCTTGACGAAATGGTTCTTCCTTTAGCTCCTAACTTTTCCCGAGCAACCCCCGCTTCGATGCCTGCCTCTTCCATGATCTGCTTGAACGCAATGGACAGAGAGGGGCTTCGTTTGCCGGCTAAGGTCGGAAAAAGAAATGCCCTTGAATCATCTGAGTCGGCACGAGCTATTAGATGCTCTTCAAGCTCTGGATGGATCGCTATGGTGATTGCTTGATCGGTTTTGGCGGTTCGGAAGCTGATGATCTTCTTCGCTAGATCGATACGGTCCCAGCGTAGATTGCAAACATCTTGAAGTCTGGCGCCAGTAAAGTAGCCGACCAAAATCGCTCCCTTCCAATCTTTCTCGGCTGCGTTGACGAGCCTTGAAATCTCTGCTGAGGCGAAAACGCCCTTTTCGAACCGGCCCTTTTTTAGCGGGGGAACATTGGCTACGGGATTTTTAGAGAGTGTTCCAAGCTTTACTGCCTGCCGGAAAGGTGCGCCTAAAATCTTGCGCACAATAAGATCGGCAGTCTTCGGCGTCCGACCGCCGGTCAGTAATTGGTTGCGGTACTCCAAAAAGTCCTTGGGCTGTAGTGATGAGAGATTCGCTTCTGCGCGAGGCCCCAACCATTCAAGGAACGTATCTTTAATCCCGGTGTATTTCGTTGTCGTGGATGGGGCAATAGACCCCTTGAGAGAATTGATCCAATCCGCTAACGCCTGCTTGACGCTCGTATAGACTACTGGCTGCCCCTCGATTTCACCCAGGATGCGTCTGAGGTTGCGCGCTGTGACCTCCCGCTGGTCCTGAACCCGGATGTCATGCTCAATGCCCCGAGCGATATCTTGAGCTTGTAACTCCAGATCTTTCTTTGTTACCGGCCTGCCGTCTTCGTGCTTGTCACCCTGTAGGGGTGTGTGTCGAACTTTGGTGCTGCGCCATACTCTTTTTGGTCGCCCGTTCTGAATTGTGGAAATAACCGCGATCCAATACGGGCTGCGGTCCTGGGGGTCTTTGATGATGGTAGCCATGGCTGTTAGGAGCGGATTTCCTAATCATTAGTCCTAACATCCGCTCTTGTCCAGCATCATGTTGCATTGTGTATATTGCTGGGAGAGAGCATCTTCAACGAGAGAGACGAACGAATCTGGGGTTCTTTTTTGCCATCGAGATAACATTCTGATTACGAGCCACTTGCTATAGGTGCATCCCAGTTAGGCGGCGTTTCCTAACACTTTTCACCGCGCATTCCAGAGTCGTGTCTTGTTGTTCGGCATCGTCTGAGCGATGGTTCTTCGGCCCCTCACGATACGCTTTCGTATAGGTCGCCGTTTCTGCACCATTTTTGTATGTTCCATACTTGCCAAAAGCAGACGGCACAGCTAATTCGCTACCCATTAAAAGCATGATTTGTTCTGGCATCGCAGTTGGAGCGGACTACGCCGATGTTGTGATCGTCGACGCAGAACCAGGCAAGGAGGCTATGACCCTGGTCACTTCCCGCAGGGTGCAATTGCAGGAAGGAGATAGAGCGCAGGCATTCCGAGCGTTGGGAGATCAGGTTGCCAATATTCTGCGCGAGTCGAAGGTCGCAGAAGTCTTTATCAAAAAGAGCGCGGCCGGTCAGCACGTCAAATTAAGTCACCTGGAGGCGGCGGAAGTGCGGGGCCTCGTGCTTTACGTAGCCTCCGGAGTCAGTCAAGTTACCTCCATCAATCCAACGGTTCTATCTAAGACATTCGGTGATCGGAAGCCGAAAGAGTATCTCAAAGATGAGGGCTACTGGAACGATCGAAATCTAAAAAATCTAGAGAAGCGATATCGCGAGCCATGCCTGCTGATTATCGCGAACCAGGAAAGCAGTAACCGCTTGAACGGTAGAGGCGAAAGCCTAGGTCTAGCTCAAACCCTCAGTTCCGCCTAAGAGTTGATAACCCACTACTGCGCTATGACGCTGGGCCTAAAGGGCGAACACCGCGGCGTCTGCAAAACTGAAATGTTCTTCGTCTTCGCGACAGCGGCTCCGTTGAACCTGAGCCGGATACTAGAATCCGGCCGAGCTCGTGGCCAAAGTACGTATATTCTGGCAAAATGTTTTCCCAGCGCCCGGATCATCAGCGTTGAGAACGAAGCCGGAAGTCCGGACGCGATGTTTGCAGAGGAGCGCCTGAGAGAGCTAACGAATGTGACCTGTCTCTACGGCGATTCGCGTCAGGTCTTGCCGAGGTACCTGCAGAAGGCTGACGTTGTGTTGATCGATGGTCCCAAGGGCTTCAGGGCTCTGAAATTGGCTTTTAATCTCCTGCGTACTGGGCTCCCGTCCGTGGTGTTCATCCATGATTTTTCTAGGGATAAACCAGAGAGGAAGTTCCTGGAGCGGGTGCTCGACGACGTGTTCTTTAGTGACCATCCCGACTTCATTGAGCGGTATGGGTTTCTGGATCGAGAGATTGATCCTCTCAACTTTCGATGGACCTCCTTTGCTTGTATCCCCGGCTCGGCCGAGCGTCCCTATCGCCTTCTCCTCTTTAGATGCGCGTTGGCTCGGATTTTCTCCGTCGTAGCCGAGAAGATCTTGAGGTTTCGGTTCAATCATCATGGCTCCCAAGGAACAGACACCCGTCTGCGGCGAGTGAGGGTTTCTCCCGGGAGCTACGGTGTAGCGACTGGGCCTTCAGGCCAGCAAACGTCCAGCGCTGTTTAAGGCCTGTAATCTGAAACGTCCTCGAGGTCCCGGGACAGCGCCGTTACCGGAGGCTCGCCTCCCAACACTCCCACGCGCTGCTCGCCTTGCCATTAGTTTACACACATCACACTGCCTCCAGCCACGAGCCCAGTTCTATAGCAAGCGCTACGACGCCGCATACTAAGGTCGGCAGCGCGTAGCGGTCATTGAAATAGGCGCAGACACAATTGGCCAGGTACAGGAGCACGCTCGTAACCAGCAATGACCCTGCATACCAGGCAGTCACTCCTTTGCCACGCCTGACCAACAGCGCTGCGACGCCGATATCGATCAGGATCAGAACAATTAGCGGGATTGGTCCCCAGAGCATCAGGTAAATATCGGCTTCGGCGCGGTCGACCAACTCAAAAGCCTCTGGATAATCGATCGACCTCAGTTGTTTCATTGGTTCCCAGCTGGCTGGGTCGATCAGGCTCGACCGGGCAGTCGAACGATTTTGTAGAAACCGGTTCAAGCTTAATTTGCCGTTATCCTCGCGCACATAGCCGTGCAGGAAGTCTGAAAAAATAGTGCTCAGCAGCCGAGGATGAAACGTCTTGAAATAGGTCAGCGCCGCTCTGAGGACGATGGTATCGGTTCTGGCCGAAAGCGACTGCTCCGGCGCACCCTGTTGGCGCAGCGCATTGCGAACAATTCCGCCCATTTCAGAGTGCGAGATCCCTGGCTTTCCTGCTGCCGCGATCGCCACCCGGACGACCGGATCGTTCTCTGATGTAACCAGTCGCTGAACCAAGCTCGTACGCTCTGACTCCGGCAGTCTGTTGAGGAAAGCCCCAATTCGATCCGTTAGCGTATAACCGGCGCCCGATCGGTATTCTTGGCCGACCTGAGCAATCATGATACGGGCTACCATCTCATCGGCTAGGATGGCGACAGCGCCGCAAAACAGGGCAACGCTCACTTGCATCGCTAAGAGAAGCGTCGCTCGAGGACGAAGCTGTACCGATTCCTGCTTGATTGGCTGCCGAGCTAAAATCCGCCAAAACAGGACACCGCTCAACGCGATGGGCAACCATAGAGCCAACACAATATTGATGTGTCGGGTCCCGATCGCGAGGAAAAGCGCGATGGTGTAGAGTGTCCAAGCGCGCCAATCGTTCTTTCTAAGCACAAACAGGCCGCAGGCCGTCAGGAATATGATCGCCGTAACACTAGGCGCTTCAGATGCTGCACACTGTTGCTGGGCATAAAGAGCGCTTGCCGCCGCAAAAGAAAGGACTATAAGCCCGCGACTCATCGCGGTCTTGGCAGCGGCTCTAACTAATAGACTCGATGCTCCAACGAACGTAGCGTGTTGCACAACAATTAGCAGCTCGATCCCTAACGCACTCGGATTTTGCCCGGCGGAAAGGTTCATTTGCGGAAGAGGTCGCCCGGTCAACAAAGCCTGAATGCAGTCACCGACCCAGAACGGAATTCTGCCGGTGAAACAGTACAACGGTGGGAAATGCAAAATATTCTCCGGTCCCTTGGCCCAAATGAGCTGTGCCAGAGAGTCGACATCCTTCCACAGTGGCGGGTACGCGAGCAGCAGGTACAGCGAGGGTAATGCTAGATACAGAGCAGGGTGCCGCCCGATGATCTCAACGATTTTGCGTGCTCCGCTTGCGATGGCCATTACTTAACCCCGCATGTGCCCGGAGCTACTTTTCCAACGTGCATCCTTTGGTATCTGGTGAGCTGGCGATCTGAGGTAGATCTCGTTACCCGGCTCCTTCGACGACCCGATTCCAGTTCCGGCGTTTAACCGGTCGAATTGCTCCATATCAACAATTCAACACTTTTCCGTGGGTAGTCACGGCCAAAATATGCAGTTTAACAGCTGGTTCCAAGACGCGGCAGCAATAACAACCCGGGCGAGCGGCCAGGTGTAAAGGCACCAGAGCGCAGCAGGCACAAGAACCGTCGAGGTCTTGCCCGTGCCACTACGGGCGACTATCGCAGTTGGCCACCCAGCTTGGATGTTAGCCAGTGCCTCCATTTGCCAACCGTAAAGCTTGATGCCGAGGCCGGTCGTGAAGTTTAGGACTTCCGCCTTGTCAGGTGGTAGCTGGATCACGGTCGCCCAGTTTAGGCAACAAAGCTCCGCATAGTCGACCGAACACATTCCGGCGTCATTTATCTGGTGCGTGGTAAGCGACATTATTTCAAAGTCATTAGCGGGAACCCCGCGAAATACACCGTTGCGTCAACCCTGATCGAAATCGGATCGAAGTACGGCATTCATATCGAAGCACCTCCGGCTCCTTAGCAGCAAAGGAGCGCTCTTGATCAGTCACACGACAAGAAATTTTCCTATGCCGATGGAACTAACTAGAAATCTTAATAACACAATAAACATTTGTTTTTAATTATCGGCAATACATTTTTGAACTTCGGAGCGGCTTGCCCGAACCAAACCTTTACCGGCTGGATTCCGAAGGATTCACCTCTTGCCGCTGATATGAGTCTGTCAGCCCTCGAAGGCAAAAAGGTCCGAATCACCGGAACAATAAGTCTTTACCGGGGAAAACCCGAAATAAGGATCATGTCCAAAGAACAATTAATTACAGAATAGGCGATGAAGCTCCCCCTACTTTCCCCCGCATTCGCAGAAAAGGCCCTTTCCGGTGTCAGCTTACGCACCGCCTTGGCTGTCTTTCTACTCACATTGTTTGCCTCCGCCCCCCAAAAGGCTGCTGCAAGTTGAAGCAATAGAAGAAGTACGCATTCCTTCGCCCCAGGCGGCCACTGAAGACTGAAAATGCGGTCTCGAAGGGAGAGCATAATCGGGCCGTTACAGCCAAGCGAGCCGCCATGGGTTTGAGCCGCCCCTCCCTAAATCGACCAGGGAGTCGAACGGAGAATCAGGATCGTAAGGCTCGTCTAGAAATAGTCCCCCCCTCGCCTCGATCGCGAGTCGTTCTATCTCCTTCTTACTGTCCACTTGGCTGGGTTCCGGCTCTAGCCACCATTCTTAAATGGCTATGATTTTGCGATGACTATTCCCGCGCACACCGGTACAATGCCGACTCCATAAACCAGAACAAGCATTATGCCGGAATCGCACACCGCGGAAAGAACGATCACTGAAAAAGCCATCATCAAAGGTTGGGAGAAGAAAGCCGAACTCCCAAATACCATCGAGCTGTTAAAAGGATGCGCCGTGGGGGGGCCGATGCTATTTGGGATCGTTTGGGCTGCAATGCTAGGTATCGACTTTCTAAACGTGCTTTTCAATCACGGCAGTTTTTGGAATTTCCTTTTCACTTTACTGGTTTCTCTAGGCGGATTTTGGCTGTTGCTGCTAGTTCTGAGCCCAATCATCACTGATTTAGACCATGTCGAGAGGACCTATAAAGCATGTACTGAACTCTATCGCATGGTAGCGGATCGGACTGATCTCTCAGCATTCGAAAAGGCATTCCTCACGCGGATAACAACCGATTTCAAACGACCGCTAGATTATTGATACATCGAGAGCCTCCATCAAGGGACACTGCCTAGGGAGCCCACCGTGCGTGGCCAAAATTCCTGCCGGGGGGAGATGGCATGACGCTTCCGGGTTCCGCCCGCCACTGCGCCCAAATGATTGTGCAAGTGAGCCACTGTCGCCGGGCCAAGTGACCGATGACCCCGGGGAGTCACCCTAGTCCTTTCGCTACATCGGTCCAGGTCACCACAAGCGAACCAGACTGGTCGGCCACCTCGCCAAGTGAACGCTGTTCAAGAATGGCGCGAGCCTTGGTTAGTTTTGTGCTATTTGTGGAGCGGGGGCGAGTTCGTGATCTACCTGTTGCTTGGCGGCTAACAACACTTGACGAAATGTTGATTTCGTATACTGTTTAGTCAGTTATTAACCTCACTCCCCAGGAGAGCAGCTAACAAGTAATCACCCCTTATTACGTAAAAAGTCTAAGGAGCACCGAAAGCCGATGAAAACCACTAACCAGCTACATCACCAGCGTAGTCGCGAACACTTGAAGGCAAAGGAGATTGACCGGCTCCTAACAGCAGCAAGGGACGAACAGGTAACGCGCAACCCGATCCGCAACTACTGCATGCTGCTACTAATGTTTCGCCACGGACTGCGGGTAAGTGAACTCTGCGGGCTTCAAGTTCCAGACGTTGACTTCAATGAAAAAACTATCGCCATCAGACGCTTGAAGCATGGCGTCAGCGGCATTCATCCGCTTTTCAAAGGTGAACCCCAGGCTATCAAGGCTTGGCTCGCTGTTCGAGCGAACACAGACTCAGACGCGTTATTCGTGAGTGAGCAAGGTAAACCGTTCACGCGAGCTGCGATCAACCTCATTATCACTAAGATTGCCAAAGCAGCTAACCTAGATCATTTATCAATCCACCCTCACATGTTGCGACATTCGGCAGGCTACAGCGCCGTGAATAAGGGGGTTCCTGGGCCATCGGAATATTCAGAGCACCGCCATATACACCGAGGTTGACCACGTTCAATTCAACAAGCTTTTCTAAATAGGCCGCTTTTGGTTCTCTTGAATTGGTGGACCGAATCCATCACCGTCACCCCTCGCGAGTAGCGTTCGAATCGAAACAGGAGTCCACCTAGACTGGCCGTCGCCACGGGCAGGTTTATTGGGTTGTTTTGATCCCGCGTGTGGAAATCCCGGACCCGCTCGTGCATATTTGATGGCGGGATGAACTGGGAAGAACGAAAAGCGAACGCTGCTGAACGCAAAAGGGAACTCGCCGCGCGGCTCGACAGTAACGAGCTTTTGATTGCTGGTCTTCGATTTTATCTAGGCATTCTCACGCCTGGACGGCCCGTGGCCGCGTCTTTGGCCCGCGCCCGCACTAAGACCCTTAAGAGCAAAACAAAACTGGACCTGTGGGCCGCACGGCGAGTGCTGGGCATCGAGTTTAAAGATCGCGGCAGAACCATGAGGCTCCCACTCAATTACTGGCGACGGCTCCTTGCAATCGGGCTTCAATGGAATGATTTCGATGAGCGGGAGGAATTTGAGTTGCTTAATACAAACCTCGTTATCGACGAAGCAGTAAGAGCTTTCGCGCTTTCTCATCCTATCCTGGAGGCAGTGAGAGAGTTTCTGCGCGGGCCAGAGTCCACGAAGCCCACCTTTCCCCGGCCGCAGCTCGACGCTTACG
>WNFM01326458.1_pt1 | contig 13110 bp, 13 predicted proteins | sample 5400271 | NCBI WGS metagenome assembly WNFM01 (sample SAMN13153352, study PRJNA577476) | soil metagenome | isolation source: 60 cm saprolite on Douglas fir-dominated hillslope | place: USA:California | collected 2013-09-17 | reverse complement strand
GGAACATCCTGCGGTTCGCTCGAGCACTGTTGGGATTGGGGCAACAATCCCTGGCTTCGGCCGAGAAGCCCCCGGATTGATCCGGGGGAGTTGTCACTTCCTGCCCGCTCGATCTTTGCGATTCCATGGCTCGCGCCCCAGCGAAGGTCGTTCGGGTGCGCTCCGTCCGGCACCACGTCGCGGTGTGAAGGGCGACCGGCGCGCGGGGAAGGGTGCGCGGGAAGGACGCTGGGGCCGCAGCTCTTCGTCACGGCGGCTGCCATCCTCCACCGAGCGCGCGAGAGTCGCCTGCGCTTCGCGACCGCGAATCGTCGTGCGATTGAGGGCGCGCAGGACCCGATCGGCCATAGTGGCGGGCACTTCGACGAAGGCGAACGTATCATAAATATCGATGTCACCGACCGCATCACCGGGAATGTTGGCTTCGTTGGCCACCGCGCCCACCAGGTCGGCCGGACGAATATTGTCGCGCCTGCCCACCCGCAAGAATATGCGCACCATCCCCGATTCGCGCCCGTCGGCATCTTTCTCTGTATCGCGCCAGGCCGTCGGACGCTGGTCGGCGCGTGCTGGCCGCTCCGCGCGCTCAGGGCGCCGCTCGCGGCTCGCTCGGTCACCGTGGTCCCCAAGACGGCGCGGCTCGTCCTGCCGGCGCGCGGGGAGTCGCTCCGGTGTCGCACCTGGCGCGGGGGCCGCTGAACGTCGCCCTGCGGGTCCTTCGGGACTTTGGTCGCCCGGTTGCGCCGCATGCGTTGCTGAGCCCACAACTTGACTTGGACCGCCTGCGCCCGTCTCACCGTATTCCGGGGCGGGCGCGGACTGATCCACACCAGACTGCGCGATCGCCCCGGATCGCGCATCGGTCCGTCGTAGCGGAGCGTCCAGAGTAAGCGACGACACAGTAGGCCGCGTGTGGGCGCCATCGTGGCGCACGGCCCGTTGGGGAGCCGCCTCGCGCGCTAAAGCCGCGAGCTTGAATGCCGCAGCGGCCAGTTCCGCCGGATCGCGCGTTTCGGCTAGGTCTTCGACCATCGAGAGATACGGATCGAGCTGGCCGGCATCGAGGATGGCGAGCAGCTCGTCGCGGAAGGCCGCGCGCCGGCGCGACGCGACATCGGCATCTGTCGGCAAGCGCAGCCGCTGCAGGCGGCGATGGATCAGCCGCTCGATCATCATGAGCGTGCGACGCTCGCGCGGCGTCACCAGCGTCAACGCCTCCCCGCTGCGCCCGGCGCGACCCGTGCGGCCGATGCGATGGACGTAGGCGTCGGCGTCCTCGGGCAAGTCGTAGTTGATCACGTGACTGACGTCGGGAATGTCGAGTCCCCGCGCGGCCACATCGGTGGCCACGAGCAATTGGGTGCGCCCCTCACGGAATCGGGCGAGCGTCCGCTCGCGCTGCGCCTGGTTCAGATCGCCGTGAATCGGCTGCGCGATGTAGCCCAGAGCGCTCAGCCGCTCGGCCACCTCATCGGCGTCGCGGCGCGTACGCACGAACACCATTGCCGAGTCCGGCTGCTCGTAGTCGAGGATGCGCGCCAGCGCTTCGGCTTTCTCCGGCCAGCTGACCTCGTAGTAGACCTGGCGCACCTTCGGCGCGACGGCCTCGCGGGCCGCCACGCTGACGCGCCGGGGATCGCGGAGATACTTCTCGGCAAGGCGCGCCACGCGCGGCGGGATGGTGGCCGAGAAGAGGCCGCTCTGGCGCTCCGCGGGCAGCGCCTGAAGGATCGCTTCGATGTCCTCGATGAAACCCATGTCCAGCATCTCATCGGCCTCATCCAGCACGACGAAGCGCACATGGGTGAGATCGAGCGTGCCGCGCCGCAAATGGTCGAGCAGCCGACCCGGCGTGCCGACGATGGCCTGTACGCCGCGCGCGAGCGCACGGAACTGACGCTCGTAGGGCGCGCCGCCGTAGATCGGCAACGTCACCAGCTCGCGATACTTCCCCAGGGCATGCAGCGCCTCGGAGACCTGGATGGCGAGCTCGCGAGTCGGCGTCAACACCAGCGCCTGGGGACGCAGCTCGGCCACATCGAGCCGCTCGACGATAGGCAGGCCGTACGCCGCCGTCTTGCCTGTGCCGGTAGGCGCCTGAGCGATGACGTCATGTCCGGCGAGCAGCAGCGTGATCGTCTGGTCCTGGATGGGCGTCGGCAGGCCGTACCCCAGGTCCTCAATGGCGCGGAGGGACTCGGCGCCCAGGCCGAGCGCGGCGAACGCGCTCCGGCTCTCGCTGGCGGAACCCTGGGCGTCGTCCGGGTGGGTTGGCGTGTCCGGCGTCGCAGACGCTGGATCGGTTGGGTCTGGCATGTTCTCGCTGCTCCTCTCCCGAGGTCGTTCGGGGCGTGGCGTTCCACCAGGATGTCGCTCAGCTTGAGATCAGCCGACCAGGGGAAAGAGGCCGCCGTGCCCAACAACGCGGGGCCACGCGACCAACGCACACCTCTCTATTATCCCACATGCACAGAAGGGCGGCCGCGCGCCGCAGTGAGGGTTCTCCCCGGCAGCGGGGGCCATTCAGGGAGCGGCGCCCACTGGGCGCTCCGCACACGGCGGACGCCCAGTGAACGCCCTCGGCCAGGGAGGAAGAAGCCCCCACGCTTCGGTGGACCGCCGCGTGGCCGACGATTGACAAGCACGCAGCCATGTGTTACGTTCGCTGCGCCACGGTGGTGGTCGTTTCCTGTTCGCGTACACAGGTGTGCGCCGCGTCCGAAGCTGTTCAAAGGAGAACACGCATGGGTGCCCTCAACGCCGGAGACACCGCTTTCGTCCTCATCAGCGCCGCGCTCGTCCTCCTCATGACTCCTGGCCTGGCGCTCTTCTATGGCGGGCTGGTCCGCCGCAAGAACGTGCTCACCATCATGATGCAGAGCCTCATCGCCATGGGCGTTGTCACCATCATCTGGATCCTGGTAGGCTTCAGCCTGGCCTACAGTGGTGGCGCTGGTGGCGTGATCGGCGACCTCAAGCTGATCGGCTTGCAGGGCGTCGGCGTCACCCCCAATCACGTCTACGCGCCCACGGTGCCCTTCCTGGCCTTCTTCCTCTTCCAGCTGATGTTCGCGATCATCACGCCCGCGCTCATCAGCGGCGCCTTTGCCGATCGCGTCAGCTTCCGCGCGTACCTGATCTTCCTCGTGCTGTGGAGCCTGTTGGTGTATGTCCCCTTCGTTCATTGGGTGTGGGGCGGTGGATTTCTGCACAAGATGGGCGTGGTGGACTTCGCCGGCGGCATCGTCGTGCATCTGAGCGCGGGCATGGCCGCGCTGGCTTCCGTCTTTGTCGTCGGCAAGCGCCGCACCCTCGACGGCGAGAGCCTCGCGCCGCACAACGTACCCTTCGTGGCGCTGGGGGGCGCTCTGCTCTGGTTCGGCTGGTTCGGCTTCAACGGCGGCAGCGCGCTGGCAGCCAACGGTGTGGCCGCGGTCGCGTTCGTGAATACCAATACCGCCGCGGCAGTGGGTATGGTCACCTGGCTGTGCCTTACCGCCTGGCGCGAGAAGAAGACGTCGATCTCCGGCGCCATGACGGGCGCGGTCGTGGGCCTCGCCACGGTGACGCCCGCCGCGGGTTACGTACAGCCCCTGGCGGCTGTGGCCATTGGGTTGCTGGCGGCTGTCGCCTGCTACGCCGCGATCCAGTTCCGCATGCAGCGCGGCTGGGACGATGCGCTCGATGTGTGGGGCGTCCATGGAGTGGGAGGCGCGCTGGGCGTGATTCTCACCGGTGTGTTCGCCGTGGCGGCGATCAACGGCGTCAAGGGCGCCATCGCGGGCGACTGGCATCAGCTGGGCGTTCAGGTGCTCGGCGTAGCCATCGCCGCCGTCTACTCCTTTGCTGTGACCTACGGCATCTGGAAGCTCATCGACCGATTCGAGACGATACGCGTCACGAGGGAGGTCGAGGCCAAGGGGCTGGATGAGCTGCTTCACGGCGAGGTCGCCTACGACACGCCGTAGTCGCTGGGCGACCTCTCAGGCTGCTATCGCGCGTCTTCGGCCGGCCAGCTCATGCGGCCGGCCGACCCAACATGCTCGCCACCAAGCGGCAGGGCGCCCCAGTAGCCGTGCATCGAACGCCCCCATGGCGGCTAGCGCAACATGGGCACGCGTCCAATTGATGCAATCAACCTCTATTTAAAGGCTGTCAAGCAAGAAGGTTAACTGTACAATCTACCGTCTCATTTAGGCGCCGATACACGACGCCCGCACGGTCGCTCCTCACACCTGCAAGCCAGCCATCATCACACTGAAGAGCCGTTCGGCCCGCTCCATGCCCTCAGCGTCTGGCTCAACCATCATAGAAATTCCATGCACAAGTCGCAGCAGATCTGAAATATCAAGGTCACGACGCACTGCGCTCGCTTCTTGTGCGCGGGCCAAGAGTCTGGCGCCTGATTGGTGCATCTGCATCTTGCATTCTGTGACGCGCTCGGATATCTCCCCGGCCATCAATGTCTCTTTGAGGCCGCGCCGTGTCAAATTATTAGTGAGCAGGGCATGTAACCAGGTCGACAGCGCAACTGCTGGGTCTGGTGCCACGAGCAACTCTTGTGCCTCCCGACTCAGAGCGTCAACCTGATCTCGATAGACACCTTCCAAGAGGGCTTGACGCGTAGGGAAGTGGCGATAGAGGGTGCCAATGCCCACTCCGGCGTCTCGGGCGATCTCTTCAAGGCACACTTGAGGCCCATGCTGCGCGAACGCCTCGCTGGCCGCGGCTATCAGCCGCTCTTCGTTCCGGCGCGCGTCAGCACGCATAGGGCGCTGCGAGAGATCTCGGGTGCCAATCGTATCCATTCGACAACTCCCCTCCACGAGGGGTTGCAAAAACGGAGTACACCTCCGTATAATATCCACAAGCGGAGGTTACCTCCGTTTACTATGTGGAGGATTCCTCCATATTATCGCACCTGGAGGTATTAGTGTCTAGCTCACCATCGCTCGCGGAGCGTCCGGCACTCACACGAGAGCTGCCACAGCGGGGCTCCCGTACCCAGATCGCGCTGGCGGTCATCCTGACGTGCCAACTTATGCTCGTGCTGGATGGCACCGTGGTCAATATCGCGCTCCCCAAGATTCAGGGGACGCTGCACTTCTCCGCGAGTAATCTCTCGTGGGTGCTCAATGCGTACATGTTGGCATTCGGCGGCCTCCTCTTGCTCGGCGGGCGCGCGGGGGACATGTTTGGCCGGAGGCGTCTCTTCGTCGCGGGTATAGCAGAGTTCACCATTGCGTCACTGCTCGGCGGGTTCGCGACCTCAGGAGCATGGCTGGTCGCGGCTCGGGCTGCGCAAGGCATCGGTGCGGCGCTCGCGGCACCCAGCGCCCTCGCCCTCATTGCGACGAGCTTCCCCGAAGGGCCGCAGCGCAACCGTGCGCTCAGCTATTTCTCGGCGGTTTCCAGCGCGGGTGGCTCACTCGGCTTGATCCTCGGCGGCCTCCTCACCTCTGGGATCTCATGGCGATGGGTGCTCTTTATCAACGTGCCTATCGGCATCGCGGTCGTGGTTCTCGCGCCGATGTTCGTTGATGAGCCGAAGCGCCAGCATGGCCACCTCGACATCGCGGGCGCGCTTACCTCGACTGCCGGCATGGTCTCACTCGTCTATGGCTTCATCCGGGCCTCCACCAGTGGCTGGAACGACCGGTCGACGGTGGGCGCACTCACACTGGGTGTCGTCATCCTGGCCCTTTTCGTGGCCATCGAGGCTCGCGCCGGACAGCCGATCATGCCGCTGCGTCTCTTTCTCGACCGCAACCGGGCCAGCGCCTTTCTGAGCGTGCTCCTCACGGTGGCGACGATGTTCGGCGGGTTTTTCTTCCTCTCCCAGTTTCTGCAGCTCGTCCTCGGCTTCAGTCCGGTGGGTGCGGGTCTGGCGTTTCTGCCGCTCACCCTCTTGATATTCGCCGCATCACAGATTGTCCCCAGGCTGATCCCGCGTTTCGGCCCGAGACGCATCAGGCTCTTTGGCGCCGCGCTCATAACGGGCGCCACGTTGTGGCTCACCCAGTTGTCCGCCACCAGCAGCTACGCTCCCAACATTCTTGTGCCACTGCTGTTGTTTGGACTCGGCGTGGGCTGCAGCTTCTTACCCTTGAGCATTATTGTGCTCACGGGGGTGCAGCGTGAAGATGCGGGGGCAGCCTCAGGCTTGCTGCAAACGATGCAGCAGGTTGGCGGGTCGCTCGGCCTGGGCATCCTCGTCACTGCCTTCGGCACGGCCACGCGCTCGGTGTCCAGGCGCCTGCTCGTGGGCGCCACGCCGCAGGCGCAGGCGCACATCGTCCTCGCACATGGCATCGGGAGCGCCTTCGTCGTTTCCCTGATCTTCGCGACTGCATCGCTGGCTATCGGGCTGTTTGCGCTGCGGGTCGCGCCAGCGCGCCAACCTACCGATGAGGCTGATAGGGAGGCTGGCGTAGTAGCTGTCGAGATGTGACAGCCGCAGTATTTACGCCACCTGTGGCCGTGTCGTGCCTGCCCTGTAGATCTTGACGAAATGGTTGGCCAGCAGCGTGAGGCTGACCGCGACTGCGCTCCCGCGGTGGGTGCGACTCTGGACTGGCCGACCTGCAGGAGCAGCGAATCTGGCGCTGGCGAGGTATACTTCACGAAAGGAAGTGAAGGCGCTCTGCGCCTGGATCAGTTGCAGGCCTGCACGCGGCGGGGCTGTCAATGAGGCGCCAGGGGCGTTTGTACACTCAGATGGATACGAGGATGGATACGAGGATGGATACGAGGATGGATACGAGCAGCGGACGAGAGGGACACAAGGCGATATGGCGACATTTGATGAGGCGTGACTGTTCAGCCGGACTTGCTGGGGAGATGGGCAGCGCCTCTACATGCGCTCAGGCGGCGGCATGCAGCGTGACTGGCCGCAGAACCTGCTGGCCACAGGCCGCGGCGTCCTCCACTTGGGCGATCGGGAGATCCCTGTGCGGGCGCGCCACGTGACCGACCCGGCTGAGGCCCGCGCAGGCGCTGTGTGGATCCACCAGAAGTACGGCGCGACTACCCAGCACTCGACGGAGGGCGAGCCGCTCACACCCGCTGAAGGGGCCACCTTCGAGCTCCTGCCGGAGACACCAGCGTAAGCTGCACCCCAACCGGCCCACTCCTTTTGGAATGCCACGATGCCGCTCACGGCTTGAGACATGGCCCCAAGCAAGTGGTGATGGTGCAGACCGTATCCAGGTTAACGTCAGTTCTGGATAGTCAGGCGGCGGGGGCCGAAATGAAGATCCACGTCCAATACATGTCAGGTCATACGCTGGCGGCAAGGTTGACCAGGTACGTGATCGGGCTGCGACGCGGGCGCCTCTATGCCCAGACACCATGCCGCAACCTAGCGGTAAAGTCGCCATCGGATACCAATCAGCCCGTGTACCCGCTTCCGTCGAAGATCGCCGCGGTGCTGAGACCGGCCAGCGTGGAGAAGGCGGCGCCAGGATGACGCGCCAGGTAGCCCTGGACAATGTGGAAGCCGATGGTGTAGCCGGTGTCAGGAGGGAACCCCTGAGTGGCATCGCCGAACATCACCGCGCTCTGCTGCGCGCGATCGCCCGCCTTCAGCAGTTCCGGCTGGATGCGCTGCCAGATCTGTTGCTCTTGCTGGGGGCTGAACACGTTGTCCCAAGACAGCATCAGCTGGGTCTGCGCCGTCGCGAACGAGTCAGCCATGCCATCCGTGACCATGTTTGCCAGCAGATCGACATAGGCGGTGGTGTAGAGGCCGATGCGGTCGTAGCGAAGGACCTCGAGATCCTCGTGGGCGGCAGCGGCCGGAATGTAGCGAGCCCACTGCGCGGAGATGGTGGGGTTCTTGCGCAAGGCCGGCGCGCTTTCCCAGAGCTGTATTGCGATCGATTCCGTACTGGAGGTCCCGCCGACGAGATTCAGCTCAGGGAAGGGGGTGGACAGGGGCCACGGCAGGAGGTCGAGCATCGTCGGCGGGCCGGAGAGCACGGCGGTGTCTCGCTCTAATGCCTGCAACGCGATCTGGCCGACGCCGGCGCGCTCCATGTCCGCCACGACGCAGCGAAAATCGTCGGGCGACGCTGAGCTCAGGATCCTCTCCGCGACCTGCCGATTGCCGATGGCAAATGCGAAGGGGAAGTTGTACAGCTCACTGGCCTGGGCCAGGACATCGTCATGCCAGAGGTTGACGCGATCCGCATGGGGATGGCTGGTCGCATCATCCACGTAGCGCAACTCCTCAGCATAGAGCGAGCGGACAGTCAGCGTGCCCGCCGTCAAGACTTCATCGCGCGTCTGGGTAGGAGTGCAGGTGTAGGCGGGCGTCGCGGTCGAGACCGCCGCCGGACGGAGGTGGGCAGGCTGGCGACGATGGGGATGCCGTTCCATGCGACTACTCACTCGCAGACCTCCTCCGCCCACTACAGCACATCCTGCATCTCGAGTATACGAAATGCTCAGCCACTCTGCTAACGGCCTACCTGCACACGCAGTTGGGCACCGGCATCAGCTTTGTGGACTCCACCGCTCTGGTCGTCTGTCATAACGCCCGGATCGGTCAGCACCGCGTCGTCGCCAGTCGCGCCAAGCGCGGCAAGACCTCGGTCGACTGGTTCTTCGGCTTCAAGCTCCACCTGGTGGTCAATGACCGCGGCGAGCTGCTGGCCTTCTGTCTGACGCCTGGCCACGTCGATGACCGCCGCCCGGTCCCCAAGCTGCTCCGCCGCATCCGCCGCCTGGTCGGCAAGCTCTTCGGCGACCGCGGCTTCATCTCCCAGCCCTTGGCCGAGCAGCTCTTCGTCGAGCACGGCGTCCAGCTCATCACCAGGCTACGCAAAAACATGCGCAACCGGCTGCTCGATGTCTCCGACAAGTTGCTGCTGCGCAAACGCGCGAACATCGAGACGATCTGCGACCAGCTCAAGAACATCTGCCAGATCGAGCACTCCCGCCATCGCAGTCCCGTCAACGTCCTGGTCAACCTGGTCGCCGGGCTCATCGCCTACTGCTACCAGCCCAAGAAACCCTCGCTGAACTTGGACCCCTACCGGCTCCCGGCCGCCTGACTATCCATAACTGACGTCAGGTTACGCGTTTGGGCCAAGGCGTGCCTCGGGCACGATGGGCTCGAACAGTTCGATGGGGTTGCCTGATGGGTCTTCGAGAATGGCCTGGTTGCCGCCCACGCCGGTGATGATGCCGCTCCGGAAGTGCGCGCCAGCGCGGCGCAGGTGGTCGACGGTGGCAGCGAGGTCGGCGACCTCGACGGCAAAGCGGTTCCAGCCCCCCGGTTCGGCGAGCCGCAGGTCGCCACGCGAGAGCATGGCAAAGGCCGGGGCGGGATGCATCACCTCCTGAAAGCCGAGATGCTCACAATAGAATGCGATGGCAGCATCGACGTCATGCACGATGTAGCGGACCTGAACCACAGCCATTCACTGGCCCTCCTTCCGCGTGCCCCCTCGCAGTGGCGGCAATTGGATGATTCTCGCGATTAGAGTACGCCTGACCTGTTCGACAGTGGTCGCATGATGCACAGGACTCGTCAGGTGTATCAACCCCCATTGCCAAAGCGGGCGCCCCGGCTTTCACGCCCCTGGCTGAAGCCAGGGGCCCTCAGCCGGGAAGTTTGGTAGGCCCGAGGTTCGCCGCGATGGACGCCGTCCATCGCGAGGATCCGGGCGGCCCGTCCAGTCGAGCGAGAGCGGCTCACGCTCCCTGCGCGAGCCGGGCGGCCATCACGTCACGCAGTGTCGTGGCGGCAGAGTAGGGGCGGACCATGACCGAGAACTCGCGCACGAGCCCCGCGCTGTCAAACGTGAGAATGTCGACGCCTTCCAGCTCCCGGTCTGCTACTCGCGTGTGAAACAGGAGCACGTGGCCGTCGGGCGCGCTGTACTCGGCGACGTACCGAAAGTCGACGAAGACCTCCAGGATCGCGGCAAGCAATGGGGCAACGGCGTCCCGCCCCACGTAGGCTTTGTGCACGATCGGGCTGTGGAACACTACATCCGGTGCGAGGGTCTGCAGCAGGGCCGCGCTGTCTCGCTGTTCAATGGCGCGCCGAAACGCCTCAGCATTCGCGGTAGGCGTCAGCTGAGCGCTCTCTTCCTGTGTCTGCGAGCCCGCCCCCATCTGCGGGAAAGTCTGCCCGTCACGTTCGGTCCCCATACCCGAAGCCCTCCTGGCCAGTGCCACTTTCAATCGGTCCACGTGCCATCTGCCACGGCACTGACCGTGGAAAAGCATACGTCCACACGCGAGCGTCCGGCAAGCGGAGCCGCCCGCGCCGGACCTGATCGGCCCGCAACGCGCCGCCAGCCAGTCGTGTTCATCCATTGCTCATTTCCTGCCATTGCTAGCTCGTTGTCTCAGCGGCGAACTCACTGGACATCGACGTGGGGAAAGCGCCATCCATCAGTCACATTCTGTCGTCGCGTTCCGTCAGAGGACTGACGCGCGAAACCCACGCGATGTGACCGGGAGATTGGCTCCCATAGAACGCACATGGGCGACCCGTCATGATGCAACCGGGATGGTCTGCATCTCGGTTGAGCAAAGACACCCGAAGACCCTAGGAGATGTAGCATGCCAACACGAATGAGCAATCCAGCAACGATCCTTCCTGACGCCACAAAAGGCATACAAGCCCTGCTCATGGCCACGAGAAAGGGCGGCGTGCCGTCGGCGACGCTTGAGCTTGTCCACCTGCGCGCGAGCCAGATCAATGGCTGTAGCTTCTGCGTTGACTCGGGCGCACGCAGCGCCAAGAAGGCAGGCGAAACACATGAGCGTCTCTTCGCCGTGGCAGCCTGGCGGGAGACACCCTACTTCACCGACGCCGAACGCGCCGCGCTGGCGCTCACCGAGGCCGTCACCCGGCTTGCCGACCGGGCCGACCCGGTCCCAGACTCGATCTGGGACGAGGCCGCCCAGTACTACGACGAGCAGGGACTCGCGGCCTTGATCCTCATGATCGCCACAACCAACCTCTTCAACCGCCTCAACGCCACCACCAGGCAGGCGGCAGGCTCGCGCTGGTGAGCAGCACCGGGCGGCGCGGTCACTGCGTGCCGCTGCGCCGCCCATCGTATAATTTGACCCGCTCGATAGCGTCGGCGTCGATCTCGATCGGCAATGGGGGGAGATGTCACATGCGCGAGTCCCGGTACGAGGTGCGGCCTATCGGATGGGTCGAATCTCCGCTCGTCGACCGCGACGTTGCCCCTCTACAAGGCGACGAGGGAGCGCCAGACGCCTGGCTCGTCTTCGACCCGAGCGTCGGCGCGGGGATTCGCGACCTCGAGGTCGGCACCGAGATCATCGTGCTGACATGGCTTGATCGCGCAAGTCGTGACGTGCTCGTCTTGCATCCTCGTGGAAATCAGAGCAACCCCATGCGTGGAGTGTTCAGCACGCGTTCTCCCGATCGGCCGAACCCAATCGGGCTGCACAGAGTGCAGATCGTCGCGATCGACGACCTCAGGATTCGTGTGCGAAATCTGGAGGCGCTCGACAGAACCCCCATCGTGGATGTCAAGCCTATGCTTGAGCCAGTTGGTGAGCGGTAACTCGAGCAGGGCGAGGCGAGAACAGCGCGCTGCTGCTCGCGCCACTCGGTATTGCTCTACGGGCGTTTAGGCGCCGCCACTCGGGCTCACCTCGCTCCTGTCGCTCTCGCGTGCGCGTCGGGTCTGGCCCTCGGCCGCGAACGACTCAATCGCGGCGATCGCCTCGTCACACCACGCGACGTGGCTCTCCTGCGAACCGACACCGCGCCGCCCAGTGGGCCTCACGCCCATGCTGCAGGCTATGGTGTGACCGAAGCGGCGCTGCGCCAGCTCACAGCCGCCGGCGTGCCGATTCTGGCGGGGACCGATGCATCCATGCCGGGAACCACACATGGCGCCAGCCTGCATCGCGAAATGGAGCTCCTGGCCCAGGCCGGCCTCACCCCGCTCGAAGCGCTCGCCGCCGCCACGTCGGTGCCGGCCCGCGCGTTTGGCCTGGATGATCGTGGGCGCGTCGCTCCAGGTTTGCGCGCCGACCTGGTGCTGGTGGAAGGCGATCCCAGTCAGGATTTCCTGGCCACTCGTCACATTCGTGGGGTCTGGAAGCGTGGGAGTGCGGTCGATCGGTACAGCTCTCGCCAGCCCTGATGCCAGCCAGTTTGCGTTCCAGATCGGCGCAGTGCGCGCAGTATCCTCCAAGGACCAGCCCTGGCTGGCCACGGAATCCTTCTGAGGGGCATGAATGTCCCAATGACCTCCGGCTGCTCCGCCTAACGGAAGGTATCGGTAAACGTCATCGTCTCCGAAGTTCCCTGGGCGTTGTTGATGTAAACATAGACGTGGTAGACCGTCCCATCGCAATGAACCCCGGCTCGCGGAGCGACGGTAACCGTCCAGGTTTCGCCCGGGTAGAGCCAGGTCGAAACCGCCGGATTTGGCGGATCAAGCGTAACCGAAGGGATATCTGCCCACGGATTGATGCCGATATTATCCTTGCTGGTATCAATCGAAGGATAGGCCGTAGCATTGCCCGTGTTCTGGATGGCGAAGGTGAAGGTGGGTGGTGCGGAGCCACTCGCCGGGCACGGCTGTGTTAGGTTCAGGATCCCCGACACCAATACCACGTGGGAGTAGGGCGCGGGTCCCGTGCCGGCGTACGTCAGTTGGATGTCTGCCTGCGAGACGCCCGATGGGAAGCTCAACTGCACGGACTCGCGGTGCTGGAAGCACAGGCGGTGCACTGGGATCAGGCACAGGCGCGATTTAGCGAGGCGCTGGAGCTGGCACGTCGGATAGGAGAGCAACGGGCGGAACGCGAAGAGCTGCACGGACTGGCCGCGATAGAAGCCCGCATGGGGCATCCGAAGGCCGCCAAGGAACCCTATGAGGCAGCTCTGGAGCTCGCGCGGCAACTGGGCGACCTGGCAGGTCAGTCCAGCGAGCTCCAGGGGTTAGGGGGCGTCGATCTGGAGCGAGGTGAGATCTCTCGCGCGCGCCTGGAGCTCGACGAGTCGCTCGCGCTGGCGTATCAGGTCCAACGGCCGGAGCTCATCGCGGAGGCCGCCTGGTGGCTGGCCGCGCTCGATGAGCGTGAAGGGAACATTCCAGG
>WNFM01308330.1_pt1 | contig 13111 bp, 7 predicted proteins | sample 5400271 | NCBI WGS metagenome assembly WNFM01 (sample SAMN13153352, study PRJNA577476) | soil metagenome | isolation source: 60 cm saprolite on Douglas fir-dominated hillslope | place: USA:California | collected 2013-09-17 | reverse complement strand
GGCGGGCGCGTCGGACGTGGGCGTCAGCGTGTGCCCGTGGCCGTGCTCGTCGAGCTCGCGGTTGTTTACGCCGGCGTGGAACTGCGCCTCCGGCGACATGAACTTCGACGCCATCCACCGGAAGATGTAGTCGACGATCGACTTCGCGAACCGGATCTCCGCGTTGCGCGTCATCCCCGACGGCTCGAAGCGGACGTGGCTGAACTTGTCCACCAGCGCCTGGAGCGGCACGCCGTACTGCAGCGCGTACGAAATCGCCTGCGCGAACGCGTCGGCGAAGCCCGAGATGGTCGAGCCTTCCTTCGCCATCACCAGGAAGATCTCGCCCGGCTGGCCGTCCTCGAACAACCCGACGGTGATGTAGCCCTCGTGGCCGGCGATGTCGAACTTGTGCGTGATCGCCTGCCGCTCGTCCGGCAGCTTCCGGCGGACCGGACGCGTGACGAGCTGCGCGGCCGCCTGCTGCAGCTCGGCCGCCGTCTTGTCCTTCGACGTGTTGAGCGGCTGCGTCCGCTTGCTGCCGTCGCGGTAGATCGAGATCGCCTTTGCGCCCAGCTTCCACGACTGGATGTAGGCCTGCATGATCTCGTCGACGGTCGCTTCCTTCGGCACGTTGACCGTCTTCGAGATCGCGCCCGAGATGAACGGCTGCGTCGCGCCCATCATCTTGATGTGGCCCATGTAGTGGATCGACCGCTGGCCCTTCGCCGCCTTGAACGCGCAGTCGAAGACCGGCAGGTGCGAGTCTCTGAGGCCCGGCGCGCCTTCGATCGTCTCGTTCTTGTCGATGTAGTCGACGATGGCGTCGACTTGCGGCTGGCTGTAGCCGACCTTGCGGAGCGCCATGGGGACGGTCTGATTGACGATTTTCATGAGCCCGCCGCCGACCAGCTTCTTGTACTTCACGAGCGCGATGTCCGGCTCGACGCCGGTCGTATCGCAGTCCATCATGAAGCCGATCGTCCCGGTCGGCGCCAGCACGGTGGCCTGCGCGTTCCGGTAGCCGAACTGCTCGCCGAGCTCGACTGCATCGTCCCACGAGGATTTCGCAGCCTGATAGAGATCCGACGGCACGTTGCGGCTGTTGACGTCGCGCATCGCCTCGCGGTGCTTGCGCATCACGCGCAGGAACGGATCGCGGTTCTTCTCGTAGCCGGCGAACGGACCGCCGTGATCGCGCGCGATCCGCGCCGACTGCGCGTACGCTTCGCCCGTCATCAGCGCCGTCAGCGCGGCGGCGTAGTCGCGGCCGCCGTCGCTGTCGTACGGCAGGCCGCGCGACATCAGGAGCGCGCCCAGGTTCGCGTAGCCGAGGCCGAGCGGCCGGTACGCGTGGCTGTTCTCGCCGATCATCTTGCTGGGATAGCTCGCGTTGTCGACGATGATTTCCTGCGCAGTAATAAGGGTGCGGATCGCCGCCTTGTAGGAGACGACGTCGAACTCAACGTTGTTGGGATCGTCACCGACAACCTTGACGAACTTCATCAGGTTGATCGACGCCAGGTTGCACGCCGAGTCGTTCAGGAACATGTACTCCGAGCACGGGTTGCTCGCGTGGATGCGATCCGTGTTCGGGCACGTGTGCCACTCGTTGACCGTCGTGTCGAACTGCATGCCCGGGTCGCCGCACACGTGCGTGCCTTCGGCGATGAGGCGCATCAGATCGCGCGCCTTGTAGGTGTCCATGACGTCGCCGGTCATGATCGCCTTGGTTTCCCACTCGCCGTCGTCGAGGACCGCGCGCATGAAGTCGTCCGGCACGCGCACGCTGTTGTTCGAGTTCTGGAAGAACACCGACGAGTACGCGGGCCCGGTGAAGGATCCGTCGTAGCCCGCGTCAATCAGCGCCCAGGCCTTGCGCTCCTCATCGACCTTGCAGTTGATGAAGTCGACGATGTCCGGGTGCTCGACGTTGAGGATCACCATCTTGGCCGCGCGCCGCGTCTTGCCGCCGGACTTGATCACGCCGGCGAACGCGTCGTAGCCCTTCATGAACGACACCGGACCGGACGCCGTGCCGCCGCCCGCGAGCAACTCGCGGCGCGACCGGATCGGCGAGAGGTTGGTGCCCGTGCCCGAGCCGAACTTGAACAGCATGCCCTCGGTCCGGGCCAGCGTCAGGATCGAGTCCATCGTGTCCTCGACCGAGTTGATGAAGCAGGCCGAGCACTGCGGCGCCTTCTCGAAGCCGCAGTTGAACCACACCGGGCTGTTGAAGGCGGCCTTCTGATAGACAAGGATGTGCTTGAGGTCGTCGCTGAACGCCTGCAGGTCCTCGTCGCTCGCGAAGTACTTCTGCGCGCGGCCCCACTCGGTGATCGTGGTGACGACGCGGCCGATGAGCTGCTTGACGCTGCGCTCGCGCTCCGGCGTGCCGATCTGTCCGCGGAAATATTTTGAGACGACGATGTTCGTCGCCTGTTGCGACCACGACTTCGGAATCTCGACGTCGCGCTGCTCGAAGACGAGCTCGCCGCGTTCGTTGCCGATCAGCGCGGCGCGGAGCTCCCACTCGATTTCGTCGAACGGATCGACTCCGGCTTCGGTGAAGAAGCGGGGAAACGTCAGGCCGACGACAGCCGGGGCGGTGCGAACCTTACTGCGCGGCTTGTCTTTTTCCAGCAGGGCATCCGCTTGCGTCGGAGCCCCCGTGCCCCCACTGCTTTCTACCGTCTGTTGGCCACCGCTCGCGGCCTGGTAGGCAGCGCCATCCTTCATCTTCCCGCTCCGTGTCCGCCGGGGAGTTGGTGCCCCGGATCACATGGCGATCGCATCCTTGCCCCCCGGAAGCGATCGTCAAGTTTTTTTGGAAAAAAACTGTCTGCTGGCCGACTGGGTATCCCTGTAAGAACCTCGGCGAATCTACGAGAAGCTGGGAGGTTCTCGCGTCGTCACCTTGTTGCGTTACGGCGACCAAATATGCGCTTGCCTCGTACGTTTGTCAAGCGTGTAAACACCACATATTGTGGCTTTCTTTTAGGTCACTCGCAAGATGTTGACAAACTCGCGCGATCAGCGTCCGGCCAGTTGCGCGGCCAGCGTCGCCGCTTTGTCGGCCAGGTTGCGCGCGAACACAAGATTCTTTGCGCGGATCGCGTCCTGCGCCTGGCCGATGTACCGCGACGCGGTTTCGTACTGATCGCGCGCCTCGGCGCTGAGCCGTCGCGTGTCGATGCGCCGCAGATCGGTGTTCGCCCGCCCGAGCGTCGCGCGAATACCGCGCTCCAACTCGGCGTCCGCGGCCGTCGGCGCTGTCTGAAGCGTCGGCGCCGGCGTCGGTGGCGTCGCCGGTGGAGTCGGGCTTTCGTCGGCGGGTTTCGGCGGCTCAGGCTTCTGCGGTTCTGTCGGCCGCGGACGCGGCGGCGCCGGACGAGCGGGTTCCGGCACGGGCTGCACCGGCGTGACGGGCGCCGGCTGCGAGGGCAGCGGCTCGACGTCGCGGACTTCGATGTCGCGTGCCGGCGGCGCGGGGACCTCGAGCGGCGGACTGGGAATCGCGGCGGCATGTGCGCGCGCACAGCCGCAGAGTACCAGGGGCAAGGAAGAAAGGAAGAAAGGAAGGAGGGAAGAAAGGAGGCGCCCCCCTTTCTTCCTTTCTACCTTCCTACCTTCCTTCCCTGCCATTTCCATTCCTCATGCCTGCGGTAGCAGGACCGTGAACGTCGTTCCGACTCCCGGCGTCGACTCGACCTCAATCTCCCCGTCGTGCATCTGCACCGTACGGTATACCATCGACAGCCCGATGCCACTCCCCTTTTCTTTCGTCGTGAAATACAGATCGAAAATGCGCTGCAAGTGCTGCGGCTTGATGCCGACGCCCGTATCGGTGAACGCGATCGCCACGCGGCGGTCGCGCCGGGCATCGCACCGGATCCGCAGCGTGCCGCCGTTCGACATGGCCTGACACGCGTTCTGCGCCAGATTCAGGAACGCCTGTCGCAGCATCGTCGGGTCGCCGTTGACGTCCGGAGCGTTGGGGCCCTCAATCGCGACCGTCACGCCGTGACGCGCCGCCTCGGGCTGGACGACGCGCAGCATTTCGTCGAGCAGCGGGCCGAGTGGGACGCGTTCCAGCTTCATATCCTCGGGCCGCGTGAACTTCAAGAAGCTCTGCACGACCTCGTCGAGCCGCCGGATTTCGTTGAAGATGACGTCTACGTGCTTCATAGCGGGCGCAGTCGCCGCGTTGTCGGGAAGCACCGTGCCGATTTGCTGGCGCAGCAGCTCGGCGTGAATCATCATCGCGTTCAGCGGATTCTTCACCTCGTGCGCCACGCCGACCGACAGCCGGCTGAGCGCGGCGAGCTTCTTCGCGTAGCGCACGGCGGCCCGCTCCTGGCTCGCAGGATCCAAGGGCACGTCCGTGTTGCGCTCGGAGAGCTGATCGCTGACGGCGTTGAAGAAGGTCCCGATCTCGCCGAACTCGTCGTGCGGGTCGAGGTCGAGGCGGACGCCGAACTCGCCCCGGCCGAGCCGGGTGAGGCCGCTCCGTATGACGTGAATCGGCCGCAGCAGAATCTGCGCGAGGAGCATGGCGACGAGCACGGCCACGCCCAGCGCGGCGACCGCCGTGATGAGCGCGGGACGCAGCGACTCATTGAGATCGGCGCGCATCAGCAGCGTCGACATGCCGACGCGGATGGATCCGAACTCGGTGTCGCCGAGCAGGAGCGGCTGCCGGAGCTCGAGATTCCGCCCCTGCCCGCGGTAGATCGCGATCAGCTGCGCGAGCGACGACTCCGCCCGCACGGCGGCCAGATCCTCGCCGGCCGGCTGCGTCCGGCCTTCGCGCGTTTGATCGGAATGCGCCACGGCCACGCCTTTCACGTCGACAATCGCGGCGAAAGAGACGTTCTTCGGATAGGCGCTCGATTCGAGAATCGACCGCAGGCCCGGATCGTGAGCGAGCGCCGCGTACGGATCCCCATCCGTGGCCACCACCTCGCGCGCGCGCTGGTAAATCGCATTCACCAGCAGCTCGGCCCGGGCCTGGCTCTCCTCGAGCGCGACGCTCGCCAGACGCGCCAGGTGCAGCACGCTCAGCACGACGACGACCGCGCCGACGATCGACGTCACGCCGAGTACCTGCTTGGCTTTGATTCCTAAACGCATGGGAGGGCAGAGAGCCCTTTCAGGGCTGCTCTGGTTTTTCGTGCCGCAGCCCAAGCTTGTTCAGCTTGTTGTGCAGCGTTTTCAAACTGATCCCCAGCAGTTCGGCGGCCTTCGTCTTGTTGTCGCGCGTGTGCTCCAGCGTCATGACGATCAGCCGCCGCTCGGCCTCGTCGACGGTCAGCCCCGGCGTTAGGTTGCCTTCGCCCGGCGCCAGCGTCGCGGCGGCCGGCGCGACCGGCGCCGCTTCGCCGTTCAACGAGGCGGGCAGATGCTCGGGCTCGATGAACGGTCCGGGCGCGACGATCGTCGCGCGCTCGATCGCGTTGCGCAGCTCGCGCACGTTGCCCGGCCAGTCGTGGCGCTCGAGCAGCCGCATCGCGGCTTTGTCGAGGCCCGCGATCGACTTCTGGTTGCGCGTGTTGAATTCGGCGATGAACGCCTGCACGAGCAGCGGGAGATCCTCTTTGCGCTCTCTCAGCGTCGGCACGGTGAGCGAGAACACGTTGAGGCGGTAATACAGGTCGTCGCGGAGCTTGCCGCTCTTCACGGCTTCGACCGGATCCACGTTGGTCGCGGCAATCACACGGACGTCGACGGTGTGCTCCGCCGAGCCGCCGAGCCGCCGGAACTTCCGCTCCTGCAGAACGCGCAGCAGCTTCACCTGCGTGCCGGGCGTCATCTCGCCGATCTCGTCGAGGAAGAGCGTCCCGCGGTCGGCCAGCTCGAAGCAGCCGGCGCGCCGATCGGCCGCGCCGGTGAATGCGCCTTTCTCGTGCCCGAAGATCTCGCTCTCGAGCAGCGTGTCGGGAATGGCCGCGCAGTTGATCGCGACGAACGGAAACGACGCGCGGGGGCTGAGCTGGTGAATGGTCTGCGCCACGAGCTCCTTGCCGGTGCCCGACTCGCCGCTGATCAGCACGGAGGCGGCGGTCGGCGCCGCCTGCTCGATGACCTGATAAATCTTCCGCATCTCGGGGCTGTTGCCCACCATCGATCCGAACGTGCCCTGCTCGCGCAGCTGGCGTCGCAGCGCCTTCACTTCACGCTGTGTCGTGAGGCGCTCGACAACTTTTTCGAGCAGGATCTTCAGCCGCGGGATGTCGATCGGCTTGGTGAGGTAGTCGTAGGCGCCTTCCTTCATCGCCTCGACGGCCGTCTCGACGCTGCCCTGCGCGGTCAGCAGCAGCGTCGTGACGTCGGCGCCGTCGCGCTGGAGCGCGCGCAGCAGCGCGAGGCCGTCCATGCGGGGCATGACGAGATCGGTGATGACGATGGCCGGACGGAAGCTCGTCACCTTCTCGAGCGCCTCGTTGCCGTCGCCGGCCGACTCGGCCGTGAAGCCCCAGCTCTTGACGAGTTGCTCGAGTCCGGCCCGCGCCGCAGAATCGTCTTCGACGATGAGTATCCGCTCGGCCGCCATGGGGTGATTATGCCGCAGGGAAGGAGATGAGATGGCTTAGGGCTGAGGGTAAGGGCAAAGGGCTAAGGGCTGAGGGCTGAGTTGAATCGGTTAGGCTTGCGGTGTGCCGGTTTACCTGGACGATCCGCCGCCTGACCCTCAGCCCGGCCCCGAGCCCTCCAGCCCTCAGCCCAGCCCTCAGCCCTCCAGCCCTCAGCCCTCAAACCCTGAGTCCTCCAACTCTCAGCCCTCGATCACCAGTCATCGCACCGTGGCGCTGCTCGAGGTCTTGCTGTGCTCGGACTTCCCGACCCAGATCGCGATCGGCGCGACGTTCACCGCCTTCGGGTACACGCCCTTCGCCGCGTCGGGCCAGCTTCGGCTCGGCTACGTCGTGGGCTTGTCGCTCGCCGACTCGGCCGCGCTGATCGGGCTCGTGCTGCTGTTCCTCTATGCGCACGGCGAACGGCCGCGCGACGTGCTGCTGGGCCGGCGGCCGGTCGCGCAGGAGTTCGCGCTCGGCGTGCCGCTGATCCTCGTCGCGCTCGTGTTCGGCGGCGGCATCCTGCTCGCGACGCGCTACGTCGCGCCGTGGCTGCGCACCGTGGAGCACAATCCGCTTCAGGAGTTGATGCGCTCGCCCGGCGAGGCGTGGCTGTTCGCGCTCGTCGTCTTCGTCGCCGGCGGTCTGCGTGAGGAGATTCAGCGCGCCTTCCTCCTGCATCGCTTCGACGTCTGGCTCGGCGGCGCGACGGTCGGCATCGTGGTGACGAGCGTGGCGTTTGGCGCAGGACATCTGCTGCAGGGCGCTGACGCGGCCATTGCGACGGGACTCCTGGGAGCGTTCTGGGGCGTGCTGTACGTACTCCGTCGATCGTGCGTCGCCCCGCTGGTGAGCCACGCGGGGTTTGACCTGATTCAGGTCTTGCAGTTCATGGTGGCTCGGCGATAGTGGCCGGTGCTGGGTGCTTCGTGCGAAGTGCCGAGTGCCGTGCTGCGTGCGGGGTGCTGTTGTAAGCACTGAGGTGCGAAGAGTCATGTGCGGTGCACTTGGCACCTGGCACTCGGCACGGCACCAAGCACACAGCATCACGCACCCAGCACCCGCGTGTTAGCGATCAGGCAAGTACAGGTCGAGAACATTCCCTCGTCGTCTCAGCCCGGCGATCCAGTCGTCGATTAAGGCCTGCCTTCGATCTCCCGCAGCCGTGAACCGCTGGTCCAGATATGCGGCGATGCGCAGGTTCTGGCGCACGGTTTCGCGCAAGTGTTGCGCGTCGATGCCGGAGCGCGCGACCGAGGCATCGAACTCGGCCTCGGGCGGACCGTAGCGGTCCGTCTCGGCCAGCATCAACTCACGATCGATCAGCTTCGACAGGATCGCACGGAGCGGATCGGCGGCCTCATCCGCGGACTGGAACCCGAGATCGCGCGCGCCGACGACGTCGCTGAGCGTGATGGGCTGCCCCGCCACGACGGCGAGCACGCGGTCAATGACCTCCGCACGGACAACGCGCGCCGTGGCGACAAGGAGCGCGGCGGCGAGCAGCGCGCCAGCAATCTGAAACCTGAATTCTGAAATCTGAAATCTCATCGTCAGAAGGCCTGTCCAAAACTGATGAAAAACGCCGTCAGCGGCTCGCCCGTCTGCCGGTTGACCTTGAAGCCCACATCGAAGCGCAGCGGACCGAATGGCGACTTGTATCGAAGGCCGAGTCCCGGAGTGCTTCTCAGTTCGGTCAGATCGACATTGGAGAAATTTGCGAAGACGTTGCCGACGTCGAGGAACGGCACGACGCTCAGGCCGGCGAAGAGCGGCGCGCGCAGCTCCACGTTGAAGATCACGAGGCCGTTGCCGCCAAGCGCGAAGCCGTCCTGATCGATGGTGTCGTTCGGCTGCAGCGGCGTGTGCCGCACGCCGAGCTGGTCGAGCGCGAAGCCGCGCAGCGTCGTGTCGCCGCCGGCGAAGAAACGCTCGCTCGGGGGCAGCTGCCCGTCGTTCGAGAAGCCCTCGGCCAGGCCGAGCCGCATGTTCGCGGCGAAGACAATCCTGTTCGTGTGCGGGATCGTGCGGAACAGCTGCCCGGTGACGATCGATTTGACGAACCCCACCTCCGACCAGATGTTCTCGGCGGCCAACTGCGCGCTGATGGTTCCTGATTCGCCGCTGTGGGGATCCACGGGATCGTCTTTCGTGTCGTAGATGACGGATCCCGAGAACGACGACAGCCGGAACTGCGTGAAGAGCCGCGGAATCAACTGTTGATCTTCCGGGCTCAGCTTCAGATCGAACAACCGCGTGCGCTGGAGCTGATAGCTGCCGGTGGCGCTGACGGTGCGGCTGAACCGGCGCGCGACGTCCGCGCTCAGGCTGCGCCGCGCGAAGTTGAAGCTCGATCGAATCTGCTGCTCGAAAATGACGTTCACTGACGCATCGGCGGGCGTGTTGAAGACGCGCGGTTCGTGGAAGCTTCCGCCGAGCCGGTACTCGGCCAGTCCGAACCCGGCGATCCCGGTGCCGTTCGACTGCCCCGCATCCTCCGGATGCGCCGACACGCTCGAGAACAAGTCCGCCGACCGGTTCTTGCCGAACAGATTGCGCCGGCCGATTTGAAACGCCGCGCGCGGCGCGAGCTCGAGCTGATCCACCGCGGTCGTGCCATCCGCTGCGAGCGCGACGCGCGAACGGAATTCGAGACCGCCGCCGAATCCGATTGTCGTCGGCGGCGCCTCCTCCACGGTCACGAGCAGATCGCGCGTGGTCTCCTCGCCGTGCCGCAGCTCCTGGATGTCCACGCGCCGGAAGAGGCCGAGCGAGGTGAGCCGGCGCCGGCTCTCGGTGATGAGCGCGAGGTTGAACCGGTCGCCCGACCGCACCTGCAGCTCGCGTTCGATTGTCGCCGTGTTGGTTCGCACGTTGCCGACGATCAAGACATGATCGACGAAGATTTGCGGCCCTTCACGGATCGTGAACGCGACCGACACGCGCGTGCCGTCCGCGTTGAACGTGGGCGCGGCCTCGACCGACGCGTTCTCATAGCCGAGATCGAGATACGCGAGATGGATCGCATTGCGGTCGACCTCCCGCTGCGCGGGCACGTAGGGCTCGCCCTCGCGCAGCGCGGTCCGGCCGCGGAGCGTCGCTTCGTCGATCGCCATGTTGCCCGAGAAGCTCACGCGCTCGACGACGGTGCGCACGCCCTCGGTGACCGTGAGACTGACGGTCACCGGCACGGGCGCGCCGGGATCGGCAGTCGGCGCCGGCGCGACGCCGGGTTGCACCGCGGCGCGGGCGAACCCGCGCCCGTGATAGAGGTTTTCGATTAGCGACACGTCCGCCTGCAGGCGCGCATCGGAAAACGGCAGGCCGGCGCGCAGCTGGAGGCCGGGCTCGAAGTCACCGAGCGGGATCGACGGATTCCCCGAGATCGCCGGCGGCGCCGACAGGCGATACTGCCGCCCGCGCTTCACGTCGAAGGTGATCGCGAGCTCGTCGCCGGTTTGCTCGCGGCGGTGCGGCGCGGCCCCGTCGCGATAGCCCTGCGCCCGGAAATACTCCTCGATGCGGTTCTGGGCGTCCTCGAGCAGGTCTTCGTCGACCGAACCCTCGCGCTCGACCGGCAGGAACTCGGCGCGCTTGTCGGACGGCAGCGGGTCGCCGGTGAACGCGACGCGCACGTGGGGACCCGGCGACACCGTGACAGTCACGCGCACGGCGCGGCCATCGTCGGCGAACTCGCGGGCGGCCTCGACCTTGTCTTCGTAGTATCCGTGCTTCCGCCGTTCGGCGACGTACTTCTCGATCCGCGCGTCGATTGCCAGCCTCTCATACGGCGCGCCCTTCTTCAGACCAAGCCGGTCGAGAAACTCCGCCTCGGGCACAGTCGGGCGGCCGTTGACGGTGACCGTGTCGATGAGCGACCGGTTGCCGGGGTCGATGGTAAACGCGAGCGTCGTACGGCTGCCCTGCGTGTCGGCCCTGGGCGTGATGACCGCGTAGTAGTAGCCGCGCTCGCGCAGCGCGTCCTCCATGAGCCGGCGCATGTCGGGGACGCGGCCGAGCGGGGGCGACGCGCCGTAGCGATCGGTGATGGTCCGCCGCAGTGCGCCTTCGTCCACGCCCGGCGCATTGAGCTGCCCGACGAATCGCAGGCGGGCCACCGGATGAATCGGCACCAGGTCGTAGCGCAGCGCGACGCGCCCGTTGTCCATCGTGGCATCGGCGCGGACGTCTTCGAACCGTCCGAGGCTGAAGAGGTGCGTGACGGTTTCCCGCACCTGGGCGATCGACAGGGGCTGGCCGGCGGCAGTCGTCACGACGTGCATGATCACCGGCTCGGTCGTCTCGCGTCCGTCGAGCATCAGGCGGACGGATCCGATGGTCCGGCCCACATAATCGGCGACGTCCGCGCGCGCCGCAGGCACGCAGACCGCCCACAGCGCGAGCGCGCCGGCCGCCCGGCCGAGAGCGCGCATCAGAACACGTACCTCTTTCGGAGCTCGATCGCGTAGGTCTGCGAGTCCTCGTTGCGCGAGATGATCCACGACGAGGTGTCGCTCTGCTCGATCTCGAGCAGGAGGATCTGGTCGTTGATCGTCGTGCCCAGGCTGCGCGAGAAGGTGAAGAAGACGCGATCCGAGATGCGCTTGCCGATCGTCAGCCGCGCCGTCGGATTAAGGCCCCCCGCCTGCGCGGCGCTGAGCGACCCGTAGGGATCGACCAGCGACGGCGTGAGCGCGAAGGTATCGACGCCGAACGTCTGCTCGACGACCCGGCCGACTTCCGTCGACAGCGGCGCGGCGAGCGCCTGCGTGGCGCGCGCGGTCAGGATGTCGGTCTCGGTCTGGTTCGGGTTCTGCAGTGTGCGCAGTTCCACGTCCGGCGATCGCCGCACGTCGCTGAACAGCAGCGCCAGAACGTCGGCGGACGGCAGCGCCGGATCGGACGTCAGCGCCGGCCGCGCCCGGTCGGCGGTACCGCTGATCGCGACGGTGACGCGGTAGGTCTGCCCGGTGCTGCCGCCCGCGCCGACGCCCGCAACGCGCACGTTCGTCTCGGCCTCGATGTCGAAGAACGGCTCGATCTTGCCGGGGTTCGTGAAATCGATCGAACCGCGCGTGATGCGGTAGCGCCGGCCTTCGAACGTCGCCTCGCCGCGCTCCATTAGGTGCCGCTCAGCGTCAGATCGGCGCTCGCCGTCATCCGGACGAGGTTGTTCTCGACTCTCAACGTCGAGGGCACGAGGATCTCGATGTTGTCGAAGCGCAGCGGCGTGGCCGGCGCGTCGAAGCCGCGAGCGACGCCGCCGCCGGACGCCGCGTCCGGCCGCGAGGCAAAGTCGAAGATGTTGCCGGGCGTGTCGATGCGGCGGTTCCAGACGGCACTCCGCACCGTGACCGTGCCTCCGAGCCTTGGTGACCTGAAGCTGTCGCGCACCTGCAGGTCGGCATCGACGGTGGACCGAATGCCCTCCGGCCAGCGCAGCTGCATGCCTTCGCCGCGCACCGTCACGTCGAGATCGCCGATCTGGTAGCCGTCCATGCCGATCCGGCCGCCGAACTGCACACGCCCGCGGCCGAGTGTCGCGGACACGCCGTCGAGCCGGATGCCGCCCGAGTCGAACTGGATCGTGCCGTTCACCGCTTCGAGCGAGTTCGGCAGCGCGAAGTGCCGGATGCGGCCGTCGGTGATCGTCGCGCTGCCGGAAAGCTGGGGCTGGCGGAGCGGGCCGTTGATCGCGGCCGTCATCTCCGCGCGCCCGGATCCGCGCACGTTGCGCAGGAAGCCCTGCAGGATGCCGAGGTTCGCGCCGCCGGCGGCCCGGACGGCGATGCGCTCGTCCTTGAGCGCGACGGTGCCCGACAGGCGCAGCTGCGTGTCCTCGCCGACCAGCTGCACTTCATCGAGCGTCACGACCTGCCGGTCGAGCTTCAGGTGAATCGGCGCGGCGTTCTTGACGGCGTAGTCGAACAGCCGCATGTCCAGCACGTCCACCGTGCCGTCGACCACGAGGCGATCGAGATTCGACAGGTCGCCTGCCGCGTGGATCGAGCCGCTGGCGACGGCCGTCGTGAACGGCGACAGGGCCGGTACGAACAGGCGGACGTACGGATCGAGCGAGCTGTCGTGGAACCGGAACGTGAGATCGGCCTGCGATTGAGGCGACAGCGTGATACGGCCGTTCCCTGTCACCGCGAGCCGCGCCGACTGCGCCGCGACCTCGCCGTTCAATTCCTTGCCGCGGCGGACGAGCGTGCCCTTGAATTCGCCGATGCCTTCCTCACCGTAAAAGAGATCGCTGACGCGGAACGTGACGTCGAACCGCGGGTCGTCGAACGTGCCGTTGCCCTCCGCCTCGAACTCGGCGGTGCCGGTGAGCGGGAGCTTTGGCGAGGCGAAGAGCGTCAGGTGGTCGATCGGAATGCGCTGGCCTTTGGCGCTGAACGAGTACGTCGAGTCCCCCCCCACGAAGGCCGCTCCGGTGATCGCGCTCGTGCTCTTCGCAATCGAAACCGAGTCCAGCCGCACGCCGATGCCGTCGAACCGCAGCGCCGCCTTCGCGTTCTCAAAGGGCTCGCCGTACGAGAACGCGAAGGCGG
>WNFM01321101.1_pt1 | contig 13118 bp, 12 predicted proteins | sample 5400271 | NCBI WGS metagenome assembly WNFM01 (sample SAMN13153352, study PRJNA577476) | soil metagenome | isolation source: 60 cm saprolite on Douglas fir-dominated hillslope | place: USA:California | collected 2013-09-17 | reverse complement strand
GATGGCCACAATGCTCCTGGGATACCTCTTATCAAGGGACCACAGGCAATTCTTGAGGATCTCGTTTAGCTTCAACCCTTTCCTGGGCATAGTGAGCAATTCTACTTTCAACAAGCATGGATAACACATCCGCTCTGGTTTGCCAGTATACCAGAGTTGAGTCTCATCACTATGCTCATTACAGACAGGTGACAAGCAATTCCAGCACCTCGTACCCGTCTCACAATTGCAATCCTTCATATGGCACTTCATGGCAGCTCTCCCCTTACACTCAGATCGCCAATAGCATACGCAATACCTCACCTACATGAATGTACCAAACATATTCAGCTTATTCCTTCTGAGAGTATAGCATAGCAGGTTATTGAAAGTCCTTTTACTGAGTGATCTTCTCCTCCCTCCATCGGCACTTCAGGTTCGTCCGTTCAGGGCGAGAAGCACTCGCATTGCAGGCAAGGGGTGGAAGGAATACTTTGACAGCAAAAGAACCAGCCGCAAAGCGCCGTGGTTTTAACCCAGGCGGATAGGCAGGTAATCAGCAGGCTTTAGCCCTTGCCATTGTTGTTGACAGTCTGTTGAATTTGCTGTATAACCTCCACTATGGAACCGAAAAGGATTCAAAATTGACTCTACTTCTATACTGAGCGTCAGGGACCCAATCCTAAGAAGAAGGTGCATCCCTATGTCATTTACCCAAGATGAACTTCAAGCCTTCAACACTATCCTCGAACGACGGCTTGCCGCGCACGACCGTGAAGTGGAACAGGCCTTTGATCGACGAATAAATGCGCTTCACCGCGACTTTGGTCAGCTTCTTGCTGCTGCCCAGCAAGAAATTCTACGTACATTGGCCTGGCAGTTCGCCAACCAGCAAAATGGTTTGAACGCCACGCTCAACCAGAAGTTCGATATGCAACAAAAGCACGTTTCCCAGGCGGTAAGTCAGCAGGCGGAGCGCGGCCAGCAGCAAACCGAAGAACTTCTGGATCGTGTTCAGGGCACAAAACTATTGGGGATTGAGCAGTTGATTGACCAGCGCTTTGCACTACAATTTACCGGTGAGCGTGCGGCACATACCGGCGGCGATGAACATACTCCACCTCCTCATATAGAAGCCATCGAGGTTCAAACTGACCTTCCCTGGGAAGACCTGGCTGATGTCTTTGGCAAGCTATTGGATGCACGCTTTGCTGCACTGAACGAGTCGATCCAGACTATAATGAGGAGTTGGGAGCAACACTTCTCAGTTCAACTCCACAATACGCGCGGGCAGATTCAACCTTACAAGGGAGACATGGCTTCCGTGACGCTCTCAAACGAGATCCTGCGTGGTATAGAGCAGCTCGAGCATATCGTTGAGTCGATGCAAGTAGTCATGACGACCAATCACGCTCTCCTCTCCAACCGCCTGTACCATCACCAGCAATTACCGCTTGAACGCGCACATCCCAGTAGTCATGCTCATCCAACATCTCTCAATGGTATGAGCAATCCAATTTCACTGCCTGGAGAGCATGACGACCATTGAGCTAACCTTCACCCCACGGAAAAAAGCAATGGATAGCTACGACTGATAATCGTAGAATCCCTTGCCGCTCTTCTTGCCTGACATGCCTGATAGTACCATGCGGCGCAGCAGCGGAGGTGGTGCGTAAAGTGGATCTTTATACTCCTCGTAGATCGCTTCCGCCGCCCACAGGGTCGTATCGAGTCCAACGTAGTCGAGCAGTGTGAATGGTCCCATTGGGTAGCCACAGCCTAGCTTCATAGCGGTATCAATGTCATCGCGTGTTGCCGTACCATTCTCCAGCATCCGTATTGCTGCCAGCAGGTAGGGGATCAGCAGGAAATTGACAATGAAACCGGCAGTATCTTTGGCTAACACGGGAGTTTTTCCCAGGGAAATAGCAAATTGCCTGATGGTCTCAATCGTTTCCTCAGAAGTCGAAATAGTGCGCACTATCTCCACCAACTTCATCACCGGTGCCAGGTTGAAGAAGTGCAGCCCGCATACCTTGTCAGGACGTTTCGTGACGGCACCCATCTGGGTCACATTCAGCGAAGAGGTATTGGAAACAAGCAATGCGCTCGTCTTCACAATGTGATCGAGCTCGGGGAAGAGGCGTATTTTCTCCTCCATCTTCTCAATGGCTGCTTCGATCACCAGGTTGCACTCGGCAAAATCTGCCATATTGAGCGTCCCGTGCAGGCGTCCCCGGTACTCGTCTACCTGTCCCAGGGAGAGTTTTCCCTTACCCGCAAGCATGTCCCAGGCGCCATGAATACGCGCCAAACCTTTCTCGAGTAGCTGTTGATTGACCTCCAGGACGATAGTCTCATATCCCGACTGCGCGCACGTTTGGGCGATGCCGCTGCCCATCAACCCGCAGCCGACTACGCCAACCTTTCTTATAGACATGGGATACTTACTCCTTACCCACAAATGAACGCACTTCCCGCACTGGTCCACTCTCGACACAAAAAACAATCGTGTAGTGGTTCAGCGTCGGGAAATTGACATAACGACAGTCTTTTATCTCACGCTGAACAGCCGCCGCCGACTCTTCGGGCAGTAGTTGGTCGTTGTCGAATAGTATACCCTGACCGGCTCGTAACAGAAGGGTGGGTACCTGTACCCTGGCCCATAGCGTTTCAGCTTTTCTTTCTTCCTCGTCCTCCAGGTCTTCAAAAGCTCCTTCACGATATGTCTTGGCGATGACTGATCCATCGTCCCTACGTATCACGTCGTGTTCAAAGTAGGTGTCGAGGTACTCGTTCCAGTAGGGCCCCAAAAAAGGAACTGCCTTCAGGCGCTGTTTATACTCCTCAAATGAAGGAACGGCCGTGCCTAGTCGGCCCATGGACACTGCGAGCCACGCGGGTCGCTCATCCGTTGTCTTCCATGGAGGAGTTGCCCCAGCATCCACCAGCACTAGCTTACTGAGCTTGTCTGGATAGTGCGCGGCAAAATAAAGTGCAACGAAGCCTCCTAGGGAGTGCCCCAGCACAACAGGCCGCTCCAAGCCCCAGGTGTCGATCAGCTTCGCCAGGTCGTCGGCGTGGATAGCCACGCTGTAGCCATGTTCAGGCTTATCGCTGTCGCCACGCCCACGGAGATCGTAGGCGTAGACGCGATGGTCCCGCGCCAGGTCATCGGCAATCGCCTGGAAGCAGAAGGCATTGGCGGTGATCCCACTCACGCAGACAATGGGTGACCCTCGCTCACCCCACTGCACATAATGAAATGTGAGCTCTCCTGCGGTGATGAATTCATCTCGTACTGGGTTCAGAACCATAGTGTACTCCTTTGCGTTGAAACGCGCGCCACCTGCGACACGTCGCTTCAATCAACGGTACGCCTTCTACCTGACGTAACTGGGGAGAACGCCACCCACTATATCCGCTGCGTGCCACCGCCTGTGCAAAGATGCCTTTGATTATTTGCAGGTAACGATCCATCTCCGGGACGAAGAGGAGAGCGGTATCTGCCTGTTCCATATAGAAATACTGCCCGCACGCAGCATACCATGTGCGTACGTCTTCTTGCGTATGAACAATAGCGCCATGCAGCTCCTGTGTGTGATCGTACTCTATTGTCCCGAAGGGAAAGCAGTGGAGGTGGGCGTGAAAGACGGTCTGCCGGAAAATACCATGTTCCCAGAATACTACAGGAGCATAGTACTGTGCCAGGAACTGTTGTATTTCTCGCTTTAAGGTGAATAGTTCCGCATCAAGTTCAGCAGGCACATCACCATAGCACGTATAGTGGCGCCTGGGAATGATCAGCAGATGACCCTCGACCAGAGGAGCATGATCGGTGACGATGAGAAAATTTGGGGTCTCCTTGAGAACATAACGGGCGATATCACTGTGCTGGCAAAATGCGCAGTAGGTACTGTTGGACTCAGCATCGAGGGGGCTGTAGCTCCCATTCTGCATGCAGACGACTCCTTCCATAGATACGCGATACCGCCTTGAGTATAACCCAGAATTTTCACCTTTGGCAAGCACTACCCTGCATGTCGGAAACCCGCCTCAGCCATAGTAAGCGCTGGTCCTTCGGCTAACAGACCGGTGTCCACAACTTCAGCGACGATAAGTGTAGAGTCTCCTGCCGGAGCAGTGTGACGCACTTCGCAAGCGATCCAGGCCAGCGCATCGTGCAGGATGGGACAGCCGTTTGCCCCAGGCTCATATTCAATGCCTGCCATTTTTCCTGGGTCTCTTAACGCCGATTTACCTAACTTCCCAGCCAGTGCACGGCTGCCGGAGCGCAGCACGTTGACCGTAAACACACGACTACGCAGGATCATCAGCAGCGACTTGGAGGCATTTTCGACGGATATCATGAGCAGCGGGGGATCAAATGAGGCCTGCGAAAGCCAGTTGGCCGTGAAGGCGTTGACCTCACCCTCATCAGCACAAGAAACGGCATACAGCCCATAGGTAAAGGTACGTAGTACCTGTCTTTTGATGTTCGCGTCCATTTAAAAATTTCCTCTATATAATATTGCGCTCGTGGCTTTGCTGGCCTGTCGAAAAGCGCGTTATCCGCAGAAGGTCAATATTGATCGATTGTGCCCTCCCCAGCACCACTTCTTCGGCGATCAGGCGTCCTACGGCTGGCGCCTGTTGTACTCCGTGCCCTGAAAAGCCCGCGACGTTGATCCAATTCTCAACGGTTGGCAGTCGACCGAGAATCGGATTGTGATCAGGTGTTACTTCGTAAAAACCCCACCAGCAAGCCTGGTGATCTAGCCTCGTCTCTTCCATCCAGGGAAAACGCTCTAGCCCAACGCTGATAGTCGGTTCTAACCAGTTCCAGTCCATGCCTTCCGTAAATCCAGGGGGTTCATCGGGGTTCGAACGACCAAAGAGGATGCGCTGGCCCTCGCTTCGCAGGTAGAAACCACTCACAAGGTCAATCGTTAAGGGGTAGACATGTTGCCAGGGGGTAGGAGCCGTCATAAACACCAGGCGCCTCACCGGCTGGACAGGTACCTCCACCTCCAGCCCTGCGCACCTGGCAATGTCGCCAGCCCAGGACCCGGCTGCGTTGATGAGGTACTCTGCCTCAAAGGTGTCCCTGGGTGTCTCCACTCGCCAGGCGTTTCCTGTCCACGTAGCACTCATCATAGGAGCCTGGAGATAGATGGAAGCTCCACGTTCCTTCGCCAGCCTCAAGTAAGTGAAGGTCACACTATGCGGATCGACAATACCGTCAGCTGGCCCGTAGGTCACACCGGCAATGCGATCAGTTTCAAAGGCGATGAGGCTCCGCGCGTCCTCGAAGGAAAGAACGCGCACCGGAGCGCCTATGCTTTCCTGCATTCTGACGCTTTCCAGGTGCTCGTTCCAGCGTTCGGGCGGCACGAGGAAGAGATAGCCAATTGGGCGATAACCCGCGTCTTCCCCGTACAACTCCTGAAAATGCTGGTATTCCTGGATGCTTTCCCAGGAGATGCGCGCGTTGACCTCTTCGGTATATTGTACACGTACACCAGCGGCGCTCCGACCGGTTGATCCCATCGCCGGCGACACCTGCGCCTCCAACACCGCCACTTTTAATCCCCGCTCGCTCAGGCAGAAGGCACAGGACGCGCCCATAATGCCGGCTCCGATAACCACTACATCGGTCCTCACGCTCGATGACATATCTGCCTGCCTTCTCTCATGCGTTCGGAAATTCCGTTATTCATGCGCGGCATCATGCTTCCTGTTTCCCCGTACGAAGAGCTGTCGTTGCCGCTTCATCGATTACATAGAGATTGGGCAGCCGTACAAGCTGCTCCTGACTCCCATGATAGTGCACAATCACGCCGTATTCAAGTTTAGCCGCCTCGAGCGAGACATATCCGTTGACGACATCGTTCAGCACCAGTTCTACCGGGCGTTGGAACGGGTTTCCATAACCGCCGCCGCCTGGAAGGTTAAGTTGGACGCGGTCACCTGGCGCGAGGGAAGTCATCGCCTTAGCTTGAGGACTGGTCGTGTTGTTCACGAGATATTCGCCAGAAGCTCCGGATTTGCCGCCCGCGAGCCCGGTAGCTGGGAAGCGGGTGCGGTCAACCAGCGCCGAAACTCCCCAGGAAGTATTGCCCCGGTAGCCGACCTCGGTCCATTGCCCCAGCCCTCCACGGTAGATCCCAGGGCCACCCGAATCGGTGCGCAGTTCCCGGCGGTACTGGATCAGCGGGGCTAAGCTCTCCACGACTTCAGCTGGCACGCCGGCAACTCCGCTGGGGAAACCAGTGGTATTCAGACCATCCTTGATCGCTCGTGCCCCGGTGCCTCCGCACTGGAACAGGCTGAAGGTAAAGATCTCCTGGGATGCGGGCCATTTCCCGTGCCAGACGGATATCCAGATCGGGTCAGCTCCGCAGGCGATGAGCTTGCCCGGCATAGCAGGAGCCAGCGCCCCGAAGATCACCCCCGGCAGGAAATGCCCTATCAGGTGCCGTGAGGCCACTGCAGCGGGCTCTACACAGTTCAAAATGCAACCAGGAGGCGCGGTCACATGTACCGGGCGAAATGCCCCCTCGTTATGGGGAACCTCGGGGCTTACCGCCGCCTTGATTGCGAACGAGGCGTAGGCGTGGGTGTAGTTCAACACGACGTTGATGCCCCTGGAACTTTGAGGCGATGAGCCGGCAAAGTCGATGAACAGGTCTTCGTCCTCGATGGTCACGGCCACTCTGATGTGGATCGGCTCGTCGAAGCCGTCACTCCAGCTCTCGTTCTCGTAACGCCCATTTGGCAGTGTGCGGAGCGCATCGCGCATAGCTCGCTCCGAGCGCGAGATGATTTCGTCGGCTAGCGGGTCAATCGAGTCCAGGCCGAACTCCTCCATGAAATGAAGCAGCTCGCGCGCGCCAACCGCGTTTGACGAGGTCTGGGCGTACAGGTCGCCAATCGTTTCGTTGGGAGTGCGCACGTTCGCGCGGATGATCTTGAAAAGCTCGTGATTGGGCTCATCACGGATAAACAGCTTCATAATTGGAATGCGCAGCCCTTCCTCGTAGATCTCGCGTGCCTCGCCTGAGAAAATGTGGCCGCCGATATCGGGGGCATGGCAGGTGCTGGCGAAGTACGCGACCACGCGTGCGTCTTTGAAGACAGGGGTCAGGATCGTCATATCGTTGATCTGGCCAGCGGTCTGCCAGGGGTCGTTGGTGATCAGCACGTCACCGGGTTGCAGCATCTCTTCTGGATACGCCTTCAGGAAGTGGCGCACGCCTGTCGCCATAGCGTTGATGTGGCCGGGTGTGCCGGTGAGCGACTGCGCAATCATGGAGCCGCGCGTATCGAAGACCCCACAGGCCAGGTCCTGCGACTCCCGCACGACCGTGCTAAAGGCGGTGCGCATCAACGTGACCTGCTGCTCATTCACCACGGAGAGCAGGCGGTTCCAGAGCACTTCAAGGATAATCGGGTCGATTGTATTTGTCATCGAAAAGATTCCTCGCCGGGGAAGTTAGAGTTCAACAATCAAGTTGCGCTGCTCGTCGATGCGGAAACGAGAATCCGGCCCGATAATCACCGTCGACTCGCGCTCTTCAACGATAGCCGGTCCGCTGAAGCTTGAACCGGGCAACAGGCTATAACGGTTGTAGACAGGCGTATCATGATACCCACCCAACTCCGGGAAGTACGCCTGGCGGCTTCCCTTCAGAGCTGTTTGCACAATGGTCCGCTCATCCCTGCCTGCTTGCAGGCGCACTTGAGGCGCGGGGCCGGATGAGGTGATGCGCCAGTTGATAATCTCAACCGGCACTGACTGGCTGAGCCGCTCGTAGAGACGGTGATAGGCTTCTTCAAACGAGTGGATGATCGTGGACGCGCTATCGCCACCGAGCTGGCCGCCGGGCAGCGGCACCTGGATCTCGTGGCCCTGGCCGACATAACGGATATCCGCTACACGCCGGTGGCGAATGTTTTTGGGCGACACGCCGGATTGCTCAAGCAGCGCCTGTCCCTCCTTTTCCATCTCGCTGAGCAGGGCGTTGACCTCCTGCCAGTCCAGTTGATCGATGTGGCCGGGCCAGGAGCGCACAAAGTCGAAGGCGAGCGGAGCGGTCAGAAAGCCAACGGCGCTCATGACGCCTGCTCCGAAGGGAGCGATCATGGTCGACGACCCCAGGGCCTTCGCGATGCGAAAACCATGCACTGGTCCCGCACCGCCGAAAGCGAAAACGGGGAAGCGGTGTGGGTCCTTCCCGCGCTCAAGAGTGTGGATGCGAGCGGCATTGGCCATGCTTTCATTCACAATCTGGTGGATGCCCCATGCTGCTTCTTCAATCGAGAGGCCCAACGGATCACCAATACGTTCCTTGATGGTCCTGCGAGCGGCGGCGAGATCTATCCTGAGTTGACCTCCAAGAAAGTAGTCGGGATCAAGGTAGCCAAGCACCAGGTCGGCATCCGTCACCGTCGGCTCGCTTCCTCCGAGCCCATAGCAGACAGGACCCGGCTCAGCGCCTGCTGAGTCCGGCCCTACTTTCAAGAGCCCCATTGGGTCTAAGCGGGCTATCGAGCCGCCGCCCGCGCCAATCTCGATCATCTCGATCACCGGCAGCTTTATGGGGAGTCCCGATCCCTTTTTGAGGCGATACCTCCGGTCAACCTCAAATTCGTGAGCAAGCAGCGGTTGCCCCCGGTCGATGATGCAGAACTTGGCGGTCGTCCCGCCCATATCGAAGGAGAGCAGGTCATCGTAGCCGCAGGCCACGCCGTAGCTGGCCGCTGCCAGCGCCCCGCCTGCCGGGCCTGATTCAAGCAGGCGGACCGGGAAGCGCATGGCCGTATCGACCGTCACAATCCCACCGCTGGAGATAATCAGGAAGAGGCTGCCTTTGAAGCCGATGCGGGCCAGGCGCGCCTGCAACTCACGAAGATAGTTCTCGACGCGGTCCTGCACATACACGTTGGTGATCGTCGTTGAGGTGCGTTCGAACTCGCGTATTTCGGGCACCACCTCTGATGAGAGAGAGACCCGCATGCCTGGTGCGACGCGCTGGACAATGGCGCGTGCTTCCCGTTCAGCAGAGGGGTTGGTGAAACTGTTCAGAAAGGCGATGGCGATAGCCTCGATCCCGTTCGCGGCAAGTTCGCGGGTTAATTGCTCGACGAAAGCCGTGTCCAGTTCCTGCAGGGTCGTTCCATCAGCCAGCGTGCGCTGCGGTATCCCGAAACGCAGATAACGCGGCACCAGTGGCTGCGGCATCTCTAGCATCAGGTCGTAGAGTTCGTAGCGGTTCTCCCGCCTGATTTCAATCGCATCGCGGAAGCCTTCCGTCGCTAACAAGGCGGTGCGCGACCCGGTGCGCTCGATGATGGCGTTGGTTACCAGAGTAGTGCCGTGAATAAGTTGCTGCACCCCGTTCGCGGGAATGCGCTCACGCTCAAGCGTCTCCAACACGAGCGTTTCGACGGCCTGAGAGGGGTCGCGAGGCGTGGTGAGCGTTTTCCCGACTGCGAAGCCGCCAATCGCATCGTCGAACACAACGAGGTCAGTGAACGTGCCTCCGATATCCACTCCAATCCTGAGATGCCCTGAGGTATCTTCCATCACTCACCCTCCAGCCTGGGGAAACGGCTCAGTGGGAAAATATCGACTTGAGGGGATCGCTGCTGGGACAGCAAGCCGCCATCCACCCACATGATATGCCCCGTGATATAACTGGCATCGTCCGAGGCGAGAAAGGCGGCTGGCCCGGCCAGTTCCTCGGCTTCGCCCATGCGTCCCAGCGGGACGGTCGCGCCCCGCTCTCGCTTCACCTCAGAACTCATCCCCTGCGTATCAATCGCGCCGGGCACGAGCGCGTTCACGCGAATACCATATGGAGCAAGATCAAGCGCCATAGCTCTGGTGAGGGCTTCAATGCCGCCCTTCGACGAATCGTAGGCCGCCATGCCCCGGTGGGCGTGCGAGGCTCCTCCGCTGGACATATTGATGATGACGCCCTGGTGGCGGCGAGCCATTACCTGAGCAGCGCGGAACGAGCAGAGGAAGACGCTTTTGAGGTTGACCGCCAGCACTCGGTCCCACCAGGCTTCATCCGCCTCCAGAAAGTGGCGTTCGACATTGATCAAACCGGCGTTATTGACCAGCACGTCCACCGTTCCAAAGCGCTCGAGCACGTCATCGAATAAGCGGTCGACCTGCCCTTTGCTCGACACATCGGCAGCGCCAGGAACAGCCGATCCCCCGTTGCTGATAATCTGCTGGACGGTCGCTTCGACTCCGGCGGCGTTGACATCATTGACGATCACCTGCGCGCCCTCGCTGCCAAAGCGAAGAGCGATAGCGCGGCCAATGCCATGCGCGGCACCAGTCACCAGCACAATTGTGTTGGAAAAGCGTTGTTGCACCACTGTGTTATCCTTTCTCTCTCGGGACTCCTCAGACTATTAGTGCTGTCACGATAGCAGTGATCACTGTGTCGAAAACTTCGAACATGTTTAGTTGCAAACAGGTTAGATCCGGAGCAGGGTTGGGCATGCCATCGGATGTGGACTCCTTCCATCGATTCCTCCTCAAGCATGGGGGAAGGATAACAATTTTTGATCCAGATGGCAAGGGATGTCTCCAGATTTCCCATCTTCTTAGCCATCAATCAAACAAGAGAATCTGGCATGCGTACCCCCTTTTTCGTGAAGAACGTCCATGAGTTCGATTGCTCGCCAGGGAGTGCTGTGTCTGTCCGTGATGGTGCCCTGGTAGCCTTTTGCACGCTATAATATTACGACATGTCGTATACGCCAGGTGCCAGTAAGAACCTCCTCAGGAAATGTGAAGCTTCCTGAAAGTGGAGGCAGGCACACCGGCTAAATAATGCAACGCGCTGAATCGACTCGATTGGGAAGAAGGAGGAATATCCCGTGGAATTTGCCAACCTTGCGCACACCTTTGAGGAACTGGAACGCACCAGCTCACGCCTGGCGTTGATCGAGCTGCTCACGCAGCTGTTTCGCTCGATTGAACGGCCAGATGAGATAGAACAGGTCTGCTACCTGGTCCAGGGGAGGGTCGCGCCGTTCTTTGAGGCGCTGGAGATGGGGATGGCGGAGAAAAGCGTTGCTAGATCCATTGCCATGGCCTATAACGCTACTTTAGAGCACATTGCAGCGCTTTACGCTGCGCTCGGTGATCTGGGACTGGTCGCAGGGAAAGTTAAAAGCGAAGCAGGACATATCCCCCATGTCCTGAATGTCGACGAGGTGTTTGAGGGTTTGAGAACCATCGCGCAGACAGCAGGGAAAGGAGCGGTCGAACAGCGCATTGCGAGGCTATCCGACTTGCTCACGCGCGTTGACAGCGTGTCTGCGAAATATGTGGTGCGTATCCTGCTGGGCAACCTGCGGCTGGGCATCGGCGACGCAACCGTGCTCGACGCGTTGGCGAAGGCCAGGTGGAACGATGCCAAGAAGCGCAAGCTGTTAGAGGGAGCCTACCATAAGACCTCGGACCTGGGGCTCATCGCCCGGACGCTCTGGGAACATCCCGACGAGGAAGAGGCGCAGGGCGCAGTTGTAGCCCTGGGCGTCCAGGTCGGCAAACCGATCCACTCGCCGAACGGCTCCCCACCGCTGAGGCTGTCATGGCGAAAATGGGGACGGTGGTGGCGCAGTATAAGTACGACGGCTTGCGCGCGCAGATTCACAAGGACGGGCAGCAGGTGACCATCTTCTCGCGCAACTTGGAAGACCAATCGCACATGTTCCCCGAACTCATCGCGGGCACCCTCAAGCAGGTCCGAGCCGAGAGCGCCATCCTGGACGCGGAGGCCCTGGCCTACAACGCCACCTCCGAGGAATTTCTGCCCTTCCAGGAAACGACTCGCAGGCGGCGCAAACACGGGATTGAGGCCATGGCCGAGCAGCTGCCGCTGAAGGCCTTCGTGTTTGACGTCCTCTACAAAGATGGGGTATCGCTGCTGGATACCCCGCTGGTGGACCGCCTGAAGATTCTTGAGGAGATCATGCACCCGGCTGACGACACCCTCATGCTCACCGAAAGCCACACCATGAGCGATGCCAGTACGCTCACCCTCCTCTTTGATGAAGCGATCAGCAAGGGATTGGAAGGCCTGGTGGTAAAAAAGCAGGAGAGCCGTTACGAAGCGGGTGCGCGAAATTTCAACTGGGTGAAGCTCAAGCGCCACTCTGCTGGAGCCCTGAACGACACCATCGACTGCGTCCTGCTGGGGTATCTCTTTGGACGCGGCAAGCGTGCGGCATTTGGTGCGGGTTCCCTGTTAGTGGGAGTGTATGATCCCGAACGGGACCTGTTTGTCACAGTGACCAAAATCGGCACAGGGCTAAGCGATGAGCAATGGCGCAGTATCCGCGAGCGCACTAAAGGACTGGAAGTCGATCATCGACCTGCCCGCGTCTCCTCGCTGATCGAGCCGAGCGTGTGGGTCGAGTCGCAGCTCGTCCTCGAAGTGCTGGCCGACGAGATCACGCGCTCGCCGACCCATACGGCAGGAAAAGTCGGGGCAGAGCCGGGCTATGCGCTGCGCTTTCCGCGGCTGGTCGCCTTTCGTGAGCAAGACAAGCAGCCGGAGGATGCGACGACCGTGGAGGAGCTCATCGAAATGTACAAAAGTCAAGGCAGGAAATAACAGATCGTCGCTCCAGCTTCGTATCCTCCTGAGAAGTGATTCAAAGACAGGGAGAAACAGATGAGACCACTCACAGAACAAGTCATCTTTGATCGAGATATAGTCGACTGCGTCAGAACTTCTGAAATTTGTTGTATCGCTCCTGTGTTGACACGGGTCGGAAAGGAGTGAAGAGAGAGACCTGAAGAGCTACTCGATACGCGGTGGTCCCTGCTGAATGCGCCTGCGCAGTTCCTCGATGGGAGGGAAGGACCAGCGGCTCTCTGTCCACCAGGTCGCTCCTGCCTCAGCATAGGGGAGCACGATCGCTCTGGCCCGTTCGCGGTCCTCCCCAGGCGTCTCTCCCTCCTGCACAATCTCGAAGGGCGTGGTCTGACTGCGATGCTCCTCAATATAGGCTTTCATCGCCCCGATATCCTCTGGCGTGATCGCTGCTGGCGCATCCCCATCTGGGTGGTGGGAGCCTGGCCGAGCCAGCAATCGATGCGGCGG
>WNFM01288806.1_pt1 | contig 13120 bp, 14 predicted proteins | sample 5400271 | NCBI WGS metagenome assembly WNFM01 (sample SAMN13153352, study PRJNA577476) | soil metagenome | isolation source: 60 cm saprolite on Douglas fir-dominated hillslope | place: USA:California | collected 2013-09-17 | reverse complement strand
CGGGGAATTGAATTTAAACAGATCAAAAAATCAATTGATAAAAATTCTTTTGCAACGATCATGATAGCCAGCCTGGAGGGGGCAATCATGATGAGCAAGCTTTCTAAGACTGATCATGACATAAGGATAGTCATTAATCACCTGGAGAAGTTGATTGCAGAAATTGAAGTCTAAAAAAATTTAACTATCAAGATACCAACTGGTATCTCTAAAAGTAGCGGCTATGAAAAAGCAATTGTTGATCTTTTCGATCCGTATGTATCTCAATACACTGGCATGGATTGCTCCGGTTAAAGCCGGGCGTCTGGGGTTTTATCTTTTTTGCAAACCACGAAGAAGACCCGTAAAGCCACATCACATGGAATTTTTAGGCACTTCAGAAAAGTTCACCATCGATTATGCCGGAAGAAAAGTGCAAGGATATAAATGGGGCAACGGAGAAATGAAATTGCTTCTCGTGCATGGCTGGGAGAGCCACAGTTATTGGTGGAAAAATATAGTGAGTGCATTATCGAAAGATAAGTTTACGATCTACTCCATTGATGCTCCGGGCCATGGATTGTCGGAAGGAAATTACATCAACATACCACACTACAGTGGATTAATCGAAAAAGTTATTTTGGAATATGGAAGCATCTATGCCATTCTTGGCCACTCGCTTGGTTCGTTTGCCTCAGTTTATACCATGCACCGCGCACCTCATCTGCCGGTTTCGAAATTGGTGATGATGGCTGCGCCTGGCGAAGCGAAGGAATGGGTCGACTTTTATCAAAAGTTTTTGGGTCTGTCATCTCGAACCATGAAAGAAATCGACAAATTCTTTATCGAAAAAATCGGGCACATGCCTGACTATTTTTCGTTGAAAGAATTTGCAAAATCGATGACTCGCCCCGGGCTCATCATCCACGACACGGATGATCGGGAGGCTCCTTATCGGTATGCCCTGGCAGCTCACCAAAATTGGCCTGCCTCAGAAATGATCACAACTTCAGGATTGGGCCACAATTTGAAATCCACCGAACTGATTAAAAATGTGGAAGAGTTTTTGGGACAGGAAGCCATTCACAGAGAGATTCAAGGTTTGAAAAGGAGTGTTGTTTAAATTCTAATCTTTAAACCGAAATAAAAATTGCGAGTAGCTGCAGCATTGAAATACCGCCCGCCTGTTGCATTCAGATCGTTACCAAGACTGTATCGCTGATCTAAGGCGTTATCAACTCCTGAAAAAATTTCGAGAGACTTTTTGGATGAAAAATTGGTTTTGAATCCAATTCTCGATCCGGCTAAAAAATAGCTTGAAGCGTAAACAGAGTTGGCATCGTTCAGCGGAATGCGATCAACATAATTTGTGGTGATGTTCCAGTAGAATTTTCTAAAGAGATTTAAATCAACTCCAACCACCAACGTATTCGATGGAGAGCCTGTCCATCGTTTTCCGGAGTAGTCGGTGCCATCATGCTGAAAGTTTGTGAACTGATAGTTGGTCAATGTGTATGAAACCCAAGCTCTCAAATAAGAAATAAATTGAGAGGACCTTTCGATTTGATAAGAGAGAAATGTTTCCAGTCCTTTTTGCGAGGTGTTTCCTGCGTTGATAAAATAATCAGCATTGAAAATATTTTTTTGGCTGACGATGGCTTGAGCCAATTCAAAATCATAGGCCACAACATCAAAGGAAAGATTTTTCCAAATTGACCCTCGCAGGCCAACTTCGTAATTGATTCCTTGCTCAGGTGAAAGCGTGTTGTTGTAAACTCCCGTTGATGGCCGAACTTCAGCTTGTGTGGGTGCTGAAAATCCTTTGCTTACTGATCCGAATACCGAAAGTGACTCGCTGAATTTCTTAATCAATGCCAGTCTTGGGGAAAATTCAGGGTCAAAGCTTCTTTGATAATTTCCCGATGGGAGCCCGGAAAGCCTTTCGAATTTATAGTTCAAAAAATTGGCACTGCCGCCAAGGGTAGCAAAAAAATTATTTGGCAGGTCAAATTCGGCTTGCACAAAAAGAAGAAAGGAATTTGAGGTCAACCGATCGTCTGTTTGAATGGTATCTTTTACACCATTTCTATTTCCATAATCAGCCAATGGCGAATAAAAATATTGATACTCCCCTCCTGCAGTTAATTTTCCTTTCCAATTTTGTTTTTCAAACTCATAACGTGTGTCCGTCCTGCCTCCCAAATTTTGCTCGGTCCGTCTTTCATAATTGAGAATGGAAGGGTTTGTAAAATCCGTGTATGAAGCGTAACCACCTATTCGTGATGACCAATGCGAGTTCCATTGGCGATCATAGGTTGAAGACCCATAAATTGTTTTGTTATAAATGGCAGCCTTCTGTTGCATGGCTCCGGCTGCGACAGCTGATGCAGGCCTTGCTTGTCTTGGATCGGAATCAAATTGAGTAAGGGTTAATCCACCCGGTGTTTGATAATAGAGGTCAGTGTAAAAGACAGAGACTTGTAACCCATTTTTTTCGTTCAAAGAAAATTTCCCCTCTACATTCAATGCATCGCGTCTCATTGCGGATTGCTGTCGATAGCCATCGGATTGTTGGTGTGCATAGTTCACAAAAAATCTTGCTTTCGTGTTTCCGAATGCTGCACTCGACTGATAACGCTGGAGACCAAAACTTCCTCCACTTGCTGAGAATTGAATTTGATTTTGGTTGGTAGAAGGATTGTTTAGCAATACAACTCCTCCCGTTCCCGCTCCATACAAACTTGCTCCCGGTCCTTTAATAATTTCTGCTCGACCAAAGGCATCGAAGTCGAGCAGGTTGAGATAGGTGTTACCTCCGCCATCGGTCAGGGGTAAACCGTTCCAATAAAATTTTACGTTTCGAATTCCGAATGGCGAGCGAAGTGTACTTCCGCGAATAGAGAACCGATAACTTCCCGGTGAGCGCTCCTCCATTCGTACTCCGGGAATCGTATTCATGGTTGTGACTACAGACGAATTATTGAATCGGTTAAGATCTTTTTCGCTAACAATTCCCAAGGCTACGGGCGTTTCTTTTAGCGAACGATTGTATTGATAAGCTTTAACAACAACTTCGTCTAAAATCGTTGTGGTATCGCTTTGAGATTGCTGGGCGGATAGCCGAAAACTTAAAAGCGTACAAAAGAAGAGCAGGCGCTTTGTCATATACTAAAATGAGGAAAGCACCTCTTCAACAGTCTTCGAATCCGGAAAATAACTTAATAGCTTCAACATGACTCGATCTACCAATGTATCCGGGCAAGATGCACCACTGGTAAGAACTATCTTCACCTGATCTTTATCGGGAAGAAAATTGAGCGTTGTTTTCTTTTCTTTCTTATGATAATTGAAATAATTAATCTCTTCCGAAGATTTTATTTCATTTTCAGAGTTGATGAAATAAGTAGGAAAATTTCGCTCGCAAAGTTCTACAATGTGTGAAGTATTTGAGCTGTTGTATCCGCCAACCACGATCGCGAGATCAGCCTGGGTCGTAAGCAACTCATAGGTTGAGTCCTGGTTATCATTGGTAGCATAGCAAAGTGTGTCACGCGTATCTGCAAAATGATCTTTCAAATTTGACTCCCCATATTTCTTGATCATCGTTTGTTTGAAGAAATCAGCGATAGCTTGCGTTTCGGTAGCGAGCATCGTAGTTTGATTAACAACACCAACTCGTGTCAAATCTTTTTCTATATCAAATCCCCTTGAAAACTTCCCTTCAAATTCCTTATGAAATTCTTCCGTAGTTTTTTCTTCAGTCACATATTTGACTAGCCGCTTAGCTTCTGCCATATCTTGAATAACTACCGATGCGCCATTATGCGCACTATGCGAAAAAGTTGCGCGTGTCTCTTCATGCTTAGGTTTCCCATGAATGATGATGGTGTAATTGTCCTTCCCCAATTTCTCGGCCCTCGCCCAAACTTTCTCTACAAACGGACAGGTGGTGTTATACTTTTGCACCTCCACATTTTTGTCCAGAAGAAAGTGCTCGATCTCTAAAGTTGTTCCAAAAGCGGGAATGATTACAACATCATCTTTGCCAATATTCTCCCAGGGAATAAACTGAGTTCCATCCGTATCAGCGATGAATTTTATTCCGCGGCTTTGCAAATCGGCATTCACCTCCTGGTTGTGTATCATCTGACTTAACAGGTAAACATTCTTTTCCGGGTTTTCCTCGAGCGCCCTGTAGCTTATTTCAATAGCATTTTCAACCCCATAACAGAAACCAAAATGGCGAGCGAGGAAAAATTGCACCGGGCCAAAGTCAAGAAGTGTTGGAGAAAAATCTTGCTTGCGATGATCCTTAGCTCTTCGCTCTTCTTTTATTCTTCCCGTGATGGAAGAACGATAATAGGCGGGTATTTCAAATTTTTTGATAAACGTGTATTAAGATTTCAAAGTTAACCGCAATGTCACTAAACAAAAAACCCTGACAATTCTGTCAGGGCTTTCTTTTATGCTGCTTTCGATAGCTTGTCTTCCTTTATTTTATTGGTTCGCATCTCCTTTGCACTGAGGTCGAACCATTTTACTTCCACTACCTTGTTTTTAATGTACTTCAAAACCTCCACCACTTTGCCATCGATTTTGCTGCGGACACGCTCGCCTTTTTTAAATAACCTTTTCATATAAATTGATTTGGTTTGATTATCCCACAAGATTTCAAGCTTGCAGGGTTTCTTTAAGAATTTTAAAACCGGAATGCATATAGATACTCCCGGGGTACCTCCGGGTAAACACCCGCAAGGATTACCTGGTCACCTGATTTTTTCTTTTTAAGAAGCTCATTGACCTCCCTGGCAGATTTTACAGGTGCGCTATCAATATGCGTTATGATAAAACCTTCATGCATATCTGTGTATTTTTCAACTTTCCCATTGGCCAACGATTTTACCTCAACTCCATAGTTAAGATCAAGAGCTTTCAGTTTTTTCGCATCGATGTCTTGCAATTCCATTCCCAAAGAAGTCACTGCGTCTTTCTCTTCGCGTTTTACAGTGCCGTATTTGCCATCCTTATTTCGAAGAGTAACAGGAATCACCAAAGTTTTTCCTTTACGGTCAATGGTAATGCTGATTTTATCGCCCGGCCTCTTACGACCCACATATTCGATCAACGCTGTGCTCGATTTTATCGGGGTCTCATCAATTTTGACAACCACATCCCCTACGTTTATGCCTGCATCTTTGGCAGCGCTTTTTCCGTCTTTCGCGAAGCCTGAAACAAAAGCACCTTCCGCTACGTCCAATCCCTCGCTCTTGGCAAGCTCGCTGTTCACACTCCCCACCTGAATTCCTAACCATCCGCGCTGCACAGTGCCATAAGCAAGAAGATCTTCGACCACTTTGCTAACAATGTTTGCAGGAACAGCAAATCCATATCCAGAATAAGAGCCCGTTGGACTTGCAATTGCAGTGTTGATTCCGAGAAGACCTCCATCCAAATTCACTAACGCACCTCCACTGTTGCCGGGATTAATTGCTGCATCGGTCTGAATAAACGATTCGATGGCAGTGCTCCCTTGCTCATTATTTCGAGATGAATTGTTCGAATTGATGATGTTAATATTTCTTCCCTTGGCACTGATGATACCTGCTGTTACGGTAGAATTCAAATTGAACGGATTGCCTACAGCCAATACCCACTCGCCAACTTTAGAATTATCTGAATTGACAAATGAAAGGTGGGGCAAATCTTTTTGGTTGATTTTGATTAAAGCTAAGTCTGTGTCCGGATCAGTACCTACTACTTCAGCTTTGAACGACCGGTTGTCATGCAAAGTCACATCAACCACGTCTGCATCTTGCACCACGTGGTTGTTAGTAACGATGTAGCCATCGGCATTAATAATCACGCCTGAGCCGGAACTCACACTTGGACCTTGTTGAGGGCCAAAGAATTGCTGTAATGGGTCGTTTGATTGACGAGTGTTATTACCGGTTTGAGTTGAGCGGATGTGGACCACTGCATTTGTCACTTTCTCTGCGGTTCCTGTGAAATCAAGAGGAACGGCTTCACCCTTTTCGTTGATGCGATAGGCCACCTGAGAGGTTGGCATTCCATCGATGTGTTCTATCCTTACACTGTTTTTTTCTTTTGCAATCCATTGGTAGGCGGTCATCGTAATCACGCTGCCTAAGATTGCAGCCAGCACTAGAGATCCAAAATTTTTCATGTTCATACAATTTTCAATTTTCCATTTGCGGATGGAGATGAACTACGGCTTAAAAAAGTTGATTTTTAGAAGAATCAGAAACCGCACGGCTCAGCGCCATCGAGGTAAATGTGTGTTTTAGTAGTGCACTATTTACGAAAAATATGCCAAACGGGTTTAGCAAAATTGATACTGACATTTTTTCCTATTAAGAATGCCTATTTCCGCTTCATTTTGACACTTCCCATTATTCCTTACACCTTAAACAGTAACTATGTTCGCCACATTTCCCACTTTCCTGATGAGTTGTCTTCATGAAATACTCCATCATCCTCTTCTCGCAGACTCGGGATCATCCAATCACCCTTGAACTTCGCTTCTTCATAAAAATATTTCCCTTTGTAATAAACAATTGTTGGATTTTCGCTTTCGAATGATTGAGTACCTCCATCATAATCGCCAATATGTTCTTGCGTGTAGTACTTGGTAAATTCAATTTCATCTCCGTTGATTTCTCCACGAATGACCGCCTCGTCATCAATCCCTCCAAATTCAACTTCTTCAGAAATTTTTCCAACAAACTTTTTAAAACCCTTTTCTAGCCAGGCATTGAATGGAACCGTTATAAATTTATAAAGCTCCGGATACTTGTGGCCATAAGTATAAAATCCAATCCAATGTCCACTCATTTCAATCATAATGGCACCTTATCGCTCGAATATATTTAACTAATTTTACAATCCAATCAGAAGAATTATGAAGTATACCCCCATCATTTCGTTGTTGTTTGTAACTGCAAATATCTTTGCTCAACAAAAAGAATTTGGCTGGCTTATTGGCACGTGGCAAGAAACGGGCAAACAATCATTTGAGGTCTGGAGGATCGAAGGCGATTTTCTTTCAGCTGAGTCATATTCCTTAAAAGACGATGTTAAAAAGATCAGTGAAGAAATCAAATTGATAAAGAAAGGAAACGAGTTTTTTTATGTACCTGATATAGCCGGCCCCCAGGGTCCGGTTGAATTCAAAATTACTTCTTACGGAAAAGATAATTTCATCGCGAAAAACCCGACCCACGATTTCCCAAAGAAAATCGCCTACGAAAAAATTGATGACACGCATCTTAAGGCCACCATTGGCGATGAGAGCAAAACGATCAGCTATACCTTTGTCAAAATCAAATGATAAAAACTGCTGGTACCATTTTTCTGAAGCGAGGTCGTGAGGCTTCTGTCAAACGATTTCATCCCTGGGTTTTTTCGGGGGCCATTCAATCAATTGAAGGTAGTCCTCAAGAGGGCGACTGGGTGGAGGTAAAAGATTTTCAAAAAGGAACTCTTGGCTTTGGGCATTACCAGAATGGAACGATCACCGTTCGGCTGTTATCGTTTTCAAAAAATGCTCCAGACAAAAAAATCTTTACTGATAAAATTGTAAACGCATTTAATCAACGCGTGTTTGCCAAAGTGATTAGTGAGCACACCAATTGCTATCGTTTAGTACATGGTGAAGGAGACGGCTTACCTGCCTTGATTGTTGATGTTTATAATGGAGTTGCCGTGATGCAAGCGCATAGCATCGGGATGCATAACGACCGGCAAATGATTGCGGAGGCGATCAAAGAGGCTTTATTTGATGCTGTGCATTTGATGCTGTGCATTCGATCTATTACAAAAGCCAAAATACACTCGGTATAAAAGCCGAAAACGAATACCTTCTTGGAATGGGTGTGGTGCCTCATGTGATTACGGAGCACAATAATAAATTTTACGTAGACTGGGAAGATGGGCAGAAGACAGGATTTTTTCTCGATCAGCGTGAGAGTAGAAAACTACTGGGCCAGATGGCGAAGGGAATTTCTGTGCTCAACACTTTTTGCTACACGGGCGGATTTTCAGTTTATGCACTGAATGCGGGTGCTACACTCGTTCATTCGGTCGATGCATCTGAAAAAGCAATCAACCTCACTCAAAAAAATATTGAACTCAACGGTTTTGACGCTCAGCAGCACGAATGCTTCGCTGTTGATACATTTGATTTTCTGAAAGACAAAAAAGACAAATACGATCTTATCATTCTCGATCCTCCCGCATTCGCGAAGCACAAAGATGCACGCCACCAAGCTATGAAAGGCTACCAGCGGCTGAATGCCGAGGCGATGCGAGTGATCAAACCCAATGGAATTATTTTTACCTTCTCGTGCTCTCAGGTGGTGGATAAGCAATTGTTTTACGACACAGTAGTTTCTTCAGCAATTCAAGCGGGGCGAGAGATCAAAGTGCTTCAACATTTGGGTCAGCCGGCAGATCATCCCGTCTCGATCTACCATCCGGAGGGAGAGTATTTGAAAGGGTTGATGCTTTACGTCTTGTGAAAATGCTTTACTTTCTAGCGCCCTTGCGTTCATGAAAAGCTCCCCGATATTCCGGATCTTCTCTTCGCTTTTGCCGATCGATTTCGCGAGCCATTTCTTGTTGCTCTTCAGATGGAGTGTCTTCAATGATGATTGAGCCCGGCAATTTCTTTACAGGGATTTTTTCACGAATGATTTTTTCAATTTTTTCGATCCGATATAATTCTGCCTTGGTTGCAAAGGTGATTGCCTTGCCTTCTTGAAAAGCCCTGCCTGTTCTTCCAATTCGGTGCACGTAGTCATCATATAAAGAGGGCACGTCAAAATTGATCACATGCGAAACTTTCTCTACGTCAATTCCGCGTGCAGCAACATCAGTGGCAACAAGAATTCGCAAGTTGCCTTCTTTGAATTCATTCATTGCGTTGATGCGTGTGTTTTGGCCTTTGTTTGAATGGATGACACGCACGGTTCCTAATTTTTTGCGGTCTATGAATTTAAAAACATTGTCAGCAGATTCTTTGGTGCGTGCGAAAATCATCACGCGGTTAAATTCATCAGTACTGGTGAGCAGATATTCCAGAAAATTAATTTTCGTTTTGATATTAGGAATATGGTAGATTTCTTGTTCCACGTGCTTAGCAGCAGTAGACTGAGGTGTAATTTCCACACGAACGGGGAATTCCAAAAACTCCTGAGTCAGTCTCTCCACTTTATCAGGAAAGGTGGCCGAAAAAAGTAAATTCTGCCGCTTGGGTGTAAGTACCTCAAAAATCTTTCTGAGCTGTGGCATAAAACCCATGTCCATCATGCGATCGGCCTCATCAAGCACCAATGTTTTGATTTGTTTGACTGGAATTTCATTGCGTAAATAAATTTCCATGAAACGACCCGGTGTGGAAATCAAAATGTCAACTCCTTTTTTTACTTCCTCAATCTGTGTTTTTGGACCTACGCCTCCATATAAAGCAGCAAGACGTAGATCGGTAAACTTTGCCAGCTTTGAAGCGTGTGAATGAATTTGAACTGCGAGCTCTTTGGTAGGAACCAAAATCAACGCGCGCGGTTCATTGCCTATTGCAAATTTTATTTTCATCAGCAGCGGTAAAACGTAAGCTGCTGTTTTGCCGGTTCCTGTCTGAGCGATACCTATGACTTGCTGGCCTCCAAGAATCAAGGGAATACTTTTTTGCTGGATTTCAGTGGGCGCAAAAAACCCCGCCTCTTCGATTGCTTCAAAAAGTTGTTTGTTCAATTTAAAATTCGACCACTGATTCATAAAAAAGTTTTCCTAAACATTCAATTTATCTCAACCTCAACTCCATGATTAGCCTGATCTTCATGATTTATTAAGAATTTCTCCAAGAATATTCATTGGAATCATGCACAATCAGTAATCAAGGCAACGCAGCGATAGTATTTTCCGACATGAAATTTGTGAAAATACAATCGTGGTTATCTTTGCAAGGTAATGAACTCAACTCTTATTCTTAATGCGAAAGTTGTTAACGAAGGCAAAGTCTTCGAAAGTGATGTTTTGATCAAAGCCCAACGTATTGAAAAAATCGGAACGGATTTACAGTCGATCAGAGCAGATGGTGTTGTTGATGCTAAAGGAAAATATCTTTTACCTGGAGCGATTGACGATCAAGTTCACTTTCGAGAACCCGGCTTAACTCATAAAGGCAATATTTTCTCTGAATCGCGCGCAGCAGTGGCCGGGGGCGTGACAAGCTTTATGGAAATGCCCAACACGGTTCCTCCAACGTTTACACAGACGTTACTCGAAGAGAAATATCAAATCGCAGCAAAAAATTCATTGGCGAATTATTCTTTTTTTATTGGTGCATCAAATGACAACCTGGAGGAAGTTTTAAAAACCGACACAAAGAAAGTCTGTGGATTAAAAATTTTCATGGGCTCATCCACCGGCAATCTTTTAGTGGACAATGAAAAAACATTGGAAGGTTTCTTTTCGAAATTCTCTTCGTTAATAGCAACGCATTGTGAACATGAGCCTACGATAAGAGCGAATACTGAAGCGTGGAGGAATAAATTCGGTGAAGAAGTTCCCATTCACGAGCACATGAATATCCGAAGTGAAGAAGCTTGTTATCGTTCTTCATCATTTGCTGTTGGTTTAGCGAAAAAGCACGGAACCAAACTTCATATTCTCCATATCTCTACCGCCCGGGAAATTTCTTTGTTCGATAATTCTATTCCGTTAGAAAAAAAGAAAATCACGGCAGAGGCCTGTGTTCATCATTTGTGGTTCAATAATTCGGATTACGAAAAGCTGGGCACAAAAATCAAGTGGAACCCGGCCATAAAAACAGCAACGGATCAACAAGAGATTCTAAAAGCCGTTCTCGACAACCATATCGATGTGATTGCTACCGATCATGCGCCCCATACCCTTGAAGAAAAAAGTAATTCGTATTTCAAAGCACCTTCGGGTGGCCCGTTGGTGCAGCACAGCTTAGTGGCCATGTTGGAATTTTATCACCGGGATAAAATCTCACTTGAGAAAATTGTAGAGAAGATGAGCCATAACCCAGCGATCTTATTTCAAATTCAAAACCGGGGGTACATTCGCGAAGGATATTATGCTGATCTGGTTTTGGTTGATTTGCTCAAACCTTGGACAGTGAATAGAGAAAACATTCTGGCGCACTGCGGATGGTCACCATTTGAAGGACAAAAATTTAATTCAACCATTGAGAAGACCTGGGTTTCGGGTAACCTTGCCTATAGTGACGGGCAAATCAGAGAAGGGAATCAAGGCATGCGATTGCTCTTTTCGAGATAGGTTTTTGCATTTTCACCTGACCATGTTACCTTTGCGATCCGCTCTCCTAAAAAAGAGCGCAAACCAAACGGTGAATGTAGTTCATCCCGAAGTTTCGGGAGGTTAGAACGCCAGGAACCAAACTTATACGGTGAATGTAGTTCAGTTGGTTAGAACGCCAGATTGTGATTCTGGAGGTCGCGGGTTCGAGCCCCGTCTTTCACCCTAAAAACTTCAAAGAGGCTGTCTCAAAAGTCGCGTATATGTCAGGTTGAGCCTGTCGAAACCTGATTTGCGAAGCGGAGTCGCCTTCGACAAGCTCAGGCTGACATCGACTAATACCTTTTGAGACGGCCTCTTTTTTGTTTTTCGTACCTTCGACTAATGAATTCCTGGGCTGAATTGCGGAAACAGTCATTAGACAAAAAAGTGCAAGAACTTTATAAGCATGCCACTTTCGTTACGGCCATCCGTTACTACCGACATAAAGTGAATTTGTATTTGTTGGGAGACGATTACGTTGAAGTCTTTGTCAACCACAAAAAAGCGATGATCGATAAAATCGATTTGCTCGATCGCTCGCATTCGCGGATGAAATTCTATTCTGATCAGATTAAGCTTGGCCTGTGAGACTATTTCATCGGCTTGCTACTTTGCCGTAAAGACAAAAAAAAGAAGCTGCCTTTATCGGACAGCTGTCTTCACACAAAACATACAAACACACTATCTTTTATATCTGCTGATTTTCACTATCCCAAAATTCACTCCGAAATTGAAAGAAACTGCGTTCATCACTTTGGTCTGAGAAAAAGCGCTGTTGGATCCTGACGAACTAAGTGGCGATCCGTAAGTGACTTCTGCAAACACATGGATGAACTTCTGATTATCGCTCTCCAATTGCATTTCAACACCAGCTCCTACATTAAGCCTCATAGAATTTACTTTGCCCAAAAAAGGTTGGTCGGCTGAGCTTGTGGAATTGTTTGGATCACTTGACAAATAGTTTCCGTAGAATTTTGATGTTTGGTGGCTAACACCCAAAACTGCATAGGGTTCAAAGAGATGAGCTTCTTTTATTTTATTCAATCTTAATAGATATATATTTCCAGTTACACCTCCACGGATCATATCAACCTCGTAAGGTGATGACGAACCGGAATAATACATGCCCATGTTTACTTTTAGCTTACCAATTGTGTTAGCAATCATTCCACCCACATTGCAACCCACAAAAGTTATCTTCAAACCGTTGATCTGGGGAATATTGCTGCTGATTTCCTGCTGAGGTACGCTCAGCGATAATCCGTATCCATAATAAGTACGGCTGTTTGCTGATTGAGCTTTCACGATACATGATTTAGCTCCTACCAGGATGATCAAGAGACCTAACATGATAATTTGGTGTGTGTTTTGTTTGTGTTTGATGATACAAAGGTGCATCTCAAACCAAGGCTGCGAATCAGCCAAAATCTGAATTTCAAAAAATCAGGAAATGAGGTGCAAATACGCCCTTAATTGCTCAGAATGAGCATTTATGAACTTCTTCAAGTAAGGATTTTTTAAGGATGGACTAAGGCTCTAAGGAATTTCCCTAGGCAAAAGTCTGCCAAAATGGGAAATCTGCACCCCTTTCGGGACAGTTTTGTCCAAAGGATAGTACCAGCACCCGGCCAGCGGAACTCCTAAAAACAAAAAAGTCCTGACTGTAACGTCAGGACTTCTATTTTTTGAATTCGCAATTGAATTACTTCTGAGGTGGTTGACCGCCTCCTTTACCTGAACCTGAAATCGACTGACGCATATCAGTATCAGCTTGTACATTTTGCATTTTGTAGTA